>Ga0207674_10000629_pt1 | contig 46056 bp, 33 predicted proteins | sample KBSCornC72_FD_184303 | JGI IMG/M metagenome (GOLD analysis project Ga0207674, IMG submission 184303) | Corn rhizosphere microbial communities from Kellogg Biological Station, Michigan, USA - KBS Corn C7-2 (SPAdes) (version 2) | ecosystem: Host-associated > Plants > Roots > Rhizosphere > Soil ... | reverse complement strand
AAAGCTGAAAAGGCACTTAAAGCCGAAAAAGAAGCTAAAAAGGCCGCCAGAAAAAAACGAGCCGCTTCCAAAAAATAATTCCCGCCACACTGAGTTCCTTCTTTCTCTTACCTTGGTCATACTATGACCAGCAGAGTCATCTTCTTCATCAACAAAGAAACCCATATCCTCGATCTGGCAGGAGCGGTTCAGACCTTCTATGAAAGTGAACATAGCTATTGTCTTTCCAATCTGTCGTGCTGACAGTATAGGCTGCAAAAGCGCCATCGGGTGACAGGACGACACCGCCTGCTGATTGGAGGTTAAGCCATTTTTCAAAACTGATAGAAAGACTGCGACTGGGCGAACAGCTGGTGGACGCCTAATGATAAAAGACAGAAAAACAATGTTTTGAGATGGGACATAACAGTTGATTTCTCCGGAGGTCCAAAAAGGTAGGAAGTTTTCGGGGATTTTGACATTCCCTTATCCTAATGGCTGGTAAATAGAATGTTATAGATATGTTATAACAGGTATGCTGAATCAACCTTGGCCAGTTTTTTTCGTCTATAATGTACAAGGAGAAATAAGATATGAAAACGAAAATAATAATGACAGTGTTATTCGCCGCCGCGCTCTCCCTGGGCGCATCTGCCCAACGGGGAGTTCACTATAGTGGTGGCGGCGCAGCCATCCATGGTGGTAGTTATTATCATGGAGGTGGCGGTTACTACCATGGCGGTGGCAGGATTGTTTATGCTTACCCCCGTACTTATGTCGGAGTAGGATTAGGTTTTGGTTATGGCCCCTTTGGCTGGGGTTATCCCTTCTATGGCCCCTGGGGTTGGGGCTATTATCCTTATCCTCCTTTCTATTATGGTTACGGAGCTACGCCTTCACCTCTGGCCGCCCAGATCAACGATATCAAGAGCGATTATTCCGCTCAGATCAAGGACGTGCGTCATGATAAGACCATACCTCGTAAGGAAAGAAAGGAGAAGATCAATCAGCTGAAAAAGGATCGTGATGCAGCGGTGATCCAGGCAAGGCATGATTATTTCGACCAGCACTATCGCCGGAACAATAGCAACGCGCCGCAGCCATATAATGGCAATGGTTCACAACCTCAACAACAAAAAGATCAAAAGCCGGTGAGTGGAAGTGATGAACAGCCGGAATATCAAAACAGCGGGTCCTCCACCGGAGGGACTACTACACAAGAGTAATTCAATATCTTGACAACAACTACGGCGGCCTCGTAAAGAGGCTGCCTTTTTTTGTGCGGGCCTGACGGCCCAACCATTGACACTGTCAGGACTCTATTTGTCGGGCCTTCGGCCGCCGGACCCCTGGTCCGTCAGTGCATACATAATAATATTCACTCCGAATTTTGTATTGTCCTCCGCAAGAAATCGCTTGTTGCGGAAATCATAGTCCCATTCGCAACCATAATCTTTATTACTGTACAATACGCCGATACGGCCCTTCACTATGATGGCCTTCAGATAGTCATGCACCAGGTCGTCCCCCCACCCATTCAGCTCGAAGGACGTATTAGGCGGACCCTTTTCGAATGAAAAGAAGGAGTGATAGATCCTGTGGTTATTGGGTATTTTCTGCAGGGCATTGGGCCCAAAGAGCGCATGCATCTGCGCCTCGAAGCTGCGGGCAAAGAGGCCGTCGATGTCGTGATTGCAGTCGTCGGCAAAGACAAATCCTCCATTCTGTACATATCGGCGGAAATGTTCTCCTTCCTGGATATTGAACTGTACCAGCTTGTGACCGCTGATATAACAGAAGGGGTATTGAAAAATGTCGGGGCTATCCAGGTCGATGACCTTTTCCTGCAGATTGACGGGGAGGGTAGTATATTCTATCAGGGAATTCAGCAGATTGGAGGGCATCCGCTGGTCGGTGTCCCAGTCTCCCGACTTATATCTCAATCGTGCAAATGTGAACTTTTCCACCCTATCCACCGGCGGTGTAATTTTTTTAAAGTTGATGATTTTATCTTTAATTTCCTGTTTTTCCGTCGATTTTTTTGAACTTTTAAATGTATTGAGCTTGGATATCGTTGAAAGCAACGTACAGTCATTATTGGGAAAACTCTCACAATTAAAAAAGGAGATCCAAAAGGTTATTGTCGGTCAGGACGCCATCGTTGAAGAGATGCTGATCGCACTGCTTGCCGGAGGGCATTGTTTGCTGGAAGGAGTTCCGGGACTGGCAAAGACCTTGATGGTGCGGACCCTTTCACAGGCGCTGGATCTTTCCTTCCGACGGATACAGTTCACGCCCGACCTCATGCCCACGGATGTCCTTGGCACGGAGGTGCTGGAAGAGGACCATACTACGGGGCGTCGTTTTTTCAAATTCAACAAGGGACCGCTTTTTGCCAATATTGTGCTGGCGGACGAGATCAACCGTACTCCTCCCAAGACGCAATCGGCCTTGCTGGAAGCCATGCAGGAGTTCGAGATCACTTATGGCGGGCAGACCCATAAGCTGGACCGCCCTTTCTTTATACTGGCTACGCAAAACCCTATCGAACAGGCGGGGACATACCCTTTGCCCGAAGCGCAGCTGGACCGGTTTCTCCTCTATATCAAGATCGGCTATCCAACTGCGGAAGAGGAAGCAACCATCCTTGGTCATACCACCGGCACCCGCAGGCCAACCGTTCATCCCGTCGTCAATGGACCGGAGATACAACAATTACAAAAGCTGGTACGCGAGGTCAGCATCAGCGAGGACATGATAAAATATGTGGCGGACATTATCCGCGCCACCCGCCCTGACACGTCCACACAGGCATATGTAAGAGAATGGGTACGATGGGGTGCGGGCCCCCGCGCCGGACAGGCTCTTATACTGACCGCCAAGGCCAGAGCTTTGTTCAGACAGCGCTATGCCGTGATCCCTGAAGATATTTATGCCATGGCTTATCCCGTCCTGCGGCATCGTATCCTGATGAACTTCAAGGCCGAGGCCGAGGGTATTACATCGGATCAGGCGACGGCCGTACTGTTAAAGGCGATCGAGCGGCCGGCTACGTTGTAGCGGGGTCCACGCAGGGTTTACCAGGACCAAAAAAGGAGCACATGAGCGAATTGCAAGACCACCATATTTTAATGGCCATAAAGGACCTGTCGCTGGCAGCACGCCGGACCATCGATGGTTTTATGGCCGGCATCAACAAAAGCAAGGTCAAAGGGCCGGGACTCGAGTTCAGTCAATACCGCAGCTATCAACCCGGCGACGATCTGCGCTGGCTGGATTGGAAAAGATATGCCAGGAGCGATCGGTATTATATCCGCGAGTCGGAGATAGAGACCAGCATTTCCATCCGCCTGCTGGTGGACGCCAGCAACTCCATGGCCCATCGGGATGGGGCATATACCAAATTGGACTATGCCCGTCTGCTGGCCGGCAGTCTGGGCTGGCTGGCGCATATGCAAGGCGACAGCTTTGGCCTTTATACTTTCCAGGAGGGAAATGTCTTTACGCTGCCATCACGAAAGGACCCCCAGCACCTGGCCCGATTCTTTTATCAGCTGGAGAGCCTCCGGCCAGGGGGGAGAATGGGGGAACCCAGCCAATACAAACACGTTTTTACGGGGGAGAGGAAGAGAGAGCTGCTGGTATTTATAACGGATATGTACCAACGGAATGGGGAGATCAGCCGCCTGCTGGAATTGCTCGTCGCCCTTCGCCATGAGGTCATCGTCTTTCATCTCGTGGGAAAGAACGAGCTGGAGATGGATTATAAAGGCTATTTGCGACTGAAGGACCTGGAGACAGGTGAGCAGATCCCTTTTTCCGGTCAGCAGGGACAAAAAGAATATATGCAGCGGATGCAGGATTGGCTGGCGGCGGTGCGAATGCAGATACTGGATAAACAGATAGCCTATACCATGGTGCGTATGGATCAGGCGCCGGGTGAGGTCTTGCGGGATTTTCTAAAACAACGTCAAAAGATCATCGGATAGCTTGTTAGGATTTTTACAACCCATATGGTTACTTGGGATAGCCGGGATCGTCGCCCCGGTGGTGATCCATTTGTGGAATAGCAGGCAGGGCAGGGTACTCTCCATCGGCAGTATCGAATTCCTGGACAAGATCTCTCTCCGGAAGGCGCGGAGCCGCCGGATATCCGACTGGTGGCTGCTTGGGCTGCGTTGTCTTCTGCTGATCCTGCTGGCTTTATTGCTTGCGGGGCCTTTTTGGCAGCGGCGGCCCGATAGGGACAAAAAAGGTTGGGTATTGGTCAGCAGGGGGGCCATGACGGCGGCATCACAAGTGGATTCGCTGGTGCAAAAAGGTTTTCAACGACATGATATGGCGGGCAGCTCCTGGTGGGAATGCTTCCATGTATTGGATCAGCAGGCTCCGGACGGAATTCCCTTTTACGTATTTACGGATGGGCTGTTAGAGCATTTCTCCGGGAACAGACCTGTCACTAGCCGACCGGTGTTCTGGTATGTCAGCGCTCCCAGGGACAGTACCGTGCAATGGATACAGGCGGCCTGGAAGCAGGGCGCCGACAGCATGGGTGTGATCACAGGCAGCAGCGGTGCTACGGGGACTTCCTATAGCTATCGGGCATATGGAAGGGATACGACGCCCGTGGATACGGCGGCATTGCGGGTGGTGATATATGCGGATGATAAACATAGCCGTGATGGAAAGTGGGTGGAAGGGGCAGTGAAGGCCCTGCAGCAGTTCACACGGAGGAATATCGTAGTCTCCAGGCGGCTCGATGGTTCCGGGAAAAATAGTGTGTCGCCGGTGGAGGATCCTGCCGACTGGGTTTTCTGGCTATCCTCAAAGCCGTTGAATATGAAGGCTGCCAATGTCTTGTTATACGAGCCGGGTCCGGAGATCCTCACGGACACCTGGATCAGGGGGAGCGATATACCCGTGGAAAAAGTGACGGCACAGACAGGACAATGGCAGCCCATCTGGACCGATGGATTTGGAAGGCCCTTGCTGGCGCTGGAAGAAACGGACAGCGGCAGGCGGTATCATTTTTATAGTCATTTCGATCCGGCCTGGAATGGGCTTGTATGGAGCAGGAATTTTCCTGTCCGTATAGGAGAGCTGCTGATGGATCAGGCGGCGAAAAGGCCGGGTCAGGCAAAGGCATATGACAGAAGAGTGATCGACCCGGCGCAGGTGGCTCCTTCCGGCGGCAACTCACACCAACAGGCCCCGCCTGCCCTAAAGTCCACCATCGACCTGTCCCCTTTTGGGTGGCTATTGATCTTTCTAACGTTGTTGACCGAGCGGATTTTGTCTTTTAAAACATCGAAGGATGGCTAAGGGAATGAACATATTATCAGCCGTGCGACGGAGATGGATGCTGGAAGGCATCGTCTTTCGCGTGCTGCTGTCCCTGGCCGTCAGCCTGGCCCTCTGGCTTCTGCTTGGCCGGTTGGGTTACAGGTCGCCTTTATATGGAATAGTATTGTTCGGAATATTCGCACTGGCTGCGCTGATGCTCTTCCCATCCTGGAAGATAACGCTTGTCGATACGGCGCGTGCGCTGGACAGATGGCTCCCTGAACTGGAAGAGAGCAGCCATTTGTTGCTCAGGCCGGAGAATGACCTGGGCGCCCTGGAGAAGCTACAGGCTGCCCGCATCGAGGGCAGACTGGATAAGGCGCACCTGCCGCATCCCTTCCGAAAAAGGCTGATCATAAGCATTGGCCTCGTCGCAGCAGCGGCCGCCCTATGGGCTTTTATCGGAGGCGACCGTTCTGTCGTACAGCCTCTCGTGACTCCCCGGACGATCCAGGCGACGGCAAAGGCTTCGGCCGCCCTACAGGCCATACACATCCGCGTCACACCTCCTGCCTATACGGGCCGACCCGTGCGGAGCCAGCAGGACCCCAATATACAGGTGGAAGAGGGCGCTCTGGTCAACTGGGAGATACGGACCAATAAGGCCGTGGACACCCTGCAATTCATCTTGTCCGACAGCGCGCGTATACCATTACAACCTGCCGGCGCTGAACGAACACTATGGCGCTGGTCTACTGTGGCAACGCATTCCGGATTTTATCAGCTCAGGCTGGGCAAGGAGCTTTCGGACCTGTACAGGATAGAAGTGATCAGGGACGAGAGCCCGCGTATCATTGTCCGCAATCCCAAGCCCTATACCATTGTAGACATAGGTGAACCCCGGAAGATACCGCTGATAGCGCGGGTGCAGGACGATTATGGTATCCGGGACGCCTCGGTAGTGGCGACCATTGCCACCGGCAGCGGCGAAGCGGTAAAATTTAAAGAGCAGGTATTGCCTTTCAGCACTGTATTTACCGGGAATGTGTCCGCCTATGATCTGCAGCAAACCCTGAACCTGGACGCCCTGGGTATTCATCCCGGAGATGAATTATATTTTTATTGCAAGGCGAAGGACAACCATGGTGCGGAATCGCGCAGCGACATGTATATCATTTCTCTCCCCGACACGGCAAGACTGATGAGCCTGGATGGACTGACAATGGGCATGAATATAAAGCCCGAACTTTTCCGAAGTCAGCGGCAGATCATCATCGAGACCGAGCAATTGCTGCACGACAAGGACAGCCTGTCCGTGCAGGCCTTTAATGACAAGAGCGATGACCTGGGGGTTGACCAGAAGCTGCTGCGGCTGCGGTATGGTAAGTTCCTGGGGGAAGAGGCGGAAGAGGGGGGAGCAGGAGAAGGCTTTAGCAAGGCAGGTGACTCGCCGGCGGATTTTGGCAATGCCGGAAAGGTGCTGGATGCTTTTACGGATAAGCATGACAATGCGGAGGATGCTACCTATTTCGAGCCAGCTATCAAGCAGCAGCTAAAAGCTACCCTGACCGAGATGTGGGATGCCGAGCTGCGATTGCGGACCTTCAAACCACAGGAAGCGTTGCCGTATGAATACAAAGCCCTGCGATTGCTGAAGGACCTGCAACAGAAGTCAAGAGCCTATGTCGCCAAGACGGGCGTGAAGCTAACGCCATTGGACACGGCCAAAAGACTCAAGGGTTCCCTCGAAGGTATTGGACAGCCCGTGACACAGGTGAGCAGGACGCAGGAACCTTCTACAGAAGATAGGTTGCGTATGGCGTTGAGCATACTGGATAGGGGAGAGGCATCCGGACCTGCCCTGGGTATTTTGCAGGAGGCGGCAAGACAATTGGGGAGACAGGCTGCGGATCATCCCGCGGAGTACCTGGCGGGATACCAGGCGTTGAAGAGAATACTGGTTGGGACTGCCAAAGACAGGCCGGTCCTGGCTCTATCCGATGCACGGTTAGCACAGCAGGCCATCCGCAAAATGGTCTCGGTGCCGGAGGCAAACCCTTCTGCGCCCAAGGCGCCCGCGGATGCGGGTCTTTCACAGCTGTATTTTAACATGATGAAGAAACAATGAGCCATTGGAACTATATCGTTGTATGTCTTTCCCTGCTCCTATTGGCGGTATTGCTGTGGTGGGAGATCAGAAGGGTCAATAAGGCCCGGCTGGTGGGACGCGTCATTGCCACGATCCTGCTGGTGGCCGGCCTGGCCGCTATCGCGCTGCCAATAACATATGCCAGCAGGTCTACTACAGGACACAGGGAAGGGGTATTTCTAACAGAGGGCTATGATCCCGACAGCGCGCGGATCTACTTATCATCGGGGGCAGAGGTAAAGGACCTTAAAGACCTGCATGTATCGGCGCTGCATGTATTGGGATATGGATTGACGGAGGAGGAGCGGGCTATCGTACCCGACATACCGGTATTGTTTCATCCTTCATCCATGCACACTGGTATCGTGTCCCTTCATTGGATACGGGAACTGTTGCCGGGACAAGCGTGCAGGATACAGGGCAGTTTTTACAATACCACCGGCGGACCCGTTAAGCTCCTGCTCTTTGGGATAAGCAGTTTGCTGGATTCGGTGGAAGTGCGATCACAAGAAGAAGCTTTTGAATTGAAGACTATTCCTGTTCAGGCCGATCGTGCCGTATACAGGCTGGCGGTGGTTGCAGGGAAAGATACCATAGAACAGGAGTCCATCCCCGTGAAAGTGCTGGAAGCGAGGCCTCTGAAAATATTGATGCTGGCTGCTTCACCGGATTTTGAGAACAGATTTTTGGCAGGATGGCTCTCCGAGAAGGGGCATAGCGTTGTCGTTCGGACTGCTATCAGCAAGGACAGATACGATCATACCTTTCTGAATACATCGGCGATGGCTGTCGATCGTCTTTCTTCTTCTCTCTTCGATAAGTTCGATGTCGTCATAGCTGATGCAGCTGAGCTAAGAGCAACAGGACCCGCAGAGCATGCTGCTTTATGGAATACTATTGCCGAAAAGGGATTGGGGTTGGTGATAAAGTCCGATACACTGAATCTCAGCCTGGACAGTGTACGCATGTATGGTTCGGGTAAGATCATGGTTACCACCTTGCATACTACCTATGCGCGTCTGCTGGCCGGAGAGAGAAAAGAGTATGCGGCCCTTTGGACCCGTATTCTGCAGCAGGCGGTCAGAGAGAGAGAAGTGACAGAGCGCTGGCATTTTTCTCCTGCCCTGCCCGAGGTGGATCATCCGGTGAATGTCCTGCTTCAGACCGCTGCGTCGATGCCGCAAGGCTGGCTGGAAGAAAGGAATGATGATGATGGCTCGTTCGTCAACCTGTATCTGGCCCAACATCCTTTTTTGCCCTTTTCCTGGTCGGGTATTTACTGGCCCAGAAGGCAAGGCTGGCAGGCAATGCATACCCCAAAAGGAGAATGGAGATGGTGGTATGTTTGGAAAGAAGGAGACTGGAAAAATATTCATCGCCTGGAGAGACTAAAGGGGACGCAGCGTTGGATTGCCACGCGGGGCGAAAGGAAAGGGGCGGTAACGGAGGGCGGCGAGGTGCACAGGTTATTGGTCCCCAAGATATGGTTCTACTTGTTATTCGTGCTCAGCGGTCTGTTTTTATGGGTAGAAAGGAGGATTTGATGGGATGAGCGGGGTAAAAGTTATATAAAAGTTCTTTAGCTTGGGGACACAACTAAATGAGAAAACCTTGAAACGAAAAGATTTCATTCAAATGGCAGGGATGGGCCTTGGCTCACTCGTCCTGCCCAAACTTCCCTTCGGCACAAGAATGATCGACCCTTCCGAGGCCTTCAACGCCGGGATGGATGTTGCTGTAAAAAAGCAGCTGTCGGATGTCGCTCTTAATGCCGCAAAGGCAAAAGGCGCCACGTACACCGATGTACGCATTGGCCGCTATCTCAATCAATTTATCATTACGCGGGAGAACAGGATCCAGAACATCGTCAACCTGGAATCGTTCGGTGTAGGCATTCGGGTGATCGCCAACGGTAGCTGGGGTTTTGCCGCCACAAACGACGTTACCAAAGAAGGCGTGGCCCGCACTGCGGAGCGAGCCGTAGCCGTAGCCACGGCTAATGCAAAGATCATTTCCGAGCCCGTACAGCTGGCGCCCCAGAAAGGATATGGGGAGGTGAGCTGGAAAACGCCCATCGGGAAGAATGCATTCGAGGTGCCTATCAAGGAAAAGGTCGACCTCCTGCTGAATGTCAATGGCATCGCCATGAAGGGCGGCGCCAATTTTATCAATTCGGCCATGCTGGCTGTCAATGAGCAAAAGTACTTTGCCTCCACCGACGGCAGCTACATCGACCAGGACATCCATCGTATCTATCCTTTCTTCAATGTCACAAAGATCGACCAGGCCACCGGGAAATTCCAGACCAGGCAGTCCCTGAGCTCACCCATGGGCATGGGATATGAATATCTCACCGCCACCGACAAGGACAAGGTGCAGGGCGTCGTCACCCGTTATAAGAATCGCTACGACATGCTGGAAGATGTCGGGAATGCTGCGTCCGACGTTACACAAAAGATCGCTGCTAAATCCGTAGAGCCCGGCAAGTACGATCTGATACTCGACCCTTCCCATCTCTGGCTCACCATTCACGAGTCCGTGGCGCACCCTACGGAGCTGGACCGTGTGCTGGGATACGAAGCCAACTTTGCGGGAACGAGCTTCCTTACGCTGGACAAGTGGAAGTCAGGCAATTTCAATTTCGGCAGTAAGCTGGTGAACATCGTCGCCGATAAGCTCCAACCCGGATCGCTAGGCGCTGTAGGCTACGATGACGAAGGCGTGAAATGCGGACAGTGGGACCTGATCAAAGACGGCATCCTCGTCAATTACCAGGCCATCCGCGACCAGGCGCATATCATTGGATTGAAGGCGTCGCAGGGATGCTGTTACGCGCAAAGCTGGGCCGATGTACAGTTCCAGCGTATGCCCAATGTATCCCTCCGTCCCGGCAAGGACCCACTCTCCGTAGACGATATGATAAAGAATGTACAGAAAGGTATCTATATCGTCGGCAACGGCTCTTTCTCCATCGACCAGCAGCGATACAATTTCCAGTTTGGCGGTCAGCTTTTTTATGAGATCAAGGATGGAAAGATCGTAGGAATGCTGAAAGACGTAGCCTATCAGGCAAATACCCGGGAGTTCTGGAATTCTTGTGCAGCCATCGCCGACGAGCGCGACTATAGACTGGGCGGGGCGTTCAACGATGGAAAAGGGCAACCCAGCCAGTCCAATGCGGTATCGCATGGCAGCTCGACAGCCCGGTTCAACGGCGTGAATGTCATCAATACAGCCCGAAAGATCTAATTCTTCTAACAACAACTACTCAAGAAACTCTTATATGGCAATTTTAAGCAAAGATGAAGCACAGCAGCTGCTGAGGAAAGTGCTCAGCTATTCCAAGGCGGACGAATGCCAGGTCTCTCTCACGGGTTCCGATGGAGGTAATATCCGGTATGCCCGTAATTCCGTCTCGACTGCAGGCGAGATCAGTCAGCTGACCCTTGTAGTCAATTCTATTTATGGAAAAAAATCAGGCATCGCCACCATCGACGAATTCGATGACGCCAGTCTGGAAAAAGTGGTACGCCGGGCGGAAGAGCTGGCGCAGCTGGCTCCCGAGAACCCCGAGCTCATGCCGTTGCTGGGGCCGCAGGACTTCCCTGAATCCATCACCTATGTGCCTGCAACGGCTGCCATCACGCCCGATACACGGGCAGAGGCCGTGTCCAAAAGCATACAGACCTGCAAGGATGCAAAGCTGCAGGCGGCAGGCTATCTGGAAAATACGACCAGCTTCAATGCTGTCATGAACTCAAAAGGGCTTTTCGCCTATAACAAGGGCACGGATGTCGTGTTCACTGTCACCACCCGTAATGAGGAAGGCACCGGCTCCGGCTATGCCGCCCGAGGCTATAATGATATCAGCAAGCTGGATACTTTATCCGCTACAAAGATCGCTACCTCCAAGGCCAACGGCTCTATTGGCGCCAAAGCCATCGAGCCGGGAAAATACACCGTGATCTTGGAACCCGTGGCGGTAGCATATTTGCTGGAGAGCCTTTTCTTTGGGCTGGATGCCCGGAGCGCTGATGAAGGAAGGAGCTTTATGAGCAAGGCGGGCGGTGGCAATCGGCTGGGGGAACAGCTGATGGATACAAAGGTGAACATTTATACCGATCCCTTCAATCCAGAGCTTCCCTCCTCCACCTGGAATGGGGAAGGCCAGCTGCTCACAAAGAGAAACTGGATCGAGAAAGGAGTGGTAAAGAACTTAAGCTATTCACGGTTTTGGGCGGACAAGAAAAAGGTCGACCCTGTACCGGGACCTTCCAATGTCATTATGGATGGCGGCACCGCCTCGCTGGAAGAATTGATCAAAAGCACGGAAAAAGGCATACTCGTATCACGTCTCTGGTACATCCGCATGGTGGACCCGCAGACATTGCTGCTCACCGGCCTGACCCGTGACGGTACCTTCTATATCGAGAATGGCGAAGTGAAATTCCCCATCAAGAACTTCCGGTTCAACGAGAGCCCTGTTATCATGCTGAATAATGTGGAAGCCTTGGGCCGACCGGAAAGAAGCATCAGCGTGGAATCCTACCGGAGCTACCTGGTGCCGCCTGTCAAGGCAAGGGACTTTACTTTTAGTTCGTTGTCGGATGCGGTGTAGCGCCGGACGGCAATTCAAATTCCGCTAAGAGATTCACATTCGGGTCCGGGACAATCGTTGTTGGCTCAGCTATCAGCGGTATCCGGACCTGATTGGTTTTGGCCGTCAGCTGGATGGTGTAGGGCTTGCCGTCGATGGAAAGCTCCAGTGGAAATTCAAAAGATATTGGCTGCAGCTGTGTAGTGGTAATGAATAACGCATTGTTGGCGTCATCATAATGCCATTCCAGCCGGACTTTTGGATGACCAGGTGTATATAGCCACTGCTGGAAGAAGGAATGCAGGTCCTGCCCGCTGGCCGTCCCGGCAATCTTTTCAAAATCTTCTGTCGAGGCGTTGCCGTTCCGGTAGGTCTTGTAATAGGTAGAGATAGCCTTCCAGAAAAGGGAGTCTCCTATCTTGCGGCGTAGCATGTGCAGTACCCAGCCGCCTTTCTGATAGCTGTTGGGGTTCAGGAGTGTCATATAGTCGTCCTTTACAGTAGAGTCTACCACCGGCGTCAGCCTTTTCTTTTCGAAGGCGATGACAGTGGCCCTGTCTTTTTCCATGCCGCGTTTCAGGGTGTCGGCGCCGTACCTGCTGTCCAGATAGCAATGGGTCATATAAGTGGCAAACCCCTCGCTGAGCCAGAGATGCCGCCAGGCTGTTTCCGTCACCGCGTCCCCAAACCATTGATGGGCGATCTCATGGGCCATCAGAGATTCCACGCCAGGACTGGTTACAGAATTCTCATAGTAGAAGATGGCGCTGGCGTTCTCCAATCCGCCAAAGCGGGTCTTGGATTGCACATTGCCGCATTTTTCAAATGGATAGGGGCCGATGTGTTGAATATAAAAAGGAAGGATCCGCAAGGCGTTGGCATAGCTTCGGAATCCGGCAATGCTATCCTCCGGATACACATAATTGTACACGGGTATGCCATCCACGTCTCCCGGATGATCCACGGCAAAGTCGGCGATGCCTACCACCATGACCTTAGGGGACAGGGGAACGGATTCTCTCCACCGGGTGAGCTTCATGCCTTCGGGCAGCATCTCTTCATGCTGCAGGGCTCCATTGGCTACTACTGTGTAATGAGCGGGTGCGCTGACAATAAATTCTACCGTCGCCTTGTCCGAAGGGTCGTCTACGCAGGGCAGCCAGTTATGGGCGCGGTTGGGCCAGTTGTCCCCAAAGAAGCCGCGATGTCCGTACTTGTTTTTGGAGATAATAAGACCGTCGGCAGGGACGCCTTCATAAGTGATGACATAAAACCGTCGATCCTGTGGGTTGGCTGTATCATAGATGATGAGATGGTCGCGGGTCTGCCTAAAACTCTTTTGATAAGTGGATGGATGCCTTTTCTCTTCTATGGAAAAGACCTTCATCCCTTTGCCCTTGTCGTCGACGTTCTTCAGATCCAGGAGGACGCTGTCGGCATGTTGCTTGAATTTAAAGGAAATGAAGGCCTCCCCCTGGAGCTTATCGCTGCCATCGTTGACCGTAAGAATGAATGTATAGTCCTGCACGTCGATCACCTGATTATACCCCTGTCCAACAGCTGCAAAACAAAAAACCAGCAGAAAAACAAGGATGGGCAGACGCAGCGCCATAACAAATGATTTACTTAAATATACCGTAAATTAGCAGGTATGTCCGAATATATCAAAGCCCCGCATTGGTTTTACAGGATAAGAGCCATTTACAAGCTGCTGATCTGTCTCTCCATCGCTACAATCAGCTATATATTGTTGCTCCCTGTCCGGATGGAAGCTTTTACGCGCACTATGATCGGCTGGGATATTTTTAGCCTCTGCGAGATTGTCGTCAGTCTGGCTATTTTTTCTGCCGTATGTCCCAAGCAGCTGCGGGTTCTGGCCAGCCGGGAGGACGCGAGCCGGCCGGTGGTATTTGCCATCGTGATCAGCGCCATCGTGGGCAGTCTGGGAGGTGTGCTGCTCCTGTTGAAGAACCAGACTATATGGCTGTTGAGTGAAGGGCTGGAGACGGCCATCTATATTGCCGGCGTCACGTTTTCATGGATATTGCTTCATATTCTTTTCACCAGCCGCTATGCCCACCTTTATTACGGCGATCACGCCACGAAGAAGGGTGAGATGGCCAAAGGGCTGGAGATACCCGGCAATGAGGCGCCCGACTATATGGACTTCGCTTACTTCGCCTTTGTCATAGGCATGACCTTCCAGGTGTCGGATATCCAGATCTCGTCCCGCCAGATACGGAGGGTAGTGCTGGCGCATGGGATATTATCCTTCCTGTTCAACACAGTCATTGTTGCGCTGACCATCAATGTGGTCGTGAATTTAAAGGGGTAATAAAAAATAATTTTTTTATTCGGGGAAATCTCTATATTTGAAAATGATTACGTATTCATGGAGAATGTAAAAAAGAAGAAAAGCTACACATCCGATGATGTGGCGGCCATTGCGGGTGTATCCCAGTCCACGGTGTCCCGGGTCTTTGCGGGCAATACCAACGTGTCGGAGAAAAAGAGAAAGAAGATCCTCGCCGCGGCGGCCAAGCTGGATTACAAGCCGAATGCGCACGCCCGGAGCCTTATCACACGCAAGTCCATGATGATCGGCATCGTCATGCGTAATATCCGTAACCCCTTCTATTCTGCCGTCCTGGAGATATTTCACAACAGGCTGTCGGCCAAGGGATATCACCTTATCTTTATCAATTCCGAGAACGAGGAGATCCAGGAGAGCGAGATCAACCGGCTGCTGGAGTATAATGTGGCAGGGGTCATTATCACAGACGCATTGCTGTCCTCTTCCGCCAGCCAGAAGTTCAAGCGCTACGGCATCTCTGTAGTACTGTTCAACAGATACACGGAGAACCTGGAAAGCAGCGCCGTGTTCTGCGACAACTATATGGCCGCCAAACAGATAGCCACCTACTTGGTAGAGCTTGGACACAGGTCGTTCGCCTTTATCTCGGGCCCTTTGGACACATCTACCACCATCGACAGGCTGAAAGGATTTAAAGAGGTGCTGGATGAACGAAAGATCAGCGACCTGACCATCGAGCCCGGCCATTATACGTTCGAGAGCGGATTCCGTTCCGCCCAGGAGCTGCTGACAAGGAACAAGCGCATCGACTGTATTATTGGCGGCAACGATATCATCGCCCTCGGTGTCATGGATGCCGTTCGTGTGCTGGGTCTGCGGATCCCCGAGGATGTATCCGTTGTGGGGTTCGACAATATCCGCATGTCCGAATGGCCCTCCTATGCCCTGACCACCTGGGAGCAGCCGCTGGAAGAGATGACTACCAGCACCGTGGAGCTGCTGTTGAAGGAGATAGAAGAAGAGAATGTCTCCTCGCAGGTGTTGATGATGAAGGGACATCTGGTTGTGCGAAATACGGTGTGTTCGAGGAAATAATTTTTTTTGCGTTGACTTTTTTTGAATACGTATTCATAACATATTTATATACGATTGTTAGCCACCCATGATGGGTATTGGCAAATCATTCATTCACCCAATAACTATCAGTTTTATGAGAATTGCTGCATTTTTTCGGTACTATTTCTCCCTGCTGCTATGCTGCTGCGCCCTCCCGGCGGTAAAGGCCAACACGACATCGTTCGTGCTTTCCGGGACCATTGTCAACGAGAAAGGCGAACCCATGCCTGGCGCCAACATCAAGGTTGTCGGGGCTTCCGGCAAAGGCGCCACTGCCGACACCTATGGTAAATTCCTGCTGGAAGTGGAAGACATCAACGACTCTGTCCTCATCACTTTTGTAGGCTACAAGCCCCTGCAGGTGCGTGTGGGCTCCCTGGGCGGCAGAAAGGATGTCATGATCCGAATGGAGCCGGACCACGAAGGACAGAAGCTCAATGAGACCGTGGTGGTTGGTTTTGGCTCTCAGAAAAAGAATTCGGTGACGGGTTCCATCGCCTCCATCAAGGTCGGCGACCTGCAGCAGATGCCAACCCCTTCCCTGTCCAACGCCATCGGCGGCCGCCTGCCGGGCATCATTACACGACAGACTTCGGGCGAGCCGGGCTATGATGCGGCGAATGTCTTTATACGCGGTCTCGGTACCTTCACGGGGACGCAGACTCCTTTGATCCTTGTCGATGGGGTGGAAAGAGATATGAACCAGCTGAATGTCCAGGAAGTGGAAAGCTTTTCCATTCTTAAAGACGCATCGGCCACCGCTGTATATGGTATCCGTGGCGCCAATGGTGTTATACTGATCAACACCAAGAGGGGTAAGGACGGTCCGCCGAAAGTGAGCTTCCGGACGGAGAATGCGACGCTGTCTCCCCTGCGTCTGCCAAAGTTTATCAACAGCTATCAGTATGCGACGTTATCCAACGAGGCCATGTCCCGTGGCGGCGCGCCGCAACCCTTCTATACACCTGACCAGGTGGAGGGCTACAGGACCCATTCCGATCCTTATCTCTATCCCGACGTGGACTGGGTGGATGTGGTGCTGAGAAAACATACTTTCCAGACCATCAATAACCTCAGCATCACCGGCGGCAACCAAACGTTCAAATACTACACCAATGTAGGATACACCGTGCAGCAAGGTCTTTACAACGAGGACAAGACGGTGCCTTATCCCACGAACACGAGCTATAAGCGCTACAATTTCCGGAGCAATGTGGATGTCAGTCTGAGCAAGAACCTGTCCATGTCACTGAACCTGGGCGGCATTACCTCCAACGGCAATTATCCCGGCAACAGCGCCTTCCTGATCATGGAGTCTATCAATCTTACTCCTAATAACGCCTATCCTGTGCGCAATCCCAATGGCTCCATCCCCGGGTCGGGCACTTTCCTGGGAATGAGCCCTTTTTCCAAAACTACCCAGTCCGGGTACACCAAAGAATTCAGGAGCACGATCCAAAGCTCGCTGGGCACCAAATGGGACCTGTCTTCGCTTGTGACCAAGGGTCTGTATCTCAGGGGCCTGTTTGCATATGACTTCTATGACGTGCAGGGTAATGGCCGGCCCAAACAGCCGCAGACCTATCAATACCTTGGCAAAGATGCCAACGGGGTGGACCAGTACAAGCTTATTTTGACGGAGACGCCGCTGGGCTATACCAAATACAATGTCAGCAACAGGGCCTATTACCTCGAGGCTTCTGTGAACTATGACAGAACCTTCGGTCAGCACACGGTCAATGGACTCTTGCTCGGCAATAGGAGAGAGTATGTAGACCTTACGGGAGCCTCCTCCATCGACAATATCCCTTTCAGAAGACAGGGTCTGGCGGCACGTGTCACCTATGACTTCGCAAGCCGATACCTGCTGCAGTTCGACATGGGCTACAACGGCAGCGAAAACTTCCCTCCGGGAAAGAGATATGGGTTCTTCCCTTCCGCGTCCATAGGCTGGGTACCGTCCAAAGAGAAGTTCTGGAATTCCAATGTCATGAATTATCTTAAGATCAGGGCTTCTTATGGCAAGTCCGGTAATGATCAGATCGGCGGAGCCCGCTTCCTTTATCAGACCACCATCAGCAAGACGGCAACCAACTATCTCTTTGGCCAAAGCCAGACCACCGTCACGCCAAATGGTTTTGCCGAAGCCAGGATAGGCAACAAGAACCTCTCCTGGGAAGTATCCGAAAAGGCGAATATCGGTGCGGACATGGAGTTCTTCAACGGCCGTATCACCTTCACCGTGGACGCCTTTAGGGAACACCGTACGGGCATTCTCCTGCAGTTGCAGCAGATACCCATCTCTGCGGGTTATCCCAGCTCCATCATTCCCTATGCCAACCTGGGCGTCGTAAACAACCAGGGCATCGAGGGCAATATCGAGATACGCAACAGGACACGTGGCGGTTTCTATTACTCCTTCCAGGGTAATTTCACCTTTGCACGGAATAAGGTGGTCGAAGACAATTCTCCGATCAAGCCCTATGCCTACCAGAATTCCAGAGGCCAGACCATCGGCCGGAACTATGGCTTTATCGCAGAAGGTCTGTTCAAGGATCAGAACGATATAGACAAAAGCCCCGACCAAACTTATCTGCAGGGATTGATCCGCCCCGGCGACATCAAATACAAGGACCTGAATGGGGACGGTAAGATCAACGCTGACGACCAGACCTACTATGGCTTTTCCCGTACACCGGAGATCATGTTCGGCTTTGGTGGCACCGTAGCGTACAAAGGCGTCGATCTGAGCATATTCTTTGCCGGAGCCGCCCGCACGGATATGTTTATGAGCGGTCGCAGCACCTGGGCTTTCGCGGATGGCGTGGGTGTATACAATGTCACTCATGAATATTTCGATCACCGCTGGGTATATGGCGCGACCGACAACTCGAAGGCCGAGTATCCCGGCATCCTCAATGTAAAGTCCACCAATAACTTCGTCCCCAGCACCCTGTGGATGAGGAATGGCAACTACCTGCGGGTCAAGTCGGCGGAGATAGGTTACAACTTCTCCCGCAGTCTGACACAACGTTTGAAGATCAGCAACCTTCGCGTATTCATCAATGGGTCGAACCTGGGTCTCTGGGATCATATCAAGATCGTAAATCCCGAGGACAACGGTCCCAACGAAAACTATCCTTTGCAGGAGACCATCAACTTTGGCGCGCAAGTGACATTCTAAAACAACAAAATCATTGCAACGTGAAACGATTTATCATAAGCACATCTGCCGCCGTGCTATTCCTCTCTCTGGCGGTGTCATGCAAAAAAGATTACCTGGACAAGGCGCCCGACGACGACCTGACCCTGGACAAGGTATTTGCCAACAGGGATTATGCTCAGAGCTTCCTAAGCAATATCTATGCATCCGAGCCGGTGGAACGCCGCATGGTGGACAATGACCCCAATGGCAATCCTTTCGTAGGCGCCTCCGACGAGATGGAGCAGATGTATGCACCCTCGTTCAGCAATTCCATAAACTCCGGTTCCTGGGGCCCGACGACCTATACCATCGACCCCTGGACAGCCAACTATGTGGGCATCCGGAAAGCCAATCTCTTTATCGAGAACATCGATAAAGTACCCCTGGATGATGTGTTTACCGCGGATGCGCGCACGCGGCTAAAAGGCGAGGCGCTGTTCCTCCGTGCCTATTTCCATTTCCTGCTGATGCGCGTGTATGGCCCCGTACCCATTTCGGATCATAGCGTGGCTGTCACCGAGGACTTCAAGTCCATCCGGAGGGACCCCATCGACAAATGTGTGGCGTTCGTAGCCTCCGAATGTGATAAGGCGGCTGCCTTGCTGCCTCCCATCATCACCAATGCCACCGAATATGGCAGACCCTCGAAAGCTGTATGTCTGGCATTGAAAGCAAGGGTGCTGCTCTATATGGCCAGCCCGCTGTGGAATGGCAATCCGGACTATAAGGACATCAAGAATGACGACGGCACCCGGCTGTTCCCCGATGAGGATGCGAGCAGATGGCAGGCGGCAGCCGATGCGGCAAAAGCCTGTATCGACCAGGCTGAATCCGCCGGTTACGGATTGTACCGGAGCGCCACCAACGATCCTGTAAAGAACTACCAGGAAATATTCTATGTCAACAACAACAAGGAAGTGCTCTTTGCCAATAATCCGGGATTCTTCAACGACAACGATGTGTACAGCGACCCCCGAAGTACTTTCCAGGGGTTCACGCTCAACAGCATTACCCAGAACATGGTCGACGACTATGAGATGGCCGACGGCACGCAGCCCATATTGGGATATAATCCCGACTATACACCCATCATCAACCCTGCATCCAGCTATACGGAGACGGGATTCGCCGCCGCGGACGATCCCAACGGCAACTATATAGCCGGCACCAGCAATATGTATGTCAACCGTGAGCCCCGTTTTTATGCCAGTATCCATTTCTCCGGTCAGCCCTGGAAGAACAGCAAAGGACTTCAATTCTGGTACAAGGGCGCCGACGGCAAGCTGGCGGGTGGCGCTGGCAACTTTACAAAAACCGGGTATCTTCCAAAAAAATGCTCCGACCCCAGCTTCACCTGGGTGCCCCTGCATTCCGTTCTGCGTACCTGGATCCTTTTCCGGCTGGGTGAACAATACCTGAATTATGCCGAAGCGTTGAACGAAGCCCAGGGACCTGTGGGCGATGTATACAAATATGTGAACCTGATCAGGGATCGCAGCGGGCTCCCCGGCTTGCCGGCAGGGCTGTCCAAGGATGAGATGCGGGAACATATCCATCATGAACGCCGTATCGAATTGTTCTATGAGACACACCGTTATTTTGACGCTCACCGATGGAAGATCGCGGAACAGGAGGAAGGTGGTAATATTCTTGGGCTGAATATTTTCGCCGGGGACAATGCTACTGACCCCGCCTTCTTCCAAAGAGTGCTCGTGGAGAAGAGAGTCTTCGACAAGAAGGATTATCTGTGGCCGATACAACAGCGTGAGCGGGACAAGAACCCCAAGCTGGTGCAGAATTATGGATGGTAGATCTAAAAAACGCATCGTACTATATGAGATACAAAGCAGTCATTCTTTCTATCTGTCTTTTGCCGTTGGACCTCTATGCCCAGCAGCTGTTTGATCTTCCCAGGGATGTGGAGAGCCGGTGGATCAGCTTCGAGAATCCCACGGGCGCGAAGGGTAAGGGAGGAATGGAGAACAAGGGAGCCAAGGGGGATGCCAGTCAATGGATCAAGGCCGGTGACAGCATAGTGCTGGCGGATATTCATGGCGCCGGCATCATCAACAGGATCTGGATGACTATCATCGACAGGAATCCCAGGGCCCTCAGGTCCATTGTCCTGAAGATCTATTGGGATGGAGCCAAAAAGCCCGCCGTCTCGGCGCCGCTGGGGGATTTCTTCGGCATCGGACTGGGAAGAATGACTGCCTTTCAAAGTGCGTTGTTTGCCGACCCCGAAGGCAGGTCGTTCAATTGCTTTGTCCCCATGCCTTATAAGAAAGGGGCGAAAGTGGTTTTTATCAATGCATCGCAGCAGAACCAGCTTTTATTCTACGATATCAATTACTCCATATTGAAGACCGCTCCGAAGGATGTAGGATATTTTCATGCCTATTGGAGCAATAATGACGGAGCGAAGCCCGGTGAGGATTTTGAGATACTGCCGCGGGTCGAAGGCAAAGGCCGATTCCTCGGTGTCAATCTTAGCGTAGTTGCCGACAGCGTCTATGGCAATACATGGTTTGGAGAGGGTGAGGTCAAGACCTGGCTCGACAATGACGGGCAATTTCCCACGCTCGTGGGGTCGGGCACGGAGGATTATATCGGCTCCGCCTGGAACCTTGGGCCTTTTAGCCAGCTGTATTCGGGTGCGCCCATTGTTGACAAGGCCAGAAGGCAATATGCTTTTTATAGGTATCATATCCCGGACCCCATTTATTTTCAACAAAACTGCAGGGTCGCGATACAACAGATGGGAGGGGCGGGCAGGGACCTGATCCGGGGCATCATAAAGGCCGGCGGGAGGGCAAGGGCCGTCAGCGTCATGACATCCGGGGGACTGATCAAGCTCCTGGAAAGGCCGGATTTCCCCGACCTGTTCGATGATAAATTCCCTTCCGATGAATGGGTAAATTTTTACAGGGTGGACGATTATTCGGCTACGGCCTATTTCTATCTCGACAAACCCGAGAGTAATCTCCCGGCACTTGTACCTTTGGCCAAAAGACTAAAAGGACTGTAGCTTATGAATTGGAACCAGCTGGATGTTTGGATCATAGCGACTTACTTATTGATGATGCTTGGCCTATCGTTGTGGCATAAACGATTTGCGTCCGCCAATCTGGAGAACTTTTTCCTGGGCGGGCGTAAAATACCGGGATGGCTCAATGGTATCTCGTATACGGCCGCGCTGGTAAGCCCGGATGCTGCCACGGGATATGGGGGACTGGCCGTAGTTACAGGGGCTTTTATCTCCTGGTGGTATCTCAGCAGGTTTGGCCTGGCGCTTTTCATCGGCGGAGTGCTTTTCTCCGGATTTTGGAGAAGGTTGAATCTCTTCACCTCGCTGGAGTTCTACGACCTCCGATTCCCCACGAGGGCGGCTTCCGCCATGCGTATCTGGATCGCCGTGCGTACCTCCTTTATCGCCATGCCGGCCTGGACGGGTATTACATTGCTGGCGGCGTATAAAATCATGGGGCCTGCATTTGGATTGACAAAGGTACAAACCCTTTACCTCGTGGTACCCGTGTCCTTTCTATTTGTCTTCTTCTCAGGATATAAGGGCGTAGTGATCTCCAACCTCATACAGATGAGCATTTTCTTCATCGGCGCCGTCACGCTGGCGGGGCTGACCCTTGCTCATTTTGGCGGACCGGCGGCTATGAGCGCTGCCGTGCATCATGCCTTTGACAGCACGAACCCCGAGGTATTGCAGATGACGCCTCCCGTCAGGCATGATGTCTTTCCCCTGGCTGCCGCCATGGCCTGGCTGTTTGGTCAAAGTATTGGCTATGGCGGTGATGCGGCTCCTATGGGCGGCGCCATGGAAGGACAGCGGATCCTTTCCACCCGTACCCCATCGGAGGCATTGACCATGTATGTGGTGGCTGCTATCACCATGTTCGTGCTCCTGCTGCTCGTAACCCTTCCCAGTATCTCCGCCGCCGTGCTTTGGCCCGAGCTGAGGAATGTGAATGCGGACAGGGAACTGGTATATGGCCGGCTGATGAAAGAGATGCTGCCGCATGGCGCTATGGGATTGCTCATCGCGGCCATGATGGCCGCCACCATGTCCGTAGTAGGTGACAATCTTAATTTTGGCAGCCAGGTCATGGTCAGCGATATCTATCGCCGCTGGTTTGTGCGCGGCGCCAGTGAAAAACATTATATGTTGATGGGGAAGGTATCCATGGCTATTATTACAAGCCTGGCTGTCGCCGTGGTCTTCAACGTCAGCATCATTACCAATGTCGCCATCTTCATGCTGCAGCTCAGCGCCGCGGAGCTGCCCGCCAACTGGGCGCAATGGTGGTGGTGGCGATTCAACGGCCCTGCCCGTATAGCCGCTTCCTTTGGAGGAGCCGCCATCTTCTGTCTCGTGGTGTTAGGACCGCAGCTGTTGAGCTGGCTGGGGATGCATTGGGCGGATCAGCTTGCCCTGCCCTGGTACTGGTCCACCTTGCTTGTGATGGGACTGACCACTGTGCTATGGGTAACGGTAGCGCTGCTGACAAAACCCGACCCCGACAGGATGCTGGATGCATTCTATCAGCGGGTACGACCGCTGGGCTGGTGGGGACCGTACGCAAAGGCCCGTGACTGGCGTCCGGATGTAAAACCCATCGTACGCGGACTGCTGGTGGCCATCGCCGGCTTTGCTGCCACCTCGCTGCTGATACAGGCGCTGACGGAGATGTGGTTTGGGCGATATGGCGCCGGGACGATGGAATTGCTGTCGTCCGTAATACTATTCATCATTTTTAAAAAAACCTCGAGGTCATTCCTCGACTGGCTGGAACAACGTACAAATTGAAAATAAAATATTATGAGAGCGAAAACGCTGATCAGGACAAAAGAAGAGCATGTACTTTATCTGGGAGACTGGGTTTTCCATGTGGGGCCCACCTTTATCGAAACACCTTTTGGAACGGAGACCAAGGATGCCGATCTCCATTTTTACGGTGAGCGGCTTACGGAAGCATTGGAGCACCAGGCCGATGTAACGCCTTTGTCCAACTGGGAACTGTATCGTCTGGAGCCGGGCAGGCTGGAAGCTTATCTTGATCAGTCTTCATGCCTGATCATCAGTGATGTGGAGGCAAAATGTTTTCATTTATATCCCAGCTTTTTTGACAGGGCCCGGCGAGAGCGGCGTATCGTCACTTTCCCCGACAGGCTGGAGGTCATCAAGGATTGGATCAGGGACGGCGGCGGCATGATGATGCTGGGCGGATGGCTCTCCTTCAGCGGCGTACAAGGCAGATCCGGCTGGGGGAGGAGCAGACTGCAGGAAGCGCTGCCCGTGCAATGCCTCGAAGTGGAAGACCTCGTGGAGTCCTCCGCGGGATTTACTGCCGAAGTGGTGGCGCCCAATCACCCCGCTGTGAAAGGATTGCCCTGGCATAGTTTCCCTCCCATATTCGGATACAATGAAGTGAATGCAAAGACGGAAGGCGAAGTGCTGGTGCGTGTGAAGGAAACAGGACATCCGTTGGTAGTTGCAGGCGGGTATGGCAAGGGCCGGCTGCTGACCTATATGTCCGACCCCGCGCCACACTGGGGTATCAACTTTGAACTATGGGAAGCCTATGACGCCTTTTGGCAGCAATCTTTCAACTGGGTTAAAAAGAGAAGCTAATGCAGTCATCACAATTGTTAGCTGGAGCTGCCGTGACGGATATTACGCCACCGCTGGAAGTGGGTCTTCTTACTTCCTCCGTAAGAGGAGAATATGGCGCCTTCGAGTCCGTACGGCTGCCGCTAAAGGCCCGGGCACTGGTGCTACGATCTGCGCAGGAAATGGCAGCCATCGTGTCGTTGGACCTGCTGGCGTTGAACGATACTTCTGTAGGAGGATGGCAGGCCTTCAAGAAGGGCATGTCCGATGTCATTGCTCCTGAAAAGATCGTTCTTACGTATACACATACGCACAGTGCACCCGAGTCCGTGGCCTTGTCGCCCCTGTACCGTACGGTTGAATACCAGTCGTGGCTGACACGGGTACAGCTGGGTGTCAGGGAAGCCATCGCGCAGGCGATAGACGGGCTCAAGCCCTGTACCGTGGCATTTGCTACAGCGGAACTTCAGGGTTTTTCCTTGCAGCGCAGGATACCTGCAGGCGACGGGATCGTCATGTCCGACTCCGTGCAACCCATCTCCGAAGAGCTGATGAAACGTGGACCGGTGGACAGAAGGGTGCATACCATCCGGCTGCAGGGGCCGGCCGGCGAAGGCATTGCCACGCTGGTGCATGCCATCTGTCATCCCGTACATGAAATGTGTCTGCCGCATATATCTTCCGAATACCCGGGTGAAATGTGTCTCGAGCTGGAGCAGTCGGGGGAACATGGCATTCCTTTGTTTCTAAATGGCGCGGCGGGTGATACCAATCCACCCACGGTGTCGATGGGACCTTATTATGCACGACAGCATGGACAGGCGCTGGCGCGGATAGCGCGGATGCGTGATGGAGACAGGACTGCCGATGTGAGGACTTTTAAATTTGCGCATAAAGAGATCCATCTCCAGGCGAGAAAGGAAGCTGGCGTTGCCAACCAGGGAGACGCCCTGGCCCGTCTGAGCGCCATCCGTATAGGGGCCCTGGCTATCTTATTCCTGCCGGGTGAGCCTTTTGTAGAGACGGCCCTGGCTATTGAGCGGTCGTCTCCTTTCGAGCACACTATCATTGCAGGTTTTGGAGAAAATAACATCGGCTATATGCCCACCGCGACTGCCTTTGAACAGGGAGGGTATGAGGCCGGTCCGGGAAAATGGTCTTTTTTGGAAAAAGGCGCGGATGAAACGATCTATGCCGCTGCCATAAAATTGTTGGAGGAACTATTATGATAAGATATTGTTTATGGCTGGTCTTCGTGCTGATGTCCGGGATTATGCATGCGCAGACAGTATATATGTATGGCGATGAGCAGAATGATCTTTTCCGGCTGTTGGGGAGGGAGGGCGTCACCGTAAGGCGGTTTGACTCGCCACAGGCTGCTGTCGAAGCTGCCGCTGCCGGATCGGGTGTTTTCCTGATCGGCCGTGATTATCCGAAAGTCGATCCACACAATAGCATTACGCAGTCGTTGCTGGATGCGGCAGGCAAAAAAAGGTTAAGGCTGTATGTCGAATATCCTGCGCAGTACCCTGGTCTGGACATCTCCGACTCTGTAGTGGAGACACAATTGGAACGGGGCGTGGTCACCAGTGATGTCTTTGGTATGCGGCTGCCCTCCATGGCGTTGTTAGGCATTCACAACGCACATATATTACCCGTCCAGGCGGACAGTCCCCTGATCGTGCTGGCAAAAGTGGTCGGCGTGGACAGGGCCGAATATGGTCTGGCGGATACAAAGACCTGGCCTTTGCTGTTTCGCCGGGGGAATGCGTTGATAAGCGTCACCGGCCTGAGCAATTTCGAGACAGGGCGATACGGCCCCGATGCCTCCATCAGGGCCTTGTGGACTTATATTCTTCGCTGGACTATGGGCAGCAAATCCTTTGCGATCCATCATTGGCGTGAGGATGTCCGCCCTATGTATGGCAGGACCGCCCCGCTGCCCGCCACCGCCCGGCTGACCAGTATCCGGAAAGGTGTGCAATGGTTTGACAATGGCCGGTTCCTTATCCATCCCAGCTGGCGGGCGGATTGGGAAAAATATGGCAGCAATGGATTGAAGCCCGTAGGGCCGCCCGTGAGCCAAAGCAAACCCAGCGGAGATGGAAGCCTGGGCATACTGGAAGGCCATACTTCTACTATTCTTTACGATGGCAGTCAGCTGTACCGGTATTGGATGCGGGCCGACGTGCAGGGCGAGGCCAGCATGACCCTGGCTGCCGCCGGGAGATTACTGAATAATGAAAAGTACAAACAGGAGTCCGCCAATATCCTGAACTATTTATTCAAGACATCCAATATGCGGGCCGGCGCGAAGAACGATCCCGCAAGCCCTGCGTATGGGCTCATCGGCTGGGCTACCACCAACGCGGGTACTTTTTATGGCGATGACAATTCCAGGGCCATCCTGGGCGCCATTGCGGCATCATCCTACCTGCATACCGACGAGTGGGATAAACAGCTGGCCGAGGCCATCATGGGGAATTTCAGGACCACGGGCCGGCAGGGCTTTCGTGGGGAGAGACTGGAAGAAGGTGATATTATAAAGAACGGCTGGCCTTTTTATTACAACCGTGATCTGCGGCATCCTTCACCGCATTTCGAATCCTGGATGTGGGCCTGTTATCTCTGGTTGTACAGCAAGACAAAATATGAACCTTTATTGGCCCGTACGAAAGAGGCCATCCGGATCACCATGGAATCCTATCCAGACAAATGGCTTTGGGGCAGCAGTCTGCAGACGCAGCGCGCCCGGATGATATTACCGCTGGCCTGGCTCATCCGCATAGAGGACACCGAAGAACATCGCCGCTGGCTGGACCGGATCGCCACCGACATGCTCAGCTATCAGGACAGCTGTGGCGCCATACGGGAAGAGATCGGAAAGGGCAAGGGCATGTTCAAAGAGCTGAAGAAGAATTCCGACTACGGCGCCGACGAAGGGTCGCTGATATTTCGGAATGGGGAGAAGATATCCTGTCAGCTGTATACAAACAATTTTGCTCTCTTCAGTCTGAACGAGGCCGCCCGGGCTACGGAGGACCCGCGGTATGTGAATGCGACCCGCCGGCTATCGGACTATTTGACAAGGATACAGGTGCAGAGCTCAAAACATAAGGATCTGGATGGGGCCTGGTTCAGAGCCTTCGACTACGGTAAATGGGACTATTGGGCGTCCAATTCGGATGCCGGCTGGGGAGCCTGGTGTACGTTGACGGGATGGATACAAAGCTGGATCGTCACCACGCAGGTGCAGATACAGGAAAAACAAAGTTTTTGGGAGCTGACTAAAACATCGGGCATCGGGACAGCGGCCAAAACCGTCATCGGCCAGATGATGAAATAAACATGAGAATTAGTTCATAAAAAATATAGTAATGGCAAGGTTTTTAAAAAAAGGAAAGAGTGCGTCCGAGATCAGAGCGGCGGATTCGAAAGTAAGGGACGCGGTAGCGCTTATCATCAGGGATATCGAGGAAGAGGGAGATGAGGCTGTGAGGAAGTACTCGACGAATTTCGACAAGTGGAGTCCGGATTCATTTCTGCTGACGGATGCGCAGATCAGGGAGATCGTGGATCGTACGCCACAGCAGGTGAAGGACGATATTCTTTTTGCGCAGCAGCAGATCCGGTATTTCGCGCAGCAGCAGCTTGCTTCCATCTCAGACATTGAGATCGAGACCCTACCCGGCATTTTTCTGGGACATAAGAATATCCCCGTCAACAGCGCAGGATGTTATATACCGGGTGGACGTTATCCCATGGTGGCTTCTTCTCACATGAGCATTCTCACCGCCAAGGTGGCCGGTGTACAACGGGTTATTGCCTGCACGCCGCCCATCAATGGACAGATACCCGATGCCACCGTCTGCGCCATGCATTTTGCCGGGGCGGATGAAATATATATTTTAGGAGGGGTACAGGCTTTATGCGCCATGGCTATCGGCACTGCCACGATTGCTCCTGTGGATATGGCGGTCGGACCAGGCAACGCCTATGTGGCGGAAGCCAAGCGGCAACTGTTCGGACGGGTAGGTATCGACCTTATCGCAGGGCCGACCGAGATCCTGGTCATTGCGGACGAGACTGCCGATGCGGAGATGGTGGCGTGTGACTTGCTGGGACAGGCTGAGCATGGCCCTACCTCGCCCACAGCCCTGATCACTACGTCGGAGGAGCTGGCCCGACAGACGCTTATAGAGATCCAGCGGCAGCTGCCGTTGCTGCCTACGGGTGATATAGCCCGTATGGCCTGGGAGAATTATGGGACTATCATTCTCGTAGAGGATGAGGAGGAGGCCATACGCGAGGCGGATGCGCTTGCTTATGAGCACGTGGAAGTGCTGACCCGGGACCCGCAGGTATTTTTGGATAATATGACCAATTATGGAGCTTTGTTCCTGGGGCCCGAGACCAATGTGGCGTATGGGGACAAGGTCATCGGTACGAATCACACCCTGCCTACCATGGGCGCTGCGAAGTACACCGGTGGACTTTGGGTGGGAAAGTTCATCAAGAACTGCACCTATCAGCGATGTACACCCGAAGCCAGCTTTCTCATCGGAGAGTATGCCATGCGGCTGTGTGAGCTGGAAGGCTTTGCCGCGCATAAGGAACAGGCTGCCCTTCGGGTGAAAAGGTATGCGCCAGCATTAAAAACAAAATAATATGTTTCGGTGGTTGGTAATTATATGTTGTCCGATGATGCTCTTTGCGCAGCAGTCGCCCGCGGGTGTGGAAGCCTATCGTAGATGGGACCTGCTGCCACAGCAGCGTATTGGAGTACGGGCATATATGCGCAGCACGTACGATCGTATGAGCAGGGGCGGCGATGCGGGCCATTTTCTTTTTATGAACAGGGAGGACGGGAATGTGACCCTGGATGTAAAGGGCAGGGGAGTGTTGTATTTCTTCAGGGCCAATCACTGGCATGGAAGTCCCTGGCATTTTACCATCGATGGCACAGACCATGTCGTAAAGGAGACGGCTACCGACAGTCCCGTCAATGCCTGGAAGACAGTGGGGACGGCCCGGTTTATTCCCGGTGATGTTTTTCATGAGCCCATGGACTGGACATGGACCACCACCAAGGGGGCCGATCTGATCTGGACGCCTATGCCTTTCCGGGATTCGTTTCGGATCGCTTATTCGCGGACCTTTTATGGAACGGGGTATTATATTTATCACTTATTCACGCAGGACCCGCCTGCGAGTACATTTGATCCGGCTACACTGATGAGCAGGGCGGGCACCGACATCGCACCAAAGGATATCGCCACTGCACGGGGCCGGGTGGTTTTGAATAAGGACAGTGTATTATTGGACCTGACCGGTGGGCCATCCGTCGTACGGGCGCTCAAGCTAAAAATTCCGCTGGATAAAGCTGTCGATATGGAACGCCTTCGGCTGCGTATCACCTGGGATGACGCATCCTCTCCATCCGTGGATGCCCCCTTATGTCTTTTCTTTGGGGCAGGCACTTTTTTCAACAGGGGGAAAAAGGAATATTTTGTAAAGGGACTGCCTATCAATATACGATATGATTATCCGCATAATGAGGTGGAGCTGGCCTGTTATTATCCCATGCCCTTTTTTCGACGGGCGCGTTTTGAGATAGCAGGCAGCTCGCCGGGTACGCCTCTGGAGTATGAAGTGCGGTACGAGCCATTGAAAACCCGCCCCGCCCTCAGCAGCTATTTCCACGCCACTTATGTGGATATACCCGAACCCGCGCTGGGGCAGGATATGGTCTGGCTGGATACAAAGGGCATCGAGGGACACGCTGACTGGTCCGGCAGCTTTGCAGGAACTTCCTTTATCTTTAGTCATGACGCCAACCTGTATACGCTGGAGGGCGATCCCAGGTTCTTCTTCGACGACAGCCAGACACCACAGGCCCAGGGCACCGGTACGGAAGAGTGGGCAGGCGGCGGTGATTATTGGGGTGGAGAGAATATGACCCTGCCCCTGGCCGGCCATCCCTGTGGCTCGAAGGACAAGGCTTCGGCGGTGAATGACAAAGATCTTATTCAGTCAGCCTATCGATTTCTGATGGCGGATATCATGCCTTTTGGCCGGCGCGCCATCATCCGCTTCGAACACAGCGAGAATGTCAGCCGCGAGCATTACGAGGCCGTGACCTATTGGTATGGTCTGCCCGCGCCCTCGCTGATCAAGACGGACTCGCTGGACATTGGCAAGGTCCTCGATGAAAATAAACACAATTATCATTCTCCTGATGCGTCGCCCGTAGAGAAACTGACTTCCCGTTATGAATGGGGGCCCGACGTGCTGCCGCAAGGGGCATGGGGCATCGATGTCAACAAGATACCCGGCTATCGGGCTGCCGCCGAGCTGTATCCTGCGCATGAAGAGGATGGCCGTCATACGCTTGGAATGTCGGAGTTTACCGTCAGGATCGATCCCGCCAATGTCGGGGTGCTGCTTCGGCGGACCCTGGACTACAGCTTTCCCAATCAGACGGCGGAAGTGTATGTCCAGACTACGGGCGGCTGGCAGAAGGTGGGTATATGGTACCTGGCGGGCGCCAATACCTGTATGTATTCGGGACCACGTGATGAGCTGGGACAGCGGGAGTATCATGTACAGACATCCAACCGGCAATTCCGCGACGATGAGTTCCTGTTGCCTGCCCGGCTGACAAAGGGACGATCTTTTTTGAGAATACGTATCCGATGTATACCTGACCAGCAGCAGCTTTATCCTGGCAAGGCATTCCCAAAGCCCAGCTGCTGGAGTGAATTAAAATACGATGTGTATAGTTATGTCATACCCAAATTTTCAGTTCGTAGCCGGTAGGCTGTTAGTAGCCCTCTTATGTATGTCCTTCTCATCATACGGCAATGTCCGTCTCCCTGCCGTGCTGGCCAGTAATATGGTCCTGCAGCAACGCAGCGAGGTGAAGCTGTGGGGATGGGGCGAACCCAATGAGAAGGTCGTCGTTACCACCTCCTGGGACAATAAGACCTATCCTGCTGTCACCGTAACAGGATTTGCCGACTGGCAGCTCACCGTTCAGACACCCGCAGCCGGGGGGCCTTATACTATCCATATAGACGGTAATAACAAGATCGTGCTGACCAATGTCATGATCGGGGAAGTATGGATCTGCGGAGGCCAGAGCAATATGGAGATGTGCGGCAATTGGGGCTTGCAGGATGTGAAGGCAGAATATGCAAAGGCGCATTTGACAGGGCTGCGGCTTTTTCATGTCGCCAAGGCTGCAGCAGCCGAACCTCAGCGGGATTGCGTGGGTTCATGGGAGGCTTGTGACAGCGTCAGCCTGCCCTCCTTCAGCGCTGTGGCTTATTTCTTTGGAAAGAGATTGCAGGAGACCCTGCATGTTCCTGTGGGATTGGTGGAGTCCTGCTGGAGCGGGTCTTCCGCCGAAGTGTGGACGCCGGACAGCCTGATCGAAAGTGACGACGTGCTGCGGGAGGCCGCTAAAAAGATATTGGCTAATGGACAGGTGCCGCATCTGCCCGGCTATGCATATAATGCCATGATCGCGCCGTTGACAAACTTTTCCCTGGCGGGCGTGATCTGGTACCAGGGCGAGAACAATACCATGAGCGCCGGCACTTATCCAAGGTTATTCACCACCATGATAGACAGCTGGCGCAAGGCATGGGGTAAGGACCTCCCTTTTTATTATGTGCAGGTGGCTCCTTTCCGCTACCAGCTTGCTGATGTCGGCGCCCTGATGCGGGAGGCACAGACGCGGTGTCTGGAACATGCGAATACCGGCATGGTAGTCACTACCGACCTCGTCACCGATGTAGGCAATGTGCATCCTTCCGACAAGCATGATGTAGGAGGACGGCTGGCGAACTGGGCGTTGGCGGAGACATATCACCAGACGGGGTTGGTATACAGGAGTCCGCTGTTCTCTCGGTGTGTCATAGATAAAGACAAAGCCATCGTGTATGTCGACCACCCCGGCGGCGGGCTCGTCGTACGAGGTAAGGGTGTCCCGGAATTGTATATCGCAGGAGAAGATAAGGTCTTTCATCCCGCGCAGGCTGTCGTGGAGAAGGACAGGCTTATTGTCAGAAGTCCCGATGTTCCCCACCCTGTGGCCGTTCGTTACGCGTTCAGCAATGCGGCAATAGGAAATGTATTCAGCAGGGAAGGGCTGCCGCTCGGTCCTTTCCGTACGGATGACTGGCCGGTAGGTAATGAGTTAGCGGCACAGCGACCGGAATTACCCGTCATTACAGGGAAGTTCGTGCATATTTTCGATCCGAATGAAACCCGTAGTTCGGAAGACACGACCTGGTACACCAATGATCATAGTTTTATCCGCGGGAAGGATGGCATATGGCATGCTTATGGTATCATCGGACATCATCCCATACGCCCCTGGGGTGGAGAGACAAAATTCTTTCACATCACCGCAAAATCACTACGACAGGAGAAATGGGAGGACCACGGCTATGCGCTGACAGCTAAGGAAGGTATGGAGCGGGTGTTGTGGGCGCCGTATGTGCTGGAGGATAAGGGCCTCTTCTATATGTTCTATAACATCGGCAATATGCAGAAGGATGCGCCCAATTATGCCTCCTGGGGCCAGCTGTGTATGGCTACCAGTAAAGACCTCAACAGCTGGGAACGTCATCCGCTGAACCCGTTGTTCAGCGATCCGGGTCATGCGCGGGACTCTTACGTCATGAAATACAACGGCAACTACTATTATTACTATACCCGTACATATAATGAGGTCGATCACCGGAGCGTGGTGGCTGTTCGCAAAGGACCGGACCTGACACACTGGAGCGGGCCAAAGATCATACACGTGGAGCCATATGAGGTGAACTGGGGTGGTGACGCAGAGAGCCCTTTTGTGGTGCATCGCAAAGGCATATTCTACCTGTTCATCTGTCGGGCCATGACCAATTACAACCAGACGGATGTGTACTGGTCCACCGATCCGGAAAATTTTCCAAAGGATCAGCTGGTGTGTACCTTGCCTGTGCATGCGGCTGAAGTGATACATGATGAGAAGGAAGGATGGTTTATTTCCAATACCGGCTGGGACAAAAAGGGACTTTATCTTGCTCCGCTGGAATGGAAGGATACTGCGCTCATCGCCCATCAGCGGGATTCTTCCCGGCTGCCCGCGCTGAATCATGATTTTCCGGACCCTACTGTTATTCGCGTGGGGGGGAAATATTATGGATACGCTACGAATAGCATGGTGAATGGAAAATATGCACATATACAGCTGGCCAGCTCCGACGATATGGTTCATTGGAAGGACGAGGGTGATGCACTGCCGGCGGGCGCTGTATGGGCCAGCAGGGATTTCTGGGCGCCCCATGTTATCTATGATCCGAAACAGAAAAAGTATGTGATGTTCTTTTCGGCGGAGAGCAAAGTGGACAGCACCGGTAAATGTATTGGGGTGGCGTTTTCGGATAGTCCCGAAGGTCCCTTTGTGGATATGGGGCAGCCTTTGATCAGCGGCAAGGATTTTGAAGACATCGATCCATGCGCTATCATCGATCCAAAGAGTGGAAAGAAGCTGCTGTACTGGGGCTCCGGTTTTCATCCCATACAGGTGCAGGAATTGAGCGATGACTGGAAGAGCTTTAAAAGAGGTTCGCATCCCAAAGCAGTGATGTATCCCAAACAGGAAGGCAGGTATGACAATCTCATCGAAGGGACATGGATCGACTATGCGAATGGGTATTATTATATGTATTATTCAGGAGATAACTGCTGTGGACAGTCGGCAAACTATGCCGTGATGGTGGCCCGGTCGAAAGATCCTTTTGGCCCTTTTCAGCGGCTGGGGCAGGCGAATGGCAGCGGCAGCAGCGTGATCCTGGAGAAGAACAGCGAGTGGACAGCGCCGGGGCATAATTCCATTTTCCGGGATGAAAAAGGGAGGGTTTATATCGCTTATCATGCAGTGGCCACCGGTGTATCGATGAAGCCGGCGGGACGGGTGCTGATGATCAGTCCGGTGGTGTATGAGAAGGGATGGCCCGTAGTGAAATATTAGGGCGTATTCGTCAGGACGCCTTACCTGAACCTGTCCGACAACGTATAACAGACTTTATCGTTGATACGCCGGAAGACCTCGGCGTTGATCTTGCGTATCCGGCGGAGCTTGCGGCCTGCCAGCAGATTGCCTTCATTGTCAAAATATTGGGGTTGCTGGAAATAGGTGAGGATATAATATTTCTTATTGACAAAGGGGAAGTTGAAGGCCCGCGGCCATAGAGAAATATAAGTGAGATAATGTTTCCGCTCCTCCGTATAGTAATCCAGATTATTGGCCCAGGTACAATCCACCGAGCGCATAAGGACGATCAGGGTATTGATCGGCGCGGGGTTAAAACCATATTTGCGCAGCGTGTCCTGCATACGGTCTTCTCCCACCCAGAACTCATAAATATAGGTGAGCGTATCGGTAGCCAGCTCCAGTGACACACGATCGAACGCCCGGTCGGTAAACTCGATGGAGAAAGGCTTGTGCGCGTAGGCCTGTGTATACACCAGCTCGATACTATCCAGAATGGACTGATGGCGATGGTAATAATTGGTGATATTCACCGTCTTGCAGGAAGAGGCGAGGTACATGATGAGCGCCCAAAGGACGATATGACCTTTTTTATTATTCATCGTTGTCTTTTACAATATACGTAACTCCATAGAGTATCTTTTTTAAAAAGCTCGTTGTCACCTGCCGGAGGGTCCTTCCTCCATAATCCCAGTAGATGATCGTCAGCACATCATCCTCCTTTTGTATGTCAGTCAGCACGATGTAATGGGTAGGGAAGCTGAACCGCGACTTGTTATGATTTTTTACATGCAGATAGGTATTGTTGACATAAAGGAAAGTGGTGCCTGTATGCACGGCTTTTTGCAGAAAGGCGTAGACGTCCTTTATGCCGGGACGCAGGAGGTCCGAGCCGATGGCCTTTATTTTATAGCCCATCATGCGTTTGATCATCCGATTGAACTTGCCCAGGTTGCAGGCTGCCCAGAAAGTATCTTCGGAGCCTGTATGGAACTTTGCGTGAAAGAGGTTCAGATAGCTTCTGAAACGATCTGCCAATACGAGGAACCACATCTGATCTGCCGGTCTTATATCCAGCACCCCTTTGAAACGGAGCGTGCCTGCGGCCAGCATGACTTCCGGCGAGGGGGTAAACTTTACTTTATGCCAGTTGGCATGACCATCCGTATAAAGGGCCAGCATGAATTTTACATATTGAAGAGGGTCGTAGTTGAGGGGCAGGTAAGAGAGAGCCGCATAGCCGCAGAAATTGGTACTGCTACCCTGGTACATGCCCACGGGATGGATCACATTGATGCGCAGATTTTCCAGGAATAAATGATTCTTTACGTGCGGCCAGTACACGCTGGTATCGGGCAGATGGACCGTATTCAGCCATTCGAGGGCTTCTTCCCTGGTGGAATAACCTTTCTGTGACAGGGCCGGCGATGCCAGTCCTATCGTCCAGACAAGTAGGGGTATCAGTTTATGCATTATTAAGACGAATATAGCCCCCTCAATATTTTTTTCTAAAAAAAGATGGTCTAATATTTTGAACGTACGTTTTTTTACGTACCTTAGGTGTATGAAAAGATTTAAAAAGGAGGGTGTCGATGGACAGGAGCCTACCAAGGCGGAGCTGGCGGTACTGCAGGTGTTGTGGCAGCACGGTCCTTCCACCGTCCGATTTGTGCACGACGCTTTGAATGAAGGGAGAGAAGCCGCGCAATACACCACCACCCTCAAGCTGATGCAGCTGATGACGGAGAAGGGAATGTTATTGCGGGATGAGTCGAGCATGAAGCATGTTTACAGCGCGGCGCTGGAGGAAAAGGGGACGAAGGGGCAGTTGCTGAGCAGATTTATAGACACCCTGTATCACGGTGACGTAGGCAATATGATGATGGCTCTGCTGGGGAATGAAAAGACATCGGCGAAGGATCTGCGGCAGCTGCGTGACCTACTGGACAAGATGACTGTCAACCAACCGCCTGGGAAAAAGAAATAATTATGATACAAGCCATCTGCTGGACACTGGTACATTCCCTCTGGGAGGGATTGTTTTTCGCCCTGATCACCGGCGGCGCCATGCTGCTGACAAGACGGGCGGGTGCGGCGCTGCGCTATAACATCATTTGTATCATCTTCTTTTTATTTCTTGCCGTATGTGCAGGCACTTTCCTGTATGAACTGGCAGGGGCGTCGCCGGAGGAGGCAGCAGCCGTTGCCGCGGAAGACAGCGGAGGCCGCATGGCCGCATGGATCGATGCCCTTGGGAAGTATTGTTCGGAGCATGCTGTGCTGATCGTGTGGGGATGGCTGTTTGTCTTTACCATCAAGTCGCTGCATATGCTGGGTAGCTATCTCTATACCCAACGTGTCCGGCAATATGGCATCAACGCTGCGCCGGGGGACTGGCAGGAAAGGGTGGATCTGCTGTGCCGGCAGATGGGTATTCAGCGGACAGTTCGGCTGGTGGAATCGCAGATCGTGAAAATGCCGATGGTCATCGGTCATCTGCGTCCCATGATCCTGATGCCGCTGGGGCTTATCATGAGTCTGCCGCATGAGGAGATAGAAGCCGTATTGCTGCATGAGCTGGCGCACATCCGCCGCAACGACTATATCGTCAATTTTATACAGAATGTGGCCGTCAACTTCTTTTTCTTTAACCCCGGCTTGCTTTGGATGTCTTCGCTGCTGCGGGAGGAAAGAGAGAATTGCTGTGATGACATAGCCATTGCAAGGACCCATGACAGGGCCGGATTTATTCGGGCGCTAATCAGCTTTAAAGAGCACGATCTGCGCCTGGCGGGAGTGGCCAATGGCTTCCCGGGAAAGAAAAATCAATTGGTGAAGAGGGTCATGCGTATTGCACAAAGCACGAACAAGACACTGGACCCCGTTGAAAAAATATTCCTTGCGATGAGCCTTGTACTTATCTCCGGGCTGGTGGCCGCTACATCCGGAAGCTCTTCCTCATCTCCTGTAAAGGTGGCGCAGATCCCGGGAGGGAAATACAGGTTCTTTGTAGACACGCCGGCGAGGTCTGTACAGGAGCCCGTGCTGCAACATCCGGAAAGAGAGGAGGCGGCGCCGATGGTATACAAGGAAAAACCACGCCAGGAGATAAAGGCCAGGCAGGAAGCGGCACCCGAAGAGACAGCTGTAATAGACGAGGACAGGCAGCAGCCGGAGAATATCGCCGCAATGGAAAATGAGGTGCAGGCGAAAAAGATGGTAATCGACGCAAAGACGGCTCAGGATGATGAACAGAACCTGAAAGAGAAGAAGCTGGCTACCGACGCGGTTGTTCAGGCCTTCCGTGATAAACAACAGGCACAGCGGGACGCAGAGCAGGCCGTCCGTGACAAAAGGCAGGCTGATCTTGACAGGCAGCAGGCCATCCGGGACAAGAAACAGGCGGAGCGTGATGCACAACAGGCGGTACTTGACAAGATCCAGGCTGAGCGGGATGCGCATCATACTACACTACCCATTGTTAACCTAAAAGCTTAAAAAAATGCAAAAGACAATTTTGAGCTGGGGCTTCTTTGCCCTGGCATCGATCTCCTTTGCCCCTATGTTACAGGCGCAGAAGAAGGAGCCAAATCCTACGACTACAAAACATTCCAGCACGAGCTGGTGGGGCAATCATCAATATATGAACATTGATGTGGATTCTTCTGCCACCCCGCCGCAGATCATTGCCACCTACAAAAATGACGCTTTGTATAATATGACCATCAGTCAGCACCAGCTGACGAGCTTATACATCAATGGAAGACTTATACCTGCGGACAGCTTTTATTTGTATGACGATCTGGTGAAACGTATCATGGACCAGATGAGGAGGGACAGCGTCCAGGCCATCCGGGACAGGGAGCAGGCTGTGAGAGATAAGGCCCAGGCGGAGCGGGACGCCAAACAGGCGTTACTTGACAGGGATCAGGCTGTCCGCGACAAGCAACAGGCGGAGCGTGATGCAGAACAGGCCGTCCGCGATAAGGCCCAGGCCGAAAGGGATGCAAAGCAGGCCGACCTTGACAAGATCCAGGCCGAGAAGGAGGCGCTCGATGCTAAGATGGAGGCGGAACGGGACGCCAAACAGGCACTATTGGACAAGGATCAGGCTGTGAGGGATAAGGCGCAGGCGGAGCGTGATGCAGAGCAGGCCGTCCGGGATAAAAAACAGGCGGAGCTGGACAGGCAACAAGCCATCCGCGACAAGAAGCAGGCCGAAGAGGACAGGGCGCTGCTAAAAAGCCTGCTGGCAGATGTTGTAAAAGAAGGGCTGGCGCCGGATGAGAAAAGTATCGTATCCCTTGTCCTGAATGAATCTGAATTTCTTGTCAATGGAAAGAAACAGTCCGATGCGCTACAGAAACAGTTCGCGGAAAAATATGTCCGAAGTGAAGGATTCGGTTTCTATATACATGGAAAAGTGACGCAGATAGGCCGGATGAATTAGCCCGCGCCGGCCTGGCGGACAGTTTTTTCAGGTGTCGTGCAACATTTTGCTGAAGTGAATGTACTTTAGATAAATAAATGCAGACATCATGAAGAAATTATATCTCCTACTACTGGCTGGTTTTCAATTGTATATGGCATCGGCACAGGATTCCGGCAAAAGTCCGTTGTACCTGCAAAAACCGTTGTCCGGCCTCTCTATCCAGCAGGTGGCCGCAGAGACCTCCGGGGGTAATATTTCTGTAACCGGGGTACCGGATAATGAAGCAAGGTTGGAAGTCTATATCCGGGACAATAGAGGACAGGACCTTAGCAAAGATGAGATCAAGAAGAGACTGGACGAGCAGTTCAACCTTATTATTACTACTGACGACCATAAGCTCCATGTAGCTGCCCGTCCCAGGCACGATCATATCAACTGGAACAGGAGCCTTAGCATATCCTTCAAGGTATATGTGCCCGGGAATGTATCCACTGTCCTCAGGACCAGTGGCGGCAATATCACCCTGAAAAAGCTCAACGGGCCCACCCAGGATTTTAGGACCAGCGGCGGCAATATGGATATCGACCAGGTCTCGGGTAAGATCAATGGAAGGACGTCCGGCGGGAATATCAATATTTCCGATGCAAAAGATCAGATAGATTTGGGGACCAGCGGTGGCAACATCGAAGCTACCCATTGTGAAGGCGATATGCATCTGTCCACCTCCGGCGGTGAATTGAAGCTCCGTCTGCTGAAAGGCTCTATCCGGGCTACTACTTCCGGTGGAAATGTGAAGGGAGAGGTCATCGAAGGTGAGCTTATTGCAAGGACCAGCGGCGGCAACATCCGATTCACGGACCTGTCCTGCAGCCTGAATGGGGTCACCAGCGGTGGAGACATCAATGTCAGCTTTAAGGACCTGGGCAAATATCTCGAGCTCAGCAACTCCAGCGGGGATGTCACGGTGCAGCTGCCCCAGGGCAAAGGACTGAACCTGCAGATAACGGCAGACAGGGTAAAGTCGACCACGTTGAATAATTTCAGCGGCAGGATGGATGAAAAACATATCGATGGTACGTTGAATGGAGGGGGGATACCCGTGAGGATCGACAGCAACAGCGGGGATGTGACACTAACTTTTAAATAAGTGAAGTAATAACCATTGCTTAAAACCTGGCCGACCGCCAGGTTTTTTGTTACATTTAGTCTATGAAATTCCTCCTCGTCGCCACCCTGGCGCTACTGCTACACGATATTCATGCCCAGACAACCATCAACAGAGATCCCGAGATCGCGGAAATGGTAAAAGAGGTCAGCGCAGACAGCCTGCAGTCCTACATAAAGACCATGGTAGCTTTTAAGACCCGTAGCACCGTGAGCTCTACCACGGACAACAAAACAGGGATCGGCGCCGCCCGCAATTGGGTGCTGGCAAAGTTCAACCAGTTCGCGGCAGCCTCCGGCGGACGGCTCACCGCTATAGTGGATACCACCACCTATATGGCCGATGGGAATAGGGTGAAGAATAATATCAATCTGGGTAACACCGTAGCCACCCTGAAGGGTACCGATCCCAATGATCCCAGGGTCTTTATCATCAGCGGGCATCTCGACAGCCGCCGTACGGACGTCCTGGATGGGGTAGGTGAGGCTCCCGGCGCCAATGATGACGGCAGTGGCTGTGCTGCTGTGCTCGAATGCGCCCGTATCATGAGCAGGCATTCCTTTCCAGCTACCATCATTTTTGTCACGGTCAGCGGTGAAGAGCAGGGGCTGCTGGGCGCCAGCTATATGGCGAAGAAGGCAAAGGCGGCTAATTGGGACATCGGGGCCGTATTGAACAATGATATCATCGGCAGCAACAACAGCAGCCAGACCAATATCATCAATAACACACAGGTGCGTGTCTTTAGCGAAGGATTGCCCGCCTATGAGCTGGACAGGCAGGCTAAGACCATCCGGCAGCTGGGTATGGAAAACGACGGGAAGTCGCGGCAGCTGGCCCGTTATGTAAAGGAGACGGGAGAACGTTATGTAGACAACCTCCAGGTCATGATGATCTATCGTCCCGACAGGTTCCTGCGTGGCGGGGATCATATTCCTTACCTGGACAATGGCTATACCGCCGTCCGTATCACTGAGATGAATGAGAACTTCAATCATCAGCACCAGGATGTCCGTACGGACAAAGGCATTGTCTATGGCGATCTGCCGGAGTTCATGGACTTTGAATATCTCCGCAAGAATACTGCATTGAACCTTGCCAACCTCGCCAACCTGGCCAAAGCGCCCGGTATGCCCGGGACAGTGAGGGTAGAGGTGCGCAATCTCACCAACAGCACGCAGCTCAGCTGGAAGGCGCCGCTGCATGGACGAACCAAAGGATATTATGTGCTGATGCGGGAGACCATCAGCCCTTACTGGCAGAAGAAATTCTATACCACAGCCACGGAGATCGAGCTGCCTTATTCCAAGGATAATTATTTCTTTGCCGTACAGTCCGTGTCGGAGGATGGGAATGAGAGCCTGCCTGCAACACCTGTGCCAGGGCGGTAGACACACCTTAATTGAATTTTAATTAGCAACCGGTGGATTTTTTTTCTAATTTTTCCGGAAATGATCTTACCATGAAAAATTTATTGACGATGCTGTCGCTGGCATTGACCTTGTCCGTCAGTGCACAAAATTTCGAAGGTGGTATCACATGGTCAGTACGCTATACGTCTGACGACACTACCGTTCTAAAGGCGCTAAAGCAGAGCGCACCCGTTAGGTATATTTGGGCCGTCAGGGACGGGAACTATCGCATGGCCGCGGTTGGGAACGATGAAAACTCAGATCTTATATGGTTGGCTGACAATCAACAGTACTATAGCCTGAACACCCGGGAGAAAACATATCATATGCCTCCTGTTGGACATTGGGCAACAGCAAAGGCTTCGGACAGGCCCGTGGTCACCAACACCGGCGAGCAGCGTATTATTCTCGGATATCACTGCACCAAATACATACTTACACCTAAGGAGAATCTGCCGAACATGCACACGGTGTATTGGATGACCACCGAGATCAAAGGGCTGGATATGAAGACAATGCCCACTCCCGGCGCCGGTGGCAACATCAGTCAGTCTCCTTTCCACCAGGACATCAGCGGCATACCGATGCTGATCGAGGTCACTACGCCCATGTTCAATATGTCGATAGAGGCCGCGTCCGTGACAAGGAAAAAGGTCTCAGCCGACGCCTTTGTCATCCCGGCAGGCTTTAAGGAAAGCAAATAATCGGAGGGAAAAGCAAGCCGCTTGTAACATTTTTCGGGGCGTGAACGTCAAAGGGGGATTAACCTTAAGCGATGTTCCAAAACTACCTCAAGACGGCGTTGCGCAACCTATGGAAGAATAAAGGCTTTTCCGCCATCAACATCATCGGTCTGGCTGTAGGACTGGCCACCTGCCTGCTGATAGTCCTGTATGTCATCGACGAACTGAGCTATGACCGGTGGAATAAACAGGCCGATCGGATCTATCGCCTGGATGCCCAGATCAAGTTCGGGGGAAATCATTTGTTCCTGGCTGTAGCGCCTCCTCTGGCAGGGCCTTCCATGATACAGGATTATCCGGAGGTGGAGCAATACACCCGATTCCGGTATTACGGAGGCGCCCTCATGCGGAAAGGGGACATGAATATCCGTGAGAACAGTACTACCTATGCCGACTCCACCATTTTCGATGTTTTCACTCTGCCGATGATTGCCGGTGATCCTCACACGGCGCTGACAACTCCCCGTTCATTGGTTATCAGCGAAAGGATGGCGTTGAAGTATTTCAACAGCACCCAGGCGGTGGGTAAGATATTATTGGTCAATGACAGTCTCCGGTATAAGGTGACAGGTGTCATCCGCAACATACCCAGCCAGTCCCATTTCGGCTATGACTTCTTCTTCCCCATGCTGGAGCTGCGATCGAGCCGTGCAACGGACGAATGGCTTAGCCACAATTTCAACACCTATGTGGTGCTTAGGAAAGGCGCTGATGCGGGGCGACTCCAGGCCAAGCTGCCTCAGATGATCGAAAAGTACATGGCCCCGCTGATCAAGACCGCGCTCAACACCGACCTGAAAGGATTTTTCAAGAGCGGTAATTACCTGGATTTTACGCTGACGCCTCTCACTTCGATTCACCTGCATAGCAATAAGACCGCGGAGATGTCAGCCAATGGGAGCATTGAATACGTGTATATTTTTTCGGCCATCGCCGTCTTTATACTGTTGATAGCCTGTATCAATTTTATGAACCTTTCCACCGCCCGCTCGGCCAACAGGGCCAAGGAAGTAGGCATGCGGAAGGTGATGGGTTCGCTGCGTACGCAGCTGGTCTTTCAATTCATCATGGAATCCACCGTCATCAGTTTTGTATCCATGTTGCTGGCGCTGGGTATCGCCGCCCTGATGCTGCCTCTGTTTGGTCGGCTGGCAGGGAAGGACATCGGTGTGGGGTTACTGGCTAATCCATTGGTAGTGATCGCCGTGATGGTCCTCGTGCTGATAGTTGGTTTGCTGGCCGGCGCCTACCCCGCTTTTTTTCTGTCGGCTTTCCGGCCTATTGCCGTGCTGAAGGGCAACCTGAAGAGCGGGTTTAAGACAGGATGGCTTCGCAATTCGCTGGTGGTCTTTCAATTCGGGATCAGCATTTTCCTTATCATAGGGACCGTGGTCATCTATCAGCAGCTACAATACATCCGAAATAAGCAGCTGGGTTATGACAGAGGGCATGTCATCGTACTGAACAATCTCGATCCATTGGGCCCGCAGGCCAGGGCTTTTAGGGAAGATCTTTTACGGCTGCCGGGTGTGGAGGGGGCGACCTTGACAGGTTTTCTGCCTACGTCTTTCAATCGCAGCGGAGACGTGGTATTCCTGACCCCACGGATGGATCAGAAGGAGGCTATACAGACGCAAATCTGGCCTGTGGACGAGCATTATATTCCCGTACTGGGTATGCGTATGAAGGAGGGGAGGAATTTTTCGAACGCTTTCCTCACCGACTCCAGCGCTGTGATACTGAACTGCGCAGCGGTACGTATGCTCGGCAAGGGCGATATGCTGGGGCGGAAGATCTATCATATAGAGCGTATGGAGCCATTGAAAGTTGCCGAGTGGCATGTGGTGGGTGTGGTCGATGATTTCAATTTCAATAGTCTTCGGGAGGTGGTTACGCCCCTGATAATGTACATGCATGAGGATAAGGGCAGCCTCGCCCTTCGTATAAAGGGGGATAATGTTTCGCGGCTGGTGAAGCAAATAGAGGGCAAGTGGAAAAGTATTGTTCCCGGACAACCCTTTGAATACTCTTTTATGGATGATGATTTCAATGGGCAATATAAGGCCGAGCAGCGTACGGGTGGGATATCGCTTGCCTTTTCGTTGCTGGCTATTTGTATTGCCTGTTTGGGTTTGTTTGGGCTGGCGGCGTATGCGGCCGAGCAGCGTACAAAGGAGATTGGGATACGGAAGGTGCTGGGGGCTACCGTGACCAGCATTGTGAGCCTGCTGTCGAAGGATTTTTTGGTATTGGTGCTGGTGGCTGCGCTGATCGCATTCCCTTTCTCATGGTGGGCGATGCATCGGTGGCTTCAGGATTTTGCTTACCGGATCAGCATTGGGTGGCAGGTGTTTGGGCTGGCGGCTGTGCTGGCGCTGGGGATTGCGCTGGCTACTATCAGCTGGCAGGCGTTGAAGGCGGCATGGGCTAATCCGGTGAGGAGCTTGCGAAGTGAGTAAGACAATAGCGAGATCGTGCTGGTGTCCCGAAGCAAGGGTAAAAATGTCGGCATCATGTCATTGGAAGAATATAACTCCATTCAGGAAACACTTCATCTGGTCAGCAGCAAGACCAATCAAAAACGGCTTGACGAAGCCATCGAAGAAATGCGTTCCGGTAAATCCTCCAAACACAAGCTAATTGAAGAATAATGGAATTGGTATGGCAGACGCATGCCTGGGAGGATTATTTGTATTGGCAGCAGACAGATAAGAAAGTCTTGCAAAGGATCAACGAGCTAATCAAGGACAGTCTGGGGAATCCTTTTAAGGGGATTGGGAAACCTGAACCGCTGAAGGGCAAATATGCGGGGTTCCGGAGCCGGCGCATCACCGATGAGCATAGGTTGGTATATACTGTGAAGGAGCAACGGCTACATATACTGCAATGCAGATTTCATTATGAAAATAAAAATTAAAACCCCCGGTTGTTGTACCGGGGGTTTACGCTATCTTGTCTCCGCAGCCGGTCGCGCTGGTGGTGTAAACCCTTTTTCCTTCAACAGCTTACTGATCTCCGTAATAGCTCTCTCCAACTGATTGTCCTTACCCTGTGCCGCCTCGGTGAGGTCCTCGGCCACAGGAATGTCGGGATCTACTCCATGCCCCTCCTTGAACCAGGTGCCATCGGGATTGAACATACGGAAAGTGGGCACGGTGATGTTCCCTCCATCGATGAGGGGCGGCGCCCCGCTGATACCAATCAGCCCACCCCAGGTACGGGTACCGATGAGAGGACCCAGCCCCGCCTTGCGGAAATAGTCCGGGAAAGCGTCGCCGCCCGATCCGCTCCATCCATTGATAAGCATTACTTTGGGCCCGAAATTGCCGGCAGGGGGCCAGTTCCAGGTGGCACCGTCTCGCGTAGCCCAGAACGCCAGCGGCTTACGGTCCAGCATCTCGATGAACCTGTCAGGAATCTGCCCGCCACTGTTGAAACGCTCATCTATTACCAGCGCCTTTTTATCCAGCTGCGCCGTGAACTGCCGTATCAACTCATTCTGTCCGTCGACACCCGTGCTGCGGACATAGATATACCCCACAGCGCCACCCGTAGCTTCGTCCACCCTGCGTCTGTTCTGCTCGATCCAGGCCAGATGACGCAATCTCGACTCGTCGCGTAATGTCTGGACGACGGCGGTGCGGGCGCCTGTCCACGATGCGCTGCTGTTATAGGTGAGCTCGACGGGCTTGTCCGCCAGATTCCCAAACACCGCAAAGGGTTCGGTCCTTGTCGTCAGCGGCACGCCATTAACGGCCAGTACATAATCACCCTCCTTTATCATCACACCCGGCTGATCCAGGGAAGAATGTACTTCCGCATCCCAGGGAGCGCCCTTGATGATCTTCTTTATCTTATAATATTCCCCATCGGCCGCCCAATCTACTCCCAGATAGCCTACAGATGCACGTTTGGGAACTTCCTCCACGCCACCGCCATGATAAGTGTGAGAAGCATTGAGCTCCCCGATCATCTCCCCGATGATGA
>Ga0207674_10000628_pt1 | contig 46099 bp, 39 predicted proteins | sample KBSCornC72_FD_184303 | JGI IMG/M metagenome (GOLD analysis project Ga0207674, IMG submission 184303) | Corn rhizosphere microbial communities from Kellogg Biological Station, Michigan, USA - KBS Corn C7-2 (SPAdes) (version 2) | ecosystem: Host-associated > Plants > Roots > Rhizosphere > Soil ... | reverse complement strand
GCCGACATCTTTACGCTCTTCTACGATCCCGAGTCCGTACCCGCGCTAATCCGCTCGAAAAACGTAACGGCATCTTTCTTGAATCCTTTCAGGAAGGTATATCGTTCGCTGCTGCCTTTGATGCCGATGGCCCTCGAGGCGTTCGACCTTCGCCCTTATGATCTGATCATCAGCAGCGAATCGGGCCCGGCCAAGGGTGTGCTCACTTCCTCAACCAGTCGGCATATTTGCTATTGCCACACACCCATGCGCTATCTGTGGGAACTCTATCCGGCCTATCGTAACGAGTTCCAGCAGGGTGTCGTATCGCGCGCGCTTATGGCGCCGATCGCCAGTTACTTGCGAACTTGGGATCACGCGACCGCTGCCCGCGTAGATACATTCGTGGCAAACAGCCGGAACGTCAAGCATCGCATTTGGAAAACCTACCGCCGCAAGTCACGTGTCGTCTATCCGCCCGTTCCGGTTGAGTCGTTTCATCACTCCGCCAGCAGCGACTACTTTTTGATCGTCTCCGAAATGGTGGCGTACAAGCGACTTAATTATGCTGTCCAGACATTTTCCCGAAATGGGCGGCAACTCAAAATCGTCGGAGACGGACCGGAGTACCTCCGCCTGCGGAAACTGGCGGCGAACAATGTCGAGTTCTGTGGCCGCGTTCCGGACCGGGAGTTGAAAGAACTGTATGCCAAATCCACTGCCTTTCTCATGCCCGGAGAAGAAGACTTCGGGATGACTATGGTCGAGGCTCTCGCCAGCGGCAAACCGGTAATCGCGCTTAGCCGGGGCGGCGCATTGGATATTGTTGAAAACGGCTGCGGCGTACTGTATGCAGAACCTATCGAATCCTCCTTGGAGGATGCCTTGCGTATCTTCGATCGCGTAGAGAGCCTGATCGATCCGGCGCAGCTCAGGCTTCGAGCCTCTGAGTTTTCTGCAGCAGTATTTGAGCGCCGTTTTCGAGCTGTACTAAACAGGTGCCGGCCAGAAGACCCGCGGGCACATGCGGGTCCCGCGCCTCTTGTGTCTTTGCCGCGGGTGCCTTCAAACAAGATTCAGGCTTCGATTTCTCCTGGGCTGTTTGGATTACACCCACCCACGTTGGGGCAGCCCGATTAGAACAGTATTTACAAACTGTTCACAATGTGTTTACATCCGCGAACCCAAGTTGCGGGTCTAAGCCAGCATGGCAGTTTTCGAGGTCATGGACAGCGCGGCTACCCTTCCGAGCGAAGGAGTAGAGAATAAAACCCTGCACACGTGGGATTTCCGCGTCGCCGTTTGTGCCGTGGGATCCCGCAATATCGATACTCTCAGCGACGAGGCGCTGGTGTTTTTGCTGCGCAGTGCCGTAGATCGGCACACCGTCGACGATTTGTTTGGCGAACTGTTCCGGCGATATCAACCGCGAGTTACGCAGTGGTGCTATCGGGTCATCCGCGAGCCAGATCGTGTTCCGGATCTGGTTCAAGAAGTATTTTTACGCGCGTTCCGGCGGTTATGTACCTACCGCGGTAACTCCCGGTTTTCGACCTGGCTGTTCGTTCTTACGCGGAATCATTGTTTGAACGCCTTGAAGAAACGTCACATTGAGCCGGTGGAAGACGGTGAACGAATGCCGGACAACCTTCCTGGCGCGCACGGCCAGGAAATACATCTGGCAATGGAAAGGGATCAGTCCTTCCGCAGCATGTGGCGCCTGATCCAGGCAACCCTGACGCCCACGGAAGTCCGCGTCATGGCGCTTCACTACGGTCATGGGCTCCCTCTTGCGGTGATTACTCGCCAAATGATGCTTTCGAACCCAAGCGGCGCCAAAGCGTACATCGTGAATGCACGACGAAAACTGAAAGCAGTATTGCGCAGCGGTGAGTCCGCGAGAGGAGTAGCGTTCTACGGGAATAGCCCAGCAAATCGGACTTGCGAAGCCTCCTGAGCCGCATCAGTCGTCGCTTCCCAAGCGCGGGATACTGTTCGACACTCTAACCGTAAGCGCCTTCACGACTCTAGCCAAGGTTATGGGGGCTGCCAAGGCCTTAGCACTGGCTCGGGTTTTCGGATCGAGTGCCGCCCTCGACAGTTACCTGCTGGCTTTCCTGGCGCCTTCATTCTTGGCTGATGTCTTCTGCGGCCCCCTGGTGCCCGTGCTGGTTCCCGCCCTCGTAGAGTTCGAATACAGGGAAGGTGAGGCGAAGCCGGTCGACTTATACGCGCACGTTCTGTGGCGTAGCTTATTGCTCGCCAGCGTTGCCGCGGCGATCCTGGCGGCCGTTGCCGCCGTCATTGCGACCCTAGACGCCGGAGGCCGCATCAACCTGCGCCTGCTAGGAATTTTGACTCTTCTCATGACGCCGATTCTTCCCCTGGCTGCGGTGGCGAACGTCTGGCGCGCCGTATTGAACTCCCGGCGCAGCTTCGTGATCCCAGCCCTTACAGTTACTCTGACGCCAGTGGTGATTATTTTGTGCATTCTGACGGCTGGAACAAACTATGGCGTCTCAGTCCTAGCCGCCGGAACGAGTCTGGCCTCACTTGCGGAAGTCGTGGTGCTTGGTTGGGGACTCCGCCAAGCCGGATTTCCGATCCTGCCACGCCGGCGCGCGGCTGACATCTCCATACCCGAGATCGGGAGGGAGTACGGCTATCTGGCTACGACCACGGCCATGAGCGCCGGTACAGCCTTCATCGGGCAGGCGATGGCAGCGGCCCTTGGAGCAGGAAGCGTATCAATTCTCAACTACGGTACTCGCCTGGCTGGAGTGTTGATGGCAATTGGTCCGGGGGCCCTCGCTATCACCATCCTTCCGGGATTTTCCTCCATGGTAGCTGCGCGCGATTGGGAACGAATGAGACAGTCGCTGCGGCGGATTCTCTCCGGATCGATGGCAGTTGCAGGAGTTGCCGGTGTTCTCCTGATCGTATTTTCAACTCCCATTGTGCGGCTGACCATGCAGCGCGGTGCGTTCACCTCCGCGGATACCGATGCCGTGGCCTCGGTACAAGTCTGCTCGCTGCTTCAGCTGCCTTTTATTCTCGGAACCACAATCCTGATGCGGGTCCTTTCTGCGTTGAAGGCAAACCGTGTAATGCTCCCATTTTCAGGCGCCGCGCTAGTGGTCAGCACGGGTCTGAACTATGCCTGGATGGCTCGCCTCGGAGTTGCGGGAATCGCGCTGGCAGCTTCGTCGGTGCAAGCACTCGTATTTACCGCGCTCGCGATTCTGGTGTTCCGCCGTGGACCGCGCGGCTTTCTAAGAGATTGTGACGCTAACCGCGCTCCCAGTGGGTGGAAATAGTCCGGTGGCCGCGGCGACGCACCACGATCCCCTGCAATCGGCCACTCCGCTATCGCTTGAGGCCGAGTACTTTCCAATGGGATATCGGCTGCATATCGCCACCAATTCGGAGCTTGTTCACTCCACCGCCGCCCGAATCTGGTCGCGCTATCCACGCCTTTCCAATGAGCCTGCCGTGCGTCTGAACATCACAATCACCCAAAACAATACAGCGGTTCCACCGCCGGTCCCTGTATTCCGCGGCCGCGACCACCTGTTTTCGATTGTGGCTGACTGCCACCATTTCGCTACGGCTGACCTCCGGGCGGGAGCCGGATTTGCCTGTTTTACGGAGAATATCGCCAGCGACACCTTGCGCTACCATTTCCTCGAGCCCTTGGCCTATGTGCTGGTTGCCGCACGCTACCTGACATTCACGCATGCCTCCTGCATTGCGCTCGACGGACGCGGTGTACTTCTGTGCGGCGATTCCGGTGCGGGCAAGACGTGCCTCGCATTCGCCTGTGCGCGCAAAGGCTGGACCTTCCTTTCGGGAGACGCAACCGCGATCGTTCGGGGCAGAACTGATTATCGGGTCTTGGGACGGCCGTTCGAAATTCGTTTCCGGGAAACAGCTCGCCAACTGTTTCCAGAGCTCGAAGCATACCCGCGGGTTGTACGACCGAACGGGAAAGACGATATCGAGATCGATCCTCAGGATCTGCAACTGAAGTGCGCTCTTGAAGGTACAGCGAGCCACGTCGTCCTTCTGGAGCGCTCAGACCGCCCCATACCGGCCGTGGCCGAGGCGGTCCGGCGGGAGGAAGCTCTCCGCCTCCTTGAACAGGCGATCTGCTTCGGTGACGAATCGAGCCGCATTGACCAGCGCCGGTCCCTGGTGGAGCTTTTGGCGCTCCCGACGCTTCGATTGCGCTTTTACGACCTGGATTCCGCTGAGCGAATTCTCCGCTCGCTGGTCGCGGGGCGGCGCTGAATGCCGTCCAGTCTTCTTACGATTCTCCGGAGTCTCAGCTTCGGCCGTGATCGGAGGAGCAATCTTCGCGAACTTCCTCACCAGGAGTGGCCCAGGTTGCTGGCGCTCACCGATCGGTCGCAACTCACGCTTCCCTTGGCTGTCCGTTGCCTCCCGGAACTTCCGGGGTGGGTTCAAGAACGGCTCGCTGGGAATCTGCGGAACAATGCGATCCGGCATGATCGCGTACTGCAGGCATATCAGCAGGTGGCACGCGCCTTCTCTTCGGAGGGTGTCGACTTCATCGTGCTCAAGGGACTTGCGCAGTGGCCCGGGTATTGTAACGACTTGCGCCACCGTCCGCAGTACGATCTGGACCTGTACTGCCCTCCGCAGGCGATCCAGCCTGCCTTTGAAGTGATCCAGTCTCTGGGCTATGAGCCGTTTGGCCAGAAGGGTAGAATCTCCGTCGATCATCTCCCCCCAATGATCCGGATGACTGGATGGCGTCCCAACGGCGACTATTACGATCCGGAAATGCCGCTGACCATTGAACTCCATTTCCGGTTCTGGGACCCGGCAACCGAACGTTTTGCCGTCGCCAGCGATGGCGGTTTCTGGGAGCGGCGCGTCAGCCGCACGATCCAAGGGATCTCGCTGCCAACCCTCGACCCGATCGACGGGCTTTCATATACCGCGTGGCATCTGGTCCGCCACCTGGTTCGCGGCGATGTGCGCGCATACCACGTATATGAATTGGCGCACTTCTTAGAGCAAAGTGCGGGGAATCATGCGTACTGGCTGAATTGGCGGGACCGAAAGTCCTCCGGACTGGTGGAGGCGATCGCATTCCGGCTTGCGATCGACTGGTTCGATTGCCGCGTGCATCCTTGTGTTCAGGAGTTGTGCCAGTCATTACCGGCATCCGTTCGACGCTGGTTTGATTTGTTCGCGCTCTCCCCGTTGAAGGCCTTGGAGCATCCCAACAAGGACGAACTGTTCCTGCACTGGTGCCTGGTGAATGGATGGCGTGACCGCCTCCGGGTCGCCAAGGCGCGCCTCTTTCCGGTTCGTTTTAACCCTGTGATCGTGGATGCGCATGTGCCAGCGCCGGATTGGAGCCTTCGCCTTAAGCGAGTAGTATTCGGGGCGTGGTTTATGGCGCGGAGAGCGTTCCATCACGCGCGGACGCTGCTGCCGGTGGCGCGGAATGGCGTCCGCTGGCACAGAGCGCTCGCGAAGCAACCGCGTCGGATATCGCCGAGCACACTTCGGAGCGGAAACGTTCCACCTTAAAGCGTGCTTCCCACTCGCGCCGTCCGTGGGCAGCGAGACGGCCTCTCATCTCCGGATTCGCTGCCAGGGTCCGTACCAGCATCGCCATTCCCTCCGGCGAGGAAGATCCCGTGAGCAATCCGCTGTATCCATCGCGAATGAGTTCGGGGATCCCGCCTGAAGGATACGAAACAACGCATGTTCCAGCGGACAACGCTTCCAGGATCACTCTCGGGCTCGCGTCATGGCCGGCCGAGGGCACCACCAGAAGGTCGAGATCATGAAGCGCTTGCGATACGTCGTTTGTCCACCCGCGGAGTTCTACTCCGGCGGCAGCGCTGGCCGAGCGAACTCTCTGCTCGTAAGCGGCATCGGAAAACAGGGAAGCACCTGTGATGCAAAACTGCACTTTCTTTCGATCCGGAATCGCGGCTGCGACGCGGAGAAAATCCAAGTGCCCTTTTTCCGGGGCGATACGTCCCAGGATCCCAACTCGAATCGGACTTTCGCTCGGGTTTCGCGGGCGAAAGCCGTGATCCGGTACTCCGTTGTAGACCACCCGGACGCCGTCTGCACGAAGCAGCATCCTTAGTGGCTGAGCGGTGAATTCCGAACATGCCAGCACGCTGGCTGGGACGCCTCTAAGAACCCAACCGGCTATGGCACGCGCATATTGCTTGTCGAGAAGACTATGCGAGTGAAACAGGACCGGTAAGCGAAGCCCCCAGGCAGTCGGCAGTATTCGAGGCCCGTTGACATAAATGAGATCTACCGGGTGTTCTCTCAAAACGCGGCGCAGAATCCGCACGCTCCGTACGACGTCCACGCCAAATCGTAAAGCATCGGACGCGGTCTTACGGCCGTTGGCGTAGCGGGCGAGCGGAAGCTGGTGTGTTGCGAACCCCAGCTCTCGCCCAAAATCGAGCAGCGGCCCCGCGCCCGGAGCCATAACTTCCGCTTGCCAGCCGAGCCGGCTAACTTCAAGCAGCACGTCCCGCAGGCAGAGTTGTGCTCCCCCGAGCTCGCTGAACTGGTCGAGGAATAGGATTCTCAAGCGGCCTCCTGCGTTAGCCGCGCAGCCGTGCCGAGCACCCAGAAGTAGACCGGAAGCACCCGCCAATACGTAATGAGGTCGCCGGATAGCATTTGGACCATTTGGCCGCACCAGAAGCAGAAGATCCACTCCCCGAAGAACTGCGTTTGAGGCCGGCGCGAGCGCCGAGCCATCCATCCTGTCCGAAGGATGACGATATTTAGACCGATGAACGCGGCCAGACCGACAATGCCGGTCTCCACCAGCAGCCCGAGGTAGGTGTTATCCGCGATGACCTTGTCCCCGACAAAGTTTGAATAGGGCAAGGTCTTGTAGCCGATGCCAAAGACGGCGTGCCACGGTTCGCGAGCCAGGAAGTCGTACAAAATCTGCCAGTGGCCCAAACGTCCCGAGAGCACCTGATCCGGCGAGTGGTCGAAGAAGCTGAATGATCCCACGAGACGGCCCCAGTAGTTGGCGGACAGCTTGGGTGCGGCGAGTTGGATAGCGCCTCCTGCGGCCACCAATGCCGCCAGCAGCATCAAGAGCGAGCGCCGAACCCGTCCTCCATGAATCGAAGCCAGGACCGCCGCGGCGACAATTACGTTTAGAACCGAGGCTCGAGAGTAGGAAAACATCAGTGCCGCTGACAGTGCCACGGCTCCGAACTGGAGTGCAGCGCGGGACAGAGGAGTATCCTGGCGCCGCCTGAAAAAACAGACCATTGCCATAACCAGGAAGAAGGCACAGAAGTTCCCGAGCGTGCTGGCTTCGTAGAACAGTCCCTGAGCGCGCCGGAACACACCTTCGTCCAGGTATACGAACTGATCGCCGTAACCCGCGGGCGCGGGCAACTGGAAGTAGAAGTCCACGCACGCAAAGAGCGCTCCCATGACTGCTAACCAAAAAAGAAGCCTGGCAATATGGAAGGGTTGCGATGCGTCACCACCGGGACCGGCATACGAATAAAGAAATAAAAAAACGCTAACGGCGAATAAGATTATTCGCGCCAGGCTTGCGATCGCGATTTCCCACCCCGAATAGACCGCCGCGAACGCCAGAGATTCGAGCAGGACTCCGGTGAAGATCAACAGCGCCGCGGTCAGCGGGTGACTCCAGGAACGCCACTCGCGTATCCACACAACACCGGCCACCACCCCCAGCAATGCGAATAGAGGAGCCACGTGAACTCCGGAGTTACCGAACGGGAGGGGCAAGGGCGGCAACAACAGGAGACAAATGAAGAATGCCACCAACCACCGTGAAGGACGCAGGATCACCCAGTAAAAGACCGCCGCCAAGACGAGCGGGACCACCAATATGAGCCTACCGGTAGTGATGGGGATCAAGGCGGCGGCGGCGCACCACACTCCTAGCGCAATCGCCAGTATTTCGGGGGTATGTGGGCGGCAAAACTGGAAGACTCGATTCGTCACCGGAGCACATCCGAGTGCGTGCTAAAGGCCCGCTGGTGATGCATTTCGCGAGTGCGATCGTATGCGAATCGAATCGCAAGATAGGCGATAGACATCACGAGCGCGAAAGCAAAAGCCGCCGCCATATTCAAGGTCGGATTCGGGAAGCTAGGCCGCTGCGGAACAATACCCGGGTCGAGGACCTTGAGCCGGACTCCGCGAGCCGCTGAAGAGGATTTTATATCGCTGAGTTTCGTATTTTCCGCTTCCTCATCGGCCCGCGCTGCTTTTAGCTCGGCGTCCAGCGAGTCCCGTCTCCTTCGCAGATCCTCAAGCACGGAACTCTTGATGCTCAGGGATTGCAGTAACTGACGGTCCTGGCTTTCCAAGTCTTGAATCTTGGCGCGTGTGGCCACGATTTCGAACTGCGTCCAACCCGTCTGCGGTTCACCGGCTCCGGTGGGCTGAGGCGCCTGTTGCTGACCCAGATAGTTCGCCAACTCAGCTCGGGCCCTGGCTAAATCCTTGCCCACTTCCGATCTCAACTCGGCCGCGACCAGGACCTCTTTGTCGAGTGCTTCGACCGGTGTCGCCTTGGTGAACTGATCCTTCGCGCGTTCCGCCGCCTCCCTCCGGGTCTTAGCCGCGTCGAACAATTGCTGCGGCTCTCTCGATAGATCTGCATCCGATTGCTGGTTGAGAGAGACATTCAAGGCGACGGTTCGTTCCGCGATGAATTGCGCAAGTGCTTGAGCATCCTTAGGATCGTTGACGGTGGCGCTGATGTCTATAATCGTCGTGTTGGCGGGCTTGGTCACTTCGAGAATCCGACGCTTGAGCGCTTCCGTACTGATGCCCGGATATCTCTGGCGTAAATGCAGATCTTCGAGCGCGTGCTCAAACAGAGTGTCGCTGGATGCAAAGCGCTCAAAGGTCTTAAGGGACTCCAGATAGACGGTGCTCACGGCCGTCGCCGCGCGAGGATCGTTGCCTCCGGGCGGCTCAATCAGAACGCTGGCTGTGGCGGTATAACGAGCTGGCAGAAGCAGGCTGACCGCTCCGGCGACGGCGAGCGCAGTCGCGCATGTGATCGCCACCAGAGCCCGGCGGCGCCACAGATAGCCCGCGAATTCCAGTCCTTCTGACGCGTTGCGCATCTGGTTATCCAACGGAAGAAAGTCTTCCAGCCTGAGTGCTCCCTCCGGATTTGACAGGCAGCCGGGACCCAGGAGAACAGGCCCGCGACAATCACTCGTGACAATCCCTGCGAGCGGAACTCTCTCTGGTTTCGACAACGCCAAATGCCGTCCGGAACACTATTGTTGGGCGTGTGAAAGGTCTTGTCTCACATGAATGCTGGATGTAGTATCGACTGTAGCCGCGCAGACCTTCGTGCAGAACAACTCATATCCTTGGCCGAATTTCTTTATCGTCGGAGCTCCCAAGACCGGCACAACGTCGCTTTACCATTACTTGAGGCAGCATCCTCAAATCTACATGAGTCCGGTGAAGGAGCCGTGTTACTTCGCTTCCGAAGTTCGGCTGGAAAACCTTAGCGGGGAATTCGAATTCATCGCTCGAAAACGGAGTCTGCGGCTTCGCGAGTTTCTCGAAGGACCCATGACGGGGGTTGATCCCGGAGGAATCGTTGCGAACCCTGAAGACTACCTCAGATTGTTCCAACGGGTCGATCGCGAAGCTGCGATCGGGGAAGCGAGTGTCTGCTACCTGCGGTCGCCGACAGCGGCCGCGAATATACGTTCGCGGATCCCCGAAGCCAAGATTGTCGTCATTTTAAGAGATCCGGCCGAGCGGGCATTTTCGCAATACCTGCAATATGCGGCGAATGGGCTGGTCAGGCGCTCGTTTCGAGAGCACCTTGAGCGCAGCGCACGCAATACGTGCCGGGAATTCAGCACCCTGTATCCACTCTTGGAGAATGGCCTTTACTCCGGTCAAGTGAAAAGATATCTGGAACTGTTTCCGCACGCTAACATCCAGATCCACTTTTACGAAGAAGCATGGAGGGATCCGCTGGCATTTCTACAGGCGCTATTCAGGTTTCTGAGAGTTGATTCAGACTTCAGGGCCGACGTCTCGCAGCGGAGTCTTCAGCGCCAGGCGCCCAAAGTGCTCACCAGCTATTACCTGTTCCGTAAATCCGGCGTGGCCCAGAGATTGAAAGCCCTAGCTCCCAAGCCAATCCGGGACCGCGTCCGGCCATTTCTCTTTAAGTCCGATAGTTCGCTGCGGATGGAACCCGCTGATCGAAGATACCTTTGTGATTTTTACCAGGATGACGTTCGAAGACTGTCTTCGCTGCTCGACCGGGACCTCAGAGCCTGGCTAAGATAGCGCTGAGAAGCTCACCGCATCCACGTCTTGGCCCTCGAAGAGACCGGTCGTTTTTTAGCCTGTTTGAGGATACAATCAGGGCGTGAGCGCCGTTTACACCATTGCTAATCGCGCCAAACCGGTCGCGGGCGGGTCCCCATCCCTATGACTCACCGGAGGGATTTTGGTATCTTTTGGGTGGTCTTTCTGGCCGCTATGTTTTGGGTTTCGGTTTGGAAACACGAAACCCTCGTGGCTTGGATCCGCAAAGTGTGGATGAACTAAAATTCACCCTCGCCTTCGACGAACTTATCGAATCATTCAGTCCAGTAGCCGACCTTGACTTCAGGCCCGGCGTGCCGAACTCAGGCAAGATCGTAGCGATCCAGGTTCATCACTTTGTTCCACGCCGCCACGAAGTCTTTCACAAACGCCTCCTTCGAGTCGTCACATGCATAGACCTCCGCGATTGCCCGGAGCTGGGAGTTCGAACCGAAGACGAGATCGATGACGGTGCCCGTCCACTTGAGCTCGCCCGACGCCCTATCGCGCCCCTCCATGACATCGAAGGGCACGCCTTCCGATGTGGCGGACTTCTGCCACTTCGTCTTCATGTCGAGGAGGTTCACGAAGTAATCATTGGTCAGCGTCTCGGGCCGCTTGGTGAAAACACCGTGTTTGGACTGCCCGAAGTTCGCATTCAGGACGCGCATGCCACCCACCAGAACGGCCATCTCGGGAGCGGTCAGGGTCAGCAGGTTCGCCCGATCCACCAGCAACTCAGCCGCCGAGCCCTCGTGTCCCTTCCCGAGATAATTGCGGAACCCGTCCGCGGTCGGCTCGAGCGGCGCGAAGGAGTGCGCATCGGTCTGCTCCTGCGAAGCATCCATGCGCCCTGGCGAGAACGGAACCTTTACATCGTGGCCAGCCTTCTTCGCAGCCGCCTCCACGGCTGCGCAGCCGCCAAGAACGATCAGGTCCGCAAGCGAGACCTTCTTGCCACCGGTGTTGAAATCCTTCTGGATCGCTTCCAGCTTCTGAAGGACCTTCGCCAATTCGGCTGGTTGATTCACCGCCCAATCCTTCTGCGGCGCGAGGCGAATGCGCGCCCCGTTTGCCCCGCCGCGCTTGTCACTGCCGCGGAACGTCGCCGCCGATGCCCACGCCGTCGTGACCAGTTGGGAGATAGAGAGTCCGGACGCGAGAATCTTGGCCTTCAGAGCCGCAATATCCTGCTCCCCGATCAAGGCATGATCCACTGCGGGAATAGGATCCTGCCAGAGCAGCGTTTCCTTCGGCACCAGCGGGCCGAGGTACCGCGTGACCGGCCCCATGTCACGGTGCGTCAACTTGTACCAAGCCTTGGCGAAGGCATCCGCGAACTCCTGAGGATTCTCATGGAAGCGCTTCGAAATCGGCGCATAGATCGGGTCCATCTTCAAGGAGAGGTCCGTGGTGAGCATGAACGGGGCGTGCTTCTTCGATGGATCATGGGCATCCGGCACGGTGCCCGCTCCAGCCCCGTTCTTGGGAGCCCATTGGTTCGCACCGGCTGGGCTCTTCGTCAATTCCCACTCATAGCCGAACAGGTTGTCGAAGTAGCTGTTGCTCCACTTGGTTGGGGTATTGCTCCAGGCACCCTCCAGCCCGCTGGTGATCGTGTGACCGCCGTTGCCGCCGCCATAGGTGTTCTTCCAGCCGAGGCCTTGCTCCTCGATGCTGGCGCCCTCGGGTTCGGAGCCGACATACTTGCCCGCATCGGCAGCGCCATGGGTTTTGCCGAACGTGTGCCCACCCGCAATGAGCGCAACGGTCTCCTCGTCATTCATCGCCATGCGAGCGAACGTTTCCCGGATATCCACTGCCGCAGCGAGCGGATCCGGCTTTCCATTGGGCCCTTCCGGATTCACGTAAATCAGGCCCATCTGAACGGCAGCGAGAGGATTATCGAGTTGACGATCTCCGGTGTAGCGTTCGTCCCCTAGCCAGTTGCCCTCAGGCCCCCAGAAGATGTCCTCTTCGGGCTCCCAGACGTCTTCGCGTCCGCCGCCGAAACCGAACGTCTTGAACCCCATCGACTCCAAGGCGACGTTGCCAGCGAGGATCATCAGGTCGGCCCAGGAGAGTTTGCGGCCATACTTCTGCTTGATCGGCCAGAGCAACCGGCGCGCCTTATCGAGGTTCGCATTGTCCGGCCAGCTATTGAGGGGCGCAAAACGTTGGGTGCCAGAGCCTGCACCGCCGCGGCCGTCGCCGATGCGGTACGTACCAGCGCTGTGCCACGCCATACGAATGAAGAGTCCCCCGTAGTGGCCATAGTCCGCGGGCCACCAATCCTGCGACGCCGTCATCAGGGTATTGAGATCCTTGATCACTGCATTCAGATCGAGGCTCTTGAACTCTTTCGCGTAATCGAACTCCTGGTCCATCGGATCGGACAGCGGTGAGTGTTGGTGCAGAATCTTCAGGTTCAGTTGATCCGGCCACCAGCGCGCATTCGTTGGGGCCCCGGCCACGGTGTGCCGGCGAGCGCTATGCGCTACCGGACATTTGGCCTCGGGCAAAATGTTTGCTTCCTGTTTAGCGGGGTCCGTAGCCCCGGTTGCGACTTGTTCTTCCATGTGTTCCTCTTCCCTCGAATTAGTCAAAAACCCTATGACAAACTACAAACCTATCCTGTTTGTCGCGGAGCGCACTTCATGCAGAGCCCCCGGAAAATGAGCTCGCATTCGCGAAGAACCCGCTTACCCAGGGAGCGCGAGGCGGGCCTGCGCACGTCATACCACTCCATGTCCTCAACATTGCCGCAGCGGTCGCAGATGAAGTGGTGATGCCGCATGCCTTTCGCATCGAATCGCGCGGCACGGCCCTCGACGGCCACCTCACGCACCAAACCCGCCTGCACTAAGTCCCGCAGGTTGTTATAAGTCGTGGCCCTGGAAGAACGCGGATCCACGCGATTCACTGCTTCAAAAATTTCCGCAGCCGTGGGATGACAGTTGTGTTCCATCAAGAACGCCATCACGGCGTAGCGCTGCGCAGTGCACCGCAACCCGCTGCCTTCCAGGGACCGTTTAACCGCCTCGGCGTCCATGAACCATTTAGATTATATCTAATCTAAAATTCTGTCAAGACTTAGCGACCGGTTGCCTGCTATTGCAACAGGCAGGTACGCCTCGTATCATGTACATCAGTCCGCCCGCAAGGAGCGGACGACGACGAATTTCGCGGAGACGAAGCGAGACATCTTATAAGGAGACTCCGATGACGCGGTGGATAGGAGCTGCTGCCGGCGCGGTACTGGCCGCGGCATCGGCGATCCTTCTGGCGGGGCCGTCCGTCTTTCCAACTGGCACGACCATCTATGATCCTGGTCGCGCCTGGAACGGCTATACGGTGCTTTCGCCTTTGGGAACGCAGGCCGCGATCGTCATCGATATGAACGGTAACATCGTCAAGCAATGGGACGGCTACAATAGCTCCGCCGGTGGTCCGGCACGTATCCTTCCCGGCGGTGTCGTCGTAGGAGCGGTCGGCGCCAATCCCCCGCGCCAGGAATCGACCGAGCTCGTTCAGCGCGATTTCGATGGCAAAGAGGTCTGGCGTTTCGATCATAACGAGCAAATCCAGACCCCCGACGGCAAAATGATCTGGGCGTCACGCCAGCACCACGACTGGCAGCGTGAGGATTTTCCTGGTGGTTACTACTCGCCGGATGCAACGCCCGGTATCCAGGGCAGCAAAACCTTGCTGCTGACCCACACGAACCATGTTCGGCCGAAAGTGGCTCCCGACAAGATGCTCGAAGACGACCGCATTATAGAGATCTCGTGGGACGGGAAGATCCTCTGGCAGTGGGTCGCGAGCGACCACATCGATGACTTCCAGTTCGATGAAGACGCTCGCAAAGCCATCGCATCGCAGCCGGCCGGTCGCGGCGCGTTCGACTGGATGCACACGAACTCGGCGGCCTATGTCGGCCCGAACCACTGGTATGACCAAGGCGATATGCGCTTTGCACCGAACAATATCATTATCAGCAGCCGCAATTCTTCATTCATTGCGATCATTGCTCACGATAGATCGGCCCGCGATGGATCTGTGGTCTGGCAATTGGGGCCGGATTTCAGCGCGTCGCCGGAGCTGCGCGCGATTCGCCAGATCATCGGCCAGCATAACGCCCATTTCATTCCCAAAGGGTTGCCGGGTGCAGGCAACGTTCTGGTGTTCGACAACGGTGGTCCAAGCGGCTACGGAAAGCCGAGTCCGATCGCACTGGATGGACAGAATATTTATGCCAGGCCGACGTCGCGCGTGCTCGAGATCGATCCGGTAACGCTCAAGCTGGTGTGGTCGTACACGTCGCCCACGTTCTTTGCTACCAATATCAGTGGCGCACAAAGGTTGCCAAACGGCAACACGCTTGTCACTGAAGGCCCCGACGGCCGTGTGTTCGAGGCGACGAAAGACGGCAACATCGTTTGGGAATACATTTTTCCCCTGTTCACCGGTGCTCGGATGTCCAACTCGGTCTATCGAGCCTATCGACTGCCGTACGGTTGGATACCCCAGCTTGCGCGTCCAAGGGAACAGGCTGTAACGCCGCCCGCCGCAGGGAACTTTAAGGTGCCCTGAAGAGAAGTTTGAGCCACTATGTTGAGCAGCGTAGTGATATAAAGAATTGGAATCGATGCTACCAAATGGAGCGCAGAAGAAGGTGAAAATATTGTTAGTGGTGGGTGTGCTGGGAATGCTGCGCGCGGCTGGGGCGCAGAGCGCCGATGATTATCGTGGTGGTTGGCGGACAGATCAAGGTGAAGCCCACACCTACGAGTTCTCTATTCGCGGCGATATGGTCAGGGGCATCTACTGCACCTACTGCGCCGATGCCACGACGTTGGCCTTTGTCGATGGAACGTTCGGGCCGGATGGCCTCAACTTCGTAGTGACGCATGTGAATCCCGACGGCAGTACCGCCTATCTGGACAAAGCCATGGCCAGGTTCGATAAAGGGGATCTCATCGTGACCGGCACCAGTGGAGCGGCAGGGGGCGGGAGGTTCGTGCGAACTCTCATCAAGGATCCACGCGGTCCGGATCCACTGCCGATCATTGTGTCCAGACTTCCGAAGGCTCCCCCGGTTGCCGCTGTGGCCATTCATCAGCCCATTAATCAGCAAAGCGTCGGGGCACCCCCACGCGCACCGTATATCCAGCCAGGACCCTGGAAGTCCGCGCTGACCGAGAAGGACGTCATTGGGGTGTGGCTGGGCTTTGGCGTAGGCGCGCCCAAGCAGTTCTTCATCATTAAGAAAGTAGGCGACAAGCTTCGCGGCATGGTCTGCGGGACTTGTGATAACCCCTACACCATGGCCGCACTGGATGACTTCGAGATCCTGGGAGACACGCTGAAATTCAACATCCTCCACGAAGACTGGGGCGACGGGAATTTACCTACCTTCGATAAACATGTGACCGCTCACGTCGGGTGGAATGAATTGCGATTCACCACGAGGGCAGACCATCAGCCGCCCTCTCGACCCACACCTCCTGGCGTTGTCCCCGGCTCGTCGCTGACGGGACCAATTCCGGCCGAGGCGACGTCCGGAAATCGTTGGCCCGAATGGCCCCCAAAAAACACTTCCTTGCCTCATTAGCGATTGTTTGCCCTACGCCGCCTGTTCGCGGAGCTCAGCCTTTGAGGGCGGCCTCTCCCGAAGTTTCCAATGCGCTGAACTTTTGTCTGCGTGATCCCGATTTCCTGAGTCCCCGGAACTTCTCCATGTAGGTGTAAACGACCGGCGTGATGAACAGTGTCAGCAGTTGGGAGACTAACAAACCGCCGACAACGGCCAATCCCATGGGCCGGCGCGCCTCGCCGCCGGCGCCCAATCCGAGGGCGATCGGAAGGGTGCCGGCCAGCGCCGCCAGCGTGGTCATCATGATCGGACGGAAACGGATCAGGCACGCTTCGTAAATTGCATCGGCGGGCAGGGCTCCCTGGGTCCGCTGCGATTCGAGCGCGAAGTCGATCATCATGATGGCGTTCTTTTTCACGATTCCGATCAGCATGATGACGCCGACGAAAGAGTAGATGTTCAGCTCGTCGTGGAAGATCAGAAGCGTCGCCAGCGCGCCAAGTCCGGCGGAAGGCAGCCCGGAAAGAATCGTGAGGGGGTGGATGAAACTTTCATACAGAATCCCCAGAACCATGTAGATCACAAGGATCGCCAGCGCGAGCAGCAATCCCATGCCTTGAAGGGAAGATTGAAAGGCTGCGGCGGCGCCCTGGAAGCTGGTGCTGACTGACTGCGGAAGGATTTCCTTGGCCAGATTCTGCACGCGTTCCGTGGCGTCGCCCAGCGACACGCCGGGCAGCAGGTTGAACGAGATCGTGGTGGCCGGCACCTGCCCCAGGTGCGAAATAGTAAGCGGGCCCGCGCCGGGAGTCAATTTCACCACCTCACTCAAGGGCACCAGAGGTCCGCCCGAAGACCGGATGTAAAGCTGCCCCAGAGCCTTGGGATCCCTCTGGAATTCCGGCTTCACTTCCAAAATCACATAGTAGCTGTCGACCGAAGTATAGATAGTCGAGACTTGGCGCTGCCCGTAGGCGTCGTAAAGCGCGTTTTCGATCTGGTCTTCGGTTACACCCAGGGACGATGCGCGATCCCGGTCGATATCCACATTCAGCATGGGACTCGAGATCTGGAGGTCGCTATTCACGTCGGACAGACCGGGCAGCGCCCGCATCCGTTTTTCAAATTCCGCGGTTCCGCGGTAAAGCGCGTCGAGGTCGGGCGATTGCAGGGTGAACTGGTACAGGCTGCGGCTCTGGTTACCCCCGATGCGCACCAGCGGCGGATTGGTGAGATAGGTGCGCATGCCGGCCACGGCGTCCAGCTTGGGCCGCAGTTCGTCGATGACTTGCTCGGGCGTCAGTTTTCGCTCGGTGCGGGACTTTAAGCGGACAAAAAAGCGTCCCTGGTTCACGGATCCCTGCTGGTTGCCGGTACCCATAAAGGATATGAAGGCTTCGAGATTCGGGTCGCCTTTGATGGCCGCCGCAGTCTGCTGCTGGAGGCGCGACATGGAGTCGAAAGAAATGTCCTGACGGGCTTCGGTATTGCCTTGAAGCTGGCGGATATCCTGACTGGGGATGAAACCTTTGGGAACAAGAACGGCCAGGTAGATGGTGGCAGCCAGAATCGCGGTAGCGCCGATCATCGTGACGAAACGCTGACGCATGACCCCGCGCAGCGTCCAGGCATAGGCGGAAAGCATCCCGTCGAACATCCGCTCGGACGCGCGGTAGATGGCATTGTGCTGATCACTGGGCGGCCGCAGGAAGCGGCTGCACAGCATGGGCGTAAGGCTGATGGAGACGAAGCCCGAGATCAGAATCGCCACCATAATGGTCACGGCAAATTCGTGGAACAGGCGCCCCATGATACCGCTCATGAACAGGACCGGAATGAACACCGCGGTGAGCGAGAGAGTCATGGAGAGAACGGTGAAACCGATCTCGCGTGCGCCCTCGACAGCGGCCAACATCCGGCTCTGACCCATCTCCAGGTGCCGCACTATGTTCTCGAGAACCACGATGGCGTCATCCACCACGAATCCCACCGAGAGCGTGAGCGCCATCAGCGACAGATTGTCCAGCGTGTAACCCAGAAGGTTCATAGCTGCGAACGTGCCAATGATGGAGATCGGTAAAGCCAGGCTCGGAATCAGGGTGGCGGACACATTGCGCAGGAATACAAAGATGACGAGCACCACCATGGCCACCGACAGCCCCAGCGTCAATTTGACGTCGTTGAAGGAATCGAGAATAGGCTCGGAACGGTCCACCAGAATGGTGACTTTCACCGACGGCGGAATTTGTTCGCGGAACACGGGCATCAGCGCCTTGATCCGTTGCGCCACTTCCACGGTGTTGGTGCCCGGCTGGCGCTGGATCGCTAGCCCGATGGCGCGCGCGCTTCCTGCGTCATCCACCAGCCACACGGCGCTCTTGTCGTTCTGCACGCCGTCGACGACTTGTCCGAGGTCAGCTAGACGCACGGGCGAGCCGTCGCGGTAGGCCACAATCATCCGGCCGAAAGCCGGGGCGGTCAGGAGCTGCCCGCTGGCCTTTAGCGTCATGGCCTGCTCATTTCCCCACAGAGTGCCCACCGGGAGATTGACGTTATGCTGGGCGAGCGACTGTTCCACCTCGTCGATTCCGATGTGGCGCGCCGCCAGTGCGCCGGGGTCGAGCTGAGCGTGGACGGCCCACTTTTGCGCGCCAAAAACATTCACCTGGGCGACGCCGGAGAGCGAGGAGATTCGCTGGGCCATCAGATTCTCGGCGTATTCATCCACAGCCGAGAGCGCCAGGGTCGGCGAAGACAGCGTAAGAAACAAAATCGGCTGATCGGCGGGATTCACCTTCTGAATGGAAGGCGGGGTGGGCATTCCCGGCGGAAGCTTTTTGAGAGCCGCGGCGATGGCGTTCTGAACATCCTGAGCCGCGGCGTCGATGGAGCGGTCCAGGGTGAACTGAATGGTGATGGAGCTGGAACCGATCCCGCTGCTGGAGGTCATGGAATCGATTCCGGCGATGGTCGAGAACTGGCGCTCCAGCGGGGTCGCCACGGACGTCGCCATGGTTTCAGGGCTGGCGCCGGGAAGGCCGGCGGAAACCTGAATAGTCGGGAAATCGACGTTGGGCAGATCGCTGACGGGCAGGGCACGGTATCCGGCCAGACCGAACAGCACGATCCCGATCATCAGCAGCGCGGTCATGACCGGCCGCGTGATGAAAATCTCAGTTAGCTTCATCGCTCGATGCGGGGACCGGTGCGGCTGTCAATCCAGCTTGGAACCCGTCACACCAGTTTAGCTGGTGCGGTGGGCCTCGGCGGTCAATCCCAGGCTACGTCGAGGGCAGGACACCGGCCGGAACCATCTTGTCGCGGCGGCACTGCTATCTTTGCTGAAGCGTAGTGAATATGTCGACCAAAGATCACTGGGAATCCGTTTATGCCTCCAGGACTGACACAGAGCTGAGCTGGACGCAGCCGGATCCCCATCTATCCCTATTCCTGATCACTGAAGTTTGCGCAACTGGGAGTGTGATTGACGTGGGAGGAGGGGCGTCTCTGCTTCCTGGCAAGCTCTTAGATTGCGGGTATGCGGTCACTGTACTCGATATTTCAGAAGCCGCCGTGAATCGGGGACGGGAAAAACTGGGACCGAGAGCAGATACGATCCGTTGGATCGTCGCCGACATAACCGCCAGTCCCGACCTCGGCAGCTTCGATGTCTGGCATGACCGGGCGGTGTTTCACTTTCTCACTAGCCCGGCAGATCGGGCTGCTTACGTGACGCAGCTGCGTCGGAGCGTTTCGGTTGGACGGCACGCCGTGATCGCGACCTTCGCGCCCGACGGACCCGAGAAATGCAGCGGCCTGGACGTCCAGCGCTACAGCGGGCTGACACTGAGTGCAGAGCTGGGAGTTTCCTTTAAACTCCTGAAGAGTGTACCCGAGACTCACCTAACGCCCGCGGGAAAGCCCCAATCATTCCAGTACAGCGTGTTTCGGCGAGTCTAACGGATTCAACCGGCCAGGTTCGAGACTTCACTTCTTCAAGATGTCGTTCGAAGCATGCCCACTTTGGAGACCCTCTACAGCCAGTCGAGCTGGGTGTAGCGCTCCCCGGCCACGTGCAGGAACAGGTCTTCGAGCGTAGCGAAGTTATGGCCGTCGAAGGAGAGGGGCCGATCCTCCGCGAGCGGCCGCAGGTCCCCGTCCCACATAATCTGGCCCTTGGTCTTGACGATGGCCGCGCGGTCGCAGACGCGCTCCGCGGTCTCGAGTACGTGCGTCGTGAGGAACACGGTGCGCCCGGCCGAGGTGAACCGGCGAAGCCACTGCTTCATCAGCGCAACACCTGAGGGGTCGATCGATTCGAACGGCTCGTCCAGGAACAGAATCTCCGGCTTGTGGATCACCGCAGCGGCGAAAGCCACACGCTTTCGCATGCCGGCGCTGAATTCGTTGAGCGGCTTCTTGCCTTGGCCGGTGAGTTCCATGGCTTCGAGCAGCTCCGTGGTGCGGCGCCGCGCGGTGGACTGGTCCAGTCCGTAGATCTGCGCCTGGAACGCCAGGAACTCATGCGCATACAGGCATTCGAACAGACCCAGATTCTCCGGCATCACGCCGATGCGCTGTTTCAGGGCAGCCGAATTCGCGGTGAACCGCTCGCCCAGCAGACGAATCGATCCGGCGGTCGAGTCGAGCAATCCCGTCAGGCAGGCGATGGTAGTGCTCTTGCCCGCGCCGTTGGGTCCCAGGAATCCGAAGAAGGTGCCGGCCGGAACGGTGAGCGAAAGGTTCTCGACGGCGACCACCTTGCCGTAAGTCTTGGTCAGGTTCTCGATCTCGATGGCATTGGGCATGGTCAATTGCGTCCTTCGATCACCGCCAGAAGTTGCTCGCGCCGCGCGAAGAAGACGCCGGCGCCGGATCGCAGCGTCCATAGCAGGAGCGCGGCGGCCACGGGCACTGCCAGCGGCGCGGCCCACCAGTAGGCGAGCAGTGTGGGCGTGATCACCGTCCGCCGCAGGAACTGGGGCAGGATGAATGCGATCAGCACCGAACCCACGGCCACTACATTGCCCGCGACCGAAAGCTGGTTGCCGATGCGCTGGAAGTAGTCCGCGCGCCGCGGCGATAGCAGAGACACCCATAGCCCGAGCGATCGGAACAGGAACAACCCGGTGCAGGCATTGCCCAGCAGCATCACCAACATCCGCCACTCGCCACGAAACGGCGAAAACAGCAGCCATCCGGCCGCCGCCAGGGGGATCTGCACGGACCCGACGAGCACGGACGCGATGGTCACCGAGCCAAGCACGGACCGCGGCGGCACCGGCGCCAGCAGGAATCGCCGGAATCCCGAGCGTTCGTAGCCAAAGACGTTGTTGTCCATGTGCATCGTGCTGATCACGCTCACGATGAAGCTGAGGAAGAACGCCGCGAGGAAGGCCGGCTGCGGATCGACGGGCGGGCGCCGCCCCTGTGTATTCGAAGCTGCAAATAGGATGAAGGCCAGCATGGGCAAGGTCAGCAACGCCGGGAAGCGGACCTTGTTCGTTCGCAGATAGAAACGTAGAGATTTCGCCACCAGCGCGCTCTGCACTCCGGGAAACAATGCCGCGATCCGGTCCAGCGGACCTCCCCAGGCCGCGTCGGCACCGTCGATCGCGCGCGAGGGCGCCGGCAGCCGGTCAAGCTCCCACACGGCGGCGGCGAGTCCCACGGTCCACGTCGCCAGAAGCGGCACCTGCGTGAGAAGATCCCTTCCGGAAAGGAGCGCCGCGGCAGCGAAGGGCGGGGTGAAAGTCAAGAGCTGCGTCATGGCCTCGCGTGCTGCCGGATTGCGCAGCAGGGCTGGCAGCACGATGGACCCACCGACGGCGAAGGTCCAGATGAACAATAACACCACCAGTACGCCGCCGCGCGAGGCGAGAAGCCGTTCGATCAGCATTTGCAGCAGGCGCGCCAGCAGATAGTTCACGACCACCAACAGCAGGGCCGCAGGCACGGCGATCCACAGAACCGTGACGCCCAGAGCGGAAAACCCGACAGCCACACCACAGTACAGCGCAGCCGCCAGCAGCCACAACGGTTCCAGCACGCCCAACAACTGGCGTGCGGTGAGCTGCTCAAGCGCCGTCAGCGGATAGCGCCGCAGGACGCTTTCCGCGAAGATCTTGCTCAGCCCGAAACCCAGCATCACGGACGCCGCCAGCATGTTCAGGAAGAAGCCGCCCAGCACCGCCCGCGCCACGATTTCCGCGTGTCCCGTCTGGATGGCGGCGAGCGCTGCGCCGATCCCGCCCGCGGCCAGCAGCATTCCGATCAGCACCACCAGCAAGTAGCCCACGATGAACAGGACGATTTTGCCCTGGCGCAGCCGCACCTGCGCCCACAGCAGCGTGTAGCGCATGCGAAGCAGCGTCAATAAAACGGAAAACCGCATCACGTCATCCTAATCGTGCGGTAAATGCGTCCTTGATCTGGGGGGCCATCAGCGCCGCGAGCCTGGAGCAGACGCGCCAGGCGATCGCAGGAACACAGCACGCCGAACAGCACGACCGGCGCGAGGCATGCGACTTGGGCCAACCGGCACCTCATGAGACGGGCGCCAGAGATTCCCGCTCCAGACGGGCCAGTTCCTTCTCGAGTTCGACGCGCTCCCACCGCCGTCTGGGCGCGACGATGTGGGCCTGAAGCAGGATCGCCGCGAGCAGGATCAATCCCGTCAACAGCACCGCGGGCCGCCCGATCGTCGCCCCGTAGGCGACGAGAAACAGCGGGCCAGGGAGGATCCAGTAGACGAGAAGATTCCAGTTCAAGCTCATCTGGCGGCGGATCTCGCCGCGTTGGAAGCCACGCAACTCATCCGGCGACATTCCAGGAGGGATGGAGTTCGCGTGCCCTCGTTGGAAGTAAAGCTGGTACGTGCCGCAGACCCATCCGATGGCGAGCGCGATATTTCCGGCGTCCGCCAGCGTCCATCGTCGATCGAAAGCCGAGGAAAGCATCGCCGCGGCCAGCAGGATCAGGGCGCGGAGGATGGCCTGAAAGTTGCGGTTCCAGATGTAGTCCTGATACGCTGCGGCGCGGACTCGCAGATCGGCCGAGGCCCTCACGAAACTCACCTGGTTACTCAGGCGTGACCAGTTTAAAAATCCGCGTTTTAGCTGATCCGCCATCAGGCGGGGCAGGACATGGGCAGCGTCCTTCAGGTAGCCCGGCGTGCCGCCCGAGGCGGATGAACGATACCGTTCTTCGAAATCCCCGAGAATATACTCGCGGCGCGAAGGCGGAAGCGCTGCTTCGATTGCGCGCTGCAGCAGGCGCGGAGGGTGGGTCATGGCTGACTCCATTCGACGCGATCCAGATCGTCGACCTGGGTTTGAATTTCCCGCGAGACCGGCAGTGCCCCGATCATCCCGATCCATTTCAGCGGCCGGCTCATGCTTTTCCCCATTCTTTGCGGCGTGGGCCCCAGACAGCGGCTACCGATTCCGCCATGCGCTGCGCAGTGGCGATGGATTCGCGTAACGCCCGCTCGCCCGCGGCCTCCAGTTTGTAACAACGTTTCGCGCGGCCCCCCCGTTCCGCGGTCGGCTCGGAGAGCCATGAAGAAACGTAGTGCTTGTCCTCCAGACGGTCGAGAGTGACGTATATCGCGCCCAAAGGGGCGGATTTCGGCCGCGCCAATTCTCCGACTTTCTGGTGGATCGTAACGCCGTAGGCGCGTTCGCCCAGGGATAAAATGGCCGTCAGGACCAGTTGCTCGAATGGTCCGAGAGAGTCACCGCGAGGCATTTCCCCAACAGAGTATCATAAATCCTGATTTCCGGAAACAAGACTCTTTCCGCGTGTCGTTCCGCGTAGAACAACGCTTTAGTAGAAACGAGATTATCGGCTCGCCGCCCGCACGAGCACCAGCGTCTCGTCGTCTGTCTGTAGCCCATACCGCCGGACTGCCTCAAATACTGACTCAGTTATTTCCGAGAGGGGCGCTGCCGGCTTCCTCGCTATGATCTCTCCCATCCGGTCGAATCCGAATTGCTCGTCGTTCGCATCCATAGTTTCGGGCAGCCCGTCCGTTAACAACGCCAGGATATCCCCCGGCTCAATTTCGACGACACCGCTTTGAAACGTCGCATTCCCAAATAGCCCCAGTGGAAACTGCTCCATCGCCAGTTGCGTCGTTGTCATCGACCGAGCCCTGTAGTGCAGAATGGGTCCACTGCCAGCGAGCGAATACTCAACCTTGCCGTTCTTACCGCATCGAAGACAGGCAAACGTGACATACGTCGCCGGCGTGGTCTTGACCGCGAAGACGACGCGATTAAGATCGCCGAGCAATCCAGCCAACGGCCCCGACCTTAGCAGAGCCGTCCGGACGCTGCTCTTGACCATTCCCATAAAAACGCCCGCCTGAATTCCATGCCCGGCGACATCGGCCACATAGACCGCCATCCCCGCGGGGTCATCCACAGCATCCAGGAGGTCTCCGCCCATCTGACTGCTGGGCACTGAGCGACCCTGGGCCTCGTAGCCGGCGCTCCGGACGGCGAGCGGAGGAGCTAGAGCTTGTTGCACCTGCTCAGCCAGGGCAAGCTCGGCGCGAGTGCGTACATGCTTTATTCCCTGCGAGAGCATGCTTCGGAAAAGAAGCGCGTACCCTAGAATCATTGCGAGGAGCGAGACGGTCCCATCCATAACCACCCGCCAGAGGACGTCTTGTTGGGCCGGCCCGCTCAACGCTATTTTCTGTGCAAGACCGGAGTCAATTCGACCGAAGACGTAGACGAGGATGAGGGCAACTGCGAGAGCGGCAAGCGATAAAAACCTCTTCTGATTTCGGGTGGCCAGCAATGACAGGGCTACAGCCAGGCCGAAAAGAGCACCCTTGCTGAGCACCCACCAGAAGGGCCCTTTCAGACCGCTCATCAGATCTATGTCCAACGCAGTGCACGCTTGGGTGAAGAAGACCGCCAACATCAGCCCCCCGAACGCCTGTCTGGGCAGAGTTGGCAGGTATTGTTCCTGATCTCTGCGCCTATGAAATATTCCTTTAAGCATGCTGCTGGTGCTCCTTTGAAAGGGTAAGACTGGCACTTCTATTGCGTCCCATCGCATATCGGCGTCAGAAACATTCTTTGCACACGGGCTCGGCCGGCGTCTATCGAAGGATTCGATGGTCGCAAGCGATTCTGGAACGGTGTGAGAGCAGGTGGTAATCCCGCAGGCATAGCTGCCACTTTCTTACGCGACGTTTTTACTGCGTTGCGCCAATTCTACGATTGCGGCCGGCTGGGGCATTCCCTAAGATTTCGCTTGGAAATCATTCAATCGAAAACGATCCTTCACTTGCCGGACCACGATCTGCATAAGGTTCTCACAGTTAAACGACAGAGGAATACCTAATAAGACTAATCGACGGTGAGAATCGTGATACATAACAAAACCTTCAAAATCGTCCGGCCGACGCTGGCGCTTGATGTGGTCGATGGCAAGCAACGAATCGTCACGCTACCGGCGGACGCAATCGTTATGGTGCCTGCGGGCGCGCCGGACCAATCAGGCTTGCTCAAGGTGTGCTGGGATGAGCGATCGCTGCGGATGTTTGCAGTCGATTTGAGCGCTCGCGGTATCGAAATCACGGAGGGAAATACTGAGCTTCTTTGCGCCGAGATACACCTTCAACAACAACGAGGTTCGGCGGGTGCACGGGATGATTCGCAATTGCTCGTATGCCTGAAACGACTTGATGCCCCCGTGCATCAACTGGTCAGAGGGCAGGACAGAGATAACTCGGACGGGAAAAATAGCGCAAGCTAAACGTTTTGTTCGAGAAGTTGAACTCCTGCCTTCCTCTCCCCTCGTCCGATGGATCGCTCGTGGTGATTTTCTCCGGGCAGTCTTGGGATCGCCAAACTCCCTTTTTTTAAAGGAAAGTACCGTTCGGTCACCGAAACATAATTTGCTTTTAACGATCTCACACGGGAGGAGGGATGACACTGGATGATGGAGCATGTTGGTCTTAAGACGTCGGGACCCCGACGGGTGTGCAGCATGGATCGGGAACACGTTCGCCAACTTCTTCATGATGACTCGCAAGCCGCCAAGAAGCACCTTCAGGACACGACGGAGTATCTGGATCTCGCAATCCAACAGCACCGAAATCCGGGTCCAACCAGAAGAACTGAGGAACGAGTCCGCTACGCGGCACGGTCATACCGGGACGCGATAGCGCGCGCAGCCCTCGCGGACACCCGCTTGCGAGACTTTGAAACCCGCGGGATCGTCCCCGACGATTTGCAAATGCGACGGTTCTCCCAACGATCCGGTAATCTCATGGCCGGTCCCAACGGCTAGCCTAATCTACGCTGGCAATGGCGGCCGGCAAAACCACGCGCACGATCGTCAACGCAGCAAGGGATGTCCCTAGGTTTCCCCGGAATGACGAGCGGTCGCCGTACCGTTGTCGGTACCGCTCGTAGATCTGCTAAACGTTATCGACAGGTGCCTTCGAAACGAAGAAGCTTGCCGGAGCATCTACAGGCAGGTCCTCCATCTGGATAGGCGGGCGTGGGTGCCTGTGTGCGTATTCCTCTCGCTACATATCGATTACAGCTGCGGCCCGAGTTTCCTTTTGAAGCGGCCATCGCAGTTGTGGACTACCTGCGCGAATTGGGAATCTCCCATGTCTACTGTTCACCATATTTACAAGCAGCTCCAGGCAGCACGCACGGCTACGATACCGTCGATTATCACCAGGTAAGCATCGAGCTTGGCGGGGAAGAGGGCCGCAAGGCATTTGTTCAGAAACTCATGGAGTCCGGTCTTGGTCAAGTGCTGGACATCGTTCCAAATCACATGGCGATCACCGGCCACCAAAACCGCTGGTGGTGGGACACTCTTGAAAACGGAGAGGCGAGCCGTTACGCCCCGTATTTCGATATTGAGTGGAACGCTCCGGAAGAACGCCTGCGACACAAAATTCTATTGCCGGTCCTCGGCGATCATTATGGCGTGGTTCTGGCGTTGGGTGAGATCGCTCTCGCTCGCCAGGACGGCCATTTTATCGTCCGCTACCATGACCACACTTTCCCCATAGCGCCCGAGTCGATTTCAGGACTGCTTGCCAAGGCTGCCGACCGCGACGGCTCGAGCAGACTCGGTTTCCTGGCAGACTCGCTCGCCCAACTGCAGCGCTCGGCAGGGGACGATTGGGAAAGCCGCTTGATTCACGATCGAAACAAAGAGGTGATCCTCGAACTGCTGGCGCGCCTCTGCGCCGAGCAACCAAAAGTGGCGCGGCAGATCGATGAGGTAGTCGAGGATACCAACCGTGACGTCGATGCACTGGATGCGATCCTTTCACTTCAGAGTTATCGGCTTTCGCGCTGGCGAACCGCGGAAAGCGAACTCGTGTATCGCCGATTCTTCGATATCAATTCGCTGGTCGGAATCCGCGCGGAGAACGAACGCGTGTTCGCGGACACCCACCAGCTCATTCTGGAATGGGTACGAAACGGCGAGCTGGATGGCCTTCGCGTCGATCATCCCGACGGGTTACGGGATCCCGGACAGTATTTCGAGCGGTTATCGAAGGCGGCTCCGGGTGCCTGGATCGTCGCGGAAAAGATTTTGGCGCGCGGGCAACGTCTCCCCAAAACCTGGAATATCGCGGGAACCACCGGCTACGATTTCCTGAACATCGCTGGCGGATTGCTGGTGGACACCCGCGGCGAGGCGGCCATGAATGAGCTCTACCGCGAGTTCACACATGCCCCGGTGGATTTTAGCGTGGTAGCCCGCGAAGCAAAAACTCAAGTTTTGCGGGAGATCCTCGGAAGCGATATCAACCGCCTGACTGCCTTGTTTCTCGAGATTTGCGAACACAATCGGGACTATCGCGACTATACTCGCCACGAGATCCACGAGGCAATCCGGGAGATTTTGGCCAACTTCCCTGTCTACCGGACGTATATAAGCTCGGAAACCGGCCTGGTGGAGGAATCGGACGTTCCATACATCAGCCAAGCAGTCTCCGCCGCGAAGACTGGACGTCCGGAGCTTGAGGAACGACTCTTCGCTTTTCTGCAAGACGTCTTACTATTGCGCGTGCCGGGTGACCAGGAACGGGAGTTCGTGATGAGGTTCCAGCAGATCACTGCCGCTGCAATGGCGAAAGGAGTGGAAGATACTGCATTCTATCGCCACGCTCGTCTACTTTCGCTCAATGAAGTCGGAGGGGATCCTAGCAGCTTCGGCACGGCAGTGGATTATTTTCACAAATGGTGTGCGGAAACCCAGGCCGACCATCCTCTCACCCTTCTTGCAACCTCTACTCACGACACTAAACGGAGCGAGGATGTGCGCGTCCGAATCAGTTTACTATCGGAGAACCCCGCCGCGTGGGCGGAGGCCGTGAATCGCTGGGCCACTGCGAACGCCCGCTACAAGAGCAGTGATTTTCCGGATCGCAAGACCGAATACTTTCTGTACCAGACCCTCGTCGGCGCGTGGCCGATTTCGAAAGATCGTCTGATCGATTGCATGAGGAAAGTGGTTCGCGAGGCCAAGGAGAACACCTCGTGGATTTCTCCCAACGCCACCTATGAATCCGCGCTGAATCAGTTCTGTGAATCCCTGTTAGCGGATCCCGAGTTTAGAACCGACCTTGAACAATTCATCGCGCAAATCATCCCGGCCGCGCGTGCGGGTTCCTTGGCATTGACACTATTGAAATTGACTGTTCCTGGTGTTCCTGATATTTATCAGGGAACCGAATCGTGGGATCTCAGCCTGGTGGATCCAGACAATCGAAGACTTGTCGATTACGAGCTGCGGAGGACAAACCTCGCAGAACTGGAACATCTGACTCCGGAAGAAATCCTTAGGAGATCCGAAGAAGGTTTTCCGAAGCTATGGCTAATCCGCCAATCTCTGCGCACAAGGTGCTCCCATATCAATGATTTCGGTGCGCAAGGCTCTTACGTACCGCTGTGGGCCACGGGAGCGAAGGCGGCCCATTTAGTCTCGTTTCAGCGTGGCGAGAACGTGATCACGATCGCTCCACGCTTGTTCTTGACATTGGGTGACTGGAACGGAACTCTACTCGAGATTCCGGAGGGTATCTGGAAGAATCAGCTAACCGGAGATCTGATCCAGGGTGGCAAGGTCGAAGTCGCTTCCATTGTCAATCGATTCCCGGTGGCCCTTTTGACCAGGGAGTCTGCCGCTTGAATGATTTTCAAGTGTGGGCGCCCGACGCGCGGACAATACATCTGGTTCTGGAGAGATCGCACAACCTGCCGTTGAATAAGACCGATGGTGGCTGGTGGCGTTTGAGCCTGCCTGAAGTGACGTCCGGCACGGACTATTGGTATTCACTGGACGATGGAAAGCCCCTTCCGGATCCACGATCCCCATGGCAGCCGTACGGCGTTCACGGCCCGTCACGCACGCTGGATCACTCTGATTTCGCGTGGAGCGATCTGCGCTGGCAACCACCGCCTCTTTCATCTGCCATCTTCTATGAGCTGCATGTGGGGACATTCACGCCGGAGGGCACGTTCGACAGCGCCATCCACAAGCTGGATCATCTGATTCAACTCGGCGTAACGCATATTGAATTGATGCCCGTAGCCGAGTTTCCCGGAGAGCGCGGATGGGGATACGACGGGGTAGATCTATTTGCGCCACATCATGCATACGGGGGTCCCTCGGGCCTCAAGCGTTTCGTGGACGCTTGTCATTCCCGCGGACTCGCCGTCCTGCTGGATGTGGTTTACAACCACCTTGGACCCGACGGCAATTACTTGGGCGCCTTCGGGCCGTATTTCACCGAGAAGTATCACACTCCCTGGGGACAAGCGGTCAACTTGGATGGACCCGGCAGTACGGAGGTCCGGCGCTTTCTGTGTGACAACGCACGCGCGTGGCTCCGCGATTATCACATCGACGGCCTTCGTTTAGACGCGATCCATGCCATCTTCGATTCCTCTGCGATTCATTTTCTGGAACAGCTGGCGATCGAAATCGAGGATCTGGAAGCAGAAACGGGACGCGGCTTCGATCTCATCGCCGAAAACGATTTGAACGATCCGCGCGTTGTCACTTCAAGGGAAGCCGGCGGTTATGGTCTCGATGCCCAATGGAATGACGATTTCCATCATGCGCTACATGCCGTCTTGACCGGAGAACATATCGGATACTATTCGGACTTCGGCAAGATCGAAGATTTAGCAGCGTCCCTGAAAAATGTTTACGTGTACGCCGGGCGCTACTCCGAATACCGCGGGGGCGTTCACGGCCGCCCGGTACGAGATTTGTCCACGCACCGCTTTGTTGGATTTCTGCAGAATCACGATCAGGTAGGCAACCGCGCGAAAGGCGATCGAGTCAGCCACCTTCTGAGTATCCGAATGCTGAAGATCGGCGCTGCGCTGGTGTTGTGCGCCCCTTTTCTCCCGATGCTATTCCAGGGAGAGGAGTTCGGCGCTAACACTCCATTTCTATATTTCACCGACCATCAGGATCCGGCCCTGGCGGCTGCGGTTTCCAACGGACGACGGGAGGAGTTTGCGCCCTTCGGATGGAAACCGGAAGACGTTCCCGATCCTCAGGCCCGCGGTTCGTTCGAATCGTCCAAACTGAATTGGCGCCAGATCGAACAACACCCACATGACGATATACTCCGCTGGTACCAGAGCTTGATATCGCTTCGACGGTCTCATCCCGCATTGTGCGATGGCTCTCTGGATCGTGTGGACGTCGAGTTCAACGAGAACGATGCCTGGTTGACGCTCTACCGGCAGTCGATTGCGGTGGTCTGCAATGTGTCCAGCCGGCGGTTGTCCATTTTTCTGAGATTCGCAGGGGACCCTTTACTGGCTTCAGATCCCGATTTCGCGATGCATGGAAATGTGGTTGACGTGCCCGGAGAATCGGTGATGATTGTCGAGCAGACTGCCAAGAGGCGCATTTCGTGAAGCCGCGCGCGATCCTGCCTGGCAAACCCTACCCCCAAGGTGCTACTTGGGATGGGATGGGCGTGAATTTCTCGATCTACTCGGAAGCAGCCACGGGCGTCGACCTGTGCCTGTTCGATGAGTCTGGTTCCGCGGCGCGACGGGTGATCCCCATTCGTGAAACTACTGGGCACGTCTGGCACTGCTACATCCCCGGAATCAAGCTCGGACAACATTACGGCTACCGCGTGCAAGGACCATATGCGCCCGAAGCGGGTCAACGCTTCAATCCCTCCAAACTGCTGATCGATCCTTACACTAAGGCTCTCTCCCACCAAGTCGACTGGAATGCGCCGGTATTCGGCTACCCACTCGGGAATCCAGATGAGGATTTGAAGCCCGATTCCGAAGACGACGCTGCGGGAGTCCCCAAAGGTGTAGTTACCGCCGGCCATTTCGATTGGGAAAACGACCGGCCGCCCATGCGTCCCTTGCACAATACCGTAATTTATGAGGTTCACGTCAAGGGACTGACGGCCCGCCATCCCGATGTTCCGGATGAGCTTCGCGGAACCTATGCAGGTGTCGCCTACCCGACCGTTATCGAATATTTGAAGAAACTCGGCGTCACGGCCGTGGAACTCATGCCGGTTCACGCATTCCTTGACGACAAAATCCTGCTCGAGAAAAGACTCAGGAATTATTGGGGATATAACAGCATCAACTTCTTTTCTCCGGATGCCAGATATTCCAGCTCGGGGGATCGGGGAGAGCAGATAGGCGAATTCAAAGGAATGGTGAAGGCTCTCCATCGCGCCGGGATCGAAGTGATTCTGGACGTCGTGTATAACCATACCGCTGAAGGGAACCACCTGGGTCCGACTCTCAGCTTCAAGGGAATCGACAACACCACGTACTACCGCCTGGTGCCCGATCAACCGCGCTACTACATGGATTACACCGGGACGGGCAATACGCTGAACGTACGTCATCCGCAAGTCCTGAAGCTCATCATGGATAGCCTGCGGTACTGGATCATCGAAATGCATGTGGATGGATTCCGCTTCGATCTGGCGGCTGCACTGGCGCGCGAGCTGCATCAGGTGGACCGGCTGTCGTCCTTCTTCGATGTGATCAATCAGGATCCTTTGATCTCTCAGGTAAAGCTCATCGCCGAACCCTGGGACGTCGGCGATGGCGGCTATCAGGTCGGAGGCTTTCCGACTCTGTGGGCCGAATGGAACGGCCGCTATCGCGACGTGGTTCGGCGTTACTGGAAAGGCGACGACGGGCAGCTCGCCGAGTTTGGGTATCGCTTGACAGGCAGCAGCGATCTCTATCAGCGCGACGGCCGCCACCCGACGGCCAGTGTTAACTTTCTTACCGCGCATGACGGCTTCACATTGCACGACTTGGTCAGCTACAACGAAAAGCACAACGAAGCGAATGGCGAGGAGAATCGCGATGGGACCAATGACAACCACTCCTGGAACCACGGCGCGGAAGGTGAAACTCAGGACCCCAGCATCTTGGTGCTTCGGGAACGCCAGGAACGCAACTTCCTTGCCACGTTGATGCTTTCCCAGGGCCTGCCGATGCTGTGCGGCGGCGACGAGTTAGGCCGCACCCAGTACGGCAATAACAATGCATATGCCCAGGACAATGAGTTTAGCTGGTTCGATTGGAATCTGGACGAACGACGCCACGCTCTCTTGGAGTTTACGCGGCGGCTAATTCAGATCCGCAGGGCCCATCCCAATTTTCATCGGCGGCGCTTTTTTCAAGACAGGCGAATCGATCCCGATGCTCCGGACCGCGAGGTCAATGGCGGCGTCGAACAGGATATTCTCTGGCTGCGTCCGGATGGGAAAGAAATGACCCAGGAGGAATGGCGTGCTGGATGGGTACGCTGTTTCGGTTTGTGGTTGAACGGACGTACCCTCGACGAAGTCAACGCGGTTGGCGAACCAATCTACGACGATACGTTCCTGGTGCTCTTCAATCCTCACCATGAGCCCGTTCGCTTCATTCTGCCGCGCCGGCGTCCGGAAACTGTGTGGGAGGTGTGCCTGGATACTCAAATGGCTTTCGCGCCGAAGCGGCGGGCGCATATACGCAAGTTCTATCAACTGATCGATCGTTCCATGGCCGTGCTCCGCGAATCGCTTATAAACCCGGGTCCGAAGGCCCCTGAGTCCAAAGAGTTGTAGCCAGTGGCAGCATCGCAAGGCCTCGAAGTAACCTGTGAGGCAGAGGGCGTGCGTAGAACAGTAAATCTCGGCCTCAAGGCCAATCTCAACCTACTGGTCGCCTATGACCCGCTCTGGCCTGCTGCGTTTGAAGACGAAAAAGTGCATCTTGCGAAGGCGCTCGGGCAGGCTGCAAAGGGCATTGAGCACTACGGGTCGACCGCAGTGCCGGGGCTTTGCGCCAAGCCGATACTGGACATCATGGTTGGAATCTCACCGCTCTCTGAATGGGGAAGATGCAAACCTGCGCTGGAGGCTCTGGGCTATGACTACGCCGAAGAGGCGGGTGTTCCAGGGCATTACATTTTCGGGCGCGGGCGCGACCGGACGGAGCGCACCCACTTGGTGCATGTCGTGGAGTACCGGGGGAGTCGTGGCGCGGCAGCCTTGCCTTCCGGGACGCGCTGCGTCGCGATGCGGGTTTACGCGAGTCCTATGCGCGGGAAAAAGAGCGCGCGGGGGCCGCCGCTCCCGGAAACCGGGCCGCTTATAACCTGCAAAAGAGTCCCTTCATCGCCGAATCCATCAAGAAGCTTTCGGAGGGCCGCACAGCCTGAACTGACACCTTCGCGAACAAATCCGCCGCAGAAGTCCGGTTTACACGACCGCCGAAATCGTATTCTATGCGGTGCGAAAGAAGATCATCAGCTAGCCGAATCACATTAGACCACGGAGCTTCCTTCTTGCCCTGCATACGACTTTCGAAAGTCTCGAAGCACTATTCGGAAAGCACGAAAGCCCTGAATGATATCTCGTTTGAGGTCCAGCCGCGCGAGGTTGTGACGATTGTCGGGCCATCCGGCTGCGGAAAGTCTACGCTTTTGCGAATCCTCGCCGGTCTCGATTCACCCACTGAGGGCACGGTCGAAATTCGGGACAAAGTTATGAATTCGGTTCCCGCTCGGCTTCGTAACATTGCCATGGTCTTCCAGTCTTACGCGCTCTATCCGCACATGACTTGCCATGAAAACCTGGCACTGAATCTGCGGCTGAAGAAAGTTCCGAGCGGCGAGATCGAGCAGCGGGTTCAAGAGACGGCGCGCCTTCTCGAAATCGGCGAACTGCTGGGCAAGAAACCCAGGGAGCTAAGCGGCGGCCAGCGGCAAAGGGTCGCGGTGGGGCGCGCACTGATTCGAAATCCTGAAGTGTTCCTGTTTGACGAACCGCTCAGCAATCTGGATGCGATGCTGCGGGAACGTGTCCGTCATGATTTGAAAGAACTGTTCAGGAAAATCGAAGCGACGGTTGTTTATGTGACGCACGATCAGGTGGAAGCGATGACCCTGGCTGACCGCGTGGTGGTCCTGGATAAAGGAGTCATCCAGCAGATAGGCACGCCGGAGGACCTCTACCTGCGCCCTGCGAACCAGTTCGTGGCTTCGTTTATCGGATCCCCATCCATGAATCTCTTCGCCTCCCGGCTGACGGGAGGCGGATTTCAGCTCGGCGCGGCAACCATTCGGACGGCCCTGGGCTGGTCCGGCGAGGCCGTGGTGGGCGTGCGCCCCGAGCACATAATGCTCGTCGATTCTGGAATTCCCGCGAGCCTTGTTTGGGTGGAAAATCTTGGGGCGCACTATCTCCTCGGTGTGAAGGCGGGAGAAGTTTCGCTCTCTGTGACGAGCGCACAGCGGCCATCGTCCCAGACCGTTTATCTGAAGATTGAGTCTGAAAACATCCATGTCTTTGAAAAGCGCAGCGGTGCGAATCTCTCTGTGGATCGTCCTCGCGATACTGCTGTTCTATAGCGTGCGGGGTCCGGGGTCCGGCGATGCCGGATTGTCTGTCCTGATGGAGCCGGACGGTACCGGAACATGGCGCGATCTGGTGGCTCAGTTCAATCGCGACTATCCGGGAAGTCCAGTACGGCTGATCGAAGGCCCACCCGCGACAAATTCGCGCGAAGACCTGTATTCCACGGCCTTCCTGTCGGGCGAAGCTGCCTACGATATCATCTACTGCGACAGCATTTGGGTCGCTAAATTCGCAGCAGCGGGCTGGCTTACGGATTTGTCCGCCCGGCTGTCCGCCGAAGATCGAAATGATTTTCTGCCGGTTGAGCTCCGTGCCGGCTCCTATGAGGGCAAGTTGTACAGGATGCCGGCTTTCACCGATGCCGGTGTTTTGTACTATCGAAAAGACCTGATACAAACTCCGCCCGAGACGTTTGAACAGTTGTTGAGCCTGGCGCGGTCCTCGCAGACTCCGGATCGTTGGGGTTTCCTTTGGCAGGGCAAGCAATACGAGGGGCTGGTCACGGCGTTCCTCGAGATATTGTGGGGATTCGGAGGCGACTGGATCGATCCCGAAACACGGGAAGTGCGGATTGACAGCCCGGAAGCCATTCAGGCTGTCAAGTTTCTCAAAGACACAATCGGCGGGGTCTCTCCCGCCGCAGTCACAACCTATGAGGAGGAAGATACCCGCGCTATCTTTCAGAACGGCCGGGCGGTGTTTATGCGCAACTGGCCGTATGTCTGGACGTTGATTCAACGATCCGGTGCGTTGAAGGGCCGGGTTGGCGTGACGGCGATGGTGCATGCTCCCGGTAAAGCGAGCGCTGCCACCCTCGGCGGCTGGGGATTCGCCGTCTCCCGCTATTCCAAAGACTCCGAACGAGCCTGGCAGTTCATCGAATTCCTGACGCGCCCCGCCCAATTGCTTCAGGTCCAGCAACGGCAAGGTAGAATTCCTTCCCGCCGAAGTATGATTCCGGCCGAGTTCCTTCCGATCCTGGCTGGCGCCCGGATGCGTCCGCCGATTCCGGAGTACGCGCAGGCCTCCGATATTTTGCAGCGGTGGCTCAGCGGAGCTTTAACCGGGCGCGTCAGTCCTGAACGGGCGGTCGACGAAATTACCACGGAAACGCGGCTGTTATTGAAAGGGGAGCGGCGGTGAGCCAGCACAGGAATTGGAGCGTTTCTTTCCACCTGCCCGCCGCGGTTCTGCTGGCGACGGTGTTCGCGTATCCGATCGCGCGGACGGCGGTGCTGAGCTTCTCCCATTTGAATTTGGCCACGGCATTCCGGCCGGAAGCCGCGGGATTGGATAACTACCGGCGTTTGCTTTCCGATTCCCGATTCCTCGATAGCCTGCGGATCACCGGCGCCTTTACGATCGTTACGGTCGCAATCGAGTTCGGTCTCGGGCTCCTGCTGGCTCTCGCGGCGAACCAGAGTGTCCGAGGCAAAGGACTGGTTCGCTCCATTGTTCTGGCACCCTGGACGCTACCGACTGCCATCATCGCGGTGCTGTGGGCGTGGATCTTCAACGATCAATACGGTGTCTTAAACGCGGTTCTTCAGAAGATCGGCGCCATCTCATCGCCCATCGCGTGGCTCGCCAAGCCATCCAGTGCTCTGGCGGCAATGGTCATCGCGGACGTGTGGAAAACGACGCCGTTTGTGTTCCTGGTACTTCTGGCCGGCCTTCAGGGCGTTCCAAGGGATCTCTACGAAGCCATGGAAATCGATGGGGGCGGAGCCTGGGAAAAATTTCGATACGTGACGTGGCCGTTCCTGCTCCCGTTCGTTTTCATCACTCTGGTGTTTCGCATCATTCAGGCCTTCGCGATCTTCGATTTGGTCTGGGTGATGACCGGAGGCGGCCCGGGCGGATCCACGGAAACTCTATCCGTCTATTCTTACCAGACCTTTATGCGATACCTGGACATCGGGTACGGATCAGCGCAAGTCGCCGCCACCGTGGTGATTCTTGCCGCCACGGCATTTGGGCTGCATCTGCTGCTCCTGAGGCGTTATGCGCGTCTTTTCTAGAATCGTCCTGGCGGCGTTCTGTGCGTTCGCGCTGGCCCCGCTCACCTGGCACGTGATCTCTTCCCTGAAGACCCCGGCCGAACTGGCAAGCATACCGCCCACGCTGCTGCCCCACAATTTAACCTGGGCGAATTATCAGGAGCTTTTCGTTCGAAGACCCTTCGCCCGCTATTACGCCAATAGCTTTGTCATTGCCGCACTGTCGAGTCTGCTCTGTGTTTCAACCGCGGCCCTGAGCGCTTATGGGCTTGCCAGGACAAGCGCCCGGATCCGCCGAATCACCACGTCAAGCCTTCTGATGGTCGCTTTCTTTCCGCCGATCGTGCTGCTCTTTCCTTTGTATGAACTGGTTCGCACAGCGGGACTGCTCAACCACGCCTGGGGATTGATCTTGCCCTATGCCGCCCTGAACCTGCCCTTTTCTATCTGGTTGCTTACCGGCTACTTCAGTCAGATTCCCCACGAACTCGAGGAAGCCGCCGCCGTCGACGGTCTATCGCCGTTCCAGATACTGACCAGGATTGTGCTGCCGCTATCGACACCCGCCTTGGCGACCACGGCCTTGCTGGCATTCATCTTCGCTTGGAACGAGTTCATGTTCGCGCTCACTTTCATGAACGTGGAGTCGGCCAAAACGATCACGGTAGGAGTGGCCACCCTAAGCGGGGCGTTTACCTACGAAATCCCTTGGGGCCTGCTGGCCGCGGGAGTGATCGCGAGTTCCCTGCCGTTAATCGCCCTGGTCGTGATCTTCCAAAGGCGGATCGTCGCCGGCCTGACGGCGGGCGCCGGCAGATAGATCAGATCGCTGGGACGCGCGGTTCATCTTCACCCACTGGTCGCCCCAACCGCTCAGGTGGTATCAGCCCCAGTGTCAAATGATGTCCGATCGCCTGGTGGTTATTTGCCGCGCTCCGCGCCCAGGTGGATCAGGTCGCGATTGTTCTCCTGGCAGATGTACTCCAGGATTTCGCCGCCGCGCATGGTGAATGGGCCGGTTGTATTGGGCGTCCAGGTGATGCCGGTGACCACAGTCCAGGGCTTGGTGTAGAAATCCGGGTCGTCAATCGTCGCTTCAATCTTGATGTTATTGAAGTTGGTGCGCGTGAGCTTCTCGGTGACCTTCAACTTTTCGCCGTGCGGATGGCCGGAGGCGTCGAGCCAGGTCCGATCGTTATAGCCCAGCGATTCGATGACCAGGGTATCGCCGTCCCAGTGCCCGACGGAGTACCCCAGGTAGGTGGGGTTTATATCGTCCGGATTAGGAAGTTTTCGTCCGTCCATATAGACCACACGCCACACGTGCGCCCCCCCTTCATATACAAAGAGGATCCGATCCGGCAGCTGGTAGATCTGGGTGGGATACGGAGTGTAGAACATACGCGGATTCCCCGGAGGCAAACAGAAGCCTTCCGGGTCGTCCTTCATGTCGTTCTTAAGAAAACGCTCTTCCCACAGCGCCTTAGCGGCGGGTTTGAAGGGTGGGTAAATGTATTGGCATCCCTTTTCGTCGTGCGCGTTAATCTGCAGATTGACGATATAGGGTACGCTCCAGACACCTTTGGCCAAACCGCCAAAATCCGGCTTGCCGGCTTGCGCGCCGTACTGGGGTTCATTGGGGAAACGCGGCACCGGCGGCAACTCAGCCTGCGCTCCGCCCCGACCGCCACGGCCGGCCCGCCCGGCAGGTGCTCCTCGTCCTGGTCCTTGAGCGCCTCCGCCCCGCGCAGCTTGCGCGGCAGCCTGCTCGGCGATCTGCTTCGCCCGCCACTCCGGCGGTCCTGGGCAGCCGGCAGGGTCGGGCGCTCCAAACCCGCGCTGGGCGGCAGCGGGCACGGAGAACATAGACAGGCCCACAAAAATGCCGGCCGCGGTCAAAATCGTAGTAATAGATCTAGTCAACTTTAAAAACCTCCTGGTGTTCCCTCTAGAGAGGAGCACGAGACCGAGAGCTTTCGCGCAACATATTGAGGCGTCATTCCATGCACGGAAGTTACGCCGTTGGAAGCTCTTTCGGTCAGACTATACTACCCATAGTCTTTGAGCCAAGTCAACGCACGGTAGGTGGTCCCGACGGGTGTGTCAGTGAACGATCTGGTCCACAGTCCACTGCTCTTGGTCCAGTTTGAAGCGGAAAACCGGGTTGGTGGCGGGGTCGAACTGGCCGTGCCGGATCCCCATGAGGACCGGGGGGTTGTTCTGGAAGCAATTGTGGTCGATCCGGACGGCTACTTTGACATCGGCCAGCTTGGTGAAGGGATCCTCGTCCCGGACGGAACCGACCTGCATTACCCTGACCGGAAACGTGCCATGAATCTGCGCATAGGGCGCGCCAATCACCGGATCGCCGATCTGGATATCGTCGCTGAACTGGAGATCACGGCCTTTCTTGGTGAGGCGTGCTACCGACCTCCCATCGCCCAGAGGAGTGATGTCCCACAGGTCGTCATGGGCGCCACAGTCTACTTCCCCCTGGTCCAGAACCACCTGCTCCCCGTCGAGCTGCACAGGATGCGATTCCAGGGCCCCGTTGGCGGAGAATCCACCGCTACTGCACCCTACCAGCATCAAAAAGACCAGACTTGGTCCGACGAGTCGTAACAAGATCTTTGCCACCATCTATTTATCGTCTGTTCTGGGGAGAGACTTGAGGCCCCGTCAAGTTTCGCGAAACCGACCCTCTGCGTTTAAATATCTGATTGCAATAGAACAAATTACATGCGACAATGGCAGAGTTTTTAAGCACGATCCCGGCCTTCCGGGAGTGAAAGAGGAGAAATCAAGTAGTGAGAGAAAAGGGTGTCGTCAAATGGTTTAACGCCGCCAAGGGCTATGGATTTATCCAGCGGGCCAGCGGCGAGGATGTATTCGTTCACTTCTCGGCGATTCAGATGTCCGGCTACCGGACGCTGGAGGAGGGCACGGAAGTAGAGTTCGAGGTCAAACGGGGGCCAAAGGGACTCCAGGCTGAGAACGTCAACCGCCCCTAGGGGGCGCGCTACCAGACACTTAGCCCGTAAGCAAAAACTGAAAGGGCCGCCGGCAGGCGGCCCTTTTCATTTTTCGAGCCAAGCAACTATTTCACTATTCTCAACGGCTGCGTGGGGACCCCTACCGTGGTCATCCAAGCCCGATCGATCGGCTTCGACGGATCGGCAGTGATCTGCAGCTCCGCGCAGTGATGATACGAGAAATCGCCATCCGAGTTCCGGCCGTGCTCGGCCATGAACTGGATGATCTGCAGCGTGCAGCGAGCGCAGCTGATATTGGGCAGCGTGACATCGGTCTCCCACGGATCCACTTGCTTCGAAGTGTGAGTGAACAACCCGTCCACCAAAATCGGGGGCTTCGGATTCGAATCGATGTGCGCCGAGACCGACCAGGGCCCCTTTTCGCTATCGCGCGTGACCACTTCAGGGTCAGCCGGAAGCTCGGCCCGCGAGTTTACCGCGAGCGCGATTCGGTAATGCCCCGGATGAAACACCGTCTCCTGGAGCTTGATGTGCAGCTTCTGCCCGCCCTTCGCCTGGGTCACCATGTTGGTGGGCGTTCCGGGGTTGGCGGCTTTTCCCTTGGCTTGATTGGCCGAAGTTCCGCCGCAAGGACCGAGTTTTTGCGGGTCGCCCAGATTGTTCTCTTCAATCCAGGATGCCGGCTCCAACAGTTTAAAGTGCGCCCCGGCGAACGGCGCCATCGCGGCCGTGGCTGCCAGAGCGAATGACAAACTCAAAAGTGGTCTCATGCGGCGTCTCCTTTGCTTCATTGAGATATAACACAAGGGGCTGGGGAACAGAGTTCCTTGGCCGCTCGCCTGTGATAGGATCTCCCCATGCGTACACGCTTAACCGTCCTCGCCATGATACTTGTGACCGCCGCCCTGGTGGCCCAACTACCCGCCCAACAAAAAGGCAAACAGGCCCCTCCGCCTCCCAAGACCTACACTTCTGCCCAGGAGGTTGTGGCGATGATGGCCAAAGCCAAGAACGAGCGGAAACAGGACCAGGCCAACTATATCCAGGGGATTCTGCGGCTCGCTCCCTACTCTGCAAATCTGGAGTACCGCGCCGCGGTCGGTCCGGCCGCGGTCCACGAAAAAGAAGCCGAGCTATTCTACGTCATCGACGGCAGCGGGACCCTGGTCACCGGCGGCAAGCTCGCGGGCGAATCACGAACCAACGCCGACAATCTGACCGGCACAGCCATCGAAGGCGGCGAAACCCAGGCTGTCGCCAAGGGCGATTTCTTCATTGTTCCGGAGAACACCCCGCACTGGTTCAGCAAGATCAACGGGACCCTGGTCCTGATGTCGCTGCACGTCCCTCGGCCTTGAACCTATTTGAACCAGGGGCATCGCACAGATCCGCGAGGCGGTCTCGACTCCGCGCTAAACTTCAATTACAGGAGCCCGCCTATGTCGATCCGACCCGTCAAACGCTTAATCAAATCTAAACCTACGCTCGAAGGAGCCGGCGTGCACTTGCGCCGCGCCTTCGGGTTCGGCAACACCAGCGATTTCGATCCGTTCCTGTTGCTCGACGACTTTCGTAACGATGTTCCGGCGGATTATCTGGCGGGATTCCCGTGGCATCCGCACCGCGGGATCGAAACCATCACCTATGTGCTGGCCGGAACCGTGGACCACGCCGACAGCATGGGCAATAAAGGCGCTATCGCCGCCGGCGACGTCCAGTGGATGACCGCCGGCAAGGGAATCATCCATCAGGAGATGCCCAAGGGCGATCAGTCCGGACGTATGCACGGGTTCCAGCTTTGGGCCAACCTGCCCGCGTCGCTCAAGATGACCGATCCGCGGTATCAGGAAGTGAAGGCGCCCGATATCCCCGTCATCACGGATGACGACGGCACTCAGGTGCGCCTTGTTTGCGGAAGCTTCTGGGGCAAGAAGGGCCCGGTGGATGGGATCGCCGCCGATCCGATCTATATCGACGTCTCGGTTCCGCCCGGCAAGAGGAAATCGCTTCCGGTGGAGACCACTCGCCACGCCTTCGCCTATGTGTTCGCCGGTGATGGAAAGTTCTCAAACGCCTCTGGTCCGCTGTCCGTGCCGACCGAAGGGGTCGGATGGGCGGATACTGCACCACCGGCCGAGGCAGACAACCGCTCGCTGGTGCTGTTCGACCGGGGCGACGAAGTCACCGTGCAGGCGGGCGAGGACGGCATCCGGTTCCTGCTGGTCTCGGGCAAGCCGCTGGAAGAGCCGGTGGCCTGGTACGGTCCCATCGTCATGAACACCCAGGACCAGCTCAAGGAAGCCTTCGAGGAACTCGAGCGCGGAACGTTCCTAAGAAATGGGGGCTGACCGGACATGTTGAGCGCCCTCGAAATTCGTGCTGTAGAATAGAACGAGTCATTTGGGCGATGAAACTGTAGGAGTTTATTTTATGAGCACTCGTCTCCAGGTTGGGATTTTGAGCGCCGCGATTGCGCTATCCATGGTCGGATTGGCTTTTTCCCAGGAGCCCGCGCAAGGGCAAGGCAAAGCACAAGGCAAGGGGAAAGGCAAGGGCCGAGGCGGACCGGTTGCTCCCACGGGTCCGACGCCGCGCGCCGCGGATGGCAAACCCGATCTGAGCGGGCTGTGGTTCCGCCCGTACACGCCGAACATGGCCTCGGGCCCAGCTAAGGACAATCGCGGGGGCGACCGGACCGGGCCGAAGGAGCTTCCATTTACTGCTGCCGGTAAAGCGAAGTGGGACGCCTATGAGGCCGGCGACGGCGACTACACGGGAGCCTGCCTGCCCTTCGGGCTGATGCGCTCCATGAATTCGCCGGATCCCATTCAGTTCATCCAGAACGCCCCGTTTCTCGCCTTGCTTTACGAGCAGAACACCTGGTTCAAGCTGATCCCGATTGATGGACGCCCGCATGCCAAAGACCTGGACCCGACGTGGTTCGGAGATTCGGTGGGCCACTGGGAAGGCGACACACTGGTGGTGCATACCAACAACTTCAACGGCAAGACCAGACTGGATACGATCGGCCATCCGCACAGCGATGCGCTCGAAGTCACCGAGCATTTCACGCGCACCGACCTCGGCCACATGGCCTACGAAGTGACCATCCACGATCCCAAGACCTACACCGAGGACTGGGGCAACAAACGGACGTTCACGCTCCGTACCGACACGCAGATCATGGAGTACTCCTGCGAGGAGAACAACAAGAGTCTGTGGGAAGGCCGGATCAAAGTTCCCAAGTACGATCAGTAGCGGGAATACGCAGCAGCGGGCCGGCTAGGCAATACGCGCTTCGGGTAGAAGCACGTTTGCTACAATCCGATTCGATGAGCACCCCGTCGGTTTATCCTCCCAGCGAAGAATTCGTCCGCAAGGCCCATGTCCAGGGCATGGAAGGTTACCTGGACCTCTATCGCCGCGCGGAGCAGGATCCGGATGCTTTCTGGGGCGAAATCGCCGAACGCGAGATCCACTGGTTTGAGAAGTGGAGTAAAGTCCTTGAATGGGATCCACCCTTCGCACGCTGGTTCGCGGGCGCCAAACTCAACGTCTCCTACAACTGCCTCGACCGACATCTGACCACTCCGCGCAAAAACAAGGTCGCGATTCTGTGGGAGGGTGAACCGGGCGAGCAACGCGCACTCACTTATCAAGAACTGCACCGTCTGGTAGTTCGTTTCGCCAGCGTGCTCCAATCGCGCGGATACAAAGCCGGCGATCGCGCCATCATCTATATGCCAATGATCCCCGAGCTGCCGATCGCCATGCTGGCGTGCACGCGCCTGGGCATCATCCACAGCGTCGTGTTCGGCGGATTCTCGGCCGAGGCGCTCAAAGCCCGTATTCAGGACCTGGGCGCTACCCTGGTGATCACCGCTGATGGCGGTTTTCGCCGCGGTAAAGAGATCAAGCTCAAGCCCGCCGTCGATGAGGCGCTGGAAGAATGCCCCGGCGTGCGTGACACAATCGTCTATCGCCGAATTGCGTCGGATACAGCGATGAAAAGCGGCCGTGATTTCTGGTGGCATGAGCTCGATGAACTGGCCACGGAAGATTGTCCCGCCGTCCCGCTCGATAGCGAGCATCCCTTGTTCGTGCTATATACCTCCGGCACTACCGGCAAGCCCAAAGGGATTCTGCACACCACCGGCGGCTATCTCACGCACGTCACGGCGACCATGAAGTGGGTTTTCGATCTCAAAGAGGAAGACACATACTGGTGCTCGGCCGATATCGGCTGGGTGACCGGCCACAGCTATATCGTGTACGGGCCGCTTACGGCCGGCGCGACCAGCATGATGTACGAAGGCGCTCCCGATTATCCACAGTTCGACCGCTGGTGGCGCATTATCGAAAAATATCGCATCAGCATTCTCTACACTTCGCCCACCGCGATCCGCGCGCTGATTCGCCAAGGCGACCACTGGCCTAATGCTCACGATCTTTCGAGCCTCCGCTTGCTCGGCTCCGTCGGCGAGCCGATCAATCCCGCCGCCTGGGAATGGTACAACCGCGTCATCGGCAAGGGCCGCTGTCCCATCGTCGATACCTGGTGGCAGACGGAGACCGGCGGCATTCTCATCGCACCGATGCCGGGCGCAGTCCCGGCCAAGCCCGGATCCGGTACACTGCCGATGCCTGGCATCATCCCCGACATCGTCGATCTCAAGGGATTCGAAGTCGGCACAGATCAGGAAGGATTCCTGATATTGCGCCGTCCCTGGCCGGGGATGATCCGCGGAATCTGGGGCGATCCGGAGCGTTATAAGGAGCAATACTGGAGCCGCGTTCCGGGCGCGTATTTCACCGGCGACGCAGCCCGCCGCGATGCCGACGGCTACTACTGGGTGCTCGGCCGCGTCGATGACGTGATGAACGTCAGTGGCCATCGACTCAGCACCATGGAAGTCGAGTCGGCTCTGGTTCGCCATCCTGCTGTCGCTGAGGCCGCCGTGGTCGGCAAGCCGCACGAGATCACCGGCCAGGCCGTGTGCTGCTTCGTCACGCTTAAGAAGGGCGATTATAGCCACGAACAACTGGGCAAAGAGCTGCGCCAGTGGGTGGCGCACGAAATCGGAGCCTTCGCCCGACCCGAGGAGATCCGCTTCACCGACGCTCTTCCCAAGACCCGCAGCGGAAAAATCATGCGCCGCCTGCTGCGCGAACTGGTGACCAACCATACTGTTGCCGGCGATGTGACTACCCTCGAAGACATGAACGTAATTACCAAGCTCGCCGCGCAACAAGACGAAGATTGAAGCATCTACAGATATAGAGATGCACCGGGCCGTCATCATCGGCGGTGGATTCGGCGGGCTCTACGCAGCGCGAGCCCTTAAGCACGAACAGGTCTCCGTAACTCTTGTAGACCGCCGGAATTTTCATCTCTTCCAGCCGTTGCTCTACCAAGTCGCCACCGGTGCATTATCGCCAGGCGAAATCGCTGCGCCGCTGCGGGTTTTGCTGCGCAAGCAGAAAAACGCACAGGTTCTGCTCGCCGATGCCGTTGATCTCGATCCCGCGGGGCGCAGCGTCATCCTTGAGAAGGGAGCAGTCCCGTACGACACGCTAATCGTCTCCGCGGGCGCGCGTCACTTCTACTTCGGCCACGATTCGTGGGAACCTGTCGCGCCCGGTCTCAAATCCCTCGAAGACGCAACGCGCATACGCCACAAGATTCTTTACGCATTCGAGGCCGCCGAGCGCGAGCCCGATCCCGACGCTCGCCGGCGCTGGCTGACGTTCGTGATCGTCGGCGCCGGTCCTACCGGTGTAGAACTTGCAGGGGCGTTGGCCGAAATCGCCAACGATTCTCTGCGTCACGATTTCCGCTCCATCCATCCCGAGGAATCTCGGATTCTTCTGCTCGATACCTCACCGCGCGTACTGACAGCGTTTCCGGAGAGCCTTTCGACCGCCGCTGAACGGCAGCTCATTCGTCTCGGCGTTCGGGTCATACCGTCGGTCCGTGTGACTGACATCGCTCCCGACGGCGTTACTTATTCCACGTCTACCGGTGGCGCGGAGCGCATCGAAACTCACACCGTCCTGTGGGCTGCGGGCGTCAAGCCGTCGCCGTGGGGCGAGATTCTGGCGAAGCGCGCGGAAGCAGAACTCGAGCGCACCGGCCGCGTGAAAGTGAACCCGGATCTCACCATCCCCGGTCATCCCGAGATTTTCGTCATCGGCGACCTCGCGTATCTCGAGCAGAAGGGCGTGGCCTTGCCAGGCATCGCGC
>Ga0207674_10000626_pt1 | contig 46240 bp, 49 predicted proteins | sample KBSCornC72_FD_184303 | JGI IMG/M metagenome (GOLD analysis project Ga0207674, IMG submission 184303) | Corn rhizosphere microbial communities from Kellogg Biological Station, Michigan, USA - KBS Corn C7-2 (SPAdes) (version 2) | ecosystem: Host-associated > Plants > Roots > Rhizosphere > Soil ... | reverse complement strand
GTCGTCCTCCTCTCCGGCGGTCTCGATTCGATGGTCTGCGCTGCTCTTGCGCGTGAGCGGGGCTTCGCGGTCATCGCGCTGACGATCGACTATGGCCAGCGGCACCGGATCGAGCTCGAGTCGGCAAAAACGGTCGCGGCGCAGTTTGCGGACCGGCACATCGTCCTTCCGCTGGATTTGCGCGCGTTCGGCGGGTCGGCGCTGACCAGCGACATCGCGGTCCCGAAGGAGGGTGTCGGCGAAGGAATTCCGGTGACCTATGTCCCGGCGCGCAACACGATCTTCCTCAGCCTCGCCCTTGGGCTTGCGGAGGCAAGCGGTGCGCTGGACATCTTCATCGGCGTGAATGCTCTCGATTATTCCGGCTATCCGGATTGCCGGCCCAGGTTCATCGAGGAATTCGAGCGTCTGGCGAATCTCGCGACAAAGACCGGCGTCGAAGGCGAGGTCTTCACCATCCATGCCCCGCTTCAGCACATGACCAAGGCTGACATCGTTCGCGAAGCCCAGCGGCTCGGTCTCGACGCGGCGCTTAGCCACAGCTGCTATGATCCGCTGCCCGACGGCCGCCATTGCGGGAAGTGCGATGCGTGCCGGCTACGGGCAAAGGGCTTCGCCGAGGCTGGGGTCGAGGATCCGACGGGCTACGCATGAGCTACGCGGTCAAGGAAGCATTCCTGACGCTCCAGGGGGAGGGCGCGCAGGCCGGCAGCAGGGCGGTGTTCCTGCGCTTCGCGGGCTGCAACCTGTGGTCGGGACGCGAGCAGGACCGCGCCACCGCGCAATGCAATTTCTGCGACACCGATTTCGTCGGCACGGACGGCGATGGCGGCGGAAAGTTTGCGGAGGCCGAAAGCCTTGCGGAGCACGTCGAACGGCTGTGGGGGGCCGCGGAGGAACGCCGTCTCGTCGTGATCACCGGCGGAGAACCAACCCTGCAGCTCGATTCGGAGTTGATCGATGCCCTCCACCGGCGTGGCTTTCGAGTCGCCGTCGAAACCAACGGAACTCTGCCCGCCAACGGAAATCTCGATTGGATTTGCGTCAGCCCAAAGGCCGGGACGCATGTCGTTCAACGGACGGGCGATGAACTCAAGCTCGTGTGGCCGCAGGAGGGGATCGACCCGGCGGAGTTGGAAAGCTGGGATTTCCAGCATTTTCTCGTGCAGCCGATGGATTGCGCGGAAGGCGAGGCGGCGATGAATGCCGCAATCCGCCTGGCGATGGATCGCCCCAAGTGGCGCCTGTCGCTGCAGGCGCACAAGGTGCTTGGGCTACGCTGATTATTCCGTACTGTTGGTCGCCGCCGTCGCCGGAGCTGTCGTGTTGGAAGCCGGCGCCGGGGTCGAAGTCGTTGCTGGAGTCGATGGCTTCGTCGGGCGCGCCGCTGCCGTGTGGCCTGTCGACGAGTTTCCAGTCCCCGATTCATCCGCCAGGTTCGCTTCCTCGGTATAGTTGACGTCCGCAGCCATGTTGGCGGCATCACCGGTCACCGCGTCGATCGCGGTCACGTCGTTCGACACAATGTTCTCGGCCGCGAGATTCTCATCGATGTTCACATTGTTGTCGTTCTGATCGTTGTTGCGGCAGGCGGCGAGGCTCAGCGTGGCAAGGGCGATCAAGGTCAGGGCGCGCATTTCAGGTCTGCTCCTGGCGGGGTGCAAAAAAAGAGGCTGCCGGCAAGTACCGGCAGCCTCTTCAAATGCCAACGCCTCCCGTGAAGGGGAGGCGCAGCAATTACATTGCGTTGTTCGCCGCAGCGTTCGCGTTGGCCGCAGCCGCATTGGCGTTGTCGGCCGCAGCGTTGGCAGTGTCCGCAGCGTTCATGGTCATGTTCGCGTCAGTCGCGTTCATGTCCGTCGCATTCATATCCGTCGCGTTCATGTCGGTCGTGGTGACATTCTCGTCGACGTTCATCGTGTTGTTGGCATTGTCGTTGCTGCTGCAAGCCGACACCGCCAGGGCCGCGCCTGCGACCAGGATAAGAGCACGCATTCAAGACTCCCTATTTATTGCGATCTGGAGCGGTCACCCGCTTCGCAAATCGCGCGGACAATAGTCTGAAGCGCTCGCTTCCTTCAAGAGACTTTGCACGGTCGTTCCAAACCGTTGAGAAACTGATGGAAAGTGCGCTCCAAGGCGGCATCAACCCGCGTCAGCGGAATTTGTTTCCCGAGCTTAACGAGGCTGGTCACTCCAAATTCGGAGATTCCGCAGGGGACGATACCGCCGAAGTGCGAGAGGTCGGGATCGACGTTAATCGCGAAGCCGTGGAGCGTCACCCAACGCTTCACCCGCACTCCCAGCGCGCCGATCTTTTCCTCGGCGGAACCTTCCCCGACCCATATTCCGATGCGGCCTTCGGCCCGGTGCGCATTTACGCCGAACTGCCCCAGGGCGTCGATCATCCACTGTTCGAGCGAATGGACGAAGCGGCGGATGTCCTTTCCGCGCTTTTCGAGATCGAGCATCACATAGCCGACGCGCTGACCGGGCCCATGATAAGTGTAGCGCCCGCCGCGCCCCGCCTCATGTACGGGAAATCCGAGCGGATTGATCAGCTCGGACACGTCGGCGCTGGTTCCTGCCGTGAACAAGGGCGGATGCTGGAGCAGCCAGATGCATTCCTTCGCCGTGCCGTCGCGAATCGCGGCCGCTCGCCGTTCCATGAAGGCGAGCGCCTCATCATACGGCACGAGTCCGTCGCTGATTTTCCATTCGATGTCGGAGGGCACTTCCATGCTGGCGTCCAGATAAGCATAAGGCTGGGAACAGCAAAGGGGAGCCACGCATGGCGACATTGTCGATTTCGAAGGCGTGGGACGAGTCCAAGGACATCATGGCGCGCGACGGCCGCTTGATCGGCGCGGTCGCGCTCGCGCTCGTGGCCTTTCCGGGGGCGATCAGCGGCCTCGTTACTCCCCACGGATTCAATGATCCCGCGGCCCCCGTCTGGGCGCGCGTGACGACGATCATCGCAACCTTGATCGAAGTTGCCGGACAGCTCGCGCTCATCCGGCTGGCCCTTGGTCCGTCGACGACGGTCGGCAGCGCCATCGCGCACGGATTGCGAAGGACACCGATCTATGTCGTCGCCGCCCTCATCATCACTTGCGGCCTCATCATCCTGTGCATCCCTTTCGCCGCGATCCTCATGTCCGCCGGTGTTCCGCTCACCGCCGAGGGAATAAGGCAATCACCGATCGCCGCGCTGCTCGCCTTGATCTACCTCGTGATCATCACCTTCTTCGCCATTCGCCTGATGGTGAGCTCCTGCGTCGCGAGCGCAGAAAGCGCCGGGCCGATCGCAATCATTCGCCGGAGCTGGGAGCTGACGAGCGGCCATTGGTGGCGCCTCTTCGGCTTCATCGTCACCTTCCTCGTGGGGGCGATCGTGCTGATCGCAGCGGTGGGAGCGGCGGTTGGTGTCGCGGTCGGAATCACGCTCGGCAAGCCCGATCCACTGAGCGCGAGCGCATTGGTCATCGCTCTCATCATTTCGTTGCTCGATGCTGCGATTACGGCCTTGCTGGCAGTGATGCTCGCGCGGATCTACGTGCAGCTATCCGGTCATTCCTCGGTCGCGGGGGCCTCGAAAAGAGGGATTTGAGGAGCGCAATCCTTCGGCAATATCCCGACCAGCCGAGGGTCCGGAAAGCGTTCTACCGCGCGCTTGTAGGCGGTGAACCCCGCCCGGCGATAGGCGCCCATCGCCGCGGGATGATCAAGCGAGCAGGTGTGGACATGGACCCGGCTTACGCTCTGGCGCCAGGCGCGCTTCACGGCTTCCTCGAGCAGCCAGCGCCCATGGCCGAGGCCCGACATGTCCGGCGTGAGGCCGACGAAGGCGAGCTCGCACTCGCCGTCCTTGCGAAAATCGAGCTCGAGCATTCCAACGTCGCGACCGTTCCCGTCGACGACGGCGAACAGCTCGACCTTCGGATCCTGGATGACGGCCGCAAGCTTGTCGTCGTCCATGATCAATCTCGAAAACCACAGCCATGGCGCTCCGACGAGGCGGAAAAGCTCGCGATATCTCCCGACGTCCGGGTTGGTGATGCGCTGCAAATCGAGCGTCGAGCGGGGAATTCCGACGACGGGCCGCTCGAGCATTTCGAGGTAGGTCACGACCGCGGCAAGTTCGTCGTGCGGCACAGCTTCGTAACTCATTTCCACCTCGCCAAAGGAGGCAGGCTCATCAGGATCGCGTCGATGTTGCCGCCGGTCTTAAGTCCGAACAATGTCCCTCGATCGTAGAGCAGGTTGAACTCGACGTAGCGGCCGCGAAATTCCAGCAGTCGCTCATGATCCTCCTCGGAAAATGGCATCTCCATCCGCTTTCGGACCAGCGCCGGGAAGATGTCGAGGAATGCTTCGCCGACGTCCTTCGCGAAAGCGAAATGCGCGTCGAAATGATCTTCCAGGTGGTCGTAAAAAATGCCTCCGACCCCGCGCGGCACTCCACGGTGCGGAAGCCAGAAATATTCGTCGGCCCATTTGGAAAATCGCGGATAGAAGGTCGGATCGTGAGCGGCGCAGGCGGCGCGGAGACGCGCGTGGAAGGCCTCGGTGTCCTCCTCGTACGGAATTGCCGGGTTGAGGTCCGCGCCACCGCCGAACCAGCGCTTCGTGGTCGTCAGGAAGCGCGTGTTCATATGGACGGCCGGCACATGCGGATTGGCCATGTGCGCGACGAGGCTGATGCCCGTGGCGAAGAAGTTCGGGTCGTCTTCGGCTCCCGGGATGCTCTTGGCGAATTCCGGCGAGAATTGTCCTCCGACAGTCGAGACGTTGACCCCGACCTTTTCGAACACCTTGCCGGCCATCTGACCGCGAACACCGCCGCCGCCAGGTTCGCCAGAAGAATCCGTTCGCTCCCAGGGAATGAAAGCGAACGTGGCGGCGGAACCGGCTTCGTGCTCGATTGCCTCGAACGCAGTGCAGATGCGATCACGCAAGGCTTCGAACCAGTCACGCGCCGCCTGCTGCTGATCGTCGAGGGGAAGCATCGGCGCCGTCATTGCGAGAAGCGGGCGCAACGTGCAAGGTGAGGGCTGGGGAGGGGCTGACCGATGTCATCCATGCTGTACGCGCTGGTGGTCCCGATCGTCCTCGCGACGCTCGTCTTTACGGTCGTGCTTGGGAGAGCCGCGATCGTGCGGCGCGCTTGGCCCAGCGTCGAGAGTCTCGTGCTTGGAGCGATCGTCAACTTCTTCGACACACTGGGGATCGGCTCGTTCGCGCCAACGACGGCGTGGCTCAAGTTTCGCAAGCTCACCCCCGACCGGCTGATTCCGCCCACCATTCTCGTCGGCCTCACGATTGGAGCAGTCGTGGAATCGATCATTTTCCTTTTCCAGCTCGGCGTGAAGGTCGATCCGGTCTTGCTGGTCGGCTGCATCCTGGCGTGCACGATTGGCGGGTTGATCGGGGCGCCGCTGGTACACAAAACCCGCGTCTGGATCGTTCAGCTGGTGGTGGCGATCGGCTTGACCCTGGCGGCCATCGCCTATGCGCTTACCAACCTCAATTTAATGCCGGGCGGCGGGATGGCGACATCCCTGCCGGTTGGACTGACGATCCTCGCCATCGTGGCCAATTTCGTCTTCGGGGTCCTGTTGAACTACGGGGTTGGCAATTATGCACCGACGCTGGTGATCCTAAGCTTGATGGGCATGAATCCGCGGCTGTGCTTCCCGATTATGGCGGGAGCTGCTGCGCTGATGGGGACGAGCGCCGGAATCCGCCACATCAACACTGGCAACCTCGACCTTCGTGTCGTCATAGGCCTGACGATCGCCGGTATTCCGGCCGTCTTCGTCGCCGCCTATCTGGTCGTCAGCATGAAGCTGGAGCTGTTGCGGTGGCTTGTCCTGATCGTTGTGCTCTATGCCGCTGCGATCATGGCTCATGCGGCGTGGCTGGGGCGAAAGGAACACAAGGCGGAGGGGGGAACTGCCCCTGTTGCAATCTGATCCGTTCCGCCCCCTTCACATCCCCAAAACCCGCCGCTATCAGGCCCGCCAATCGCGCTGGGTGACCGCCCGGCGCGGCGTCGCGCAAGTGCCATTCGGCACGAGACTGAAAATCGCGTCAAAGGGTGAGCATGGCCAGCAAGGCACAGTCCGCTGAGGGTTCCGAACATACAGGCGGGGAGGGCATTCGCCGCCGCGACTATCTGAAGGTCGGCGCAGTCGCTTTCGCGGGCGTTGGCGGCCTTGCCGCGCTCGCTCCGCTGATCGTCCAGATGAGCCCGTCCGCGGACGTGCTCGCCCTCGCCTCGACGGAGGTCGATCTATCGAAGATCCTTCCGGGTCAGGGCGTGAAGGTCAGCTGGCGCAAGCAGCCGGTCTTTGTCCGCAACCTCACGCCCAAGGAAATCGCGGCCGCCGAAGCGGTGCCGCTGTCCGACCTCCGCGATCCCCAGTCGCTCGCCGAACGCACCAAGCCCGGCAAGAAGAACTGGCTGATCACCATGGGTGTCTGCACGCACCTCGGCTGCGTTCCGCTGGGCATTGGCGAGGGCGAGAACCGTGGTCCTTACGGAGGCTATTTCTGTCCGTGCCATGGTTCGGCCTACGACACCGCGGCGCGAATCCGGCAGGGACCGGCCCCGCTCAACCTGCAGGTGCCGGAATATAAGTTCACTGGGCCGACGACGGTCGAGATCGGGGCAAGCGAGAAATGAGTTTTTCCTGGGCCAAGCCTTACGAACCCAAGAACCCGTTGATGCGCTGGCTCGACGAGCGGCTTCCGCTGCCGCGCGTGGTCTATGGCGCGATCGGCGGCGGCTATCCGGTGCCGCGCAACCTCAATTATTTCTGGAATTTCGGCGTCCTCGCCGGGATCTTCCTGACGATCCAGATTCTGACCGGCATCGTCCTCGCGATGCATTATTATGCAACCGTCGATGGCGCATTCGACAGCGTGAACAAGCTGATCATGCGCGACGTCAATGCGGGCTGGCTCTTGCGCTACGCCCATATGAATGGCGCGAGCTTCTTTTTCCTCGTCACTTACATCCACATCTTCCGCGGTCTTTATTACGGCTCCTACAAGGCGCCGCGCGAGCTGGTGTGGATGCTTGGCCTCGTCATCTACCTGCTGATGATGGCGACGGGTTTCATGGGCTACGTCCTGCCCTGGGGCCAGATGAGCTATTGGGGCGCGCAGGTCATCACCGGCTTCTTCTCGGCATTTCCGCTGGTCGGCGAGCCGATCCGCCAGTGGCTGCTGGGTGGCTATGCGCCCGACCAGGCCGCGCTGACCCGCTTCTTCTCGCTCCACTACCTCCTGCCGTTCGTGATCGCCGGCGTGGTGATCCTGCACATCTGGGCGCTGCACATCCCCGGTTCGGGCAACCCGACCGGCGTCGACGTGAAGGATGAGAAGGACACCGTCCCGTTCCATCCGTTCTACACCGCGAAGGACGGCTGGTTCGCGGCCGCATTCCTGTTGTTCTACGCGCTGGTCACCTATTTCGCGCCCAACTATCTGGGACATCCGGATAATTACATTCCGGCCAATCCGCTCGCGACTCCCGCGCACATCGTGCCTGAATGGTATTTCTGGCCCTTCTACGCGATCCTCCGTTCCTTCACGGTGGACTTCGTTCTGCCCGCGAAGCTGTGGGGCGTGCTGGCGATGTTCTTCTCCATCCTGCTGCTCTTCTTCCTGCCGTGGATCGACAAGTCGCCGGTGCGTTCGGGATCCTACCGCCCGGTGTTCAAGCGCTTCTTCTGGCTGCTGGTGATCGACGTGATCCTGCTCGGCTATGTCGGCGGAGCGCCGATCAACGCCCGCAACGTCGCGCTCGGCCAGATCGGAGCGGCATATTATTTCCTCCACTTCCTCGTGATCCTGCCGCTCGTTTCGGCCTTCGAGACTCCGGACCCGCTTCCGAATTCGATCAGCGAAAGCGTGCTTCACGGTGAAAAGGCGGAGGCTGCGCCTGCTGGCCGGAAGGCCAGGCGCGGCGGCTCAGTGGCGACCGCCGGTTAAGGGGGCAGCAGACACATGCGTATCATTCTCGGCTTCATCGGCGGCGTCTTTGCGGTCGTCCTGCTGATTTCGCTGTTCAGCAATCTCGCGACCTATTTTCGTGCGCCCCCGGCGGAACTCGCTCAATCGGTGTTTCATCGCGAACCCAAGGAAGTCCATTTCTCGAGCGACGGGCCCTTCGGCAAGTTCGACAAGCAGCAGCTCCAGCGCGGACTTCAGGTCTACACCGAGGTCTGCTCGGCCTGCCACAGCCTGAAGCTGGTCGCGTTCCGCGATCTCAAGGGTCTCGGCTACAACGAAGCGCAGATCAAGAATTACGCGGGCTCGGGCCAGTATTGGAAGACCGAGGTTCCCTCGATCAACCCGGACACCGGGGAGCCTTCGACCCGCAAGGCATTGCCGTCGGACAACTTCCCGTCGCCTTACGCGAACGAGACCGCGGCGCGCGCTGCGAACAACAACGCACTTCCGCCGGACCTGTCGCTGATCACGAAGGCGCGTGAGGGCGGGGGCGCCTACGTCTATTCGCTCCTGACGGGCTTCCAGCCGCAGCCGGCCGAGCTTCTGAAGCGGTTCCCGGACGCGAAGACCCCGCCGAACCTCCATTACAATCCTTACTTCGCGAACCTGAATCTCGCGATGCCGCCGCCTCTTACGACGGAGGGGCAGGTCACCTACGCCGACGGCACCAAGCCGACGGTCGACCAGATGGCGAAGGATGTTGCGGCGTTCCTGGTGTGGACGGCGGAGCCGAACCTCGAGAGCCGTCATGCGGCGGGGATCGCGGTTGCGGTGTTTCTGCTGTTCGCTTCGATCCTCGGCTATCTCGCCTATCAGGATATCTGGTACGGCTCGAAGCGCGCCGTTCGAGTGACCGGTCCGCTGGAGCCGAAGAACCAGGCCAGGACCCGTCGCGCCAAGGCGAAGCAGGGCGTCGCCGGCTAACGTGAATTCCTGCGGTCGTAACCGCAGGGTTCATTGGCCATTCAGTCGCTTAGGCGCCATTCGCGCATCGTTCCTCCGTTGTTTTGGAGAATCGACATGCGCATTCCTTCGCTTCGTCTTGCCGCTGTCGCGCTAATGAGCGGAATTACCCTCGGCGGTTGCGCCTACGGCTATGATCCATACGGTCCTTATGGCGGCGTGTCCGTCGGTTACGGCTATGGCTCGGGCTATCCGTACGGCGGCTATGGCTACGGCTACGACCCCTATTACAGCTATGGCAGCTACGGCGGTTATTACGGCTCGCCGTTCGGCTGGTATGACAATTATTATTACCCCGGCACCGGCATCTACGTTTACGACCGCTATCGGACCCGTCACGTCTGGACCGATTCCCAGAAGCGTTACTGGAGCGATCGCCGCCAGCACTGGCAGAGCACCACAAAGACGACTGCCGCCGTCACTCCTCGCGAGAATTGGAGCGGGTTCACTCGGAATCGCGCCGCCTCGACGGTGACAACGCGGTCGACGACCCGCTCAAACGACGACAGCAGCTCGCAGACCAGCAGCCGCCGTCACGGCTGGCGGACCAAGGACGATTAAGGCCTGTCCTCCTGATCCGTCGGCCGCCGGCGGATCAGCACGATGGAAGTGAACCGCATCACCGGGACGTCGTCCTGGTTGGTGATTGTCGTCTCGGTCCGGAAAGATCCGATTTCCGGCTTCGAGCGTGATGGGGTTTTCTCGATGATCCTGCCGTTCACGCGCAGCGTATCGCCCGGATAGACCGGTTTCAGCCACCTGAGCTCATCGATTCCGGGCGAGCCGAGGCCCGCCTGTCGGTGCTCGACCACGTAACGGGAAATCACCGCCATCGCCATCGAACCCGTATGCCAGCCGCTGGCGGCAATCTGGCCGAAGTGCGTCTTCGCGGCTTCCTCGTCCGAAATGTGGAATGGCTGCGGGTCGTATTTGTGCGCGAACTCCAGGACTTCTTCGCGCGTGACATCGTACGAGCCGAAATAGGTCTCGGCGCCGACTTCCAAATCCTCGAAATAGATCATGGGCGGGACATAGCGACGAGCAGCGCTTGGCGCGAGCGTCGTTGGCGGGCTACGTTCTCGGCGTGACGACACAGGCGAACATCCGCTGGCATCCCCGCCTCATCGAGGCGGCGATGGCGATGAACGAGAACAGGCTCGACGTCGCCGAACGCCTGTTGAAGCCCCACCTCAAGGAAGACCCGTTCGATGTTTTCGCGATCCGCATGCTGGCCGAGCTGGCAGCGCGGATTGGGCGCTGGCGCGACTCCGAACATCTGTTGCGGCGCGCGGTCGAGCTTGCCCCGGGGTTCACCGCTGCGCGGGCCAACCTCGCGCTGGTGCTTGGCCGGATGGGCCGCCCGGCTGAAGCTCTCGAACTTCTCGAACAGGTCTTTGTCGACGAGCCCGAGGATCTTGCGCACTGGAATCTCAAGGCCGCGACCCTGGGTAGGCTAGGGGACTTCGAAGAATCCATTCAGCTCTATCAGGACGTGTTGAAGCAATCGCCGCGTCAGCCCCGGGTCTGGCTGAGCTACGGCCACATGCTGAAGACCGTTGGCCGGCAGGAAGAAGGGATTGCCGCCTATCGCAAGGCCCTCGAAATGAAACCGGATTCGGGGGAGGTCTGGTGGAGCCTCGCCAACCTGAAGACGGTCAAATTCGACGATGCGGACATTGCCGCGATGGAGAAGGCTCTCCGCTCGCCGGACCTTACCGACGAGGATCGTTTTCACCTCGATTTCGCGCTCGGCAAGGCGATGCACGATGCCGGCCGTCACGAGGAGGCGTTCGCTCACTATTCGGCGGGCAACTCGCTGCGATTGAAGAAGCAGCCCTATGAATCGTCCCGGGTCACCAAAACCGTCGATCGTTGCATTGCGCTCTTCACGGCCAAGGCGTTCGCCGACCGGCCCGGCGGTTGCGAAGCTCCGGATCCGATCTTCGTCCTGGGAATGCCGCGCGCGGGATCGACCCTCGTCGAACAAATCCTCGCCAGCCACAGCCTGGTGGAAGGCACCTCGGAGTTGCCCGATATTCCATCAATCGCTCAGCGCGTGGGTGGCTATCCCAAGAAGATGCTCAATCTCAGCGCGGACGAACGGAGCGAGCTGGGCGCGGAATATCTGAAGCGCGCCGGGGTCCATCGGCGAACGGACCGGCCGCTCTTCATCGACAAGCTGCCGAACAACTGGGTGTTCGTCCCGTTCATCCAGCTGATCTTGCCTAACGCCAAGATCGTCGATGCGCGCCGTCACCCGCTCGGATGCTGCTTTTCCAACTTCCGTCAGCATTATGCCCACGGCCAGGCTTTCACCTACGACCTCGGCGATATGGGGCATTATTACTCGGACTACGTGCGGCTGATGGCTCACATCGACTCGGTGCTGCCCGGCCGCGTCCACCGAGTGATTTACGAGCGGATGGTGGACGATACCGAGGCCGAGGTGCGCGCATTGCTCGACTATTGCCGGCTGGATTTCGAGCCGCAGGTACTGGAATTCTACAAGACCGAACGCGCGGTGCGGACGGCAAGCTCCGAACAGGTGCGCCGCCCGATCTACCGCGAAGCCACCGAAGAATGGCGCCCGTACGAGCCATACCTCCAGCCCCTCAAAGATGCTCTCGGCGATGTTATTGAAGCCTACCCCGAAGCGCCCGCGTCCTTCCTGCAACGCTGACGGACAATCGACGCGGCGCCGCTGACACTGCTGTTGACAAGTTGTAACGGCTCTGTCGCAATGCTGACCACATAGCCGAATGGGGGCATTCGCAATGACGGACCGCACGCTGCGCGCACTGACGCTCGGACTTCTCGCATCCACTGCGCTCACAACTTCAGCCTTCGCTCAGACGACCGACCAGCAGACGACGGGCCAATCGCCCGCGCCTGCGACCAACGCTACGGACGTCACGGCGAAGCCCACGACAGCTCAGAATCAGGACCAGCCTGATCAGACCGAGATCATCATCACCGCGACCAAGCGTGAGGAGAATCTGCAGAACGTTCCGATCAGCGTCCAGGCCCTCGGTACGCGGCGGCTCGATCAGCTGAACATTTCGAATTTCGAACAATATACGAAGCAGCTCCCGTCGGTCAGCTTCCAGACGGCGCAGCCCGGCGTCACGGTTGTGTACATGCGCGGCGTCGCGACCGGTGGCGACGGCAACCACTCCGGCTCGCTGCCCTCAGTTGGCTCCTACCTGGACGAGCAGCCGATCACGACGATCGGCGGAACACTCGATGTCCATATTTACGACATCGCCCGCATCGAAAGCCTCGCCGGTCCGCAGGGCACGCTCTACGGTGCGTCGAGCGAGGCCGGCACGATCCGCATCATCACCAACAAGCCGGACTTCAACGGCACCTATGGCCGCGTTGACGGCGAGGTGAACAAAGTTTCGCACGGGGCCATGGGCGGCAAGCTCGAAGGCATGATCAACGTTCCGATCACGAACAACATCGCCTTCCGCGGGGTCGCTTTCTATCAGCGCGACGCAGGGTTCATTGATAACGTCCATGGGTCCCGGGATTATTACAACTTCCCCGATGACTTTACCGGTCCGAATGCCGGCGCTCCCGATGCTCCGCCGTTCCAGGACATTCCAACAATCACGGTGACGAACACCGGGCTCGAAAAAAAGAATTTCAACGATATCGATACGTACGGTGGTCGCGCGGCACTGAAGATCGACCTCAACGACAATTGGACGGCGACGCCGACCTTCATGTACCAAAAGATGAAGGCCAACGGCATCTTCTTCTTCGATCCGAACCTCGGCGAATATAAGATCGACCGATTCCGCAAGGACGTGCGCAAGGACCGCTTCTGGCAGGCAGCGCTAACCGTTCAGGGCAAGATCGCCAATTTCGACGTGACCTATGCCGGCGCGTACATGGACCGTCCGACCTACACGCTCAGCGATTACGCCGATTACGCTGATGCCTATCAGGTGCTCTATGCCAACTATTACCCGTCCTACGGCCGCGGCCTTGCCTATTTCTATATCGAGGATGCGGCAGGCAACCGCGACATCAATCCGCAGCAGTACATCATCGGCACGGATCACTTCAAAAAGCTGAGCCAGGAAATCCGTATCGCGTCCCCGCAGGAGAACCGGTTCCGCGTGATTGCCGGCGCCTTCTACGAGCGGCAATCGAACCTCATCCACCAGGATTACAGGGTCGACGGGCTTGGACCGCAGGTTTCGGTCAACGGCCTTCCAGGAACTTTGTGGCTGACGCAGCAAAAAAGGGTCGATCGCGACTATGCTTTGTTCGGCGAGGCCGCTTTCGACATCATGCCGAACCTCACGCTGACGGCTGGCGGCCGATGGTACAAGTTCGACAACACCTTGATCGGCTTCTTCGGCTTCGGCCGAAACCCGGGGGACGGTGGCGACGGGCCGTTCTCAGCCTTCCCGCGCAACGCCGCGGGAAGTAACCGTACCGGCGTCGCCCAATGCTGGACCGCAAGCGGACAGCGCCTCTACGACCGCGACACGGACACCTATGCGACCGACCGCACTTTGCTGCCTCCCGTCGTTTCTGGCAGTCCTTGCACCAACCTTGCCGATTTCGTCGACGGCAAGCTGGTCCCGAAACGGGTGAAGGACTCGGGCTTCATTCATCGCCTCAACCTGACGTACAAGCCGATCAGGGACGTGATGTTCTACGCGACCTGGTCGCGAGGTTTCCGTCCGGGCGGAATCAACCGGCGTGGCGACATTCCGCCATATGCCGCAGACTTCCTGACGAACTATGAGCTCGGATGGAAGACGACGTTCGGTCCGATCCGCTGGAACGGCGCCATCTATCACCAGATCTGGAAAGCGTTCCAGTTTAGCTTCCTCGGAGAGAACAGCTTTACCGAGATCCACAACGGCAAGGATGCCAAGATCAACGGCGTTGAAACGGACGTGAACTACGTCCGCGGTGGCCTGACGCTCAACGCGGCGGCCGCCTACACGGATGCCAAGACGAAGGGCAACATTTGCGGCGGCGTCGACGATACGACGAGCGATTGCAGTCTCAGTTTCATCTCCGTGCCGAGCGGGAGCCGTCTGCCTGTAACTCCGAAGTTCAAGGGATCCGCGACCGCGCGGTACAGCTGGCCGGCATTCAGTAATGTGAAGGCGCACGTCCAGGGCGCCATCGCCTATCAAAGCTCGGCGCGGGCATCGTTGCGCAGCTTGACCGTGCTGTCCGGCCTCGGTCTTGATTGTACGTCGCTCGGCTTTGCGACGTGCGATCCCAATCTGTGGCTCGGCAAGATCCGTGCCTCGACAGTGGTCGATGCTTATGCGGGTCTCGACTGGCCGAAGTGGAACGCCGAGCTGTTCGTAACGAACGTCTTCGACAGTCGTGACGAGCTGTCGCGAGGCGTCACCTGCGGAAGCTGCACGCGCACGCTGGTCGTTCCGGGCCGGCCCCGCACGATCGGTCTGCGAGTGGGCGCCAAGTTCTAGGCGGCCTCGCAGCTACCTTGCTCTGGCGGCGTTGATCGCCGCGTGACGGACGTTACGACATGGCAGCGCGTGCGCTACGGTGCGGCGATAGTTGCGCTCGCTGCGATCTGGCTCACTATGCTGGATTTCGGCGGCGGACCGCTCGACCGACAGATCTTTGAGGCATTGTACGCCGGCGGCCATCCGCTGTTGGTCGATGTCGCACGGGCCCTCACTTTTTTCGGCGAACCGACCGTGCTCATCGGTGCAGGTTTGCTGATTGCAGCCTGGCTTTGGCGGGCCGGACATCGCCATCTTCCGTGGGTTCTGACTGCGATCGTTCTGGTCGGACGCGGCCTCAGCGAGGCTCAGAAATATTGGATCGCGCGCGTGCGGCCGGACCTCGAGCCGCATCTCGTTGTTGTGAAAACCTCATCCTTTCCGAGCGGCCACGCGACCAGCTCGATGATCTTCTATTTGACGCTGGCCCTCGTGCTGACCGAGCGCACGCCCTGGCACCGGGCCGCGGCTGCGGGTGCGATCCTTCTTTCGCTGCTCATCGGTACGAGCCGCGTGATGCTCGGAGTGCACTGGCCGAGCGACGTGATCGGGGGCTGGGCATTTGGAATGCTCTGGGTGCTTTTGACCCTGAGGCTCGCGCAAAGGCTGTTCAAGGCGTAATATCGCTGAAGAGGGAGGGACCAATGGGTAATCGTCCAATTACAATGCTCGCCGCGATCATCTTCGCGGTCATGGCACTGGTTCACGTCTACCGCCTGGTGACGCACTTCCAACTCATCGTTGGAAGCCATGTCATTCCCGAAACGGCGAGCTATGTGGCGATTGTCGTCGCCGGCGCGCTGGCGATCGGACTGTACCGCGAAGCTAGACGTTAAAGCGGAAGAGCAGGACGTCCCCGTCCTGCACGACATAATCCTTGCCTTCGGACCGCATTTTCCCGGCGTCCTTGGCACCGATCTCGCCGCCGAACTTGATGTAGTCGTCATAGGCGATCGTCTCGGCGCGGATGAAGCCACGCTCGAAGTCCGTGTGGATCTCACCGGCGGCCTCCGGAGCCTTCGCGCCCCGGTGGGTTGTCCAGGCGCGGGCTTCCTTCGGTCCCGCCGTGAAGAAAGTGATGAGTCCGAGCAGTCGGTAGCCGGCATGGATCATCCGGTTGAGACCCGTTTCGTGCAGGCCGAGGTCTGAAAGAAAGGCCTCGCGTTCGTCCGTCGGCAGAGTTGCGATTTCGGCTTCGATGGCGGCGGAAATGACGACCGCCTGGGCGCCTTCGGCCTTCGCCCTTTCGAATACGCGCTGCGAGTGCGCGTTGCCGGAAGCAGCTTCGCTCTCATCGACGTTGCACACGTAAAGCACCGGCTTGGCGGTCAGCAGCTGCGCCCGTCGAAGGGCCTTTTGCTCCTCCGCATCCTTGGGCTTGGTCAGTCGTGCCGGCTTCGAAGCCCGCAGCAAATCCAGCGCCTGGCCCAGCACGGACGCTTCGATCTTCGCCTCCTTATCGCCTTGCTGCGCCTTTTTGACGAGGTTTGGGACGCGCCGTTCGAGGCTTTCGAGGTCGGCGAGCATCAATTCGGTCTCGACCGTCTCGGCATCGGCGATCGGGTCGACCCGGCCTTCGACATGGGTCACGTCCCCGCCTTCGAAGCACCGCAGGACGTGGACGATCGCGTCGACTTCGCGGATGTTGGCGAGGAACTGGTTGCCCAGGCCTTCGCCCTTCGACGCTCCGCGGACGAGACCGGCGATGTCGACGAACTCGATCTGCGTTTCGATCTCCTGGGCCGATTTGGCGATGGCCGCGATCTTGTCGAGGCGCTCGTCGGGAACCGCGACGCGACCGACGTTCGGTTCGATCGTGCAGAAGGGATAATTCGCCGCCTGGGCGGCGGCAGTCTCGGTCAAGGCATTGAAAAGGGTCGATTTGCCGACGTTCGGCAGGCCGACGATGCCGCAGCGGAAGCCCATGATTGTCCTGATTGATAGGGGAGTTCGCGCCCCTCTACGCGAAGTTGAAGCTGATGCTCAACCGCTCCCCGCGGCCGGTGCCGGGAAGCACTTCGTGCCGAAGCCAGCTTTCCCACATCAGGAGCAGGCCGGGACGGGGCCTGACGGTCACGAACGTGTCGGCGCGCGGCGGGGCGGCCATCATCAACGGCAGGCGCGGATCCTCGAAGCTGATCGCGCCCGACCCTGCAGGGACTTCGACGTAGAATGTGCCCGAAAGGATGCTGTGCGGGTGGATGTGTCCACTGTGTTGCCCACCGGATTTCAACAGGTTCGCCCACAGGCTGTCGAGCTTGGGCTTGCGCTCCCAGCCAAGATCGCGCGCGAAGGTAGCCGCATGGCGGGAGAGCAACTTCGCGAGATCGGCGAAGGCCGGGTCGCGTTTGATCAAATCGTTGAGCGAGGCATAGCTGGTATAACCGGCGTAACGATGTTCGTTCGACCAGCGGCGGCCGGCCTCATCATCCTCGGAGAGCGTGCGGATCGAATGGGCGAGATCGTTCAGCGGCGCTTCGTCGCCGAGGTCGGCTTCGTAGAGCTGGGTGGCGAACAAGGAACGGGTCATTCGAACTGCTGCAACCTGAGCGCGACTTCGCTCATGAAGCGAGCGTCGTCGCCGTCGGCGAGCCATTCGGCCTCTGCCGAGATCGCCGCGAGAACGTCCGACAAAGGCTCCATCTCGGCCTTGGAATAATTGCCGAGCACATGGGGCGTAACGAGATGCTTCAAGCCGGGCCCCGGGTGACCGATGCCGATCCGAACGCGGCGAAATTCCGGACCGAAGGTCGCGTCGATCGATCGCAAACCGTTGTGGCCCGCCAATCCACCTCCGACCCGTACTTTCACCTTGAAAGGTGCGAGGTCGAGCTCGTCGTGGAAGACGGTGAGCGCGCCCAGATCGAGCTTGTAGAATTTCAGCGCCTGCTGAACCGCATCGCCGCTGTCGTTCATGAACGTTTGCGGTTTCAGGAGCAGGATGCGGTGGCGTCCTATGCGGCCTTCGGTGATCAGGCTGCGAAACTTCTTCTGCCAGGGGCCGAAATCATGCGTTTCCGCGATGATGTCGGCCGCCATGAAGCCGACATTGTGCCGGTGCAGCGAATATTGCGCGCCAGGATTTCCGAGGCCGACCCAAAGTTGCATCGTCGGCCTTTAAAACCCTCCCCCTCGGTGGGGGAGGGAAGGGTGGGGGTGAGGGTGGAGAGCCAGCGCTCCATTCGGAGACATCACCCCACCCCAACCCCTCCCCATCAAGGGGAGGGGTGCTCGATACATTACTCTTCGGTCTCCGCGCCCTCGGCGGCTTCGCCGCCTTCTTGGCCCTCGGCGCCTTCTTCGCCTTCAGCCGGGACTTCGCCCTCGGCGGCGGCCTCTTCCTCTTCGGCCTTCATCGCCGACGGAGCGACGATGGTGGCGACGGTGAAGTCCTCATCCTTGTTCGCCGGAACGACGCCCTCCGGAAGGGTGACATCGCTGATGTGGATCGAATCGCCGATCTCGAGGCCATCGAGCGAAACGTGGATCTCGTTCGGAATGCTTGCCGCATCGCAAACAAGCTCAAGCTCGTGCACGACGACGTTGAGAACGCCGCCACGCTTCAGGCCCGGCGAATCTTCCTCGTTGTCGAACCGCACGGGAACGCCGACGGTGACCTTGGTGTGCTCTCCGATGCGAAGGAAATCGACATGGATCGGCCGGCTCGTCACCGGGTGGAAATCGACCGCCTTCGGCAGGGTGCGATGCGCCTTGCCCTTATAGTCGATCATCACCACCGAGTTCATGAAGTGGCCGGTATGAAGCATCTTGGTGAGAAGCTTCTCCTCGACATGGATCGAGAGAGGCTCCTTCTTTTCGCCGTAGACCACGGCGGGTACCCGTCCATCGCGGCGCAGTGCTCGGGAGGCTCCCTTGCCAGCCCGGTCGCGCGTTTCGGCGGGCAGCGTCAGCTGATCGCTCATTCTTGCGTCCTTTCAAAAGAACCCCGCCACGCCTCCAGGGATGACCATGGCTGGGGAAGCGCGCCCCTAGTGCAGACGGCTGTGAAAGGCAAGCTCCTCCCGGGTCGGGGAGGTCAGTTCAGGCGGGTCGAGATGATGCCCTGCTCGGCGAGGCGGACAAGAACGCTGTCCTTGCCGGCGAGATGGCCGGCGCCGACGGCGACGAACACGGTGCCCGGCGTCTGCATCCTGGCCGCAATCCAGTCGGCCCAACGGGCGTTCCGCTCGGTGAACAGGACTCGATAGGTGTCGGGCGAAGCGGTGCGAAGCTGATCCAGCATATTCACGAACACTGACTGGTCGCCGCGTTTCCAGGCGGCCTGCATTGCCGACATGGTGCTGGAGAGTTTCGCCATCGCCTCGTTGCTGTCGCCGTTATCGACCGGTTCCCCGGCGTGCGGCGCCGCCGCCGCGGTCGGCATGCGGGTAAACATGTTGAGCTGGGATTGGAGCGTCTCGAGGCCTTCGACGGGCTTGCCTACGGCCTCGGCTGCGTGGCGAAGCACGTTGTCCGCGCCATTGTCGACACGCATTCCCTGCAGGCGTCCGGCGTTGATCGCCATCCGGGTCGTTCCAAGAAATGAGGCGGAGGTCGTCAGCTGGAGATTGCGCATGGGCGGCGGCGCGGCAATCGAGAAAGCCGGCTGCGCCGCGGGCCGGACCGGACCTTCGGGAACGAGTGTTTCAAGCACGAGCTCGTTCGAAGAGTCGAAGGCGGACCTTACCTGGTCGTGAAACCAGTCGGCTTTTCCGTCGAGTGCATGAAAGGTGCCGAAGATGTACACCGTCGTGTCGGCGTCGCGAACGACGAACATCGCCGGGCTGGCGCTCTCAAGTTGCGGCTGCGGCTGAGGCGCGGCAACGGCAAGCGCAGCAGCGAGCAGAGCAGTGACCATCCCTCAGCCTCCCCAAAAAGGCGGCCGGCGCCGGAAGAGAACGATGGCGTTCGCGGGATGCATGCCAGCCGTGGCGAGACAGCTCGCAACCCGCTTACGCGCATCGAGGGCCCCCCAGCCCGATACCCGGTTAATATGGTCACCGAGTCGTTAACAAATGTCTAGCGGAAACCTGTGTCTCGTGAAAAATTCTCGTTCCGCATCAACAACAAACGCGGCCTGCGCCGCTATTGCAGCCGGGTGACCTTGTACCCGCCGCGCTGAAGCAAATCGATGACGGAATAGCGGCCCGCGAGGTGACCTGCGCCGACAGCGACCAGGATCGAGCCCGGCTTGTCCATCCGTTGCTCGATCCATTTGGCCCAATTGGCGTTGCGGCGCCTGATCAGTGCGTCCCGTAGGTCGGGCGAGGCTTGCAGGTCATGGTTGAACGCACGCGCGATGGCGGTCACGTCTCCCTTCGACCAGGCAACGAGCATTTTCTTGAAATCGGTCTGCATCGCGCCTTTCGGCTGGATCGCGCCGAGGAGCAGGTCCTGCTGAGCCTTCTCTGGAAGCGTATCGAAGAATCCGAGTTGCTCGGCATTGGTTTCAAGCTGGTCGATCGGCTTGTTCTGGCTGCTGAAGTCGCTTCGGAGGACCGTTTCTACGCCCTCGTCGCCTTTGAGGCCGAGATCGCGAAACTGGTTGCCGAGCAACATGAAGGCAGCGGCCCAGGTTTCCATCCTGTCGAATACGGCCCGGGGAGCGCCGCTCTTCTTGATCGCCGCTTCCAGCTGGGCGCGCTTCGACGGCGGGACCCGCTGGGCAATCGGGGGAAGATCGTTCGAAATGCCGAGTTTCATGAGAAGTCCGACGAGCTGCATCGGATTCTTCTCGTCGACGATTGTTTCGACCACGAGCTCCTGAGAACCCGCGACGGCTCTTTCGAGCTTCGGCGACTGCCAGTCATACTTTTCGGGCAGAAGATGGATGGTGCCGAACAGGTAGATCGTCGTGTCGGCATCCGAGACACTCCACAGGGCGGGTGTGGCTTTCGCCTCGGCCGCCTGCGGGGCGATTGCCGCCGCGGCCAAACCGAGTGCCAGCAAAACGCGGCGCATGATCTTTTTCAACATTCCCGTCCTTCCTTCATCCCTTGCGGCTTAGCAGCTAGCCATCGAAGACTTAACGTCCACTTGCTCGTTCAACCTCCATCGGCCAAAGCCCGCTCATGCCGACGACCATGGGGGCCGCCGCTTGAGCCTGTCTTTCCAGGACCTGATCCTGACCCTGCATCGCTATTGGAGCGATCAGGGCTGCGTGATCCTGCAGCCTTATGACATGGAGATGGGGGCAGGAACTTTCCATCCGGCCACGGTGCTTCGTGCCCTGGGGCCGGATCCCTGGAAATGCGCCTATGTCCAGCCGTGCAGGCGACCGACCGATGGCCGCTACGGCGAGAACCCCAACCGTTTGGGCCATTATTATCAATATCAGGTCGTGCTGAAGCCAAGCCCGCCACAAATGCAGGATCTTTATCTCGGCAGCCTGACCGCGATCGGAATCGATCCCCTGAAGCACGACATCCGCTTCGTCGAAGACGATTGGGAAAGCCCGACGCTCGGCGCCTGGGGCCTCGGCTGGGAGGTCTGGTGCGACGGGATGGAGGTGACGCAGTTCACCTATTTCCAGCAGGTCGGCGGGTTCGAGTGCAAACCGGTCTCGGGAGAACTGACTTACGGGCTGGAACGCCTGGCGATGTACATCCAGGGCGTCGACAATGTGTTCGACCTCCGGTTCAACGATGCCGGAGTCAGCTACGGCGACGTGTTCCTTGAGAATGAGCGCGAGCTTTCGGCCTACAATTTCGAGGTCGCGAACACCGAGGCTTTGTTCGATCTCTTCCGCAAGGCCGCCGCGGAATGCGAGAATTGTCTCGAGGCCAAGCTTCCGGTCCCCGCTTATGAGCAGGCGATCAGGGCGAGTCACGTCTTCAACATGCTGCAGGCGAGGGGCGTGATCAGCGTCGCCGAGCGCCAGGCCTATATCGGTCGCGTGCGCGATCTCGCCAAGGCCGCTTGCGCGGCGTGGCTGGAGCGCGCCACCCCATGACCGACTTCCTGCTCGAGCTTCGGTCGGAAGAAATCCCCGCACGAATGCAGGCCAAGGCACGCAACGACCTTGCCCGGCTGTTCGCCGAATGCACGAGTGCGGCGGGGCTTTCTACGGGGGCAGTCGACGCGCATTCAACGCCGCGCCGGTTAGTGCTGATCGTCCGCGATGTGGCGGAATCGACGAAAGCGGCGCGAGAAGAATTGAAAGGCCCGCGCGCGAACGCACCCGAGCAGGCGCTCGAGGGCTTCCTCCGCAAGACGGGCCTCAAGCGCGAACAGCTTGAAGATCGCGATGGAGTGCTGTTCGCGGTGATCGAGCGGCCGGGCAAGGCGGCCGCCGACGTCCTCGCCGAGACGGTCAAGCGCATCGTCACCGACTTCCCATGGCCCAAGTCGATGCGCTGGGGCGACGGCGGCCTCCGCTGGGTACGCCCGCTGCACGGGATCGTCGCGATCCTGGGCGAGGACATAATCCCGGTCGAAATCGACGGGATTGCGTCGAGCGCCACCACTTTCGGGCACCGTTTCCATCATCCGGGGCCGATCACCATCGGCGGAGCTCACGATTATGCCGAGAAGCTCCGCGCCTGCCACGTCATCGTCGACCAGGACGAACGCGAGCGGCTGATCCGCGAAGGCGCAGCCGCTGTCGCGAGAGAAGCCGGGTTGGCCCTGATCGAAGACGAGGGTCTCGTCGTGGAGAACGCCGGCCTGACCGAGTGGCCAGTGCCCCTGATCGGCCGCTTCGACGACGACTTCCTCGATGTTCCGCGCGAGGTGATTGTCCTCACCATGCGGACCAACCAGAAATATTTCGCCTGCACGAACGACGAAGGGCTGCTGGCGCCGGCCTTCATCTGCGTCGCCAACGTCGATTCAAAAGACGGCGGCAAGGCGATCGCGCAAGGCAATGCGCGGGTTCTCGCCGCGCGGCTCGCCGACGCGCGCTTCTTCTGGGAACAGGACGTCAAAATCCCGCTGGAGGAGCAAGCGAGGAAGCTCGACGGGATCGTCTTCCACGAGAAGCTCGGGACCGTCGCCGACAAGGTCGAGCGGGTGGCCAGGCTGGCTCGCTGGCTGGTCGAGGAAGGAATCGTCAAAGGCGCCAAGCCTGACCAGGTGGAACGCGCGGCGCGGCTGGCCAAGGCCGATCTCGTCAGCGGGATGGTCGGCGAATTCCCCGAGCTGCAGGGCGTGATCGGCGGCTACCTTGCCGAGGCGCAGGGCGAGCCCAAAGCGGTCGCCGAAGCCATCCGTGATCATTACAAGCCGGTGGGGCAGGGCGACGAGGTGCCGACTGCGCCGGTGACGGTTGCGGTCAGCCTCGCCGACAAGCTTGATACGCTTCTCTCATTCTACACGATCGGCGAAGTTCCGACCGGATCGAAGGATCCCTTCGCGCTGCGTAGAGCCGCGATCGGTTCAATCGCGCTGATCTTGGCCAACAATATTCGGGTTTCGCTTCTCCCGCTTTTCATGGCGATGTTCCAGGAGCGGGTGGCGGCGTTTCAAACGGGATTTATGGGCAACACGCCGCAGGGAGTGCTCTTGCTTTTAGCCGACCGGCTGAAGGTTCAACAGCGCGAAGCCGGCGTGCGGCATGACCTGATTGACTCCGTTTTCGCGTTGGGGAGCGAAGACGATCTCATTCGGCTGCTTGCGCGGGTGAAGGCATTGCAGGAGTTCGTGGGGACGGAGGATGGCACCAACCTCCTCGTCGCCTACAAGCGCGCCGCGAACATCCTCAAAAAGGAAAAGTGGGAGGGGACCGGCGCCTCGGGCGGTTCTGACCTCGCGGCCGAGGAAAAAGCGCTGATCGACGCGCTCGACAAGGCGGAGCCCAAGGCCGCCGCCGCAATCGGGAAAGAGGATTTTACCGGGGCCATGGCCGCGCTGGCTTTTCTGCGGAAGCCGGTCGACTCCTTCTTCGATCATGTAACGGTGAACGACCCCGACAAGGCGAAGCGCGAGCGGCGCCTCAATTTGCTGCTGCGCTTCCGCGATGCGGTGAACGCCGTGGCCGATTTCAGCAGGATTGAGGGTTAGGCCGGCGGGGTATCCGGATCGCGCCCGTCCTTGATGGCGGCGACGCGCAGGCTGTCGCGCTCGCGCCATTCCTTCTCTCTCTCGTCCCATTCGGCGCGATTGCGCTCATGCTCCTTTTCCAGGGCATCGCGACGCGTCTGCTCTTCCTTGTAGCGAGACTTCCATTTGCGGCGCCCGCCCTGCGTCATCCACATCCCGACCAATAGGCCGAGCAAGAAGACAAGGACGATGATTACCCAGGCATTCGGGTCGGTCGTCACGTTCATTGCGGTTCCCCAACGTCAATGGAATCACAGCGACTACGCTTGGGCGCGCCGCCGCGTTCCCGATCACTTGCCGTTGATGAAGCTGTCGTTGATCGAGCAGGCAGCCGGACCCAGGATGACGATGAACAGGGTCGGCAGGATGAACATGATCAGCGGGATCGTCATGATCGCCGGAAGGCGGGCCGCTTTTTCTTCCGCGCGCATCATGCGTTCGTTGCGGAATTCGGCCGACAGCACCCGCAGGGCCGAAGCTAGCGGAGTACCGTATTTTTCCGTCTGAATCATGGTCGTGACGACGCCGCGCACGGCTTCGAGGTCGACGCGCTGGGCGAGATTCTCGAACGCCTGGCGGCGCTCGTTGAGGAAGCCCAATTCGATCGCGGTCAGGCCGAACTCGTCTCCCAGCTCGGGATAGGCCTTGCCAAGCTCCCTCGCGACACGCCCGAAGGCGGCATCGACCGTGAGACCGGCCTCGGCGCAAATCACCAGCAAGTCGAGCGCGTCGGGCAGGCCCTTGCGGACCGCATGGCTGCGCTTCGTGACCTTGTTCTTCAGCCAGATGTCCGGTGCTTTGTAGCTGAGCACAAAGATGCCCGCGACGGTGATATACCGGCGCACGGCCGACCAGGCCGGATAGAAATCGAATACGTAAAGCAGCACGACCGCGGTGAGGCCAAGCACCAGCGGCAAGACGAAACGCGCCGCGATGATGAAGAACGCAAGGTCCTTCGTCCGGATACCGGCCTGCAACAGCTTCAGCTGAGTCTTCTTCAGCTGGTCGTCCTGCAGCATCTTGAAGCTGGTCAGGATGCCGCGAACCTTGTCGGCCGCCTGGCTGCGATTTGTGAGTTTCCTGCGCTTGTTCGTCGACGCGACGATGCCCGCTTTCAGTTGCTCGCGGCGTTCGTTGAGCGCCTTGACCCGGCGTGCCATCGGGTCCTTGACCGTCGTCGCTGCGTAAATTGCGATGAGCACCGCAAAGGTTGCGACCGCCGAGAGCAGCGTCGCGACCCAAATCACGTCGAAGCCGAGAAGGGTAGGGCCGGTAGGTACAGCCGGGTCCATGATTGTCAGTCCCCCCTCAGATCTCGAAGTTGACCATCTTGGCCATGATGAATGCGCCGATGCTCATCCAAACGAGGCCGCCCAGACCCGCGACCATCAGCCGCTGATCGGAGAAGAAGCCCGCCATGTATCCGGGGTTGATGAACCACACCAAGCCGAAGACGATGAACGGAAGAGAGCCGACGATCCAGGCGGAAGCCTTGGATTCCGAGCTCATTGCGCGGATCTTGAGCTTCATCTGGGCCCGCTTGCGAAGCACGTCGGCGAGGTTCGAAAGGGTCTCGGCCAGATTGCCGCCCGTCTCCCGCTGGATGGCCAGCGTAATGACGAAGAACTGGAATTCCGGCGTGCCGAGCCTGTCGGCGGTGTCCTGAAGCGCAGCCTCCATCGTACGGCCAATCTTCATCTTGTCCGCGACCATCCGGAATTCGACTCCGACGGGCCCCGGAATTTCACTTGCGACCACGCCCAGGGTCTCGGTGATCGGAAGGCCCGAGCGGAGGCCGCGGACCATCAGCTCGATCGCGTCAGGGAAATTCGCCGTGAATTTGCGCACGCGCCGGTCGATCATCTTTCCGATGACGAAATGCGGTCCGCCGATCCCGAAGAAGAGGCCAAGAAGCATCGACAGCAGGATCGGAGCCCCGCGGAACATGACCGCGGCCGCGACGAGCACGGCAACACCGACGCAGACCATCGCATATTTGCCGAGGCTGATGTCCTTGCCGGTCATCTCCAGCCGCTTGCGCATCAGCGCCGGCTTGGGGATGAGCGTCGAGGCGTAGCTTTCGATCCTGCTCGTGCGCTGGGCCATCAGCTTGCGAATCTGGGCCTGGGCGTTTCCGGCGATAATGTCGCCGTGACGCTCCTTCACCAGCTCGATTCGCCGTTTCAGCGACTTCGATGCGGAAGGACCGCTCATGGCCAGGAAGCCCAGCAACAGGGCTCCGACACCGCCGATCAGGATGACCCACAAAAGCATTCTTGCCTTCGCCTCTCACTCCAGCATTCAGAGCCGGCGATGGCCGGCTCCAAGCGCAAACTTCGTTACGCGGCCTTCGCCTTCGGCTTGGGCAGCATCGACTTCAGGTTGTCGACGAGCGACTTGGCTCCGGCGGTGACCGCAGAATCGGGCGCCTGGGCGCCTTCCTCGCTCGCATGGCTCAAAACCATGCTCGACAGCTGGTTGAAGGGAGCAGCCATCTTGCCGCCCGCGACTTCCGCCATCGGCTTGCCGAGCTTCGCCGCCTGAGCCGCGAGCTTGGTGTCGATCGGGAAAACAATGTCCACCGGACGCTCGATCGATTGCTCGAAGTCCTTGCGGCTGATCTCCAGCGCTCCGCCCGAGGGCACGCGGTTGGCAACCACGACGACCTTCGTTTGCGGCGCATTGGATTTGAGCCAGGCGAGGATGCGGATCGTGTCGCGCGTCGCGGCCAGCGTCAGTTCCGCCACGACGACCGCAACGTGCGCGTCGTGCACCAGGTGCGGATATTGGATCAGCATCTGGCGCGGCAAGTCGAGCACGGTCGATTCGAACGCGTTCCGCATCTCTTCCTGAAGCTGGAAGAAGGCCGTTCCGTCCGTTGCCAGTGGCTGGTGGATCGGGGCTTCCGCCGACAGCACCGACAGGCGCTCGTTGGCGCGAACCATGGCGCGCTCAATGAACAGTCCGTCGATGCGGCTCGGATTCTCGATCGCGTCGGTCAGGCCGCGGCCCGGTTCGAGGTCCAGCGCCAGAGCGCCGGTCCCGAAGTGGACGTCGAGGTCGAGCAGGGCGGTCGAACGACGCGCCTTCTCACCCAGCAGCCACGCAAGCGAAGTCGCGATCGTCGAAGCACCGACACCGCCACGGACGCCGATCACCGCCGTCATCACGTGTGGCTTGTCGGCCTGAGCCTCGCCGCGCGGACCCGACAGGATCATCTGCGCATGTGCGAACGTGTCGCGCAAATGGTCGACCGTGAAGGGCTTCAGCAGATAATCGTGAATGCCGCTCGCAACGAGATCGCGGTACAGGCGCACGTCGTTGACGGTGCCTGCCGCGATCACGATCGTCCCCGGCTCGCAGACTTCCGCGAGCGCGTTGATGTCGTTGAGCGGATCGGCGGATTCGCTGAGATCCACGAACAGGATGTTCGGACTGGCCGAGACCGAAAGCGACTGCACGGCATTCCGGAGGCCACCCTTGTTGACCTTTTCCGGAGACCAGCCGTGCTCGACCGCGACCGGCCGAAGCATGTCGGCAGTTGCGTCGTCGCAGACGAAGGCCGTGAACGGATCGCGGAGGCCCGCGCGTGCCTGGAAAGGAGCGTTCATCACTTGTCGTCCTGCGTGGTTTTTTCAACTCGTTTCAGCGAGCGCCGTGCCTGGCCTTCGATCACGCCGGTCTGCGGCCAGGTACGATACATGTTGATCGCCTTGGCAGCTGCAACAGCGTCGACCGCAGCTGGACCTTCGCGTCCGTGCAGCAGATCGGCCGGGTCGGCGACCTGAAGAGCCAGGTTCGCGTTGACCGAGCAGCCGAAGTTCGATCCGCTGCGGTTGGCGTAATCCGGTTCGGCCGGGCGGCTCCAGTTCGGGCAGTTCGGGACGACGGCGCGGCGACGCGCAACGACGACCCGGACATAGCCGGGTTGAGGCACGCCCGCCGTGACGGGCGCTCCGTCGGAGACCATCATTCCGTAATTGCCGGCGACCCGGGCAACCTGCTCGCGAGCCGAGTAGGATCCGGAGGCGTCGACGTAGATCGTGTCGCCGTAGCCGAGGCCGAGACCCTGGAACCAGCCGTTCAGCCGGTCGGACTCGCCACCCGCAAGAGCGCCGCCCGGAGCCGCCGCGTCGAAGACGTAATCGGCGGTCGTAACCACCGGCACGTTCACCGGGGCAATCCCCTGGTCGGGCAGGTCTCCCTTGATCCCCGCGGTGCAGGCCGCGAGCGTCGAGCTGAGAGCGATAAGGACGAGTTTCGAACGCATCGTCGCATCCTTCCTGAAAGAGCCGCGGATCACAGTTTGAACCCCGGTGCTGCGCCGGTGCCACCGCCGAGGGCGGGGGCCGGAGCTGCCGGAGCCGGAATGGCCTGCGGGGCCACGGCGCCGGACTTGCCTGTGTAAGGCTGGCCGAGGAAAACCTCCTGCGCGTCATCGGGTGCGCGGTAGCCGTCCGCGGGCGAGGCCATCTGGTTCGACACCGGTCGCACCAGATATGGCGTAACGATGATCACCAGCTCGGTTTCGTCGCGCTGGAACTTCGTCGAACGGAACAGCGCGCCAAGGATCGGAATGTCGCCAAGGAAAGGCGCCTTTTCGATATTGTTGGTGTGCCGGTTCTGAAGCAGCCCGGCGATCATGAACGACTGGCCCGAGCCGAGCTCGACCGTCGTTTCAGCGCGCCGAGTGGTCAGTGCAGGCACGACATAGCCGTTCAGCTTGACCGAACCTGCGTCACTCAATTCGCTGACTTCCGGGCGGACGCGCAGTGAAATGCGACCATCCGAAAGCACGATCGGAGTGAAGGCGAGGCCGACACCATATTGCTTGTACTCGACGCTGATCGCGGCGAGGCCCTGCGAGATCGGAACCGGGAATTCGCCGCCGGCGAGGAAGCTGGCGGTTTCACCCGAGATCGCGGTCAGGTTCGGCTCCGCAAGCGTGGTGATCACGCCGTCCGTCTGAGCGAGGTCCAGCGCGCTGATGATATCCAGACCGAACAGCTTGCCGGCGCCGGACAGCGTCGTGCCGACCGGATTGCGAATGATCTGGCCCACCTGGTCGCTCGTCTCACCGGCAGGAGGCAGGAAGATGCCGCCGCCCTGCGCAAGACCGAACTTGAACCCGCTCGTCGGGTCCGACGCCAGGAGATTGACGCCGACCTGCTTGAGGATCGAACGGTTCACCTCCGCAATGCGGACCTTCAGCGTGACCTGCAGCGGAGTCGCGGTCTTCAAACGATTGACCGGAAGGATCTTCAGCGGCTCGTCGGGCTTCACGCCAGGATTGAGAACCGCGCGAACAAGGTTTTCAGCCTGGGTGGCATCCTCCGGATTCGCGACCGTGCCGTTGATCACGGCCATTTGGCCAAGCGTCGTCACGGTGATGTTCGAATCCGGCATTGCGCGGTGAAGCGCTTCGTTGATCGAGCTGATGTTCTGGCTCACCGTCACTGCGGCGCCGTAGACGACCGAGCCGTCGGCGCCGGTCGCAATGATCGTCGCTTCGCCAAAGCCCTTGCCGAACACGTTGATCTGCCTGGCGCTCGAGACATAGACGTCCGCGATGTCCGGGTTGGACGTCCAGACGCTGCTCACCGAGCGGGGCAGATTGATCATCTGGCCTTCACCCGTCGACAGCAGGACCTGGCGCGTCGGCCGGTAAGTGCTCGGCGCGGATGCACCTTGTGCCGGTGTGGCGACTGAAACCGTGCCTAGGCTGATCGCCAGGGCCGTCAGTGCAGTGCCGAGACGCGCTCGGCGAGTGATGTTGCGAATATTCATCTTAGCGAGCTCCCACCGGAACGACGGTGATATTGTTGCCGCGAGCGACACGGACGCCCGGACCAGCGTAAGCAGCGCCGCCGGCTCCGCCCTGGCCGGTCAGGCCTGCGGCCAGGCCTTTGCCCAAGGCGCCCATTGCAGATGCCATTTGCGCTTCCGGGCGAGCAGGGACGGTGCGGCGCTGGAAGCGCGATACGTCTCCGCCCGTGCTGTAGGTCGTGTTGCTGTCCATTGGCCGGTTGGCGACCGCCAGCAGCATTTGGCGCTCGTCCGCGGGATTGGCTCCGGCCGGAACCTTGACCTGGCCGGTCGCGACCGCACGCTCGAGTTCCGCCGTATTGTCGGCGATCGAACGCAGGGACAGCGACAGCGTGCCGATGCTCTGCGACACCGCGACTTTCTCGGCGATGCGCGGAGTGACTTCCAGCGTCACGTTGGAGAAGGTCTTGACTTCGGTCTTGCCGTCCTCGCCCTTGCTGTCGATCCGTTGATCGGTCGCCAGGACGCGGATGTTGCGGACGATTGTCTCTGATACTTTCAAGGCCGGACCATCGCCGCCGCCCTGGACGGTCTGGGTCAGGACCAGGTCAACATGGTCGCCTGGGAAGACGAAGCCGGCGACGCCGGTCGACGCGTTCACAGGAACGGTGATCGCGCGCATTCCCGGGCCGAGTGCCGCGGCGAGGAAGCCGCGATCCTTCGGACCGACCAGCGAACCGCGAGTCAGCGGCTGACCGGCGGTGACCTGATAGCGGACGACCGTGCCAAGCAGCTTCTGGGTATCTGCGTCCGGCTGTCCCTCGGTATAGTAGGCGCTCTGCGTGAGCTCCTTCGGCCAGGGCTGCCAGCCGAGAGCCTCGGCGTCGATGATCGTGCCCACTGGAAGCGCCTTCTTGGCGACTAGGACCTTCGGGCCAACTGGCACCGCAGGCGCGGCTGCGGCTTGCTGTGCCCCAGCTCCGGTGAACATATTCTTGGCCATGACCGCAGTAATCACCGCGATGACCAGCGCTCCAACGAGCAGAGCGAGTTTCTTCACATCCATGGCGCAGTCGCCTCCCCTTGAAGGGCCCCCGTTACAGCCTCACACATCAGGCAAATTGGTTAAGAAACCGTTGGGCGAGAATCGCGAGGCCACCGAATGCGATCGCCACCCCGTACGGAATTTCTGGCCGTCCTTCCCGAGACTTGGCTCGGTGCCAGGCGAGCAAACCAAGGGTCAGCACGCCGCCAGCCAGGGACATCAGGACTAAAAACTTTATTGTTGATGCAGGTGAAAACCAGAGCGCGAGCGCAGCTGCGAGCTTCACATCGCCCCCGCCCATCATCCCTGCGTAGAAGGCAGCAGCGAGCAAAACGAAGACGCCGGTGCCCGCGGCAAGCTGGATTCCGACTCCACCCCAGGGCAGAGAAATCGACAACCAATAGATCGGCGCGAGCAGCGCGACCGTCAGGTTCAGCCTGTTCGAAATCGTGAAGGTGCGAACGTCGATTGCCGCCGCGACGACCAGGATGGCCGCGAGCGCCAAAAGCAGGATTTGGGTCAACGCACCGTTGAACATGGCGATCACCACTAGACGGCGCGGCTTTCCAATTCGTAACCGCGGGAGTGATGAGTCATTTCGACACTGTGATTGTGGGCGGCGGAATCGCCGGAGCGAGCCTCGGAGCCGGGATTGCGGCGCAGAGGCGCACCCTGATTATCGAGGCTGAATCCCAATGCGGCTATCATTCGACCGGACGGTCGGCGGCATTTTGGCTGGAGAGCTATGGCGGTCCGCAAATCGCGCAATTGTCGTCGGCTTCGCGCGATTTCCTCGACAGGCCGCCCGCCGATTTCGCCGAGCATGGCTTCCTCCATGATCGCGGCGCGGTGCATGTGTCAGACGGCGACTGGCCGGAGTTGCCGGAAGGAGTTCGGGCACGACGATTGAATCGGCAGGAGCTCGAGGAGCTGATCCCCGGAATTCGGCCGCGCTGGACAAAGGCCCTGCTCGAGCCGGGCTGCGCGGACATCGATGTGGCTGGGCTTCACGCTGCGTATCTGCGGACGTTCCGGAGGTCGGGAGGAACCGTCGCGACCGATTCGCGGCTGGTTCGGGCGAGTACGAACAATGATGGTTGGATCATCGAACTGACGGATGGATCAACTCTGACCGCGTCGATCGTCGTGAACGCCGCCGGAGCCTGGGCGGATGAGGTCGCCGAGGCGTGCGGGGCGGCTCCGTTGAGCATCGCACCGAAGCGTCGGACGATCGTGCAACTGCGAGTCGGACGTTCGGGGTTGAAAGAATTGCCGTTGGTCGATGACGCCGCCGGAAGCTTCTATTTCAAGGGTGAAAGCGACAATTCCATCTGGCTAAGCCCCCACGACGAAATTCCCACCGACCCTTGCGACGCGGCACCCGACGAAATCGATATCGCCACTGCGATTGATCGATTCGAAGGCGCCGTCGATTGGCCTGTCGAGCGGGTCGAGCGAAGCTGGGCGGGGCTAAGGAGCTTCGCTCCGGACCGGCTCCTGGTCTACGGATTCGATCCTGCCGTGCCCGGTTTCTTCTGGTGCGCGGGTCAGGGCGGATTCGGGATCCAGACCGCACCGGCCGGCTCAAAACTGGCTGCCGCGATTCTCTTGGGGGAGGCGCCCGATCCGATGGTCGAGCATATCGATCCAGCGATCTTCTCGCCCCGGCGATTCGCCTAGCGAAGCTTGTCGGCCTCCTCGCAAGCGAGCGCGTCGACCCGGTCGTTCTCGGGGTGACCGCTGTGACCCTTCACCCAATGCCACTCGATCCGATGCGGGGCCGACGCATCGACGAGTTCCTGCCACAGCTCGGCGTTCTTCACCGGTTTCTTGTCGGACGTGCGCCAGCCGTTCTGCCGCCATTTGTGGATCCAACGGGTGATCCCGTCGCGGACATAGGCGCTGTCGGTGAAGAGTTGGACCCGGCAGGGGCGCTTCAAGGCTTCCAGCCCGCGAATCGCCGCGAGCAATTCCATGCGGTTGTTGGTCGTCGGCGACTCGCCGCCGGAAATCTCGCGCTCTTTCTTCCCCGTGCGCAAAAGAGCGGCCCAGCCTCCCGGCCCGGGATTCCCGCGGCACGCGCCGTCGGTGAAAATTTCGACCTCGGGGAGATCGCTCAAGCGGCAGCGAGCTCGCGCGGGAGCTTGAAGGTCAGGCCTTCGGGGTCGTGATCCGCTTCTTCTTCGGTCACCTCGAATCGCTCACTGAGTGCGTCGATCACTTCGCGGACGAGCACCTCGGGTGCCGAAGCTCCGGCAGTGATCCCGACCGTTTTCGGTTCGCCGAGCCAATTCCAGTCGATGTCGCCGGCTCGCTGGATCAGCCGGGCCGGAGTGCCTTGGCGCGAAGCGACCTCGACGAGGCGCAGCGAGTTGCTGCTGTTGGGCGCTCCGATGACGAGCATGCGCTCGCAGCGCCCGGCAATCGCCTTCACCGCCGCCTGGCGGTTGGAGGTCGCGTAGCAAATGTCCTCGTTGCGCGGTGCGAGGATCGACGGGAAGCGCGCCTGAAGCGCGGCGACGATCGCCTTGGTGTCGTCCACGGAAAGCGTCGTCTGCGTCAGGAATGCGAGATTTTCGTCATCGGGGAGTGCGAGTCGAGCGACGTCGTCGAGTGTCTCGACGAGCGTGATGGTGCCTTCCGGAACCTGGCCGAATGTTCCGATCACTTCCGGATGCTCCGCATGGCCGATGAAGATGATGTGCCGCCCGGCCTCAATCAGGCGCTCGGCACGCCGGTGAACCTTGGACACGAGCGGGCAGGTCGCATCGACGAAATTGAGTCCGCGTTCGCGAGCGCTCGCGGGCACGGACTTCGGCACGCCGTGCGCCGAAAAGACGACCGGCCGGTCATCGGGAACCTCGTCGAGCTCGTCGACGAAGATTGCGCCCAACTGCTTCAGCCGCTCGACGACGAAACGGTTGTGGACGATCTCATGGCGCACGTAGACAGGCGCCCCGAACCGCTCGAGCGCGAGCTCGACGATCTGGATCGCGCGATCGACGCCGGCGCAAAAGCCGCGCGGCGCCGCGATAAGGACGTGAAGTGGTGGTTGGTTCAGCATTTCATTCAGCATTTGGACAGCCATGTAAGCGTTCGCTTGCAGCCGTAGAAGGGGCTTCCTATGAACGCCACCTCGACTGGCCCAGCAAATTTCCGAAGGAACCGCCGCACGTGAAGCTCCGCCTTGCCGTCCTGCTTGCCCTGACCCTGCTCGGCGCATGCCGCCATCGCGGTGACGTATTCGATAGCGGCGGGGTCTATTCGACCCGCAGCGCTTGCCCGGTCGTCGGAGTGCCCGCGGGGACCGGAGACGTGACGTTCTTCAATCCCCCGAGCAGCACGGATTCGCGGGCGCTGGACGTGACCGCGACGATCACGGACGTTCGCAACGTCTGCGCCGATGCCGGCAACGATATCGTGTCGACCGCGACCTTCACCGTAATCGCCTCTCGGACCAACGCCGGCCCGGCGCGGCAGGTCGTCATTCCGTATTTCGACATCGCGATGCAGGGAGGGACCAGGATCGTCGCAAAGCGCGTCGGCCAGCTGGTCCTCAACTTCGAAGCCGGCAATTCGCGCACCTGGACCAGGTCGTCGGCGATCGTCCGGGTCAATCGCGCGACCGCGACGCTGCCTGAAAATGTTCGCCGAATCCTGACTCGTCCGCGCAAGCCGGGAGAGGCCGAAGCGGCCGTCGACCCGCTCGCCGATCCCGCGGTCCGCACCGCTGTGGCGGATGCGACGTTCGAGCATCTGATCGGCTTCCAGATGACCCAGGACCAGCTGAAGTATAACGCGACGCGCTAGGTTCTCACTGCAACTTCAATTGACTCGCACGCGCGCGCCAGCCAAGGCGCCCGCGTCACCAGCGCCTTCGGGCGTTGGGAGGCCGCGCGGGAGAGCGCGACTCATGTCGCCGCCGAAGGAGCAACCGCCTCCGGAATCTCTCAGGCACCAAGGACCGCGCGCGCCTGACAGTCTGGAAAGAGCCCACCGGAGCCTCTGGCGCGGGTGGGCCGCCGAAGGGGCAAAGCTCTCAGGCGCAGCGACAGACGGGGGCGGTGGCTCGGCAGCATGTTGCGGGCCGTCGCTTTGTCGCGGGAGAGCTTGATGACCGTTGAAGCCCAGGGATCTGAACCACTCGAGACGCTGCCGCTCGACTCGTGGCATCGGGCCAAAGGCGCGCGGATGGTGCCTTTCGCCGGATACGAAATGCCGGTCCAGTACGAAGGCATCATGGCCGAGCATCTCTGGACGCGTGAGAACGCCGGCCTGTTCGACGTCAGCCACATGGGCCAATTGCTGATCCACGGGCAGGGCGCGGACCGGGCGCTGGAAAAGCTTCTTCCGGGCGATCTTCAGGCGCTCAGGGACATGAAGCTCAAATATTCGCTTCTGCTCGACGACGACGGCGGGATCATCGACGATCTGATGGCCACGCGCCGGGGGGAAGATTTCTACATCGTCGTCAATGGCGCGACGAAGCACGGCGACATCCATGTCTTCCAGACCCGGTTACCGGGCCAGGTTGTCCTCGATCACATGAAGGAACAGGCGCTGCTCGCGCTCCAGGGGCCGCGGGCCGCAGAGGTGCTGGAGGGCATCGTCCCCGGCGTCAGCGAACTGAGCTTCATGGAGGGCCGCGCCTTCCACTCGCTTGGCCATCCTCTGTGGATCAGCCGCTCCGGTTACACGGGTGAGGACGGCTTTGAGATTTCCGTTCCGGGAACCGCCGCCGAGCGACTCGCCGAAGCCCTCGCGGCGAACGACCTCGTGAAGCCGATCGGCCTTGGTGCGCGCGATTCGCTCCGGCTGGAAGCGGGTCTTCCGCTGTACGGCCACGACCTCGACCTCAACACGACGCCGGTCATGGCGGGCCTCAATTTCGCGATCAACAAGCGCCGCCGCGCCGAGGGCGGATTCGCCGGCGCCGGTCGGATTATCGGAGAACTCGAAAGCGGACCGGCGCAGCTGCGCGTCGGATTCGACGTCGACGGCCGGCAGCCGGTTCGCGAAGGCGCTCTCGTCCTCGACGGCGAAGGCAATGAGGTCGGCCGGATCACCAGCGGCGGATTCTCGCCGTCGCTCCAACGGCCGATCGCCATGGGCTATGTCGCCGCACCGCTGGCCGAAATAGGAACCGCGCTCAAGCTCGAGCAGCGCGGCAAGCTGTTCGATGCGCGCGTCGCTGCGATGCCGTTCGTCCCCCACCGCTATCACCGCAAGGGAGCCGCTGCATGAGCCTCTATTTCACCAAAGAGCATGAATGGATCCGCGTCGAGGGTGACACCGCCACCGTCGGAATCTCGAACCACGCGCAGGAGCAGCTTGGCGACATCGTCTTCGCCGAGGTGCCGGAGGCCGGACGCCAGCTGAGCAAGGGCCAGGAGGCCGCGGTAGTCGAATCGGTCAAGGCTGCGTCCGACGTCTATGCGCCGGTCTCGGGCGAGGTCGTCGAGGGGAATGGCGCGCTCGCCGACGATCCGGCGCTCATCAACAGCGATCCGGAAGGTGCCGGCTGGTTCTTCAAGCTGAAGCTCTCGGACACGGGTGAACTTGATGGCTTGATGGACGAAGCCGCCTATCGCGATTTCGTAGCCTCGCTTTGAGCCAGAAAGCCGCCTCTACGAGCAAATGGAATGCCGCCGACTATGCGAAGGTCGGGGCGTTCGTAGCGGAGCTGGGCGGCGCCGCGCTCGACCTGCTCGATCCGCAACCGGGCGAGCGAATCCTCGATGTAGGGTGCGGCGAGGGGACGCTGACGAGGAAGATTATCGAGCGGGGCGCGACGGTGCTCGGAATCGACAATTCTCCTGAAATGATTGCGGCGGCCCGGGCCAACGGAATCGACGCTGTCCAGCTCGGCGCCGAGGATATGACCTTCCTCGCTGAGTTCGATGCGGCATTCTCGAATGCGACTCTGCATTGGGTTCTGGAAAAGGAGCAGGCGGCTCGCGCCACCTTCCGTGCGCTCAAGGCCGGGGGACGGTTCGCAGGCGAGATGGGCGGCGAAGGCAACCTCAAGACCCTTCGTGAGGCGCTCGATGATGAGCTGATCATCCGAGGCTATGTTCCGCCCGTCGAAGCGAGCAATTGGTATGCATCGCCGGACGAGTTCGCCGCGGTCTACGAAGCGGCTGGTTTCAAGGAGATCGATGCGCGGCTGATCGAGCGGCCGACTCCGATCGAGCATGGCGTTGCCGCCTGGGTCACGACCTTCCGCAAGGGCTGGCTCGACCGTGCCCAGGTCCCTGACGATGAGCGTGCCGATATCGGTGCGGCCGTGGCCGACAAGGTTGGTTCCAACATCGCCGATTATGTCCGACTTCGCTTCATCATGAGGAAGCCCGCGTGATCCACCGTCGCGATCCGCTCTTCACCCTCCCCCTCGATGGGGGAAGGCAGGGTGGGGGTGATCTCACCGCCCGTTCTGCTTTTCGTCGAACCTCACCCCACCCCAGCCGCTCCCCGTCAAGGGGAGGGGTAGTCCGGATCAACTGCCGATGAGATACCTCCCACTTTCCGAAGCCGATCGCAGCGAAATGCTGCGCGTGATCGGCGCACCTTCGATCGACGAGCTGTTCCGTGACGTGCCCGCTGAGGCGCGGCTCAAGGGGCCGATCCACAATTTACCCTCGCACGCGTCCGAGATGGCCGTCGAACGTCACATGGCCGCCCTGTCGCGCAAGAGCATGGCGGCGGGCGACGTACCGTTCTTCCTCGGCTGCGGCGCTTACAAGCATCACATCCCGGCGAGCGTCGACCACATCATCCAGCGCGGCGAGTTCCTGACCAGCTACACGCCCTACCAGCCCGAGATCGCCCAGGGCACGCTGCAGATGATGTTCGAGTTCCAGACGCAGGTCGCGCGCCTGTTCGGCTGCGAAGTCGCCAACGCGTCGATGTACGACGGCTCGACCGCCATGTGGGAGGCGATCGTGATGGCGCACCGCATCACGCGCCGGAAGAAAAGCCTGATCTCGTCGGGTGTTCACCCGCATTATGTCAGCGTCGCCAGGACGATGGCGAAATTCACCGAGGATCAACTCGAAACGTCCGTTCCCGACCTGACCGCGAGGACCGACATTGATCGCCTGACCGCCGCGATCGACGAAGAGACCAATGCGGTGGTCGTCCAATATCCCGACATCCTCGGCCGGATCGCCGACCTCACGCCGATTGCCGAGGCAGCTCATGCGAAGGGTGCCTTGCTTATTGCGGTGGTAACCGAGCCTGTCGCGCTTGGCCTGATCAAGTCGCCGGGCGAAATGGGCGCCGACATCGTTGTCGGTGAAGGCCAGTCGATCGGCGTCGGCCTCCAGTTCGGCGGACCTTATGTGGGGCTGTTCGCCTGTCGCGAGAAGCATGTCCGGCAAATGCCGGGCCGCCTTGCCGGAGAGACGGTCGATGCCGAAGGCAAGCGGGGGTTCGTGCTGACGCTTTCCACTCGCGAGCAGCATATTCGCCGCGAGAAGGCGACGTCCAACATCTGCACCAGTTCGGTACTCTGCGCGCTGGCATTCACCGCTCACCTGACACTGCTGGGAGAGAAGGGTCTGAGGCAGCTCGCTTCCCTGAATCACGCGCGCGCGTGTGAAGTGGCCGACCGGCTGGCTGGGCTCCCCGGAGTGGCTCTCGTCAACGAGAGCTTCTTCAACGAGTTCACGGTGAAATTGCCCGTCGAGGCCCGGCCTGCGGTTCACGCGATGGTTGAAAAAGGCGTGCTTGGGGGAGTTTCCCTCGGGCGGCTCTATCCTGGCGCTGAAGAGCTGGAGAATGGATTGGTCATCGCGGTGACCGAAACCGTCACCGACCAGGACATCGACGCGCTGGAAGTGGCGCTGAGGGAGTTGGTCCAGTGACCGTCAATCCTTCCGGCTGGCGGCCGACGACTCCCGCCAATACACAGGGCGAGGCCGAGACGGTCACCGGCAACCGTGCCCTGATGCTCGAAGAGCCGTTGATCTTCGAGAGCGACGCCAGCGAGACCACCGGCGTCGATTTCGACGAGGTGCCGCAGCATCCGAGGCGGCTGGAAGGGCTGGAGCGATCCCGCCCCATCGGCCTCCCGGGTCTCTCCGAGCCCGAAGCGGTCCGCCATTACACGCGGCTTTCGCGGCAGAATTACGCGATCGACCTCGGGCTGTTTCCGCTCGGCTCGTGCACGATGAAGCATAATCCGCGCCTCAACGAAAAAGTCGCTCGAATGCCGGGCTTCGCTGACGTTCACCCGCTGCAGCCGCAGGAAACGGTCCAGGGTGCGCTCGAAGTCGTGAGCGAGCTGGCCCAATGGCTGCTCGACCTCACCGGAATGCCGAGCGTGGCGATGAGCCCAAAAGCGGGCGCCCACGGCGAGCTTTGCGGGCTTCTCTGCATCCGGGCGGCGCTCGAAGCGCGCGGCGACAAGCGAGAGGTCGTTCTCGTTCCCGAAAGCGCCCACGGGACAAACCCGGCCACCGCCGCCTTCGCCGGCTATCGCGTCGAAAGCATTCCGGCCAATTCCGCCGGCCGTGTCGACGTCGAGGCCCTCAAGTCCCGGCTGGCTCCAGATGTCGCGGCCGTGATGATCACCAATCCCAACACCTGCGGCCTGTTCGAGCCGGAAATGAAGGCGATCAGCGACGCGGTTCATGCTGCGGGCGCGTTCGTCTATTGCGACGGCGCGAATTTCAACGCGATCGTCGGAAAGGTCCGCCCCGGCGACCTCGGCATCGATGCGATGCATATCAACCTTCACAAGACCTTCTCGACTCCGCACGGTGGAGGAGGTCCCGGCTCCGGCCCTGTCGTGCTGTCGAAGGCGTTGGCGCCTTATGCTCCGCTTCCCTTCGTCGAGCGCGACGGCGACCAATTCCGTCTGGTGGAGGAGGAAACCGCCGGCGAGCATCATGGAGGCACCTTCGGCCGGATGGTCGCCTTCCACGGCCAGATGGGCATGTTCACGCGTGCGCTGACCTACATCCTCAGCCATGGGGCGGACGGCCTCAAGCAGGTCGCGGAAGATTCGGTGCTCAACGCCAACTACATCCTGCGCAGCCTCGAAGACATTCTGGATGCGCCCTTTGCGAAGAGCGGCCCCTGCATGCACGAGGCCATCTTTTCGGACAAAGGCTTCGCAGGCGGATTGTCGACGATCGATCTCGCCAAGGCCCTGATCGACGAGGGCTTTCACCCGATGACCATGTATTTTCCGTTGGTCGTCCACGGCGCGATGCTGATCGAGCCGACCGAAACGGAATCGAAGGCCAGCCTCGACCAGTTCATCGCCGCCATCCGATCCATCGGCGAACGGGCAAAGGCCGGCGACGAAAGCCTGAAGGCGGCGCCGGTCCACGCCCCACGCCGGCGGCTTGACGAGACGCTTGCCGCACGCAAGCCTGTCCTCACCTATCGTGATCCGGAGGTGGCGGAGGCCGCCGAGTAGGGGAGGGACAAAGTGCATCAACAGCCGGGTAATTGGCTCACCACCTTAATTCCGTTCGTCATCCTTGCGGTCGTGCTGGCGTTGCGATTCAAATCGATGAGCAAGGAACGGCCGCTCAATCTGGGGACATTGTGGATTGTGCCCGCCGTCTATCTCTTGCTCGTGGGATCGATGCTGTTCGCCCTTCCGCCGCAGCCGCTCGGCTGGGGGCTGGTGCTCGCGGGCCTCGGCATTGGAGTCGCGGTTGGCTGGCATCGCGGAAAGCTCATTCGCATCGATCGCGACGTCGAGACCGGCAAATTGCGGCAGAAGGCGTCGCCTCTCGCGATGCTGCTACTCGTTGCACTCGTCGTCCTGAAGCTCGGCGCGCGCAGCATCTTCGGCGATTCGGCCGCCGCGCATCCATCGAGCGGCGCGATGCTGCTGACCGACGCCTTCATTGGTTTTGCGCTTGGATTGCTGTCGGCCACTCGGCTCGAACTCTACCTTCGGGGACGACGCCTGCTCGAAACCGCCTGAGGGACCGGCCTAGCTGGCCGGCATGGGGATCAGGGGCGAGAGCTTCTGGATCACATCGTTCGCATTGATGAACATCTCCGCGGGGAAGCCGCGGTCGCCCCTGTTTCCCGTGCGGAACAGCCCGACAAGGCTCCTGGAACTGAAGCTGGGGGTGAAGACGAAGCCCTGCTGCCCGCGTGAGCGCGCGATAAGCGCGGCGTGAAGCACATATGCGTCCAACGCGACGACTGGATCCGTCAAAGGCAAGTACATGATCTCAAAGCGACTTTTGCTAGGATCGGCCTTCGGGTTCTTGAGCACGATCTTGGAATTGTCCGTTCGCCAGACGTTCTTCGCCACCGCCTGGTAAAGCTTGCCGGACCGCTCGGCAGGAACGAGCGCAAAGAGCGATTTGTTGTCGCTGTCCTTCGCCAGCATTTCGGCGCGCTTCGAGTCCGCGTGATCCTTCCACAATTCTTCCGGCGATTTTGCGAGGCCGCCGATAAGCTCGTCCGGGGACGCATCCTGGCGGAGCCGTCGGCTCAATTCCATGACGCTCCCCAACGAAGCGCTGAGCCATTGCGACCGCGCTGAGAATAGCCTCCGGGCAGCTTTGATATCGCCCGAATGCGCCTGTTCGATGATCCCGTAGAAATCGAGGAGTTCGACCAACTCTGCCGGACCGCTTTCCGGTTTTCCTTCCAACCGGCGCTTTTCCGAATTGTCGTGCGCCGCTTTTGCTCGTTGAGCAGCGAGTGCGAAGTTGCCCGCCAGCGCATGGGCGATTGCAGCTCGTGCAATTGTCATCGAGCTATTCGTTTCGGGAGTATGCTCAGCGTCCATCTCCGCCAGCGCGTCCCACAAGCGGGCGGATTCCGCGAACCTGCGGTCCAGGTCCAGGCGAGCGGCGCGGACACCCGCCAGGGGCGGCATCAACCGTGCAGTCCAAATGGAAACCTGCTCTTCGTCGGGTGATATTGTCGGCAGGAAGTCGCCGTACGTGGCCGCGCTCAAGAGCTGGACGACCGAAAACTCATCGTTGCGCGTATCTCTAAGGCTCGCGGTCCGCGCATCCTCTACGCGTCCCATTCGGAACAGCGCGGCGCTCTCAATCTCGTCAAATGCCCGGCCGCGGGATCTCACGAAATAGGCATCGTTCGTGAATCCCGCTGCCTGAGCTTCGCGCCGAGCCATTTCGACGTCGGCAAGCGCGGCTGCATAGTTCTTCGCCTCGATCTGGTGAATTGCGCGACCGAAGATAAGGCCCAATCGCCGACGCGGATTGCTTTCCTGCCGGTCGCCGGAGAGCAAGCTGTTGCAGGCGCTCACGCCAGCCGCCCCCGATTGCCGCTTTGATGAATCTGCCGCCTCGTGCGGCGGTGCAAATAATCCAAGCAGTGTAACCGCCCCGAGCAGCCTCGCCGCGGTTTCGCCGTCCGTTACATTGTCGGGCTGCCCGTCGCATTGGACGTAGGCGGAAGCCGGCTTTTCCTCAGCTTCGGCGCTGGTGAGAGGTACAGTAATCAGGCTCAGCGCGGTGGCGCCGAGAAACAAGTGGCGAGCAATCACGAATATCCCCCAAATATTCCCGTCGCTTGGGTAAAGTCGGGGTTTCGGTCATGTCAACGACACTTCCGCTCATCGCTGATTTTGGGCAGGGGAATGATGTGAATACGCAACGCTTCTATGAGGCACCCTCACTGGGTGCTCGGAAGTCGGCGCCGGCGGCCCTCCGCAATCGCGAACCGATCGCGGAGGTGCTGCGCGAATGGCTGCCGGAGCATGGCCTGGTGCTCGAGATCGCCAGCGGGACCGGTGAGCATGCCATCTATTTCGGAGAGCATTTCCCGAATCTTGAATGGCAGCCCAGCGACCTTCACCCGGAGGCGTTGGAGTCGATAGCGGCCTGGCGCGAGAAATCCGGGCTCACCAATGTTCGTGAACCCATCTTCGCCGACGCGTCCGCCGCAGACTGGCCGATCGCGCGTGCCGACGCGGTGCTTAGCATCAACATGGTTCATATCAGCCCGTGGCAATCCGCGCTGGGGCTGATCGCCGGCGCCTCGCGACTGCTTCCGCCGGGCGGTCCGCTGATTCTCTATGGGCCATGGCTCAAGGACGACATCGACACCGCACCCAGCAACCTGGCTTTCGACCGGGACCTCAAGTCGCGGGATTCCGAGTGGGGCCTTCGCCGGGTCGAGGATTTCGCTGCTGCGGCAGGCAAGAACGGCCTGCACCTCATTGAAACCCGCGCAATGCCGGCCAATAATTTGATGATTCTTTTACGACGGGACCAGTCCGGCGTTAAATGAAGCTTTACCGGCATCGCAGTATGCGTTCGGCATGGACCAGAGCAGCACCTCGCAGAATCGACGGTCGCGCCGAGCGCCGGTCTTCCTTGCCGCAAGCGTCGAGGTCGGTGGCGTGCCGGAGACGGTCAAGCTGCGCAATCTCTCCGAGGAGGGAGCGCTCATCGAGGGCGAGCGCCTGCCGCTGGAAGGCACGACGACCTTCTTCCAGCGCAATGACTTGCGCCTGAAAAGCCGGGTCGTCTGGGTTCAGGGCAGGTTCGCCGGAGTCGCTTTCGCGCGCCCTCTGAAGGCGGAGGAAGTTCTTCGCAACGTCCCCAGGCCGCGCCAGCAGATCCAGGCGGATTTTCGGCGACCTGGCCTCGCCTGCCGTCCGCTCACGCCCGAGGAGCGCCGGATGGTCGAGAAATGGATGGTCGCCTCACCTCTCGGAGCGCTGGGCGAATAATCACCCTGTTTTGCGCAACCGCTCGCGCTGATCCTGAAGCCATGAGACCAGCACCGGCAAGGCAATCACGCGGTTGAAAGTGATCCCGTAAGCTTGCGAATCCTGCCAGCGGACCGTTCCCGCCTGTGGAGCGAGACCGTGGACGCTGACTGTCACTTCGGAACCGGCGGAAATTCTCGCCTGACCCTCGACCTTGAGGCCGCCCTGCGAGACGTTGACCATGCGCATCCGATGCACGGTGGCGCCCTCGCGCACCCATGCGAGGCAGTCGACCTCGACCCGCGGCATTCGCGGCCGCGGTCCCTCTGCGGAGGCCGAAAGGAGCTCGATGACGTCGATCGGTTGATCGAAGGTGACTCCGACCTGCTCGCCTTTTACCCAGCGGGCGCGACCGCTGATCGGTTCGCCTTGCTTCAGCTCCACGGTGATTTCAGCGCCCGCGGGGATCGCGCAATAAGCGCGGATCAGCATGCCGCCCGCCGAAACGTTCTTGATGAGGCAAAGCTCACGCCTGCCGTCGATCATCAGTGCGCCGACGCGAAGCAGGCTCAAATGGCGCTCGCCGCCACGGCGTTCGCAGATCTCCGGCGGTGAATCGTTAAGCGAGTAGACCGTGGTTTCGACTGGCTGTTCGTCCAACATCAGCTCCAGGGCATGTGTTTACGCATCGTCCCCACACGCGCGGGGATTAACTTCAATGCCTTACCACTTCGTTTCAAACGATCCGGAATGACGCTTCCGGCGGCATATTTGCTGCATTTCCAGCGACGTAATTGTGACGTTTATCGATACGTTAATTGCGCGCCACTCCGGCCAGGCGTAGGTTGGCCGGGAGGGAGCTTATTATGAGACCATTGTGTCTTTTGCTCGGAGGGGTTCTTCTTGCCGCGGGTCCGCCCGCTTTTTCCCAGTCGCAAACGACGGAACTCGAGAGTGTTCATGGCCTGCCCAATGTCGACAAGACGACGCAGACCGAGGACATAAAATTCAGGAACGATCAGAACGACCGGATGACGGTGCCGGTTCGGCTTTCGGGTGAGGGACCCTTCCGTTTCCTCGTCGACACGGGGGCCGACAGGACCGCCGTATCGCGCCAATTGGCGACCCGTCTCAACATGCAAGCCGGCCAGAATGCTGAGCTGCATAGTATCGCTGGAGCGTCGACGATCTCGACGGCAACCATTCCGAGGCTTCAGCTCACGAGCAAGGAAATTCGAAACATCAATGCTCCCCTGCTGGAGGGCGAGAACATGGGTGCGGACGGGATTCTCGGAGCCGACGCGCTCCGCTCCCAACGGATCCTGTTCGACTTCAAGTCCAATACACTGTCGATAGTCCCCTCCGCCGTGCCGGAGGTGAAGGACGATCCAAATTCGATCGTTATCGTCGGCTCGCGGCGCAATGGCCGCCTCGTCATTACTCGAGCGATGGCGAACGACACGCCCGTTGTCGTCGTGATCGACACCGGCTCCCAGGTCACCATCGGCAACCGTGCCTTGCGTCGTGCGCTTTCGCATGGCGGCAATCTCTCAGGCTCGCACTCCGTCGAGATCGAATCCGTCACCGGTGAAAAAATCTCCGGGGACTACACGTTCGTCAGCGAACTTGCGGTCGGCGGCGTGACGCTGAAGGACCTCGCGATCGTTTTCACGGATGCGCACACCTTCAAGCAGCTGAACCTCGACAAGACGCCTGCGCTTCTTCTCGGGATGAATGCGATGCGTGCCTTCAAAAAGGTCTCGATCGACTTCGCGAACAAGAAATTGCGCGTCGTTCTTCCCGAAGAGAGCATGCTGGACGTGAAGCTGGCCGCGGCAACGGGCAGACGCGATTGACGGACTAAGGCGCTGGTACGGCGAGGTGCTGGGCGATATGCTCAGCATCGATGGACGCGCGTACGAAAAAGCAACCTTTGACGGAGCATGAGGGCGAAGCCCGGCTGATCGCCGAGACGATCACCGCCAAGCGCGATCGCTTGCTTGCTTCCCTTACCCTGGTCGCAGCCGTCGGACTGATCGTCGCGCTGCCGTTCGCGCTGCGGGCAGGCGCCGAATTCTTCATGCCGGTGACGGCCGCGCTTGTCGTCGCGATCGCGCTCGTTCCGATGCTGGAATGGTTCGAAAGGCGCGGAGTGCCCTCGCGGCCGGCTGCTGCCCTCTGCCTCATTATCTTCCTGGTCATGGCGGTCTTTGCCATCGGATCGATCGTCATTCCGGCGACGGACTGGGTGGCGCAGGTCCCGACCAAGATCACGAAGGTCCGTTCCGCGCTCGAGCCGGTGCTCGACCTCTACAAGAATCTCGACCGGTTCATGGAGAAGATCACCGCACAGATCGCCGTTACCCAGGAAAGAACGCGCGCCGTCAGGATCGAAAGCCCCAACTCAGTGATGGGCCTGCTGACGACTTCGGCGCCGCATCTCCTCATCCAGCTTTTCTTTGCATTGCTCGTGATCTTCTTCTTCCTCGCCGGCTGGACGACGATGCGCAAGCGGACGATCGTCAGCCGCGGAAGCTTCGAAGGCGCGCTGACGACGGCGCGAGTGATCCAGCAGGTCGTCGACGCGACCTCGACCTATCTCGGAACGATCACGCTCATCAACCTCGGCCTAGGGACGCTGACGGCACTGATCCTGTGGCGGCTTGGAATGCCTTCGCCGATCATGTGGGGCGGCATTGTCGCGGTTGCGAACTACATTCCGTACCTGGGTCCCATCGCCTCGGCCCTTCTGCTGTTCCTCGGCGGCCTGATGATCTTCCCGGACGTCTGGGGAGCTCTCCTTCCGCCCGCGGCGTTCATTTCGCTCCACCTTGTGGAGGCGAATTTCTTCACCCCGATGGTCGTCGGCCACCGGCTGACGATCAGCCCGCTGTCCATCCTCATTTCATTGAGTTTCTGGTCGTGGATCTGGGGTACGACCGGCGCCTTGCTCGCGGTCCCGCTACTGATCATCATAAAGACGGTTTTCGCGGCCGCTGGTACCCCGGATATCGCCGGATTCCTCTTCGAACATGGCACCCTCACTCACGCCGGCGAACCGGACGAAGAAGAGGTCGAAGAACGGCAGGAAATGGAGCCTGCCATGGTTGACACTGGAAAGCCCGCCTCCTAGGTGCGCGCCACGCCAAAAACGCGGGTGTAGCTCAGTCGGTTAGAGCGCCGGCCTGTCACGCCGGAGGTCGCGGGTTCGAGCCCCGTCACTCGCGCCACTTT
>Ga0207674_10000622_pt1 | contig 46534 bp, 51 predicted proteins | sample KBSCornC72_FD_184303 | JGI IMG/M metagenome (GOLD analysis project Ga0207674, IMG submission 184303) | Corn rhizosphere microbial communities from Kellogg Biological Station, Michigan, USA - KBS Corn C7-2 (SPAdes) (version 2) | ecosystem: Host-associated > Plants > Roots > Rhizosphere > Soil ... | reverse complement strand
TCCGCGAACTCCTCCCAGTACAGCTTCAGGAAGGCGGGCGTGTGGAAGACGGTGCCGGCCGGGTCGGCCGTGACGAGCGCCGACCAGTCACGCCGGGCGAAGTCTCGCGGGTCTTGGCTGAAGACGATGTCCATCGCGTGCGAGCCCGCTCATCGCCGGTCTCGCGGCGACCCTACCAGGAGCCCCCGCCCCCGCCGCCGCCGCCGCCGCCCGCGCCGCCGCCGCTGAAGCCGCTCCCGCCCGAACCCGCCGGCGTCGACGCGATCGTTCCGCTCGTCGTGACCGCGAACGAGTCGATGCTGTCGGCGAACTGCGTGTAGACGAACGGGCGGCTGCTGACGTACCAGGTCGTGTCGCTCGGCAGCTGCCCCAGCGACTCGAACGCCTTGGCCCACTTGTCGGTGACCCCGAAGACCACGGCGTACGGCAACAGGCGCGTGAACACGTTCTCCTGCTCCGCCCACTTCGACATGTGCTCCTCGGCCTTCTCGATCACGATCCGGAAGCCGTTCACGCGCCGGGTCATCGCCGTGCCCTTCGCGGTCCTGGCCGGCATCCACTTGGCCCCGATCAGCAGGAGTAACCCGCCGAGCGCGAACGGGATGCCGAGCAGACCGAGCTTGGTGAACGAGGCCAGCACGATCGTCAGGGCGATCCCCGCGGACAACGCGAGCGACCCGATCACCACCCAGATCTGGCGGACCCGGTCCGGCCGGCGCAGGAACCACTTGCGCGAGACCATGTCGTTGTACAGCGCGTCCTTCACCTTCTGCAGGCGCTCGGCGAACGTCTTCCGCAGCTCCGAGAGCTCGACCTGGTCCCCGTCCTCGAACAGCCCGTCGCGCAGCTTCTGCTCGTACGGCAGTAGGTGGTCGCCCTCGGGGTCGGGCAGCTGGCGCAGGTTCCAGTCGGCCTTGCCGAGCATCCAGGTCTTCGGCATCTCCTCGATCACCAGGTATTTGCGCACGGCGAGGTCGACGATCGTGGCGCTCACGTCGAGCGTGTTGGCCTCCTCGTCGATCAGCGTCCCCACCTGTCCCGGCCGAAGGCCCTCGGGCGGCGCAAACTCGACGACGTCGACGTTCTTCTCGAACAGCGGCACGGGCTGCGTCTCCGCGTCGGCCGCTCCGCCCATCACCTGATCGATCTGCGAGCCCTTGAAGCGCACATCTCGGCCGCGCCGCCACATCACGAACCCGAACCCCCCGACCACCAGGACGAGCAGCCCCATCCCCCCGCCCACTGTGACCGGGGTCCGGCTGAACGCCTTGTCGAGGCTCCAGCGCTCGTCCAGGATCGGCGCCGTGCTCTCGACGGTCCCCGGCGGCATGGCGGTCACGACCGACATCGCCTGGAACGCGGGCAGGTTCGACTGCGAGAAGACCGCGTCACCCTTCTTGGTGATCTGGGCCTGGCCACACGGGGTCGTCGACCCGAACGTGCCCTCGAAGCAGGCCACGCGCGTGATGCCGGCGGGCCCGGTCACCCGAACGTTCATCTCTCCGATCGACTGCTCCCACTGGTCACCGATCGCGTTCCAGAACAGCTCGTCGTGGTCGGCGAATCCGTTCATCGCGCCCTGGACCCGGTAGACGATCTCGTAGGTGTGGCGGCCGGTGATCTCGGTGTCCGGGTCACCTATCCGGATCGAGAAGTTGCCGTTCTCGTCCGTGGTCTCGACGTCGGTGGGTGTGTTCGGGGGAGAGGCGTTCACCGACAGCAACTCGATCGGGTAGACGCGGTCGAACTCGTCGTCGTACCGGAGACGGTTCGGGATGAAGCGGATGATCCCGTGCCGCGGCGTCGAGCCGAACTCCTGGACGATCGTCTCGGTGATCAGCAGGTCCCCGGAAGGCTCGATCACGATGTTCACGTCGAAGCGAGGGGTCGACTCGAACACGAACCCTTGTGCCCGTGCGGGCGTCGGGACGAGCATGGCCCACGCCAGGGCGCCGAGCCACGCGATGCGGGCGAGTCTCCTCACAAGGTCTCCACGAAGAAGAACGAGATGGCCATGATGACGTACGCGCCCGTCAGTTGTGCGCCTTCGAGCCAGTTGCTCCGGCCGTCGCTCGAGATGATGAAGACCAGGATCGTGGAGAGCGCGACCGCGGCCACCTCGAACGTGCTGAAGATGAAGTCCATCGGGTGGCCGACCAGCAGGCTGATGAAGACCAGTGCCGGGGCAACGAAGAGCGCTATCTGGGTCGAGGAGCCGATCGCGATCTCCAGGGTGACGTCCACCTTGTTCCTCAAGGCGAACATGATCGCGGACGAGTGCTCAGCCGCGTTGCCGATGATCGGGATCACGATCAGCCCCACGAACAGCTCGGACAGGCCGAGGTCCTGCAGCGCGGGTTCGAGCGAGCTCACCAGGAACTCGGCCTCGAGCGCCACCAGCGCGGTCGCAGCCAGCAGGACCCAGACGGCCCGGCTACGGGACCACGTGGCGTGCTCGTCGGGCGACGGCGTTCGGAACAGGTGCTCGTGCGTGACCAGCGTGAACACGAGGGCGGCCACGTAGAGCACGATCAAGACGCCGGCTACCGTGCCGCTCACCACCTCGCGCTGGGTGAACGTGTCCGTGTTCTGCGAATGCGCGAACAGCGCCGGCATGAGCAGCGCGGTCACCGCCAGGACGAGCGAGGTCGCGTGCACCGAGGCCGCGCGCGCGTTGTAGGTCTGCTCCTCGTGCTTCAGGCCGCCCAATAGGAACGACAGCCCAAGTACCAGGAGCAGGTTCCCGATGATCGAGCCCGTGAGCGACGCCTTCACGATCTCGGTCTTGTCGTCCAGGATCAGGAAGAACGCGATCACGAGCTCGGTCACGTTCCCGAACGTCGCGTTGATCAGCCCGCCGACCCGCGGCCCCGTGTGGAGCGCCAGCTGCTCGGTGGAGCGGCCGATCAGGCCGGCCAGCGGAAGGATCGCGCCGGCCGAAGTCACGAAGATCAGTAGGTCGTTGCCGCCGACGATCTCGAGCGCGATGGAGACCGGGACGAGGACGAGCAGCCAGTCCAGCGACGGGCGGAGCTTCGGCATCCGCGAAGCCTAGAGCCTCGTCCGGCCCGGTGGGTGACAGCGCGATTAGGCTCGTCACCGTGGACGAGACGCCCAGGCTCTACCGCGAGCTCGCCGAGTGGTGGCCGCTGCTCTCGGCGCCCGCGGAGTACGCCGAGGAGGCCGAGGACTACCGCAGGCTGCTCGTCGAGGGCTCCGGGGGCGAGGCGCGCGAGGTCCTGGAGCTCGGTTCGGGCGGCGGTAACAACGCGTCGCACCTGAAGGCCCACTTCCGGCTCACGCTCGTCGACCTCTCACCGCAGATGCTGGCGGTGAGTCGGCGGCTCAACCCCGGATGCGAGCACGTCGAGGGCGACATGCGTTCGGTGCGGCTCGGGCGGTCGTTCGACGCGGTGTTCGTGCACGACGCGATCGCGTACATGACCACGGAGGACGACCTGCGCGCGGTGTTCGCGACGGCGTTCGAGCACACCCGCCCGGGCGGGGTGGCGCTGTTCGTCCCCGACGCGGTAACGGAGACCTTCGAGCCGGCCGCCGACCACGGCGGGCACGACGGGCCCGACCGGGCCCTGCGCTACCTCGAGTGGACGTGGGATCCGGACCCGAACGACACCACGGTCCGGATGGACCTCACCTACGTGCTCCACGAACCGGATGGCTCTGTACCATCAGGCGTAGCGGTCCACGTCGAGCATGACGAGCACGTCTGCGGGCTGTTCCCCCGAGCGACGTGGCTCGCGCTGATCGGCGATGCCGGCTTCGAGGTTCGGGCGGTGCCGCTGACGCACGACGAGCGTCCGGTCGGCGCCGAGGGGTTCCTGGCGACGCGTCCCCTCCAAGCCTGAGCCCCCGGCACACCACGCGCTCGTGCCTGGTGTCAGCGGCCGGGAGAAGAATGGGGTCGTGCGATACCAGCGCGTGGCGACGATATCCAATGTCGGTTCGATGCCGTGCGGCGCGTGCTTGTCACCAGCGGCGACCCGCCGGACGCGGACCAGGCGGGATCCGCGGGGACCGTCTACATGGTCCAGGTCTGCAACGAACACGACCCCGACCCCCGGCAGTCGGCGCCGCTGCCGCGCCCTCCCGGTTCCACGCCGATCGGCCAACGTCCGAGGCGGAAGCTCTACCAGGACCCAGCGGCAAGCGCCGAGGGCCGGCACGCCGCGATGCCCGAATCTGTGCGGACGTTCATGGCGTCACCGCCAGATCGGCCTGGAGTGCCTGCGCGAGTTCGACGTTACGGAACCCCACCGCGACGAGTTGGTCGAGCAGTTTCTTGTTCTCCTCCCGCAGATCCGCGACCTCAGCCGTGAGCGCGCCGATGCGCTCGCGCGCCTTCACGTTCGGCTCCTTGAGAACGTGCTCCAAGTGATTCGGCACTAAGCCTGGGAAATCGCGCTCTGCATCGGGCTTGAGGTCGGGATCGGGCCAGGGAATGCGACCACCTGCCTTCTCGCCGAAGAACACCTCGATGGTGCAACCTCGATGGATCTGACAGCAGGAGAGAATCATCTTCACGGGCGCCACTCGTCCCCACTCGGCATCCAACCCGACCTACATAGCGGGTATCGGTCCGAATGACCAAGGCAAGATAGGTCTTTCGACCGAGACAGCGGTGCCCCCAAACAGCCGATGTCTATGTGGCACACACGACCTATGGGAGCGCCCATGACGAACCCCAATCTCTCCGTGGTCCGCTGGATCGACCCCGACGCGAGTGCGGCCAGCACCTGCTCCTGGTGCCAGCACATCGATTTCCTCCATGCCAACTCCGGACCGTGCCTGTTCTCCCGGTGCACGTGCACATTCTTCACCCCGGCGGCCGAGCCGGAAGGTCAGAGCATCGGATGACGATCCAATGACACCGAACGTCGAGCCCCTTCGACCCTCGCGACAGGACGGCTCAACCAGGGTGTTCTGCGCGGCGTGTGGACACTCGGAGTTCGTCCACGAGGGCAATCGAGCGTGCCGCTACTCCGTATGCGATTGCAACTGTTTCGTCGTGGGCGCGGAAGCACGGGACCCCTCGGCCAGGTCCCTCCCCCTGGCATCCGCGCCCCCCTCCCGGGAGGGTTGGGGCACCGATACAGGATCGGTTCCCCAACCCTCCGGCCTTCGTTCCTGAGTCCTCTACGCATAGCGGAGCGCGGAGCATCACCGCACATGCCGTCGGCTGATCACGGTAGCGTTCTCACAATGGCGCCGCTGCCCGAGATCGATCGACGCCCCGTGAACGGCTCGATGCCCTCGGCCCGGCTCCCCGCGCCGAGCTGCTCCACGTCTAGCGTCTCAGTCGCAGCCAAGCTGCGTGCACGAGCAGCGCGAGCATCACCAGTCCCGAGACGATAGCCAGGTCAACGGCGATGATCTGCCAGGTCCGCAGTAGCTCGTAGATGCGGACCTCGTTCCAGACGGCGATCACTCCCCACACGCCGAGCGAAACGATGAACGTCACCACGCTGAGGCGCATGAGTCTGTTCACCAGGGCCTCCTGTCACCGACGACACCGCTCGACTCGCCATCAGCGTAGCCTTCAGCGGTGAGGCCGGACCAACTCGAGCGCCGGCTACGAAACGCCTTGACGCGCTCGGTCCGGCCCCCGCGCCGAGTTGCTCCACGTCCTGATGCTGCCCGACTTCGAGCGCGCCGACCGGATCGGCGAGTTCTGGGGGAAGAGACCGATCCCGGCTTCGCCATCCCCGATCTCGAGGTCGTCGTCACCCGACGCTCTCGGCGTAGTGCGGAACCTGCCAGCCTGCCTCGCAGGAGCCGCATTCGACCCAGTCGGTGCACGCCGAGCTCGATGCCCACGTGTGCAGCCTGTTCCCCCGGGCGACGTGGCTCGTCCTGATCGGCGACGCCGGGTTCGAGGTGCGGGTGATGCCGCTGGCGCACGATGAGCGTCCGGTCGGCGCCGAAGGGTTCCTGGCGACGCGCCCCCGCTAGTGGGGGGCCGAGCCCTCGGCCTCGCCGACACCGGCCAGGGCCTCCTGGAGGACGTCCCAGGCCAGCACGGCGCACTTCACGCGCACCGGGTACTTCACGACGCCCTTGAGCGCGACGAGCTCGCCGAACGCGTCCTCGTCCGCCTCGACCTCGCCGGCCATCATCCCGCGGAACGCCCCGATCCGTTCGTCCACCTCGTCGCGGCTCTTGCCGACGACGGCCTCGGTCATCATCGACGCCGAACTCTGGCTGATCGAGCACCCCTGCCCGACGAACGCGACGTCGAGCACCTTGCCGCCGTCCTCGTGCACGAACACCGTGATCTCGTCGCCGCAGAGCGGGTTGTTCTTCGAGCACGAGAGCTCGGCGCCGGGCATCTCGCGCTTGTTCCTCGGGTTCTTGTAGTGGTCGAGGATGACTTCCTTGTAGAGCTCGTCAAGCGCCAAAGAACTCCCCCGCCTTCTCGAGCGCGGCGACCAGCGCGTCCACGTCCTCCTTCGTGTTGTACACGTAGAACGATGCTCGCGTCGTCGCCGGCACCCCCAGCCGCCGCATCAAGACCTGCGCGCAATGATGGCCGGGGCGCACGCACACCCCTTCCTGGTCGAGCACCTGCGCCAGGTCGTGCGGATGGATGTCCTTGTACCAGAACGAGAGGGCCCCACCGCGGAGCTCGGGATCCTTAGGACCGAACACCGTCGCCCCCGCCGCTCCCAACGCTTCGAGGCCGTACGCGGTCAGCTCCCGTTCGTGGTTCCGAACGTTCTCCATGCCGAGCGCCTCGAGGTACTCGATCGCCGCGGCCAGACCGATCTCCTCCGCGATGTTCATCGTCCCGGCCTCGAACTTGTGCGGGGGCGCCTTGAAGGTCGAATGGTCGGGATAGACCTCCATGATCATCTCGCCGCCGCCGAGGAACGGATCCATCGCGTCGAGCAGCTCGAGCCGGCCGTACAGCCCGCCCGACGCCGTCGGGCCCAGCATCTTGTGGCCCGAGATCGTGAGGAAGTCGACGTCGAGCGTGGCCACGTCCACCGGGTTGTGCGGGACGAGCTGCGCGCCGTCGACCACGACGATCGCGCCGGCGGCGTGCGCGGACGCGGTCAGGCGTTCGAGGGCCGGCATCGTGCCGAGCACGTTCGACTGCCCCGTGATGGCGAGGACCTTCGTCCGACCGGTCAGGAGCGCCTCGACCTTGGAGGGGTCAAGCGTCCCGTCGTCCTCGATCGGGACGAGCCGGGTCACCGCACCCGTCGCCTCGGCGACGAGCTGCCAGGGGACGATGTTCGAGTGGTGCTCCATCTCCGTGAACAAGATCTCGTCGCCCTCGCGGAGGAACCTCCTGCCCCAGGCGTTGGCGATGAGGTTGATCGACTCGGTGGTCCCCCGCGTGAACACTACCGTCGAGGGATCCGGCGCGCCGATGAACCGCGCGAGCGTGGTCCGCGCCCCCTCGAACATCGCGGTCGCCTCCTCCGCGAGCTCGTAGACGGCGCGGTACAGGTTGGCGTTGTGACGCTCGTAGTACTCGGTGATCGTGTCGATCACCGCGCGAGGCTTCTGACTCGTGTTCGCGCTGTCGAGGTAGACGAGGGGCTTGCCGTGGCTGATCCGCTCGAGGATCGGGAACTCGGCCTTGATCGCCTTGGCGTCGAGCGTCCCGGCGCCGCGCCGTTCGGTGACCGCCATATCGTTCCCCCTACCCCGCCACGACGGGCTCACCGAGGCCGAGCTCCGTGCGCACGCCCTCGTAGCCCTTCTCCTCGAGTTCGTGGGCGAGCTCCTTGCCGCCGGACTTCACGATACGCCCGTCGATCATCACGTGGACGAAGTCCGGGGTGATGTAGTTCAAGATCCGCTGGTAGTGGGTGATGAGCAACACCCCGAGGTCCGGCCCGATCAGCTGCGCGACCCCGCTCGCCACGGATCTGAGCGAGTCGATGTCCAGGCCCGAGTCGGTCTCGTCGAGCACCGCGATCTCGGGTTCGAGGACGGCGAGCTGCAGGATCTCGTTCTTCTTCTTCTCCCCGCCCGAGAAACCCTGGTTCACGTAGCGCTGGACCATCTCGTCCTCGACGCCGAGCAGCTTCATCTTCTCCTTCATGTGCTTGCGGAACTCGAGCGCGTTGATCTCCTCGCCCTTGACGCTCTTGTAGGCGGTCCGCAGGAAGTTCACGACCGAGACGCCGGGGATCTCGACCGGGTACTGCATCGCGAGGAACAGGCCGCGTTGCGCGCGCTGGTCGGCGGTGAGCTTCGTGATGTCCTCGCCCTTGAAGAGCACCCGGCCCGCTGTCAGTTTGTAACCGGGACGGCCCATGAGCACGTTCGCCAGCGTCGACTTGCCCGAGCCGTTCGGGCCCATCAGCGCGTGGGTCTCGCCCTGCTTCACGACGAGGTCGATGCCCTTCAGGATCGGCTTGCCCTCGACGGTCGCCTCGAGCTTCTCGATCTGCAGCGTGGCGGGTTCGGTCATCTCAGCTCTCCTCCGGTACCTCGACCATCACGTCGTCGTCCTCCACCTTGGTCGCGAACACCTCGACGGGCTGGGTGGCCGGCAGCGTCCGCGGCGCGCCCGTGTTGAGGTCGAACGTGGATCCGTGCTTGGGGCACTCGATCGTCTGGTCCTCGACGTCGACCTCGCCCTCGTCCAGGAAGTAATGCGCGTGCGAGCAGATCGCGTCCGCCACGCGGAACCCCTCGTCGCCGAGGTTCGCGACCGCGAAGGGCCGGTGGTCGAGCTCGAACCGCCGCACCTCCCCCTCGGGGACTTCGCCCACGCCGCAGATCCGCACGAGCGTCATCGATCCCCGAACCCCCGCGCGATCTCCTGCTCGATCGCCTGCTCGAGGCCCTCGCGGATCTCGGCGATGTCGACCCGGTCGAGCACCTCGGCGAAGAAGCCGAACACGATCAGCCGCTCGGCCTCCTTCTCGGGGATGCCGCGGCTCATCAGGTAGAAGAGCTCTTCGTCGGAGACCGGCCCGACGCTCGCGGCGTGGCCGCAGCGCGTAGGGTCGTTGGTGAGGATCTCCAGGTTCGGCACCGACTGCGCCCGGGCGTGGTCGGACAGCAGGATGTTCCGGTTGGTCTGGTAGGCGTCGCACTGGTGCGCGCCGTGCTCGATGATCACGGTGCCCGTGTAGATCGCGTTGGACGAATCGCGCATCGCGCCCTTGTAGAGGAGGTCGCTCGAGGTGCGCGAGCCGACGTGATCCTGGATCGAACGATGGTCGATGTGCTGCTCGCCGTCGCCGAAATACACGCCGAGCATCTCGGAGCTGCCGCCGTCCTCGGCCAGGAGCGCCTCGACCTCGACGCGCGCCAGGCTCGCGCCGAACGCGACCCCGAGCGACTTCAGGTCGGCGCCTCGGCCGATCCGTGCGCGCTGGACCGCGAGGTGGGTGACGCCGTCGCCGTACTCCTGGAGCCCGACGTAGCGCACCCGCGAGCCCGGGCCGGCGTGGATCTCGACGATCGCGTCGCTCAGGGCCCGGCTTAGCGTGGGCGAGCCGTAGCGGTCGATGAGCGTGACCTCCGTGTTCTCGCCGGCCACCAAGAGCGTCCGAGGGAAGATGGCCACATCCTCCGCGTCGATCCACGTCATGGCCTGCAACGGCAGCTCGATCTCGACGCCGGGCGGCACGTACAGGAACGTCCCCCCGGAGCGGAACGCGGCGTGTAGGGCGGTGAATTTGGAGCGGTCGGCCGGGACGAGGGCGTGCAGGTAGGGTTCGACGAGGTCCGGGCGTTCGGCGATCGCGCGGTCCAGGTCGCCGAACCAGACGCCCTTGCTGGCGAGGACGGGGTCGAGATGGGTGACCATCACCTCGGAGTTCCGCTGGATCTGCAGCCCTGCTCGATCGCCCACCTGGCCTGCGGCCGCGAGGATCTCCTCGGGCACCTGGTCCAGGTTCTCGGCGCGTCCGCCCTCGACGAAGGGCCGCAGGTCGAACCCGAAGCCCTCCAGGTCCGTGTAGCGCCACTCCTCGGTCTCCTGCGACGGGATGGGCAGGGCCTCGAACGCCTCGAACGCCTGCGCGCGGATCTCCTCCAGGAACGGCGCCGGCGAGGGAAGCCTCGCGAGGGCGTGCTCGTCGAACCCGGTGGTCGTTGTGGTCACACCCGAAATCCTATCAACCGGGTCGGATTCGCTGCCTGGAGGCGGTCCCACGGCTATCTCGGACCGGGTCAGACCTCGGGGAGCCAGGCGCCGACCGCCGGCCGGAAGTCCAGGATCTCGATCTCCTTCCAGACCCCGCCAGTGACGTACGGGTCGTCGGCGACCCATGCTTCGACCTCGTCCCGGCTGGCGAAGTCCGTCAACAGGATCGAACCCACCATGTCCCCGGCCTCGTCCAGGATCGCGCCGCCGATCAGAACCCGCCCGCGCTCGACGAACGGGGCGACCCGCTCTAGGTGCGTCGGCCGAACGGCCAAGCGCCGCGCCTTCGCTTCGGGGTCGGTCCCGTCACGGGCGATGATCGCGTACCGCATCCGCTTCCTCCTCGGTGTCGAGCATCGAGCTCACCAGATCGACGCCTCCGCCGGTGGCGGGGCGGGATCGGGCTCGAACCCACCCTCGTCAGCCTCCCACTTGACCGAACCGTCCGAGCCGTCCCGTATCTGCAGCAGGCCATCGTCGGTCGCCACCAGCAGCCGCCCCTGCGCGTCCCAGTCCGCCCACTGCACGTGGTCGAGATGCCACGTCAGGTCGCGGGAGCGGTGCTCGTACCGCACGTCCGTCCGCTGACCGTGCAGCTCGCGGATCGCGGCGTACGTCCCTCGGACCGTGAGGCGGTCCGAGCCGCTGGCGTTCGGGCGCGGCTTCTCCATCACGATCTTGTCCCCGCGTTGCTCGTCCCAGGCGTCGTCCGGGGCCCTCGGGGGGGTGTCCAGAGTCTCGGTCCAGCCGCGCCGGCGTTCGATCGCGAAGGAGTCAGCGCGCGACAGCCGCAGCCCGTAGCGTTCGCGCACCGATGAGAGGTCGCCCACGTCGGGCTCGTCCACCTCGATGACAGCGCGATCCTCGACGAACTGCATCCCCCGGGTCCACGTGCTGCCGATCCCCCACGCAGCGAGCGCCGTCAACCACGGCAGCCTCGAGATCACCATGTACGTCGGGCCGAGCTCCCACTCCGCCGAGGCCTTCAGCGCGAAGTAGGAGAACCACCGGCCGTCGGGAGACAGGTCACATCGCTGCGGGTAGATCGTGCCGCGGAGCCAGGTGCCTGGCTCGTACGCGGGCGTCTCAAGATCCCACCGGGACAGGTGCATCCAATCGCTGGGACCTCGCCGGATCACGGCCACGACCGGGGCATGCAGTGCGATGATGCCGAAGATCCGCGGACCCATCCGGCGATGGTAGTCGCCCGCGCCCGAGGGATGCTGCCGAGATCCGGCTAGCCGATCGAGCCTTCCATCTGGAGCTCGACCAGGCGGTTGAGCTCGACGGCGTACTCCATCGGGAGCTCGCGCGTGATGGGCTCGATGAAACCGTTCACGATCATCGCGGAGGCCTCCGCCTCGGACAGGCCGCGGCTCATCAGGTAGAAGAGCTGGTCCTCGCCGATCCGCGAGACGCTCGCCTCGTGCCCGAGCTGCGCGGTCTCCTCCTCGACCTCGACGTACGGGTACGTGTCCGAACGGGACTCCTCGTCCAGGATCAGCGCATCGCACCGGACGTTGGACTTGGCGTGGTGGGCTCCAGGCTCGATGCGGACGAGGCCGCGGTAGCCGGTGCGGCCACCGTCCTTGGAGACCGACTTCGAGGTCAGCACGCTGGTCGTGTAAGGCGCCGCGTGGATCGCCTTGCCGCCGGCGTCGGTGTGCATGCCCTTGCCGGCGTACGCCACGCTCAGCACCTCGCCGCGCGCCCCCTTGCCGAGCAGGTAGATCGATGGGTACTTCATCGTGACCTTCGAACCGATGTTGCCGTCGATCCACTCCATCACGGCGTCCTCGTAGGCCGCCGCGCGTTTGGTCACGAGGTTGTAGACGTTGGTCGACCAGTTCTGGATCGTGGTGTACCGGACTCGCGCGCCCTTCTTGGCGATGATCTCGACCACGGCCGAGTGCAGCGAGTCCGTCGTGTAGATCGGGGCCGAGCAGCCCTCGACGTAGTGCACGTACGAGCCCTCGTCCGCGATGATCAGCGTGCGCTCGAACTGGCCCATGTTCTCGGCGTTGATCCGGAAATAGGCCTGGAGCGGGATGTCGACCTGCACGCCCGGCGGCACGTAGATGAACGAGCCACCCGACCACACGGCCGAGTTCAGCGCGGCGAACTTGTTGTCGTTGGGCGGGATCAGCGTCCCGAAGTACTCCTTGACCAGGTCCGGGTAGTCGCGCAACGCCGAGTCCATGTCGGTGAACAGGACCCCGATGTCGTCGAGCTCCTTCTTGATCTTGTGGTACACGACCTCGGACTCGTACTGGGCCGAGACGCCGCCGAGGTACTTCTTCTCGGCCTCGGGGATCCCGAGCTTGTCCCAGGTGCCCTTGATGTCCTCTGGCAGCTCGTCCCAGTTCGCGGCCTGCTTCTCGGTCGAGCGGATGAAGTAGTAGATGTTGTCGAAGTCGATGTCGGACAGGTCGGCGCCCCACCACGGCATCGGGCGACGCTCGAAGTGCTTCAGCGCCTTCAGCCGGAACTTGCGCATCCAGTCCGGCTCGGACTTCAGTGCCGAGATCTCCTCGACCACGGCGGGCGACAGCCCGCGCTTGGGCTCGAAGACAGAGTGGTCGGCATCCTTCCAGTCGAAGCGATAGCCCTTCGAAAGCTCCTGGAGGTGCTCTTCCTGCGAGACGGCCATGACCTACTCCCCGAAGATCAGCCGGGTGCTCCGGCCTCGCTGTCCAGGATACCTACCCGCTCGGAGCTAAGTCCACCGGGCGGGTAGGAAATGAGCGATCGGGCGGCCGGCGCACCCGGTCCTAGAGATCGTCCACCGCTCCCTGGATCCTCGACTCAAGGTCCTGCAGGGCTCCCTGGATCGACACCCAGGCGTCGTGGGCCTGGGCCTTCGCCTCGCCGGTCGCCGCGTCGGCCTGTTGGCGGAGCGCCTCCGCCTTGGCCAGGAGGTCCTGGTAGGTCTCGCGCGCCTGATCCCCCGTCTGATCCGCGGCGTCGGCCAGACCCGCCCGCAGCTGCTCCACGCCCGAGCGGACCTGCTCGTAGCTCGAACGGGTGGCACCGCTGATGGCATCGCCCGCCTTAGACAAGGCCTCCTGCGCGGCGTCGACGCCCTGCGCCACCCTGTCCTGGATCTGCCCACCGAGCTGGTCGGCCTGCTCGCAGGCGCTCGCGCCGAGCGTCAGCCCGACGGCGATCACCAGCGATACGCCTATCCGCTTCACACCGTGCTCCTTACCCAGATCCGAGGTCGCCGAGCATCTCACGACACGGAAGGCCCGGACGGCCGGAGCCGTCCGGGCCTCGGGGAGAAGTGGGGATCAGCCCTTCTCGACGGGTGCGCCCACCAGCGAGCCGTACTCGGTCCACGAGCCGTCGTAGTTCTTGACGTTCGGGTAGCCGAGCAGCTCCTGCAGGGCGAACCACGTGTGGCTCGAGCGCTCGCCGATCCGGCAGTACGCGATGATCTCGCGGTCGCCGGTGATGCCCTCGGCCTCGTACAGGGCCTTGAGCTCGTCGGCGCTCTTGAACGTCCCGTCCTCGTTGGCCGCCTTGGCCCACGGGATGTTCGCGGCCCCGGCGATGTGGCCCGGAACCTGCGCCTGCTCCTGCGGCAGATGATCAGGCGCGAGCTTCTCGCCACGGAACTCTTCGGGCGAGCGGACGTCCACGAACCCGGTCGCACCTTCGAGCTTGCCGAGCACCTCGTCGCGCAGCGCGCGGATCTGGTCGCGTTCGCCGCCCGAGATCGAGAAGCCCGTGCCCGACACCGACGGCGGGTCCTGCGTCAGCTCACGGCTCTCGAGCTCCCACTTCTTGCGACCGCCGTTCAGCAGCTTCACGTCGTCGAACCCGCGGAGCTTGAGCACCCAGTAGGCGTACGCCGCGAACCAGTTGTTGTTCCCGCCGTACAGGATCACGGTGGTGTCAGAGCTGACACCCGCGGCCGACAGGAGCTCGGAGAGCTCGGCCTGATCGACGTAGTCGCGACCCACCTCGGTGTGCAGGTCGGTCGTCCAGTTCCACCCGACCGCGCCCTGGATGTGGCCCTTCTCGTAAGCCTCGGTGTCCTCGTCCACCTCGATCACCCGGATGTTCGGGTCGTTCACATGCTCCTCGAGCCAGTCGGTCTCGACGAGCGCGTCGGGGTTGGCGTATCCCGCCATGTGCTCCTCCTCTCGAAGCCTGGAAAACGCGAACGGGGCCGCGGTCGCGGCCCCTCGGTTGCTGACGCGTGGATCTCGGGCTAGCGCTGGGCTCGGCCCGCACCCTTGGGGCGCCGATCATCCGGACAGCACAGGCGGGCGGGGATCATCGCCGCCACCACACCCGCACATCGCGTCCGAACCATGAATCCGACCCCCATGCTCGAGAATTGCAGGTGCAAGTCAACAACCGTCGGTCGCCAGTGTCAACGGGGGTTCGGCGTGCGAGTAGGCGGATGGAACCCGGGTCAGAAGTACCCGAGAGCGGCCTTGGCCTCTTCGGACATCATCTCGGGCGACCACGGCGGCCGAAGAACCATCTCAGCCTCGATCGAGGTCACGCCGGGCACGTTCTCCAGGAACGACTGCATCTGGTGTTCGATCAGCGGGCCGATAGGGCAGCCCATCGTGGTCAGCGTGTACTCGATGTAGATCTTGCCGTCCTGGCTGATCTCCACGTCGTAGACCAGGCCGAGATCGACGATGTTGACCCCCAACTCGGGATCCATGACCTGTTTGAGGGCTTCGCGAACGCTCTCCTCGGTCGCCGGGCTACCGTTCGACGTGCCCTCGGGGGCCGGGCCGCCGTTCGGCGAGTCCCCGGCCGGGGCGTGCTCCTGCGTCGCGGTCGCCGGGGTGTCCTCGTCCGCGATGGGTTCGTGCGTGGTCATCTCGTCCATGAGAGTCGTTCCTTCGGAGAAGGTCAGCCTCTATCCTAAGGGACGATTCCCTAAGGAGGACCCGCTGACGGCCGATAGCGAACACAAGCCCCGGGAGGAGGGTCCCATCCGCATCCTCATCGTCGACGACCATCCCGTCACGCGGGAAGGGCTGCACGCGGCCCTGGACCTGGCGAACGACGTCGTCGTGGTCGGCGAGTCGGACAGCGGCGAGGACGCCGTCGTGAAGGTCGGCGACCTCACCCCCGACATCGTCTTCATGGACGTTCGTATGCCCGGGATGAACGGGATCGATGCGACCAAGGCGATCCGCCTCGCCTCGCCGAGCACCCGGGTGATCCTGTTCACGGTCGACGAATCCCGCGCATCGATCTCCGAGGCGATCCAGGCCGGCGTCTCCGGCTACCTGTTGAAGGACGCCTCCGCGGACGAGCTCGTGAACGCGGCGAGGCTGGCCCTGGAGGGCAAGGCCGTGATCCACCCGCAGCTCACCCGGGCGTTCATCGAAGAGGTCCAGATCGCGGAGAAGCGCGTCGAGGCGCCTCCGCTCTCGCGGCGCGAGAAGGAGATCCTCCAGAAAGTGGCATACGGCGCCACGACCAAGGAGGTCGCCCACGATCTCGGGATCTCGCCGCACACCGTGAAGACGCACCTCGAGCGGATCTTCGAGAAGCTCGGGGCGAACGACCGGGCACAGGCCGTGGCGATCGCGATCCGAAGCGGCCTGGTCGAGTAACTCACGGGCCTAGGCCCTCCGCCCGAGCCACCCTCCCCCGCCTCAACCCCCATCCGGCATCCGCCGATACCTCGAACACGATGCCCACGAAGGTGGTGGTGTGCGACACCCCCGACGGTCTCGCGCAGCTCCAGTACGTCCTGATCAAGTCCGGGGCCGCACTGGAGATCGAGACCGTGACCGACCGCCTTCGGGCCGTCGAGGTCTCGGCGCGTACCCACCCGGAACTCGTCGTCGCCGGCATCGAGGCCGAGAGCCTGTCCGGCGCCGAGCTCGTCCGGCGTCTGCTCGCCGTCAGCCCCGAGACCAAGGTGATCTGCTGGGGGGACGCCTCGCCGCCAGTCGCCGCCGAGATGCTCCAGGCGGGCGCGGCGGCATACGTCTCCAAGGAGGACGGGGCCGAGGAGGTGTTCCGCGCGATGCGCGCGGTGCACGCCGGATCCGTCGCGCTCAGCCCCGGCGTCGCCGCCGACATCGCGACCCGCCTGCTCGACGAGTCGAGACGGGTCGAGACGCTCGAGACGACGATCGCCGAGATCAGCGACCAGCTCCAGACGATGACCACCGCCAAGGCCGACTTCCTGGCCAACGTCTCCCATGAGCTCCGGACGCCGGTCACCGTCGCCAAGGGGATCACCTACGTCCTGAAGAACCGTGGGATCCCCAAGGAGGAGGAGGAGGAGTTCATCGGCCAGCTGGAGGCCGCGCTCGAGAAGCTCTCGATGCTGATCGAGGAGATGCTGATCGTCGCCGACCTGGACCGCGGGACGCTCTCGCTAGAGCTCTCGCAGGTCGATCTCGCGCCGCTCCTTCGCCAGGTGGCCGACGAGAGCGCGCGACAGTTCCCCGCGATCACGATCGAACGCGAGATCAACGAGACCCTCCCGGCGTCCGCCGACTCGATGCGGTTCATCGAGATCGTCCGCCAACTCCTCGACAACGCGTGTCGCTACTCCCCCGAAGACCAGCCGGTGCTACTGAAGGGCCGTCCGATGGATGAGGGTGTGGTGGTCTCGGTCACCGATCACGGCGAGGGGATGGCGCGCCAGACCGCCTCCAAGGCGTTCGAGGAGCCGTTCTCGGCGGGCGAGGACATCCTGCGCAAGGAGCGCGCGGGCGCGGGCGTCGGGCTCCACATGGCTCGCCAGCTCGTCGTCCAGCACGGCGGGATCCTGTGGGCCGATCCGCTCCCCTCCGGCGGGACCCGCGTGTCGTTCGTGATCCCGGCGCACGAGGGCGATCACGTGGGGCGGCTCGAGGACGTCGGCTCGGACCCGCTCGACGAGCTCCACTCGCTGTCGGGGCAGGACGGTGGGGCGACGATCCGGCCCGCGAGGATCGGATCGCTCAGCGCAGCACCAACTCGAGCTCCTCGTAGCTCCGAGCGACCGTCGCGACCGACCGGAGCTCCGACCAGATCTGCGACGCCTCCCCGTCAGTGAAGTCTCGCTCCTCGATCGGGATCTGCTCGAGCAGGATCGTCTGGACCCCGCTCCTCGCGGTCGCGAGCGCGAGGCGCAGGTTGGCCACGTTGCCCGGCCCGAACGGCGCGTCGCACACTACGAGCAGGTCCGCCTCGAACATCAGCCGCCGGCACGCCTCCTCCGCCTCGGCGTCGATCGCGGAGAACGGCGGGACGCTCACCCGGACGAGGTTGAGCCGCTCGGCCACGTCCGCGTCGGTGTCCGATGCATGGAGGACGCCGGCGCTGACGTCGTACCCCGCCTCGGCGAGCCCGCGAAGGATCGGCGCGCCCCGCCCGGCGCCCCCGACGACGTGCGCGCGACGCCCGAGCGGCGCCGCCGGCTCGCTCGGAACGCCGATCCGAACGCTCGGACGTCCGGTCGCGGGGTCGGTCGATACGTCCGCCTCCACCCCGTAAACCTCGCGGAGCAACGCCGATGTCACGACCGACGCGGGCGTCCCCGAAGCGACGACGGCCCCCCGGTGCAGGGCGACCAACCGATCGCAGGTCGAGGCGGCGAGGTTCAGATCGTGGTGGATCGCGAGGACGGCCGTGCCCTCGACCTCGGCGAGCCGGCGAACGATCGAGAGCAGGTCCAGGACGTGACGGACGTCCAGATGGGTGGTGGGTTCGTCGAGCATGAGGACGGGCGCGTCCTGCGCGAGCGCCTGGGCGAGCACCACGCGGCGCCGTTCGCCGCCGGAGAGTTCGTCCACCGGACGGTCGGCAAGGTGTTGGACCTGGGTCGCGGCCATCGCCTCGCGCACCTTGGCCCAATCCTGCGGGCCACCGCCGCCCCAGCGCGTTCGGTAGGGGGACCGCCCCATCAGCACGAGCTCGAGCGCCGTGAAGGTGAACGCCGGGACGACGTCCTGGGGCACGACCGCCACGAGCCGAGCCGCGTCGTGCGCGCTCATCCTCGTGAGGTCCTGGCCACCGACCCGGATGGACCCGGCGGTCGGCCGGAGCGTCCGGGACGCCACGCGGACCAGCGTGGTCTTGCCCGAACCGTTCGGGCCGACGAGCCCGACGATCTCGCCGGGGCCGACCTCGAGATCGACCTCACGCAGCACTGGCTCGCGACCGTAGGTCGCCGACACGCGTTCGAGCACCAGCGGGGGTTCAGACACGCGCGCCCGCCTTCCTCCCCTCGCGCCGCAGCAGGTAGATGAAGAAGGGACCGCCGATCAGCGCGGTCACGACCCCCACGGGCAGCTCGGAGGGCGCGACGACCGTCCGCGCGATCAGGTCGGCCAGGATCAACAGGATCGCGCCGCCCAAGACCGAGGCCGGCACCAGCCGCCGATGGTCCGACCCGATCACGAGCCGCAGCAGATGCGGCGTCATCAGCCCGACGAACCCGATCACGCCGGCCACGGAGACCGCCGCGGCCGCGAGCAGCGCACCCACCGCGATCGAGGTCCGCTTGAGGCGGTCGAGCTCGACGCCGAGCTGCGCCGCCCGTTCCTCGCCGAGCGAGATCAGGTTCAGCTCGTGCGCGACGAGCCACGCGCCGGCCACGCCGAGAATGACGACCGGCGAGACGATCTCGACCGAGCGCCAGCCCTGCGCGACCAGGCCGCCGAGGAGCCACGCGTAGATGTCGCGGATCTCCTCGCCAGAGAACGACATCACGAGCGACATGAAGCTCGAGATGACCGCCGCGATCGCGATCCCCGCCAGCAGCAGCGTCGCGACCTGGACCGCGGGGCCGATCCTGGCCAACCGGTAGACGACGAACGCCGTCGCGATCGCGCCGACGAACGCGGCGAGCGGAACCGCGAACGCACCGAGCGACCCCGCCCCGACCGTGACGATCACGAGCACGGCGCCGAGCGCCGCGCCTGAGGAGACGCCGATGATCGCCGGGTCCGCGAGCGGGTTGCGGAACAGGCCCTGGAACACAGCGCCCGACGCCGCCAGCGCACCCCCCACGATCGCCGCGAGCAGCACCCTCGGCAATCGGAGCTGGAACACGATGACCTCGGTGGCGCGGCTCACGTCCTCGGGCCGCGCGGTGAGACCGAGCTTCCAGGCGATCAGCCGGATCGTCTCGATCGGCGGGATCCACACGGCGCCGACCGCGACCCCGAGGAGGAACGCCGCCATCAGGCCGGCGACGAGCCCGAGGATCACACGCCGGTACGGGACGGCCCGGCGCATCGTCAGTCGAAGGCCTCGGGGTGCAGCGCCTCGGCGATCAGTTGCAGCCCCTCCACGATCCGGGGGCCGGGCCGTTCGGCCAGGCTCGAGTCGATCGCGACGACGCGCCCGGCGGCGACGGCTGAGATCGCCTCGAACCCCGGTCGCTTCGCGACCGCCTTCGGACCCGCGTCGGACTCGGAGGAGACCAGATAGACGTCCGGGCTCTGGTCGACGAGGTCCTCGACCGACCACTGCGGGTACTGCTGCCCCGCCGACGAGGTGACGGGGTCGCACCCGGCACGTTCGAGCAGGTCGTAGATGAACGTGTCCGGCCCGACCGTGTAGAGCGGCGGATAGAAGGTCTCGTAGAAGCACGAGACCCTGGGCGTGCCGGCGATCGCCGACTCCACCTGGTCGGCCTGCGCCTGGAGGTGGTCGACGGTCGCGGTCGCGGCATCCTCCGCGCCGGTGATCTGCCCCGCGACCTCGATGTCGTCCATCAGGTCGTCGAGGTTGGTCGCGTCGAGCGTCACGACGGGGACGTCGAGATCGCGAAGGCGACGCTTCCACTGGTCGCCGCCCTTGATCGTCAGGAACAGGTCGGGCTCGAGCCCCACCACCTGTTCGATGTTGGGATCGACGCCGAAGTCGCCGGCCCCGCCGACCTGCTCGATGTCGGCGGCCTCGGGCGGGTAGTCGTCGAACGCCCCCGAGACGCCCACGAGCTTGTCGCCGAGACCGAGCGCGAACACGATCTCGGTCATCGAGGGCGCGAACGTCACGATCCGCTGCGGCGGCGCGTCGATCGTCACCGACTCGCCGTCGTCGTCGGTGATCGTGACCGGGAACGAGGTCGACGGGCCGGTCGTCGCCGTCGGTCCCGAGACCGTCGGCGTGACGGTGGGATCGTCGCCGCAGGCCGCGACGATCAGCGACAGGGCGAGCAGCGACAGCACCAGGGTGGAGCGGATGGGTCTCACGCGCGTCTCCTTTCGTGCGAAGGACGACCCGTGGGTTCCTCCAGGGCAGGTCTCCTGGCTCCCGGATCACCGCTCCCCCGACCCTTCCCGGGACCATCCGGTCCCAGTGGCTCCGTCGGGTTCGCTCCCCGGTCACAGTGGCGCGACCGCGCCGGCTTCTCACCGGCTTCCCTCTTCGCGACCCCGGGATCGGCCCGGAACCGCTCCGGTCCGCACGACGAGCGCCGTCCGGACCACCCTGAGGGCTCTACCTATGCAGTTGGGCGGATGCTAACCCAGCCGGCCGACGCGGGTATCGGGTAGGGGACTACGCGGGTAGCGGGACTCGGAACCGCAGGTCTATGCTGCCGACGGGATCGGCGGGGTGCGGAAACTCTTCGGGAGTCTCGTGATAACGCTCGTCGCTGTGGCATGCGGCGAGGCGGCAGCGACGCCGCCACCGGGTCCGGTGACCTCGGAGCTCCTGATCCGACAGTCCCCGAGTCCGTTCATGGAGGTCTCGGCCGGACCCGTGTCCGCGCTGATCCCCGATGAGTGGGAGCCCCGCCTGGCCGGACCGATCGACGACCCGCGCCAGGGGATCGTCGCCGGACCGCGACCGGAGGCGTGGAGGGCCGACCGGCCACCGCTCGAGGGGCTCGCGGCGATGTGGATCGACGGGACCGCCGTCGGCGTTCCGTCGGACTACTACTACCTCGCGGCCACCGGTCCGGCGCTGGACGTCCTCACGGGGTCGGAACAGTGCCGCGCGACCCGACGGTACATCGTGGCTCGGCACCTGCCGGCGTTCGCGAACGGGGCGCCCAACTCACCCGGCGATTACGTCGCCCACGGGCTCGGCACCTGCACCGTCGGCGACCAGCCGACACGGTGGGCGTACTTCGTGGCTGCTCCGGGCTACGGCCCCCTGCGTGAGGTCGGGATCCCGACCTCGGGACTGTACGTCGTGGTCGCCGTGATGCCCGCTTCCCCCCGCGCCTCGTTCCTGCTCAACCGGCTGCTGCGCCGCACCGAGTTCAACGGCTCGTCGGTGGCCGACATGCTCGAGGCGGCCGCCCCGGTCTCGGCGCCCGTCGACCCGGCCTGACCGGGGCGCCGCCCAGCGTTCACCGAGAAGCCGGCTCAGCGCGGCGAGCGGTCCACGAACGGCGTCGCCACGACCGTCGCCGGGGCCAAGCGTCCGCGGATGTCGATCTCGACCGTCGCCCCGGGCTCGAACGCGTCCGCCGGCGAGGTGTACGCCAGCGCGATCCCGTGACCGAGCAGCGGCGAGAACGTCCCGCTCGTGACCTCGCCCACGGTCCGACCGTCCATGAGCACCGGCTGGTGCGAACGCGGGATGTGGCGCCGATCCGCGGTCGCGAGTCCGCGGAGCAGGCTCGGCAGGCCCTCTTCGCGCTGGCGTTCGAGCGCGTCGCGCCCCACGAACGGACCCTTGTCGAACGAGACTGCCCACCCCAGCCCGGCCTCGAGCGTCGTCCGGTCGGGACCGAGATCCTGACCGTACAGCGGGTACCCCATCTCCAGACGCAGCAGGTCGCGGGCCCCGAGCCCACAGGGCTCGAGGTCGAACGGACGTCCCGCCGTGACGATCGCGTCCCAGAGCTCGGTGGCGATCGCGGGGTCGGCGAACAGCTCGAACCCCCGCTCCCCCGTGTAGCCGGTTCGCGCGAGCACGACCTCGGTCCCGTGCCAGTCGACCACCCGGACCCCGCGGAACGGGAGCTCGACCGCCGTCCGCCAGAGCTTGCTCACCACGGCGTGCGACCTCGGTCCCTGGACCCCGAGGAAGCACCAACCGTCGTGGTCGACGACCTCGGCCCCGGCGGAGCGCACCGCGGCGACGACCTTGTCGTTGTTGGCCGCGTTCGGGACCAGGAACCAGCGCTCGCCGGCGAGGCGGTAGACGAACAGGTCCTCCTCGACGCCGCCGCGCTCGTTCAGCAGGTGGTGGTACTGGGCGCGGCCGACGTCGACCTTGCCGAGGTCGTTGGTCAACAGACCCTGCAACGCCCCGAACGCCGCGGCGCCCACGACGTCGACCTTGCCGAGGTGGCTGAGGTCGAACAAGCCGACGCGCTCGCGTACCGCGCGATGCTCGGACAGGACGCCCCGGTACTCGATGGGCATCAGCCAGCCGCCGAACGGCCCGAGCTTGGCCCCGAGGCTCCGGTGCAGCTCCTCCAGCGGCCCGTGCCGCGTGTCCGGTTCGGGCATGGTGGAGTCCGTTTCTGGCCTGGTGGTGTCGGTCACGGCGGCGTCATCCTACGTTCGGGGAGTCGTCGCACGGAACCGCGGTAGCATGGCCGTCCGGATGTCCGACGTCTACGACGTAGTCGTGATCGGCTCGGGGACAGGGGGCTACTCCTGTGCCCTGCGAGCGGCGCAGTTGGGCAAGCGGGTCGCGATCGTGGAGCGCGACGAGCGCCTGGGCGGCACCTGCTTGCTGCGCGGCTGCATCCCCACCAAGGCGCTGCTGCAGTCGGCCGCGGTGATGGACACCGTCAACCGCTCCGAGGAGTGGGGCATCAAGGCCTCAGGCGAGCCCGACTGGACGCAGGTGCAGGCGTTCGAGACCAAGATCGTCGACAAACTCGTGTCCGGGCTCACCGGTCTGGTGAAGGCTCGGAAGATCGACGTGATCCCGGGTTCCGCGGTCCTGCAGGCGGGACCCGCCGTCCAGGTGGCCGGCGAGACGATCACCGCCGCCGACGTGATCGTCGCCACCGGGTCGCGTCCCAAGCTCCTGCCGGGGCTGGAGGTCACGCCCCGGATCATCACGAGCGACGAGGCACTCTGGTACGCCGAGATCCCGTCGTCGGCGGTGATCATCGGCGCGGGCGCGATCGGGCTCGAGTTCGCGAGCTTCTACCGCTCGATGGGCGCCGACGTGACGATGGTCGAGGCGCTCCCGCGCGTCGCGCCGCTCGAGGACGAGGACCTGTCCAAGGAGATCGCCCGCGCGTTCCGCAAGCGCGGGATCGCCGCCCACGCCGGCGCGAGCGTGACCGGCGTGACGGACTCGGGCGACCACGTCGAGGTCGCGTTCGAGACGGGAGGGACCGCCCAGGCCGTCACCGCCGACGTCTGCCTGGTCGCGGTCGGTCGCGGACCGGTCACCGACGGTCTCGGGCTCGAGGAGGCCGGCGTCGAACTCGACCGCGGCTTCGTCAAGGTCGACGGCCAGCTGCAGACGACCGCCGCCCATGTGTGGGCGATCGGCGACGTCGCGGCCACTCCGCTCCAGCTCGCGCACGTCTCGTTCACCGAGGGCTACGCCGTCGCAGAGCGCATCGCCGGCATCCCGGTCCCCGACATCGACTACACGCAGATCCCACGCGTGACGTACTGCTCGCCCGAGATCGCCTCGGTCGGCATCTCTGAGGCACAGGCCGTCGAGCGCGGCCACGAGGTCCTGGTCGAGCGGTTCAACTTCCAAGGGGTCGGCAAGGCGAACATCGTGGCCGAGGGCGGGCTCATCAAGATCGTGGCCGCCAAGGACGGCCCGGTGCTCGGGGTCCACATGGTCGGTCCGCACGTCACCGACCTGATCTCCGAGTCGATGCTCGCGGTCGCGTGGGAGGCCGTCCCCGCGGAGGTCGCCGCGCTGATCCACCCCCATCCGACGCTGTCCGAGGGCGTCGGCGAGGCCTTCCTGGCGCTCGCCGGCAAGCCCCTCCACGGAGCCTGATCGTGGCGACGAAGGTCGAGAAGCAGAAGCTCGCCGCGGAGGACTGGCGCGTCGGCCTGTCCGACGAGCAGCTGCGCGACCTCCTGTACATGCTCAAGCTCTGCCGGTACTTCGACGAGCGGATGGAGGCTCTGTACCGCCAGGGCCGGTTGCCCGGCGCGATCTACTCCGGTCGCGGCCAGGAGGGCACGCACGTCGGGGTGACCGCCGCGCTTCGCAAGGACGACTCGCTCTTCCCGACGCACCGAGACCTGTCGGCGCAGCTCACCAAGGGACTGGACCTGAACCGGGTGATGGCGCAGTTCTGGGGCCGGATCGACGGCTACACGCGCGGGCGCGACGGCAACAGCCACGTCGGCGACTGGCAGGAGAACCGGACGTGGACGGTGATGTCGCACCTCCCGATCGCCTACCCCGTCGCATGCGGCGCCGCGCTCGCCTACAAGATGCGCGGGGAGCCGCGGGTCGCGCTCGCGATCTGCGGCGACGGCGCCACGTCGAACGGCCGGTGGCACGAGGCGCTGAACATGTCGGCGATCCACCAGCTCCCCGTCGTGTGGGTCGTGAACAACAACCAGTACGCGTACTCCACACCTAACCCGCTCGAGTTCCCGGTCCCGACGATCGCCGAACGCGCCGGCGCGTACGGGATGCCGGGCGTCCGCATCGACGCGCAGGACGTGCTGGACGTTTACCGGCTCGCGCACGACGCGGTCGAACGCGCCCGCGAGGGCGGCGGGCCGACGCTGATCGAGAGCGTCTCGCTGCGCTGGCGGGGACACGCCGGTCACGACCCCGCGAAGTACGTCCCCAAGGAACTGCTCGAGGAGTACATGCGCGATAAGGACCCGGTGAAGCGGTTCGAGGAGTTGCTCAGGTCGCGCCGCGTCGTGAGCGAGCAGGACGTGACCGACCTCGACGAGCGGATCCGGGCGGCGTTCGAGGCCGGCTACGAGTACGCGCTGTCCTCGCCGTTCCCCGAGCCCGGCGACGTCACCAAGGGCCTGTACACCGACGACGGCTACTGGGCCTCCGAGCCCGGCCGCGGCGGCGGGACCGAGGCCTGATGGCGACGCGGGCCGTCGAGGCGTCCGCGGCCGGCCACGGCGCCGAGCCGAGAGGCAAGCGGACCGATCAGGGCGAGGCGACATACCTGGTCGCGATCGCCGAGGCGTTGTGGGAGGAGATGGAGCGCGACGAGCGCGTGTTCCTGCTCGGCGAGGACATCGGGGTGTACGGCGGTGCGTTCAAGGTGACCGAGGGCTTCATCGAACGGTTCGGACCTACCCGGGTGATGGACACGCCGATCGTCGAGGAGACGATCGTCGGCACCGCGCTCGGGGCGGCGATGGAGGGTCTGCGACCGGTCGCCGAGTTCCAGTACGCCGACTTCATGTCGAGCGGCTACGACGAGATCACGACCGCGCTCGCGCGGTACCACTACCGAAGCGGCGTCCCGGTCCCGGTGGTGCTGCGCGGACCGTCGGGCGGCGGGGTGCGCGCGTCGAGCTTCCACTCGACGAACCCCGAGCCGTGGCTCTCGCAGGCGCCCGGGCTCAAGGTGATCTGCCCCGCGTTCCCCTCGGACGCCAAAGGCCTGCTGAAGGCGGCGATCCGCGACGACAACCCGTGCGTGTTCCTCGAGCACAAGTGGATCTACCGGCGGATCAAGGAGATCGTGTCGGACGACCCCGACCACGTCGTCCCGATCGGCAAGGCCGACGTCAAGCGCGAGGGCACCGACGTATCGGTGATCGCGCACGGGATGATGGTGCACCTCGCACTGGAGGCCGCCGAGACCCTAGCGAACGAGGGCATCCAGGTCGAGGTGCTCGACCTTCGGACCGTCCAGCCGCTCGACGAGGAGGCGATCCTGGGCAGCGTGACGAAGACGAGCCGCGCGGTCGTGCTCTACGAGAGTCAGCGCTACCTCGGGACGGGCGCCGAGGTCGCGTCGTTGATCGCCGAGGAAGCATTCGAGTCGCTGGACGCGCCGGTCGTCCGCCTCTCGCCACCTCATGTCCCGGTGCCGTTCTCTCCCCCGCTCGAGGACTCGTACCTGCCGCAGGTGTCCGACATCGAGGACGCCGTCCGCAAGCTGTCCGCGTGGTGAACCTGGAGGCCGGATGACCGTCGTCAAGATGCCACAGCTCGGCGAGACCGTGATCGAGGGAACGATCCTGAAGTGGCTCAAGCAAGAGGGCGACCAGGTCGCGCTCGACGAGCCGTTGTTCGAGATCTCGACCGACAAGGTCGACACCGAGGTGCCGTCGTCCGCCGCCGGGGTGCTCGCGAAGATCATGGTGCCGGAGGGCGAGACGGTCGCGGTCGGGACCGAGCTCGCGGAGATCTCCGAAGCCGGAGCGGGCGCTGCCGAAGCTCCGGGGGCTGCGGCGCAGCTCGCTTCGGATGGCTCCTCGGAAGCCGAGACCCCGCTCGCAACCGCCAGTGGCGCCGATGCCCCCTCCGCTCCGGCACCACCCGCGGCTGCGCCACCCACCGCTCCGGCGCTGCCGTCGCAGATGGCCGCTTCGGCGCAGGCGGTCGCGGCGCCGCCTGGGGATCGGGGGCCTCGTAGCCAGATCTTGTCGCCGCTCGTTCGGAAGCTGGCGACCGAGCATGGCGTGGATCTTACGCAGGTGAGCGGGACCGGGACGGGGGGGCGGATCACCAAGAACGACGTGTTGGGGTTCGTGGCGTCTCGAGGGGCCGGGGCGCCGGCCCCCGTCGGGGCGACGGCACCCGCTCCCGCCGCGCAGCCCGCTCCGGCGAGCGCGCCCGCGCCTGCCTTGGTGGCGCCGATCGCTGTGGGGGGCGCCGAGGAGATCGTGCCTGTCTCGCACATCCGCAAGCAGATCGCGCAGCACATGAAGGCGTCGCTCGAGATCTCGGCACGCGCCTGGAACGCCGTCGAGGTCAACATGGAGAACGTCGCCCGCCTGCGCGAACGCACCAAGGACGCCTTCAAGGCACGCGAGGGCTTCGGCCTGACGTACATGCCGTTCGTGACCCGAGCGGTCAGCGAGGCCCTGCTCGCCCACCCGATGGTCAACAGCGAGCTCCGCGGCGAGGAGATCGCGGTCAAGCACTTCGTGAACATGGGGATCGCCGTGAGCTACGACGAGGGCCTCATCGTCCCGGTCCTGAAGGGGGCGGACACGATGAACCTGCTCGGGATCGCGCGAGGGATCAACGACCTCGCCGGGCGCGCGCGGGCCAAGAAGCTCCAGCCCGATGAGGTCCACGGCGGGACGTTCACGATCACGAACCCGGGACCGTTCGGCTCGTTGATCTCGGTCCCGATCATCAACCAGCCGCAGACCGCGATCCTCGGGTTCGACAGCGTGGAGAAGCGGCCCGTCGTGATCGACGACACGATCGCGATCCGGCACATGGTCTACATCTCGATGTCGTGGGACCACCGAGTGATCGACGGCGCGCTCGCCTCGCAGTTCCTCGCAAGGGTGAAGCAGAACCTCGAGACGTGGGACTTCGCCGAGGACCTCGGGATCTGACCCGTGGCACGCCTGATCCGGCCCGCCGGGCTCGTCGACTACGACGCCGCGAACGCCGAGATGCACGCGTTCGCCGAACGACGCCTGGCCGGCGACGCCGAGGACACCCTGATCCTGCTCGAGCACCCCCCGGTCTTCACGGCCGGCCGCCGCTGGCAGCCTGACCACATCGTGTGGACCGAGGAGCGGATCGCGGCCGCCGGCGCGGAGCTGCGGTTCATCGATCGGGGCGGCTCGCTCACGTTCCACGGCCCGGGGCAGCTCGTCGGGTACCCGGTGCTTGATCTCGGGCCCCGGCCCGACGCGATGCGGTTCGTGCGCGATCTCGAGGAGGTCGTGATCCGAGCCTCGGCCGACGTCGGCGTCGAGCTCCACCGCAGCGACGTCCAGACCGGCGTGTGGTCCGGACCGAGCAAGGTCTGCGCGATCGGCGTCCGGCTGATGCGGATGCGGGTCTCGCTGCACGGGTTCGCGCTCAACTGCACGACCGACCTCTCGTGGTACGACGCGATCGTCCCGTGCGGGCTCGCCGGCGAGGGCGTGACCTCCCTGACCCGCCTCGCGGGGCGCGAGATCACCGTGCAGGAGGTGGCGCCGCTCGTGGCCCGCCGGTTCGGGGACGTGTTCGGGATGCGCCTGGATCTTGGCGACTCGACCTGGCCCGAGGACTTGATCGAGACCCTCTCGGCGAACGCCACCGCGTGAGCGACGACCGGATCCACCCCGCGGCAAGCCTGGGATTCGAGGTCGCGGTCGAGCACTACGAGCGCGGACGCCCGACCTACCCCGACGACGCCGTCACCTACCTCGTGCGCGAGCTCGGGATCGCCGAGGGCCGCGACGTACTAGAGCTGGGTGCGGGGACGGGGAAGTTCACGGAGGTCATCGTGCACACGGGCGCGAGGATCACGGGGGTGGAGCCCGTCCCGGCGATGCGCGCGGCGCTCGAGCGCAACTGCCCCACCGTTCGGGTGCTCGATGGCACGGCGGAGGTGATCCCGACGGAGGACGCCGCGTTCGACACGGTCCTGGCCGCCGCGGCGTTCCACTGGTTCGACGGCGGCCGCGCACTGCCCGAGATCCATCGCGTCCTGCGACCCGAGGGCGCACTCGGCATGATCTGGAACGCCCGGGACGAGGCGAGCGACTGGTCCGAACGGCTGACCGAGATCTTCGACCGGCTGGCGGGCGAGGGCGGGCCACGGTACCGGTCCGGAAGGTGGCGGGTGGCGTTCGAGCGGTCCGAGCTGTTCGGTCCGCTCCACCACCGCCTGGCGTACCACGTCCACCGCGTGACCCCCGAAGTGTTCCTCGACCGGGTGCTCTCGGTGAGCTACGTGGCCGCGGCCTCCGACGACGAACGCGACCAGGTCCGCGCCGAGGTTGAAGAGCTCCTCGCGACCGACCCCGAGCTCCGCGGCGACGAGATCGCGATCCCATACCGGGCGGACGTGTTCTGGACCTGGAGGCGCTGACCGCCGACCGCGATCAGACGCCGGCGACGAGCGTGTACCGGGGCCGCTGCTCGAGCCAACCGAGCGGCCACGGCTCGTGGAGCTTGCCCGCCCACTCGACGTCGCGCAGGCGCTTGATGCGCACCGCCGACCAGCCGGCCTCATGGACCGCGTCGATCAGGGGAACGGGCGAGGGCAGACGTGCGAGCGGGAGCTCCGCGAGCACCTCCGCCGGGTAGGGCGCGTGGTGATCGTGGCCCACGCCCATGAACCGGCGGAGCCACTCGGCCGCGAGGTCCTTGGCCTTGCGACGGAGGTCGTCCTCGCCCCAGACGCCCTCGAACAGCACGAGGCGCTTCGACACCTCGCGCCACCGCGCGAGCGCGCCGACCGGATCGGGCAGCGTCCACAGGACGTGCCGCTCCATCACGGCGTCGAAGGGTCCATCGGGCGGCTCGGTCCCCGAACCGACGACGAACCTCATCCGCTCGTCTACCCCGCGCTCCTTGGCCTTGAGCTCGGCCCGGCCCAGCATCCCGGTCGAAAGGTCGAGCGCCGTGACCTCGTAGCCGAGCTCCGCGGCGAGCAGCGAGAGCGCGCCGGTGCCCGCGCCGACGTCCAACACCTTGGAGCCTGGTCCTGGGAGCGCGTCGGCGAGGGCTTGACGCCACGCCGCCGCCTCGAGCGGATCCGAGATCGCGTGCGAGCGCGTCTCGTCGTACGTGTCGGAGTCCCGGTCCCAGTAGTCGCGGATCCGGTCGTGGACGTCGCCGGTCATCGCGGCCTTCAGAACAGCGCGGCGGCGAGTTTGCGGCGGTAGTCGGCGACGAGCTCGTCGTCCTCGCCGAGCACCGTGAACACCTCGAGCATCGCCTGGCGGGCGTCCGGGTCGTCGGCCAGGGCGCCCAGCATCGCGTCCAGCGACTCCCGCCACGTCCCCTGCGCGGCCAGGCGCTTGGCGGATGCCAGCGTCCCGGGCTCGGTCAGGTTGGCCCAATCGCGCACCTCGAGCATCGCCAGGATGCGTTCGGCCTCCGGGTCGGGCAGGGCCGGCGCGAGCGTCTCGCGCGCGAGGTCCTCGCGTCCGGTCTCGGCGTAGATCCGCGCGAGCCCGACGCGGGCGTCCCGGTTGTTGGGATCGACCTCGAGGGCCTCGCGGTACTTCTCCTCGGCGCCGTCGAGGTGTCCCTCGAGCTCCTCCTCGAGCGCCTCCTCCGCCTCCAGCTCGGCCTCCGTGGGCATGAGCTTGTTCACGAACTCGTTCACCATCGGCTCGGGGATCGCCCCGACGAATCCGTCGACCGGCTGTCCGTCGCGGAACGCGACCACGGTCGGGATGCTCTGCACGCCGAACTGGCCGGCGGTGTACGGGTTGGCGTCGACGTCGAGCTTGGCGAGCAGGAACGATCCGGCGCGCTCGCCCGCGACCTTCTCCAGGATCGGACCGAGCGTGCGGCAGGGGCCGCACCACGACGCCCACAGGTCGACGACCACGGGGCGCTTCTTGGACTCCTCGATCACGGTCTCGAGGAAGTTCTGGTCGGTCGCCTCGACGACGACGGGCCCGGATTCGGTCACCTGTTCCTGCATCTCCACCCTAGAGTAATCAGCTTGACCTCGAATCGTCTCGCCGCTCGAGCCGCATCCCACATCTCGGGCAGCGGTCCTCGGGTCCGCCCACGACCTCCGGATGCATCGGGCAGGCGTAACCCTCGTCCACCCTGGCCGATCGCAGCTCGTGCTCGGCGTATCCCTCTAGGGTGCCTGCGGGCGCCGCGGCCGACGTCTTCATCATCCGGAGCATCTGTCGGCCGCCGGTGCGGAGGAACCGCACGACCAGGACCGCCGAGAGCGCGAGGAACGCGATGTTGAGGAACGTCGTGTAGTTCCAGGTCACGTCGGCCATGACCACGTCGGCGTTGCGTTCGTCGGGCACCAGCCCGAACGCCTGGAAGAGCACCTCGACGATCCACCCGGCGGCAACCATCGCCGTGTAGAAGGTCGCGAGCAGGAACAGCGACATCCGTCGTCCGTAGTACTTCCGGTAGATGTTCAGGATCGGCAGGATGATCAGGTCGGCGAAGATGAACGCCATCACGCCGCCGAAGCTGATCCCCCCGTTCCACAGCACCGCCGCCAAGGGCACGTTCCCGATCGAGCAGACGAAGGAGAGCATCGCCACGACCGGGCCGATCAGGGGTCCCCAGATCTTCGAGAGCAGCGGGTGGTCCACCAGGAAGAAGCCCTGCCAGAACGACTCAGGCACCCAGGCAGCCAGCGCGCCCGCGATCAGCAGCCCGAGCGCGATGTCCTTCCAGATGGAGGCCCAGTCCATCACGTAGTAGTGGCTGATGGCCGTGAACCCCCGGCTCGAACGCACCCGAGACACGATCGAGCCGCCGCCGACGGACATGTCCATCTCTGCGTGGCCCTCCATAACGCCGAGCACGCCCTTGTCGGCCTGCCGCCGCGCGAGCTCGACGAGCTCGGGCTTCAGGAACGCACGGAACAGCAGGGCGAGGATCACGATCATGATCGGGCCCCCGACGAACTCGGCGAGCGTGAACTGCCAGCCCAGGAGCACGGCGAGCAAGATCCCGAGCTCGATCACCAGGTTGGTCGAGGCGAACTCGAACGTCATCGCGGCGGTGAAGTCGGCGCCCTTGCGGAAGATCGAGCGCGCGAGGGCCACCGCCGCGTACGAGCACGACGACGAGGCGGCGCCCAGCCCGCAGGCGATCGCGAGCGATCTCGGCGCGTCGTCGGGCAGCAACCGGCCGATCTCGCCCTTGGAGACCACGGCCTGCACGACGGCCGACAGCGCGAACCCCAGGACCAGGGCCCACAGGATCTCCCACGTCATCGAGAACGCGAAGTCGAGTGCCTCGGCGATCGGCGTCAGGATCGACGCGAGCATCGGCTACTTCCCCGCGAACCGCGCGACGGCCGCCAACAGCTCTTCCACCTTCTCGTCGCTGTCGCCGGTCTCGAAGCTCTCTTTCACGCAGTGGCGCACGTGGTCGTCCAGCAGCCCCATGCCGACCGACTTGAGCGCCGACGCAGCCGAGTTCACCTGCGTGAGGATGTCGATGCAGTACTGGTCCTCGTCGACCATCCGCTGGATCCCGCGCACCTGACCCTCGATCCGGCGCAGGCGGTCCGAGACCGCCTTTTTGTTCATCGTGTACCCGTACATGAGGGTTCCTCCCTGGGTCGCGACGTCAAAGGCACTATACCCCAGGGGGGTATATAGGACCGGCCGAGAGGCCCCCTTCGATCCCGTACCCGAGGGGTACCGTGAGCGGACGTCGCCGCGTTCGATCGTGCGCACCGTCATCGCACGAACGCGGCCGGGATCACGCAGGGCCGATGCTAGACTCGCCGTGTGGCGACCCGAGTCACGACGGAACCGTCGCACGAGGCGCTCGGACTCTCGACCGACGACCTCCGTTCCATGTATCGCACGATGGTGACGGCGCGGCTCATCGACGAGGCCGCGTTCCGTCTCAACCGTCAGGGCAAGGCGCCGTTCGTCGTTCCGGTCTCCGGCCACGAGGGCTGCCAGGTCGGCACTGCCTCGCCGCTCCGGCCCGGACAGGACATCTGGGTCCCCTACTACCGAGACGTCGCCGTCGTCCTCATCGCCGGGATGACCCCGTACGAGATCTTCCTGGGGTTGTTCGCCAAGGCGGAGGATCCCTCCTCGGGAGGTCGCCAGATGCCGAGCCACTGGGGCTCGCGCCGGCTCGGGATCATCAGCCACTCCTCCCCCATCGCCACGCAGGTCCCGCACGCCGCGGGCATCGCCTACGCCGCCAGGTACCGCGGCGAGGACGCCGTGGTGGGCTGCTGGTTCGGCGAGGGGGCGACGAGCGCCGGCGCCTGGCACGAGGGCCTGAACTTCGCCGGCATCCACAAGCTGCCGGTCATCTTCGTCTGCGAGAACAACTACTACGCGATCAGCGTAGGCCAGCCGTTGCAGATGGCGATCGACAACGTCGCCGACCGCGCGGCGGGCTACGGGTTCCCGGGCGTCGTGGTGGACGGGAACGACGTCCTCGCGTCGTTCGCCGCGATGAAGACCGCGGTGGAACGCGCGCGGGCCGGCGAGGGCCCCACGCTGATCGAGGCGAAGACCTACCGGTTCTTCCCGCACACCTCCGACGACGACGACCGCTCGTACCGCTCGCGCGAAGAGGTCCAGGAGGCCAAGGAGCGGGACCCGATCACGCGGTTCGCCGCCACGCTCACGGATCTCGGCGTGCTCGATGCCGCCGCGATCGACGCGGTGTGGGCCGAGACCAAGGCCGACGTCGACGCGCAGATAGACGCGGCATGGAACGCCGCCGACCCCGATCCGTCGACGCTCGAACGGCACGTGTTCTTCGAAGCGGACGGCACGTGACCGAGAAGAACGTCGTCACCGCGATCCACGACACCCTGCACGAGGAGATGGCGGCGGACGATCGCGTCGTGGTGCTCGGGGAGGACATCGCGACGCGGGGCGGGGTCTTCCGGGTGACGCAGGGGTTCCTAGACGAGTTCGGCGACCGGCGGGTTATCGACACGCCTCTGGCGGAAGCCGGCATCATCGGCATCGCCGTGGGCATGGCCCTGCACGGGCTCCTGCCGGTCGCCGAGATCGAGTTCGCCGACTTCATCCATCCGGCGTACGACCAGATGGTCTCCGAGGTCGCGAGGATGCGGTACCGGACCAACGGGGACTTCGGTCTACCGATGGTGGTCCGCGCGCCGTGGGGCGGCGGGGTGCACGGCGCGCTGTACCACTCGCAGTCGATCGAGGCGACCTACGGGCACATCCCCGGGCTCAAGGTCGTCGTCCCCGGGACGCCGTACGACGCGTCCGGCATGCTCCGGGCGGCGATCAAGGATCCGGACCCGGTCCTGTTCCTCGAGCACAAGCGCACGTACCGGCTGATCAAGGGTGAGGTCCCCGACGAGCCGTTCGAGGTGCCGATCGGCCCGGCGGACGTCAAGCGCGAGGGCGATGACCTGACCGCGATCGCCTACGGGTTGTCCCTGCACCTGTGCCTGGAGGCGGCCTCGAGGCTGCAGGACGAGCAGGGCATCTCGGTCGAGGTGGTGGACGTTCGGACGATCAGCCCGCTCGACAAGGAGACGATCCTCGCCTCGGTCCGCAAGACGGGCAAGGCGATGGTCGTCTACGAGGACAACCGCACCTACGGCGCGGGCGCCGAGATCGCGGCCACGATCGCCGAGGAGGCGATGTTCGACCTGGACGGGCCGATCATGCGGATCGCCGGTCCGGACGTGCCCGCGATGGGCTTCGCGAGCAACCTCGAGCACGCCTTCATGCTCAACGCCGACCAGATCGGCGAGCGGATGCTCGAGCTCGCCCGCTTCTAGGCACGGCCCCAGGCCAGAGCTGGCTCCGGTCCCACCGACCTTCAGTCTCCCCCGACCGGGGTTCAGGAAGATCCCCTGCCCGCGCCGTACATCAGCCCGCAGTGGGGAGCTGCTCGCGACCGCCGGCGTCGCAAGCGAGGCCGGGGGCTAGACTTCCGGGGATGGCCGTCCGCGAGCACAACCCTCTCCAGCGACGTCTCTACCTCCCGATCGTCTCAACGAACGGGACGCCCGCCTCCACCGAACGCAAGCCGCCCTGGCTCAAGGTTCGGCTCCGGCGGGGCCCGAACTATCGCGAGCTCGAGGGCATCATGCGCACGCGTTCGCTGCACACCGTGTGCGAGGAGGCGATGTGCCCGAACATCTCCGAGTGCTGGGAGGAGCGGGAGGCGACGTTCCTGATCCTGGGGGACAAGTGCACCCGGCGGTGCGGGTTCTGCGACGTGATGACCGCCAAGCCCGATGCGGTGGACGAGGACGAGCCCGCAAAGATCGCCGACGCCGTTCGTGAGATGGGACTGCGTTTCGTCGTCGTCACGGGCGTAGCACGCGACGACCTCCCCGACGGCGGCGCGAGGATCTGGGCCTCGACGATCCGGGCGATCCGCGAGGCGGTCCCCGATTGCGGCGTCGAGGTCCTGCCGACCGACTTCAAGGGCGGCGAACGGGACATCGCGACCCTGATCGAGGCCGAGCCCGACGTGTTCGCGCACAACCTCGAGACGGTTCGACGGCTCCACGGCCGGATCCGGCCCGCGTTCGGCTACGCCCGCACGCTCGAGGTGCTGCGCATCGCCCGACGGTTGCGCGAGGGACAGGTCACGAAGTCGAACCTGATCCTCGGCATGGGCGAGCGTCCCGACGAGATCCCGCAGGCGCTGCGCGACCTCGCCGACGCCGGCGCCCGGATCGTCACCATCGGCCAGTACCTCCGCCCGACCGAACACCACCTACCGGTCGACCGGTGGGTGCACCCGGACGAGTTCGCGCGGTGGAAGGAGCTCGGGGAATCGTTCGGGATCGCCCACGTCGAGGCAGGACCCTTGGTGCGGAGCTCGTACCACGCCGGCACACAGTTCCAAAGGGCGACCTCGTCGGTCTGAGGTGAGGAGGAGCCGGCCTGTACGCCGGATCCTGTCCCGGCCCGAGGGCCGGTGGCGACCATCTGTCTGAGCGCTCTCGCGAGCGCCCCGGGGCCGAAGCCCTCGTGCGGCCTACCCGGGAGCTCGGACGGGCCGTCCTCGAACGCTCCCTGCTTGGCCTAGCTCCGGGTGGGGCTTGCCGAGCCGAGCCGGTCACCCGGCTCGCTGGTGAGCTCTTACCTCACCGTTTCACCCTTACCGCTTCCGCGGCGGTCTGTTCTCTGTGGCGCTTTCCACGGGTCGCCCCGCCTGGGTGTTACCCAGCACCCTGCCCTGCGGAGTCCGGACGTTCCTCGAGCGTTGCCACCCGCGGTCGCCCGGCCGGCTCCTCCGAACCCAGTCTAGAGAACCCGACCGGCCGTATCATCCGCACCACGATGCGTGCTCGTGCCGCCATCGCGTGGTTGCCGGTGCTCGCGCTCGCCGCGTGCGCCCAGCAACCCGCCGGCCCGGCGGCGCCGATCGCACCCGCGCAGCTGGCACCCGGCCCGGCCCTCGAGGCCTCCGCCGCGCGCCAGGCCGTCGTCGAGTTCATCGACGCCTACCGCGGGTCACCCGATCACGGCGTCGAGGCGCTCAAGCAGACCGTGGTCGGCCCCGATCTGCGTTCGTGGGTCCGATGGCTCGACGTCCAGCACCGCGAGTTCGACGGGAACATCCGGTCGGCGGCCGACATCCGCGACGTGGAGTTCATCGGCGCCGTGACGGCCCGGCGGATCCCGCTCGCATCGGTCGGTCTGTCCGCATCGGTCCTGTTCCAGTTCGAGCCACCGAACGACGACCCGATCGACCTCGTCCGGGTTCTCGACGGCCCCGTCACGCTGATCCGGACCGCCGCCGGGACCTACCGCGTCGAGGACCTGCTCCGCAACGGCGTGCCGATGTCCGACAGCATCCAGCCGTTCCGCCACCAGTTCCGCGCGGAGGGCGGCGTGACGGTCCAGATGGACTCGCTGTTCATGTTTCCCCCCAAGTGGCAGTTCAACGTGATCGTCGAGAACGCGACCTCTCACGACATCGCGCTCGACCCGCGCGGCGCCGCCCTGTTCGTCGACCACGGCGACACCTTCGAACCCGTCAAGGGCACTCTCACGCCCTCGCTCCTCACCGTGCCGGCGGGGGGAAGCGTCGAAGGGCTGATGGTCTTCCCGGCGCAGCGCTCCGCGGACGGACGCGTCCTCTCGCTCGTTTACGGCACCGGTGCGAAGGCGCTCCGGTTCGAGTTCCCGCTGCAGGATCTCGTCACCGCGGTTCCTCCTCCGGCTCCCACAGACGCGGGGACGGTGCCGAGCGCTCCCAGCTAGCGCCCTCGCCGGCCAGCCACTCGTCGACCCCGCGGTTCGCGAGCGCGTCCGCCTCCACGTTGCGTTCGCGCCGGACGTGCTCGAGCTGCACCTCGTCGAACCCCTTGATCAGCGAGCGAGCCTCGTGGTGGAGCCGTTGGAGCGTCGGGTTCTTCACCTTCCACCGGCCGGCGAGCTGTTCGATCAGCAGGCGACTGTCCGAACGCAGGAGCAGGTGGGTCGCGCCGAGCTCCCTGGACCGTTCGAGACCGCGGATCGCGGCCGTGTACTCGGCCACGTTGTTGGTCGCGACGCCGAGCCCCTCGGCGATCTCGGCGACGACCTCACCGTCCTCGTCCGTGATCTCGACACCGATCCCGGCCGGCCCGGGGTTGCCGCGAGCCGCGCCGTCGCAGTGCAGGATCAGACGAAGACGACGATCCGACGGCAGTACTCACACCTCTTCACGCCCTCGGTGCGTTTCAGGCGGTCGAGCTCGACGGCCGAGAGCTTCTCGTGGCACGCCTGGCACACCCCGTCCACGATCGCCGCGGCACCGACGCCGTGCTTCTGCTCGCGCAGGTCGTCGTAGAGCTCGAGCAGCTCCTCGTCGAACGCAGGCGCGAGGGCCTCGCGCTCCGAACGCTTGGCGCTGATGTCGGCCGAGATCGTGTCGAGCTCCCGCACCGCGTCGCCGCCGACCTCCTCGACGCGCGCCCGGGCCGCCTCTGCCTCGGTCTGCGACTGCGTGGCTCGGACCTCGATGTCCTCTCTGCGGACCATCTGCTCGAGCAGGTCGTCCTCGGTGCGCGAGCGACGCTCCTTCAGGCTCACGATCTCGTGCTGGAGGGCCTCGAGCTCCTTCGCGTTGGCGATCGAGCCGTCGTACATGCGCTTCTCCTCGGCGTGGAGCTTGTCGCTCATCGAGGCGATCTCGTGCTCGAGCCGAGCCGACTCGCTCGAGATCGAGTCCGACGCCAGCCGGAGCTCGCCCAGTCGGGCGTCGGCCTCCTCCATCTCCTTGCGGAGAGAGGACAGCTCCTCGCCACCCTCGAGCTGCTCGCGTCGGTGCTCCAGGCGTTCGATCGACGTATCGAGGTCCTGCAGCTCGAGGATCCGGTCCAGTCCGCGCATCGGAGCGCCAGGTTAGCCGATGCCGCGCGCTACACGAGCGTGAGCTGCTCCCCTTGCGGCTCGTTCCGATGGCCACGCGACCCTCGCGAGAACCGTGCGGGTGGAGGCGCCACGGGCCGGACGCCGCCGAGCGAGCGGATCAGACCCGACACCCGGCGGCCCAGCGCGTCGCGTTCGGCCGCGGGCGCGTAGGGCTTGCGGTAGAGGTGCTCGTAGCGTTCGACCAGTTCGGGGTAGGTCTCGGCGAGCCACGGGAGGAACTCCTCGCGAACGCCGGGGCGGAGATGCAGCAGGATCGGCGAGACGTGCGTGGCCCCGGCGTCGATCGCGGCCGCGGCGACCTCGCGGAGCTGACGCGGGTCGTCGGTGATCCCGGGCAGGATGGGCGCCATGAGCACGCCACACGGGATGCCGGCCTCGTTGAGGGTCCGAACGGCCTCGATCCGCTTGCGCGGGTGCGGGGTCCCGGGCTCGCTCGCGCGCCAGGCGTCCTCGTCGAGCGTCCCGATCGAGAACGCCGTCGACACGTCGGTCACGCGGGCAGCATCGCGCAGCAGCTCGAGGTCCCGCAGGATCAGCGTGCCCTTGGTCAGGATCGAGAACGGGTTCCGGTAGTCGGTGAGCGCCCCGATGATCCCGGGCATCAGGCGGTAGCGGCCCTCGGCGCGCTGGTACGGATCGGTGTTCGTGCCCATCGCGATGCCCTCGCCCTTCCAGCGCTTGGCGGCGAGCTGGCGCCGGAGCACCTCGGGCGCGTTGACCTTGACGACGATCTTCTTCTCGAAGTCCGAGCCCGCGTTCATGTCGAGAAAGGTGTGCGTCGGCCGGGCGAAGCAGTAGGAGCAAGCATGCGAACAACCCCTGTACGGGTTGATCGACCAGTTGAACGGCAAGTAGTTGCCGGGGACGGGGTTGATGATCGTCTTGCACTCGGCCTCGATGAACTCCATCCCACGGAACTCCGGCGTGTCGAACCGCCGCCTCGCGATCTCGAACAGGGGCTCGGGGGCCATCTCGGCACGATAGAACATACGTTCGATTCGGGCAAGCCCTCCCCTCGGGCCCCGCTCCGGCCTAGGCTTCGGCCTCGATGGCGATCTGGCTGGTTCGGCACGGGGAGACCGAGTGGTCGATCTCGGGGCAGCACACCGGGAGCACGGACATCTCGCTCACCCCCGAGGGGCAGCTCCAGGCCGTCGCGATCGGCAAGCTCCTGGCTGGCCGCCGCTTCGATCACGTCTTCGCGAGCCCGATGCTCCGCGCGAAGGAGACGGGCCGGCTCGCGGGGTTCGGCGAGCGCATCCACGAGAACGAGGCGCTGCTCGAGTTCGACTATGGCGAGTTCGAGGGGTTGACGACCGAGCAGATCTGGCAGACGCACCCCGATTGGGAGCTGTTCCGCGACGGCTGCCCGGGCGGCGAGACACCGGAGCAGATGGCCAAGCGCGTCGACGCGCTGCTCGACGAGCTGCGCGAGCTCCGCGGCAACACCCTGCTCTTCGGGCACGGCCACTGCTTCCGTTCGGTGGCCGCGCGCTTCCTGGACCTGCCGATCCACTACGCGACCAACCTGCGGCTGGACGCGGGAACGATCTCGATCGTCACGGACGATCGCGATGGGCCGGCGCTCGTGCTATGGAACCGCCGGGTCCAGCCGAGGGCTATGGTCGTGGCCGATATCGCCGCATCGATCGCCCGAACGGTCCCCTAGCGCCTCGGGCTAGGATGCCCGGATGGGTTGCCTGTTCGCGATCGTCGCCCTCATCACGCCCCGGTTCATCCTGTTCATCCTGTGGCTGTTCACGAACTACCTGAACACCGCGTTCTCGAGCGGGTGGTGGGGGCTCCTCGGGTTCTTCTTCCTGCCGACGACCACGATCGCCTACGCGATCGCCCAGAACGAGTTCACGACCGTCACGGGCGGGATCGAGGCGATGGGCATCGTGCTGATCGTGCTCGGCTTCGTGATCGACGTCGGGATGCTCGGTGGCTCGGGGCGCGGCGTCGCACGCAAGACCTGAGCCGGGCGACCGTGGACGAGACGACGATCGCCGAGCTCCGGGCCTCGATGGCATCAGGCTCACTCACCTCGCGCGCGCTGACCGAGACCTACCTCGCGCGGATCGAGACGTTCGACCCGGCACTCCGCTCGGTCCTGCAGACGAACCCCGACGCGCTCGAGACCGCCGACGCGCTCGACGCCGAGCGGCGCTCGGGCCGCGTACGGGGGCTGCTCCACGGGATCCCCGTCCTCGTGAAGGACAACATCGATTCGGCCGATCGGATGAGGACAACGGCGGGATCGTTCGCGCTCGGCGACGTGACGCCGGCGCACGACGCAGCAGCGGTAGCGCGGTTGCGCGAGGCCGGTGCGGTGATCCTGGGCAAGTCGAACCTGTCCGAGTGGGCGAACTTCCGCTCGACCCGTTCGAGCAGCGGGTGGAGCGCCCGCGGCGGCCAGTGCGTGAACCCATACGATGTCGACCGCAGCCCTTGCGGCTCGAGCTCGGGCTCGGGCGTCGCGGTCTCGGCGAACCTGTGCGCGGTCGCCGTCGGGACCGAGACCGACGGCTCGATCATCTGCCCGTCGTCGATCAACGGTCTCGTCGGGATCAAGCCGACGGTCGGGCTCGTGAGCCGTTCCGGCATCATCCCGATCTCGCATTCGCAGGACACGCCGGGACCGATGGCCCGGTCTGTAGCCGACGCCGCCGCGTTGCTGACTGCGCTGGCCGGCGCGGACGAGCGGGACGCCGCGACCGCGGGAGCCCACGGCGAGGCGGACTACGCGGCGTTCGTCGACCCCGACGGGTTCCGCGGCGCGCGGATCGGCGTGGCCCGGAACCTCGCCGGGTTCAACGACCGCGTCGACCGGCTGCTCGAGGATGCACTCGCGGCGATGCGCGACCTCGGCGCCGAGATCGTCGACCCTGCGGACATCCCCCACGTCGACGAGCTCGAGGATCCCGAGCTCGAGGTGCTCCTGTTCGAGTTCCCAGCCGACCTGGAGTCGTACCTCGGGTCGCTCGGCCTTGCCCAGCAGCACCGGACGCTCGCCGACCTGATCGCGTTCAACACCGAGCACGCGGACGCCGAGATGCCGTTCTTCGGGCAGGAGCTGTTCGAGCAGGCGGCGGAGAAGGGTCCGCTCACCGAGCCCGCGTACCTCGAGGCGCTCGAGACGTGCCACCGGCTCTCGCGCGCCGAGGGCATCGACGCCGTGATGGACCAGCATCGCCTGGACGCGCTCGTCGCGCCGTCGAACGCGCCCGCGTGGCGCATCGACCACGCCAACGGCGACCACGATGTCGGCGGGAACTCGACGCCGGCGGCGGTGGCGGGCTATCCGAACGTCACGGTCCCGATGGGGTTCGCGTTCGACCTCCCGATCGGGATCTCGTTCCTGGGGCGGGCCTGGGGCGAAGGGACGCTTATCCGGCTGGCCTCGGCGTTCGAGCACGCCACGCACCACCGGCGGCCGCCGGAGGTGGAGGAGTAGTGGGCGCTGGAGGACTCGAACCTCCGACCGCTCGCTTGTAAGACAAGCGCAGGCACCTACCGCTACCAGGGCGTTTCCGTAAACGTGCTGGTCAGAGCCTAAACAGGAGCCACACGGGTATCAGTCCGTATCGACCCTTGCTCATGCTCTTGCGGCGCGTCTGCGGCGCGTTCGCGGCATGGCGGACCGGGCGGTAGCTTCCGAACCGTGACCGAGGTTCTCGTCGCGCTGATCGTCGGCGCATCGACGCTTGGAGACGTTGTCCTCACGCAACGGTTTGAGCGGAAGCGCGCCGCGGCCGACCGCGCTCACGACATGCTCGTCCTCAAGCAGGAGCGACGACTCGGGGCTTACCTCGACCTGATGCCACTTCTTCACCGACTGCTCACAGCAGTCGGTCGAACCGCTCCGAGCTTCGTGAAGGGTCAACCTATCGAACCTCCTCCACCCCTCTCAGACGAGGAGTCCTGGCGGCTGAACGCCTTGGCCGATGTCGTCGCGAGCGACGAGGTCCGCACCCTCATGCTGGCCTGGACGCGGAAGCAGTCCGAGTTCTACAACGCCGTCTGGTATCTCCAGCAGGTGCAGCAGGCGCAACTGCAGCACAAGCCCCCGAGCGAAACGAAGGCCGAGTACGGCGTGACGACCTTGGAGCAATGGCAGAAGGTCGACGGGCTCCGAAAGGCACTCTGGGCCGACGCGGAAGCGATTGGCACTCGCGTCAGGGCCGAACTCTGAGACCCGACTGTTCAGCCAGGAACCGCAGCCGATCACGGCCGAGGTCCACGGCCTCGATCGACATCAACGCCTGCAGCATCGCCGAGTCCGGAGACGGGAACGCCGGGAGCGTGCTCGTCGTCGGCGCCGACTCGCCGGACCCCGACCAGTCGGGATTCGCGGGGACCGTCTACCTGGTCCAGGTCTGCAAGGAGCACGACCCCGACCCGCGCCAGTCGATGCCACTGCCACGCCCTCCGGGTTCCGTACCGATCGGCCAACGTCCGAGGCGATGAGCCTTGGGCATGTCGATGGATCGACGAGTTGGCCGACTCGCTCGGCAGCTGTTAGCCGAGGAACTCGAGCCGTTCCTGGGAGCCGACCGTCATCAACGCGGAACTGCCCTCGAGGAGGATGGGCGCGTGACGCCGGTCACTATTCGAGAACGTACATGGGCGAGCAGGCCCGACCGGGTTCGAGGCCGGGCGCGACCCAGCGGTTCAGGTCGGCGGGCCGGTCGACGCCCGCTAGTGGAGCGAAGGGTAGTCCTACACTGCGACTGTGACGAGGAAGCGAGACCGTGAGCGGGATGTCGTCCGGGAGCTCCAGGAGGATGCAACGTGGAGCTCGTGGACGAACTCGATCGAACGATGGAGAGGTCGCCCCCGAGGACCCGTCCCTCGTGATCCGAGCATCTGGACCTTCATGCTTGCAGCGACCCTCATCCTCGCGGTCGGAGTCGCCGTAGTCGGGCTCATCGCACTGCTTCTCAGCCTCAACTGACACGAGGATGGACGCGTGACGCCGGTCACGCTACGGCGGGTACACCTCCGGGGTCGAATCATGCGGTGGAAGCGCTCGAGTGCGACGATGTCCTCTGTGCTGGCTCTGTCCTGGCTTGGGTTCCTCGAGTGGCTCGGGACTCTGCTGCTGGCGATAGCGCCGGTGGTTGCCGTCGTGGTGCTGGTCCTGTACTTGCGGGAAGTCAGCGGGAGCGGATGATCCACGCCAGGATCGGCGAGTGACGCCCGGTGACTATTTCGGAACGTACATCCGCCTGATGTCACTCCGCGGGGTCGCTGGCGGTCAGCCTGTCCGCTTTCCCCCAGAACTTCCACCAAGGACGCTTGCGGTGGGCATTGGCGACCTTGTCCGCCTCCCGATCGCGCCGGATGGCGTCCCCGACCTGGTTGAAGTGCTCTTCGGTTGAGGCTTCCTCGTGCGGCACCTGTCCCCCGCCGCTCCGTCCGAACTCGCTCATGCCTCGATGCTAGGCCGAGGATGGACGCGTGACACCGGTCACTTTTCGGCGGCGTACATCATTCGCGGAGAGGACGGTCGCCGGATGGAACTATCAGGACCTTGTGAGCCCCACGGCCGTCAGTGCGCCTGGTGACCTGGTGGTGTGGCGTCTTCGCCGAGGGTCACCCGCCTCGCCTGGAGATCAGGGTGGCGCAGGAAACTGTCGACGAGCCCGGCCGGCCCGCCGATGCAGGTCCAGTCGTCGTCCCACAATGTAGACACCAGCCATGAGTGGTCGGCCGGGAACATCAGGTTGGGCAAGGCGCCCATCCAGAACGATCCGAGGTCGGTTCTGCGCCAGGTGGCAGCCTGTTCGGGCCCCGCCTCGACCAACACGTAATGCCATTCGGAATACAAGGTCACCATTGGTGAATCGGGGAAGACGATGTCATCGGCACCGGTATCCAGATACCCAAGCAACCACGGCTGGTCTGCCGTGTGCTCGGTCAGCAGCGCGAGTACTGCCCGATCATGCTCTTCCTGCCCCTCCCCTCCGAACGGCAGCACGACCGTCGCGTAGGCCTCGAAGACCGGCGGGATGGCGGCGGTAATGCTAAGGCCCGTGGAAGTGCCGCCGGCGATCCAGGCGACCTCGGCGTCTGTTCCGATGCGCCACTTCCTGCCGCCTCTGGTCCTCCACCAGCCTGGATTCTCCTGTCGCTGGGAGGGCGGCCTCGGGAAGGGCGACGACACAGGTCCGGACATCAGGTCGCTACATGCTCGTTCGGGGGAAATGCTAGCTGGTCGACTAGGGGCTCGGACATACCGCCACGATGGTAAGGCAGCCCGGGCGTGCGCGAGTGTTCGGGAATGCACTTGGGCAGGCACGCCGATAGACGGGATGACCGTGGAACGGCGTAGCCTCCTGCCGTGCGTCCCGATCAGCTCCAGCGCCGAATCCGCGAACGCCTCGACGCCCTCGGCCCCGCTCCCCGCGCCGAGTTGCTCCACGTTCTGATGCTCCCCGACTTCGAGCGAGCCGACCGGATCGGTGAGTTCTGGGGGCTACCCGGAGAGCCGCACCTTCGCCGAGCTGCTGATCGATTGCGAGGAGGATCGGACGCTCCGAGCGGTGCTCGTCGGGATGCTGCGGGAGGCCGGAGAGTCGCGACCGGAGGCGCTGTGACATGAAGCCGTATGGCCCCCTGGTCGCTCCGGTCCTCGTCGTCTGTAGCAGAACGGACCCCTTGGGTGTCCATGCGCCATGATCGAACGATCGATTAGGACCCCCGACGCGCGGGCCATGGAGGCGACGGTGGCCGAGGCACCGGTCCGGTTCGAGGAGTTCTTCGACGCGGAGCACGCGCGTCTGTTCGGCGCCCTGTGCTTCGTGACCGGGGACCGCCACGAGGCGGAGGAGATCATGCAGGATGCGTTCCTCCGCCTGTGGGAACGCTGGGACGACAGCAGGATCGACGACCCGTCGGCCTACCTTTTCCGGACCGCGATGAACGTGTTCCGGAACCGGTACCGGCGGTCCGCGCTCGGGCTGCGGAAGACGCTCAGCATCGCCCCGAGCGAGGACGCGTTCGCGACCATCGATGACCGCGATCTCCTCGTCCGTTCGCTCCGCGAGCTCACGCCCGATCAGCGCGCCGCCGTGCTCCTGACGGGCTACGTCGGCCTCTCCTCCGAGGAGGCCGCGCAGATGCTCGGCATGCGCCCCGGCACCGTCCGTACCCTCGCGACGCGTGCCCGCGCAGCGATCCGTGAGAAGGCAGGTGACACCCGATGATCGACGAGCGAGAGCAGTTCGGACGCGTGGTGCGAGGGTTCGCGCCGCCCAACGACGCCTTCGAGCGTTTCGTGGACCACAAGGGTCGCAAGCAGCGGAACCGGCGGATCCGCGCCGGCGCCCTCGGCGTGATCGTGGCGCTCGCGGCGGGGATCCTCTTCGTGAGGTCGCTGACCTCGGACTCCGTCCCGGCGAACCCGCCCGTCGAGCCCACGCCGGCGCCGCTGTCCGGGGCCATCGCGTACAACCTCCAGGGTCACATCCACGTCGCCGGCCTGGACGGGTCGAACCCGGTCGCGATCGCCGACGTCGTCGCCATCCACGAGGAGTGCCCGGGCGAGGCCTACACGAACTTCCCGTCATGGTCGCCGAACGGGCGATACCTCGCGTTCAACCGGCAGTGCGTCGACCCCGCCCTCATCGAGGTCGTGATCGCCGACCTGCAGGGCAACTTCGTCGAGAGCTTCCGGGTGGCGCAGGCGTACCCCCAGGAGATCGCGTGGTCACCCGACTCCACCCGCGTCGCGGTGTGGGACGAGTACCACTTGCGCGAGGGCACGTACACGATCGGCGTCCACGGGATCGACGGCACCCGTCAGGCGCAGATCGAGATGCCTCCCGGATGGGAGCCGTCCGACGGCGGCGCCCCGACCTGGACGCCGGACGGCGCCTCGCTGATCGTGAGCGAGCTCGAGGTCCCCCTCGACGGCGATACACCACGGGAGATCCCGTTCCACGGAACGTTCACGGATCCATCCGGAGGGTGGTGGCCGGGCGCGTTGGCCTACTCGCCCGACGGATCGCAGATGGCGTACGGCACGCCCCAAGGGCTGATGGTCGCGCGAGCCGATGGCTCCGACCCTCGTGAGGTGTCCGGGGACGGCGCACACACCGCGGCGTGGTCTCCGAACGGCGAGCTGATCGCGGTCGCCTCGGCCGACCCCGGCGATCGCCCGGATACGCCCGAGGGCATCCTGTACGAACAGTCCCCTAACCGACTCAGGGTCGTGGATGTGGCGACCGGGTCGACGACCGTGCTGTCCGAAGGCGCGTGGTTCGAGGTCATCGGGTTCTCACCCGATGGCGACCGCGTCCTGTTCGGCGAGCATCGAGACGTTGCGGGGCAACCAGGGACGTACCTCGACTCGATCTGGAGCATCGGGGTCGACGGCTCCGACGCCCGGCAGATCGTCGTGGGTGCGTACACCGGGGTCCTGCGCCCGACCTGACGCACGGGCGCAGTTCGCCCACGCTGCAACGGAACCTCCGGGACCTGAGGGGGTCCCGAGGCCGCTTTGGCGATCGGCGAGGCCCTGGGCTGGATCTCGCGCCGATCCTGGTCGCACCGAGGGAGTGCT
>Ga0207674_10000621_pt1 | contig 46588 bp, 85 predicted proteins | sample KBSCornC72_FD_184303 | JGI IMG/M metagenome (GOLD analysis project Ga0207674, IMG submission 184303) | Corn rhizosphere microbial communities from Kellogg Biological Station, Michigan, USA - KBS Corn C7-2 (SPAdes) (version 2) | ecosystem: Host-associated > Plants > Roots > Rhizosphere > Soil ... | reverse complement strand
ATTTGCATTAGGAGCATTTACATTAATACTTACATTTCCCACACTAACAGCATGGCTCGCATATGTTTTATTTGCGTTATTTATTATCTGACTTGCAGATAAACCGCCAAGGTCAGAGTTAGATTTCAAAGTCTGAGCACTAAATATTGCAGATGCCATTGAATTAGGATTGGAAGAAAGTAATTTTTTTGCACCATCTAAACCAAATCTCTCACCTAAATAAATTTCTCCACCGGTTGGTTTTCTATTTAGAAAACTAGATAGTCCTTGAGATATACTTTTTAAATTTCCTATCCCTGCTATAGAGTTTTTAATCGGGTCATTTTTATCATTAAGATCACCAGCTTGGTCAAGGAAAGTACTGTCGATAACTTGAAATAACCCTGAAGCACTACTTGTTTTAGATTTAGCGTTTGGGTCTAATCCACTTTCAATATTTGCAATTGTTGCAGCAACAGAAGGGTCGAAACCTTGACTCTTTGCGACGCTTGCAATCATATCTGTGATAAAATTTCTATTTGTACCTTGTTGACTTAAAGGGATATAATTTTCAGCTTGTTTAGTAAACTCTTCGTCTGTAAGTTTTTTATCTCCGCCACCGAATTTAGAAAAGAATCCATAGATTAAACCTAAGGGACTCAATGCCGCAAATAAATATTTTGAAACTGTTGTAACCCTAAGAATGGAACTCGCTAAATGGTCGAATTTCTTTGCTAAACCACCTATGAATTTATAATAATCTTCGAAAGCGGATTTACCTCCGCGAAGATAAACTACAAAATCTTGAATAACTAAACCAACTGCAATAAGTGCAGCTGCTAAAACATATAGCTCAGGATTAGCCGCAACAATCGCAATAAGTGCAGGAATTAAACGAGTAGTAATTGCAGAAGCAATCGCAACTATAGAATTGAGTATTGCACCACCTAAAAGAATAGATATTGCTAATAAAACTGCTTTAGCGAGTTGAGCATGTTCTTGCATAAATCGAAAAGATTTTACAAGCATCTCACTAAATTTAGTCAAAACTGGAATCAAACCATTTGCAATCGTTAATTTAATATCTTGCCAAATCAACTGGATATCGTAGAGAGAATTTCTAAATCGAATATTCTTTTCAGTATTCTCGTCTCTAACAGCGCCAAGTTGACGCATTTTATCAACAAGCTCTATTGCACTTTTACTGCCGCTCGAAAGTAATCTAATTGTAGCGGCGTCTAGACCTAACTGCTGTCCAAGATTTAACTGCCAAACTTTAGGCAAGCTTTTAAACTTATCTCCAATGTTTGCTAAAAGTTCTGTTGCAGTCTTCATCTCGCCGTTAGATTTTTGGAGATTTAATCCAAGTCTTGCAAAAACAAGTTGACCTGCGCTTCCAAAATTTGTTTGGACATCGCGAAGCTTTTGAGCAAGATTAGAAATAGAAGAATAAAACCCTTCAGTAGTTCCACCAGTTCTTTTAACAGCTTCGCCCCAAGCATTTAAACTTTGAATATTTTCATTTGTTACATAAGCAAGGTTATCTAATTTTGTAGTAAGTGCAACAGTTTGCTCAATAGCTTTTTTAAGAAAATCAAACGCTTCTATTCTTGCAAAGGAACGAAGTATCTTATCGGTAAGACTATTGATTGTTTGCTCAACTTTATCAGATGAGTCTTTTGTCTTAGCATTATCAAAGACAAGGGATAAAAAAAACGTATCTAAATTCATTTTGCGTTTTCATTCCTCATCTGTTGGATTTCTTGATAAGTTAATTCATTGTAATTATTTACAAGAATTATTTCATACAGATCCAAGGCGTCTTCATAGCAATACACACTTTTAAGTTCGTGTAGTGTTGCCAATTTTTGGTTTATGATAGCTACAAAAATCGGCAGTAATCCTTTACAATAAATATGTGGGTATGATTCCACATATTTATATGGAATATTCATCCTGGTTTTTGAGAAAAAAAACCTAAATTTATCTTAATTAATTCAAATATTAGTTTAAAAAATGCTTGGAAACTACACAATCTAGTGTTTAATTCCTGAAGAGTTACTGGTGTTTTAAAAACAGCACTTTCTATAATTTCTACTCCGGTAATTAAAGTAGAAATAAGCTCATCACGATCTTTATTTGAAAGTGTAGCAATCGCACCTTTAACTGCGCTAAGAACTACACCCCCAACACTTCCTGCATCAGTCGTATTTTTTACACCCTCGACAGTGTATCCAGTTTGAAAAAGATTATGTAAAATTTGCTCGAGATAAGCATCAACTCTATCTCCAGCTCCCCTTGCTACAATTCCAATAATTTTTATAACTAAAAAACCAGCTTCTACAGATGACATTTTCTTAGTTACAAAATTAATGACAACTTTCTCACCGTCTTCATTTTTATCTTCAATACTAAAATTAACTATTTTCATTAGCCAAAGTTTCCTATTATTGTTGCAGCTGCAGCCCCTAGGCTTGCATAATTCGGTAATTGAGCAGACCACTTGATTTTTATCGGCTTAACTTCATCGGCAAGTTCAAAGCCCTTAGGACCGCTATCAAAACTAAAATCAGGGTATGTAAACGAAACTGCTAGTGATGGAATGATGACGTTTAAATTTCCATTGACAACAAAACCAGTATTATAGACTGCTTGTTGAAGACGATAGATGAAAGTCATCGCAGGAGAACCTGACCAAAAAATAAAACTTCCCTCAACTTTTTTAGCCATAACTGATTTTTGAAGAAATCCGTCACAACCCATTGTTGATTTAACAATATCAACATCGGGTATTTCTAAAATATTATCGTTCGCAAAACCTGTTAGAAGTTTTGGGGGGCCTGTTAAAACAGATGTAAAAGTAATAATCGCATTCTTACTTGTAGCTATATATGCTGGCATTTCTATTTCCCCTTTAGAAGTATGTTCGTGTATTGATTGGGAGGAATTGGTATGCAGACCCTTTAGTATAAAGGATGTACCATGGAGAGCTTTCCCTTAATTTTCTTAAACCCGCTGGCGGTAGTGTATTAAGGATAGCATATCCATTGTTGGTTAGTTCAATTGAATCTATACCAAAAGTTGTTTTAATTTCAATTGAGGTATCTGTATCAAAAGTCAAACCGGTAGCTATGATGCCATTTGCTTTTGAACCCTCTAATGCAGTATGCAATGCCGATCTAACTTGGCCTTGCCCATCCGGGTCAATTGGCACTTGACCTACGCTTAAAAAGAGATCTTCTGTTTCAAATTGACATTGATAAGCAATCCAAACAGCGGCTACTAAATTATCAACAAATGTCCACTTACCAGTGATAGCTCCAGGATAAAAGAAATTTTGAGTAAGAGCTGAACCTGTAGTGACAACTTTACCATAATAATTAATACCTTTTTGACCTAAAATTCTTGCAATACTTGTACTTGTTACAGAAGGTAAAAGACCATTTTGTTGTTTCCATGCAAGCGTAATCGCAGAATTCGGCTGAGTTAAATCAACAGAAGCAAAAATACCTGAAGCTGCAGAAACTCTGTCAGAATTATTGTAAATTACTTCATCAAAAACAGAGCAGTTGTTAATCCCTGCTTGAGTAATTTGATACCAAATGCTTGTTGTGTCAGTAAGAGACTCAAGAGCAACTTCATTACTCCAAACTAAAGACCAAAATCTATCACCTTGATCACTTACCCATTGTGCAAGTTCTAAATTCTTAGAATTGTCTAAAGAACCACCTAAATCATCGACAAAATACAAGCTAAATTGATCAGTAAAACTTTCTTTTAAAGATTCTAAGCATTCTGTAACTGTTTTGGCATCAGACCCATTAGAAATAATGGCTCCAGTTGCCGCTGTAGTCTTTAAAATAGTCGCTAAGTTTGTTGTAGCAGAACTAAAGAATCCAAGGGTTGAAGCTGCTCCGGTTGTAGTATTTATCGCATAAAATTGACTATTTACCCCGTCATAAGCAAAAGAGAAAATAGATGCGATAGGGTGAGCAGAGATAATTGCACTCTCAATTAAAGAAGCTGCATCAGATAGACTCGTAGCCCCAGTTAAATCAATTGCGGTTGTATTATATGAAGTTCCATTTACAACAACGTTAATCACTCCAGCTGAAAGAGCTTGAAGAGCTGTTAAAGTCCCTGTTGGGTCTGTAATAGTACCGCCTCTTAAATTAGAATCTGTTGCTGTAAGAGTAAGTAACCCAAAATAGATATATGGAGGGAAAGTTATCGCAGTGTTACAACTTGCAAAATATTTTCTTGCACTTGCATACTCAGCAGAACCTGTCCCGAAAAAAGTTCCTACGTCAGGTAAATTTGTAAACTGAAGAATAGGGGTTGTAGGTGGAATTGCAGTGTTAGTTGTTAAAGCTAACCCTGCAAAAGATTTTGCATTATTAAGTGGGTTTTCAACCGTGTTCGTGACAGGAATATATAAACCAATGTCTATGGCAGCCATTATGTGTACTCCGTAAAATTAAGTTCAACATCTGCGAGGCCAAAACCTGGCATCGGAATTCTTACGATATTTGTATTTAAAACAGTGAAGGTTACTATGTACCTTTTCATGTATCGGTCTCTGTCATTAACAGGACTTGCGTTTGGCGGTATCATTTTTACTTTTCCAATTCCTCTTTTATAATCCAGCAAGTAATTACTTCCCGCTGATGAATCAACATAAGTGTGGAGAATATGCGCACAGATATCCGCATTATCTCCATACAAATCAACTTGAAATTCATAATCACCAAATGGAGTTAGAACTTTTTCTTGAGCTAAAACATCGAAATCTCTTAAAGGATAGGCGGGTGCCTTTCCAATATCTTTTTGTGTAATGACAATGAAATTATTAGAGACAGGGAAAGTAATATTATTTTGATATGCATCAAAAATATTATCTGGAAAGTAATACCCAGTTAATAAAGTGCTTATCATTGTCCAAATAATTTGAAGGTCATTCATTACTTAAATCACTCTGTACACAAGTTAATAAAACCCAGCCTGTCCTAAATTTTTCATCTACTCCAACAACTTTATATTTTAGATTATCAAGAACTAAAAAATCACCACCTGTTGATATATTTCTATTTAACCCAGTTAGTTGTTCTTTATTTATCCAGAAATCTCTAAATATTTCAGTAACGTTGTACCCATTTTTATAAATAAGAGTTTCAGATGATTTAAACGCTCCGCTTCCTCTTGAAGAAAATTGTATGTTTGCATCTACAATAAAAGGGTCATTATATGCAGGTGTAACAGCCCCTAAAAAATTTGTTTGCCCAGAAAAAGTATGAACTTCTACTTGAACAATCGGATAGACTGGAGTTAAAGCGCGACTAGCGATGAAATTAATATTCATTTTTTCACCACATAGTTAACGGACTCTTGCATTTTACCAGTCCAAATTAAAGGCGAATCATATCCTTTTAATTTAATAACTTTAGGACCGTTTCTAGGAGTTCCTTCTCTTGCGAACCAGCTAATTGTTTCTTGAATATCTCTTTTAACTACAAAACCAACTACACGTAAAGCTTGTAAAACATCTATGTTTTCTTTTTGAGCATAAATAATATTAATGAGTTCTTGTCGCCATTTTTTATTATTTTCATCAAAAGTTTTTTGCATAAATGGACGAGCAGGGATTATCTCTCCATATTTTTCTGCATCTAAACCAAAATTTATTTTTCCATATTCCATATCAAAAGCCACTTGGGCCACTTGAGTTCCATCATCATAAATAGACTCTGGAAAGAATCCTGCGTCAATTTGTCCAGTTTGGTTTTTAACTTTGCCTAAGAATTTTTTTAAATTCTCACCGCCGCTAATAGTAGAGAGAGCCATAGTAGCACCCTCCAAAAACTGAACCGAAATTTTGACAAGTATTGACGGATTGAAACCCACCATGCATCTTCATTAAATATGCAATCTTCGCGCCCCAAGCGGTTTGATTCCACCAAATTAAAGCATTTGATTCATCAACAAAGAATTTGCCGTCAACAGTGCCTTGTTTAGCTTCTGTAACAATTCCACCAGCACCAGGTCCGCGATTCCATAATTCAGCAAGATGAGCTTCAACCACATAGTAATAATGCTCTTGTTTATCAATGGGAAGTAAAGAAACAATTGGAGTACCAACTTCATCAACTTCTATCCATAAATTAATAAGCACAGCATCCGGTATATTTGCATACATCGGGTACTGAGCTCTAAATAAATTTATATCAAAAGCTGGAATCGCCAATTTTTACTCTCTTTCATCTTTAAATTTCGAAATACCTGTGACTTTAGAAACCATTTCGTTTTGTGTAATAACTGGCTTACTATCATCCATTTTCTTTTTAGCTTCAGATTCATTTTTCGCTAAATAGATTTGAGCGTCTAATGTTCTTCCGCTGATTGGGTCTTTTCCACCGAATAAACCAATATGGTCAACATATTTTGCTTTAATTGCATTAAATACAGACTCTTCCATTTCAGTTTTAAAAGGAACTTCTGCACCACCAGTAAGAACTTGATGTGAATTTGTTCCTTTAATTACATAAACATTCTCAATACCGTTTTGGATAATTGAAAACTGATGGCCAATTGGTGAACGACTAAAAACAAAACTCATGCTAAAATCCCCGATACTGTTACGATTGGCGCATATTGAAATATTGCGCAGCCTGAACTACCAAATGACCATTTTTGTCTCTTAGAAGACATTTGGGGCACAAGGGTATGTCCACGTAATTTGTAAGTAAATAAATCAGCCACCATGTCGCCACCTTGTGGGCTTGGGCCAATTAATTGAAAAGATTTAAGGGTGTTATATTCAGGAGTAGAAACAATTTCTAGACCTGGAAGAGTTGCTTTAATAATTGCAGTAGCATTCAAACCAAAGGAGTTGGTTGAATTCATATAAGAAACAGCTGCAGTTGGCACGCATAATTTATATTTTGCACCGAGTTCAACATTTCCACCCATTTGATTTTGCATAACAGTCATTGCAGTAACAATAACATCATTCGCAATATCATTTGCACCCGTTGCAGTATTCGCAGCTTTAACAGACCACAAGGGAGAACCTGAGGAGCCGTTGGTTGCAGGAGTTGCAGCGTTTAATTGAGGGTCATTCAAAAGACCAAAAATTTGTGAAACAAATGCGCCTGCGCCATTGATATTTCCGTAGAAAAATAATCTATTTTGTGCGATAGCAATTTGCATCGCTGCAGAATATTGTTTACGAGAAACTGCATCAACTTTAGCTTCTGCAAGGGTTGCAACTTCTAGATCACCGTATTGAATTACAGTTTGACCACGATAAACATCGCGGGTTGGGAATGTTTCATTAATGTCAGAGATTAAAGTGCTACCGTAATCAGTGTAAGGCTCAATTTGACCCTCAAGGCCAATCATCGCGTATTGAGCTTTATTTGTAGTGAAGCCACCATATTGAAGCGGTCCACCAATTTGTTCATATCGCCGAACAGGCAATAGCTGGTCAATAATTTTATTGATGTTGACCAAAGTGTACCAACCAGGCACGCCATTAGAATTTGGGTTATAGGTATATGTGTCTACGTCACCAACAAGTTGATTTGCTTTTTCTCTAAAACTATGGTTAGAGTCAGCAACAACCGGAGTATAGCCACTTTCAAATTTAATACCAAAATCTTTGTCGAGCATCTGTAAAAAATCGTGCTCGCTCATGTTATCTAGATTCATCTTTAAGCTCCCGCATTTTGAGTATTTGTAATTTCAACTGGCACACCAGATGACCAACTCGAGTAAACTTTTCCAACTTTGAAATTGGTTTTAGCTGTGTTAGATGGAGGTGTTCCACCCAAGCCGACAACTACCCAAGTTCCCGTTGCGTAATTCACATAAACGTCATCGCCGCGAACAGGAGAGCCGAAAGTACTAGAACAAGTGGTAATTGGAACAGGAACACTGCCGCGAGTTTGAACTTGAACATTGCTACCCGCACTAATAGTTGTTGAAAAACCAAGTACAGAATCGCCGAATGCCATCGCACTTGCGTTAGAACGCATAACGACACCCGCTAATACACCACCAATCCCTGCAGAGTAGTTACCAAGTGCTTGTACAGTTTGGTCTGCAATGCCTGTATAAAAACAAGGATTACCAACGGTTAAATCATTTAGAGCGATGCTTCCGAAAGTGTAGCCGTCAAGCAAAGCTTGAGTGGGTACACCGACTTGGTATGGATTAGGATTTTGAGCAATCTGCTGCCCAGCTGCATAAACTGCCATGTTATTAATTCCTTCTTTCTAAAAATGAACGAAAATCAGCATTCATAGTAACTTTAGGTATAGAGTTGCTATCCAAAGTCACTTTTGGCGAAACGTAACTTTTTACACTAGAGAAGGCTTCAACCATCGCTTGTTTTTGCTCAAAAGTTTTGCCTTCAGGATTTCTTTTTTGATTCTTAATGATAGTATCCAAAACAGATTCAGCACTATCAAAGGCCATTTTGTTTACTCTTCCACAAACTCTTTCGTATTCAGCAAAAGCAGAATCAAGAGCCATCGATTCTTGTTTGAATTTACGAATCTTTTCTTCAGCAATTTTTTCAGCAAGAGCAGCAACATCTACAACAGAAGCAGCGTCTTTAGACATGCAATCTTTCTTATCCATTGCTTTTTTATCCATAGTCGGCTCATCATCTTCCATGTCTGAGTCTTTGACTTTTTTCTTATCTTTAACTTTCTTCTCGTCTTCAACTTCGCCTTTTACACGCTTAGCTTTAGATTTGACTTTTTCAATTGCTTCAGCTTTTTCATCTTCTGACATTTTGTCATTGTCTAAAATAGCTTTGTGGGCATCAAAAGCCTCATCTAAAGTTAAAAGGCCATCGACCTCTTTGTCTTTTTGCCAAAAAAACTTCATTTTTGTTCCCTTTTCTACGGAGTTTTCATCGGCCACCGTGGCCGGTTTGTATCTTGGGTCATTCACCATCGCGACATGGTTTGCTCTAATTTTTGTCATTCTGATATCATAGGGCATTCCATTATGGGAGCCTTTTTCAATCACAGGTTCATAGAGATACCCACATGACAGATGCTTTTTCGTACCTTTTTCTAGTTCATCAATTGCTGACTGTTTCCAAAAAACAACAGTAGCTAGTTTTTCACTACCTTCATCTCGACTTTCTCCAGTTGTCCCAACTACAAATTTTTCTTTGTAGTCAGTTGCAGAGAAATCCATATGCTGAGAAAGAAGCGGCTTATTAGAAAAATCAGAGTCTTCAATCTCTTCTCGGGGTCTATAAACGCGATAAACTTTTTTCGGGTCAAGCTTGTGTTTTTGATAATTAGGGACTTCATACCCATAATACAAAGCAACATCTTCACCAGTCAAAACACAGTTAGTAACAGTCAAATATCCGAATTCGTCTTTTGTTCTGTTGCTATCGAATTGCATTTATGCTAAAAGACCTCCTTTTGTAGTTATTCACAAAAATTAACAAAAGTCAAATTTTTGTCATAAGTATTATTTATTTTGTGAAAAATTGGTAAATTACGAATCTATGAGAGTTTAATATCAGTTGTGGTAAATGTACGCGGTTCTTCTTTTAGATGTTTCCAAGTGTCATCGATAGAAGTAGTGCAATGAGGGTCCTCTCCTCTATTTATTCTTTCTAAAGCTGCTAATAATGCTATTTTCATCTCATCAACAGCTGCTTTATAGACTTCTTTCATATCAAATATTTCACATTTTGTTTCTAAGTATCTTAATTGTTTTAAACAAAATTCTATTCCTTCTTTCATGTTAATTTCTCTCTACGTTGAATCTCATCTAATGGATGTAAATCAAGGTTAAATTTCAAATCCATTGTTAGTGTAGCTCCTTTGTAATCTTGCTCTCCTAAACAAACCTCGTTTACATATTCTTCTAATAATTGGTTAACAAAATCGAGAGTAAGAGGAGGAATACATTGATTATTAAAACAAAAAATATTGTCGCATCCTGATTTTTCTAAAGACCATTGTTTTAGAAATTCCCAGTATTTATCTTTTAATTTTTTAGAATTATTACATATCATCCTCTCTCCTTTTCTCTTCTTTGAATTTCATCTTGAATATACCAAATAGCTTTTTTAAGGTCTTCAAGAGCATCGTTCTTTAAATCAGCTCTCCAAATATATTTTATTGCATTTCCTAAATTAAAGTTCATGTGGCGGGTAATTTCAATACATTCAATTCCTGATGGGTGTCTAACATAATGAACTGGATGATTTATCTTTTCAGGATTCCAACTCCACTTAAAATCAGGATTTTCCTCCCCTTCAAACTTATGGGTGCTTATAGTATCTCCAAAAACAGCGACTGGCATATTAATCTCCTATTTTAAAATCAATTTATAAGAGCATTTACAATTTATTTTCCATCGAGGCATAATGTACTCACCTTCAATTAGACAACCTTTTTTTATATCAAACTCTTTATTGTTAGCTTCGGCATGAGTTTTTCGATGAGTCTTACCAGCTATAGACTTCTTCCAAATCGCTTTAGTAAAGCCCATTTCAATAGCTTCTTGCTGGTCTAACAAAGCAGTCGCTTTAGCAATTTGGTCATTTGCAATAAGCTTAATTCTTTTAGAGGACCTATCACTAATTTTTGATAACTCAGCAACAAGTTTCTGAGCATTTCCACCCACTGCTACATTTCGCATTACAGCGCCTTGAACTTGCTCATGATATTGTTTTGGTATTGATTTAATCAAAGCTACATTCTCGGCAATTCCTGATTCAATGATATTAACTTTTGCATTTCTCTCAACCATGTTTGGTTTAATGATAAATGGATTCTTAAACTGATGCTCGTTGAATTCTACAACTTCAAAAAATCCTGGTTCAGGTAACGGCTGCTTTAATATCTTTTGAACTGGTGTTAATTGTTGTTTCTTAAATTGTTCATTCTCTTCTTTAATTTGACGTTCTAAAGTATCAACTAAGGTAATATTCTCTTGTAATTTTTGGGGTTCAATTAACTTATCTGGATATCTTTTGTATATATTTTCAAATTTCTTTTGAGATGCTCTATTAGCATCTAATATAACTTTTCTTGCTAATTTGAGACTTCTACTGTTAAAAGCTCGTGACCATTTCTCACCCAATTCATCAATCATCTGATTCAATCTAATAATTGGATCATCATCTTTTACTAAATATGAACTATTTTCTTTATAGAAGCTTTTTATACTTAATAAATAATCTCGAGACATAGCATTCTTTAATAACATCAATTTAGATGTATACCATGCAACAGATGCAGCGCTTTCTTGTTTTATCGGAATCTCAATCGGTTTACGCCGCTTCATTCAAGCTATCCTTTTCAGGTTCTGCATCTTCAAAATCTTCTTCCGGCAGGTCTTGTAAACCTGCATATCCAGAATCAGGGTCTTTTGCTATAGCTTCTCTAATCTCATTTCCTTCAAGTATATTATCAGCAAAATAAGCAGTATTAATTTCAGCTTTAATCTTTTGAACCTCCCAAATTTCTTTCGGAGTCTGTTTCCAAAGCGGATTAAACTTAAAATCTAAATCTTCATCTACACTACCAAATAAACTCATTTGAGTTAATTGAAAAATCCATTCATAAGTTGGTTTAATATTTACATCTTGGAACGAGCCAACATTATCATAGTAAAGTCTAACTTCATTATTATCACCGCTATGCAACCCCCCTTTTGATTTTTTCATAAATAGAACAATCTCAGGCATACCAGTAAGCGCACAGAGGTATCCGGCATTCTCATTCAAAATCTCAACCAACCCCGCCATCGTCATATTGAATTGTTGCCATTCTTCAGGAGCAGTTGGGTTGTTATCTAACGCAAATATCGAATAATTGTTTTGGAGGGCTTGAGCCAATTTCATTCTAGAAAGAACATCTTCACCTCCCTGAAATGAAGATCCTTCTTTATAATTCAGCAGTGCAGCCATGTTGGTTTTGAAAATATTGATATTATATCGCCCAGAAATCCCAATAATATTCTGTCTAACAGTTTCAAATCCCCATAGATAATCAAGGCAGAGTTGAACAAGTGGCATGCCATTAAACCAATAAATTGGCTTAAGTAGAGTAGGGACGTCATTATAACGAAAATGCCCAAGTCTTGAATGATGCATGCGAGTATTTAAAATGAGCCAATCACTGGGCACGTAATAATCTTCAGCAAGCGGATTCACAGCATTAAAATTGCCGGGGGTTGCATAGAGCGGCTCAATCGGTTTTAAGTAAAGAAGCCCGTTTTTTGGTACTTTTTCAAGAGTCAAAGGGGTGAGATATTCTTCTCCTCCTTCTCTGCTGTCATCTCCAAGAATTTTTGGATAGAGTTTGCATCCGCCGAACATCAACATCATTTCAACACATTCGCGAATTTTACCCTGCACATTTAGGCGTTTCATCTCATTTTCAATAGCAGTAATTTTTTCATTGCCAGATGAACTACCTGTTTTTTTAGAAAATATTTTAATACCTTCTCTTACACAGTCACGCGAAAGTGTTTGAATGATGCGCTGAACAATCCCATTTTGAGAAAGTAACGAATATTCAGGATAGCCAAGGAATCGGCTGTTTAATAGAGTGTTATTAATTTTACCAAATGGTCCAAAGTTACACTGATTAATTGGTAAGGAATCTGTTGTTAATTTGTCGCCATCTTTAGCTAAAATGGAAGGGGGATTATCAGGAGTCTTAAACCCACTAACAAAATTGGGAGGGTATTGTTTACGCTCATAATCCCTGATAATCTCCTTAGCAGTATCGGATAAAAAGAAGTCTTTGTACAGTTGTTGCGATTCTCTCTTATTTTTACTCATTTTAATAAATTCCTAATTGTTGCCACACAGCAGGATTAACTTTTATAGGTTTTCTACCATTTGCAGCGATTTGTTCACATAAAGCATAACGTAAAGCATCCCAACCGTGATTGTGAGCGTCTACGATGTCAGTTGTGATGATACCAGTGTTTTTATCTTTTTTGTATTTATAATTAAAACATTCAAAAATGAAATTCTTGCAACGGGGATGTACTATTATGTTTTTTCCAAGAAGGTATTGAATTCCTGCTTCAACTGAACCTTTTCCCTTGGGTGCTGCTTCAATGTGCAAACCGTCATAAGCGAGTTGAGCAATCGTGTCGGGACGCGATTCATCACCCCGCCACTTGCCGTGTAGTTTTTCTCTCTCACCGAAACTTGTTTGAATAACATTCATATACTGTGTGGGCAAAAGCTGATGCTCATAATGCTCTCTATGTATATAGATAGTGTCGTCATCTGGAAAACAAACTTCGATCATAGCAGCTGGGTCAGTGCTAAATCCAAAATCCATTCCATATAGAAAATAAATCCGTTCATTTCGAGGAATAGCAGCCTTAGTTCTGTAATAAAACCCGTTTTCTTCTACAAAACCTAAATCGAGAATCTTAAATTTATTTTTAAAAATCACATCTTCAGACATACTAATAACTTTACCAAGATAAATATGCTCATATTTGGCATAGTCATATTGCTTTAGCCATGCGATTTTCTTTAAAACTACATCAGAATTAAACGGATTATCATAATAATTCATCTCAAGTCTGAAAATATCTTCTTCGGGTTTTGGATCTATTAACCACATTTGATAAGTAGCACTCTGTTCTTCGCGAGGATTAAACGCAATGATTAACTGACACCCAGCTTGCCGAAGAGTAGGGTCTAAAATATCCCATAAATCACGACTAATTGTTTCTGCTTCTTCTACAAAACAAGCAACAATATTAGGAATAGATTTTATTTGCATTATGTCGCGAGCTAAACCTTTAAATATAAATTTCAATCCATTTTTCTTACATAGAACATGGTCATATTTAACATCAAATAAATGCAATAGATTATCTTCATAAATCATATGCTTTAATTCCGCATATGTAGAAGTTGCAAGCGATGATTGAAATTCACGTGCGCATACAATATGTCCTGGTAGTGTCTGTTCTAGGGCGATATTAAGTAATTTTTTTAACACCATATTAGTCTTAGCTGATGAGCGTCCACCATGTAAAACTTGATACATTTTTTTTGTTTTAAAAAATTCTATTCCTTTTGCGGGAATCCTCCACTTAATTTTCATTGAGACGCTTCGACAGGCAAAAATTCAATTGTAATGGGAGGGGTAGTAGAAGATACTTGGTCTCCTAATTGAGAATTATTTTGATTAATCTGAGTGTTGGTTGTTAAATTAATTGGTCTTTGAATCTGAGTGATAACATCACTGGCATTCAATAACGCTGCCATGGGGCTAAATATCTCCGAAATAAGACCGTATGTTGTGCCTTTTTCATCATCTTTTTTAATATACCTGCCATCTGGGTGCGCTTTAATAAACGCACTCATCGCGATTTTTGCTTCTAATATTAAATCAAGTAACTCAGATTGTACTGCTCGCGCTTTTTTACGTAATTCGAAAACTGTTTCTGATTCTTTCTCTGTGTTCTCAATTTCAAGCACTTCAGCACGCTCAAGCACTTCAGCCGCTTTTTGAAATGCAGCATCTGTAATAGAAGACGGCTTCATTTCAATCGGTTTCTCCCAATTTTCTTTTTTTATTCGTCGCCATATCTGTGACACACTCACATCATGAATAGAAGATATGTAAGATGGAGGTGCTCCATCCTCATATAATTTTCTTATTTTAGTCCATGTTCGCGTAGAAAGACTCATTTTTATCCTTTTCATAAAAATAAATAAAATGATAACCCTTTTATTTAAACATAAAAAATGCGACAAAAGCAAGGTTTTTCCCATCTACATAAGAACCATAACTATTTTAGTCGCATTTTCTTCTCAAAAATAAAGTACCTATACCATTAAAAATGAGAAAATGCGACAAGATTGTTATCTTACTTATACTTACAAAAATATATAAAAATGCGACAAAAATGCGAGCGTGATTTTTACATAAAGGTAGGCTAATGAGGTAGGAAGAGCAGGCAGATTTAAAGATGTGTGTAAATAGCAGATAGAATCGAGGTAGGTTGCTTCTATAGTAACTAGGTTTTGAGCAGTAATCAATAACTCATTGTCAAGATTTCGACAGGGTCAAAAAACTGACAAAAAATAATTTCAAAATAATTTTTAAATAAACTTGACTTAATAAAATTTTTAAACTATATTTATTTTATGAGAGTGAGGTCACTTTCTAGGATGAACAAACGCAAAGGAGATGAACTTATGAACAACCAACCAATTAATAAAGATGATAATGATAGCTTAGCAATTTTACAGTATACTCAAGATAAAAATCTTAATAAAGAAGAAAATGAAAAAACTTTACGTAAAATCGCAGCAGCACGAAAAGAAAATGAAGAAGCAGATGTTACTCCCTTAATTAATTTTAAATTATAACAATGAACTTTCAAGGATGAATAAATACAAAGGAGATGAACTTATGAAAAAACTATTATGGGTCTTATCACTCCCATTTTTTATCAGTTGTGGAAAGGATGGAAGCTCACCAAATCCAACAATTCCTATGGTAGACGCTGAACTTCAACCTTATTACCAAAATTTTAAACAAGAAGCTGACAAATACAATGTGGGATACGGGGATGTGCATCTTGTTTCAATTCGCATTGCTCACAGTCCTGCATTCGTTGTGACACGAGAAGCAGCGATCGGAGTGACTCAATGTAACATCACTGAAAATAAAACTGGAGTGACGTCTTTCACTCGAGAAATTACAGTCGACCCTATTTTTGAAAAAATCTCTTCCGAAGATTTTAAAAACAAAATCTTTCTTCATGAAATGGGACGATGTGCTTATCATCTTCCTGACGCTATAGAAACTGATATAAACAACATCATGCACTTTTCTGTTTATGTTCCTTCCCCACAGTTTTTTGAAGCCGCAAAACAAGTCTTTTTTGCACAAGCCAAGGCAAACGAGCCAAATTGGAATCTCCCTTAATCATCTCATCTGCCCCAGTTGCCTGTCCCAGTGTACCAGCTGTCCCAGTACCGTTTTGAACTGGGACAGGCAACTGGGGCACTTACTTATTCATATTCTGATAGTATAACTTTAATTCGTGTCCCAGTGTACCAGTTAGTTGGACTCTTTTTTATATAATATTTTATTTTTTATTTTTCTTCTTTCCTATTTCTTTTTTATTTTTTTAACTCTTATTAGATAAAAAGGGTCCAACTAACTGGTACACTGGGACAAACGCTTAGATATCCTTCTCTCCCATGCACAAATAGGTGCCCCAGTTGTTTTCCAGGAAATAGAGAAGTGCACTAAACTTATCTTACTCTCCCAATGCTGTACCAGTGCCCCAGTTGCTCCTGTCCCAGTTCAAACGGTACTGGGACACTGGGACAAAATATCACACCTTTCAGAATCACTACCAATTGATATATTTGATATTTTATCTATTTTTGGTTTTCACATACACTTTCGGAAAATTTCTCTAAAAAATATAATCATTTTGAAAAGTTGACAAATACTCATAAATACGCTAGCTTGCTAACAACAATTCAAACGAGGTCTTTGTGCTTTACGAACATCAAAAAACAGCTATACGAAAATGTATCGAGAATAAGAGATACGCGTTATATCACGAACAAGGCTTGGGAAAGACGATTTCAGCAATTTTAGCCGCGGATTATATTTTATCAAAAATGCAATTTGGAAAAAGTGTAATTGTTGTTTGCCCCTCTTTTTTGCAACCAAATTGGGCAAAAGAGGTTGCAAAATGGTCAAAATTTGAAAGTTTCTACAAAATTTACAGTTACGAAACTTTTTGGAGACTGCCTGTTCCAGCTCGCAAAACAAAAATGATTATCGTCGACGAAGCTCACTATATTAAAAATCGTCGAGCAAAGCGCACTGAAGCCGTCGTAAACACATGCATCGGAGCAGAGCGTGTCATTCTTTTGACTGGGACACCAATCGGCAATCGTAACATTATCGATCTCTACACTCATCTCGTTTGCCTCGATCCAACCAACGCTTACTCAGATTACCGAAACTTCAGACAGCGGTACATGCGAGTAAAGACCCATAAATTTCAAAAAGACGAATCACGAAATGAAGATGAATTCTTAAAGATGCTTGCACCAATGTCTGAGCGAAGGCTTAAAGTCGACTGCTTAGACCTCCCAGAAAAAATCTATCACGAGTTCGGTTGTAAGGGGACTCGAGTTCACCAGGGTCTTCATGTAGCTCATAAAATGCAAGCTCAGGAAGGATTTGGTTTTTTTATTGAAGATAAATCGACTGGTGAAGTTGTAGAAATGATAGACCCTACTTCAGAAAAACATATTGTTTTGCAAGATTTAATAGACTCAATTCCTTCTAACAATCAGATTGTTATCTATGTAGCGTTTAGAAAGTCTATTGAGTTTATTCAACAGTTTTTCTCAACAGAAAAGAATTTATATTTAAAGCCACATGAATTTCATGGTGATTTAACTTCTAGTCAAAAAGAAAAAGTTTTGACAGATTTCAAAGAAAACAAATTTAGAATACTAATCGCTACAATGCAATCAATGAATGTGGGAGTCACATTAACAAATTGTAGTGAAGTCATATATTATTCACGTACATTCTCATGTACAGAAAGGGCACAGAGTGAAGATAGATTTCATAGAATCGGCCAACGGAATGTTGTTAATTATTATGATATTGTTGCTAGCGGTGTGGATAGAAAAGCATTTGAAATGATTAAACAGAATAAATCTTATGATGAAATCAAAAAGGAGATAGAGGATGCATGATATATGTAACAGATGCTCTAAATGCGGGGATTGGAGGACATATGTTCTTACAAAAGAAAATGCGGCATTTGTGTGGGAACCACTTCCAAATAAAAAAGAATATATTATTATAGTTTGTATAGAGTGTAGATACGAAGAAATAAAGGAGATAGAGGATGCAGATTAGAAAGTTTATAGAGCTTACTTGTTTAAGGGGAGTTAAATTTTTATTAAATGTTGATGATGTCCATGCTATTTTCCCACAGAGTAATTCAGAAGGGTCTAAAATACTTTTTAAGAGAGTTGATTTTAAAAGTTTATCTTCTGATTGTGAATTTTATAACTACGAAGTGATGTACGTTCAAGAATCTTATGATGAAATCAAAAAGGAGATAGAGGATGCTGTATGATAAAAACGGTGATAAAACTCAAAAACTATTGAGACATTTTATTATGAATAATTTAAAAGATATTATTCCTACGACTGTAATAAAGGATACTGAGTTGAGTTTTAGTTTATGTACTCGTTATACAGATAAAAAAGGTGTAAAACAAAAACGTGAAAATTTCTATTACATAGATTTAAGTTTTTTATCTGATGAAATTAAAAAGGAGATAGAAAGTGAGTAAAAGATTTATAGAGTTAACTAACAAAAAGAGTGGAGATAAAGAATTAATAAATATAAGCAATATCCATTTATTAATAGATGAAAAAACACATCGAGTCATTATTACTTGTCTTTTAGATAAGACTAATTTAATTGAGGGGGCCAATCATTTTCTTTATCACAATCATCATGTTTTAGAAAGTTATTATGAGATTAAAAAGGAGATAGAGAATGACATCTGAAAAAGGATATGCATGTGATAAATGTGCAAGTTTGAGTACATTTATTCTGACAGAAGAAAACACAAAAGCAAACTCTAGTATAGTATGGAAGAAATTATCTAGTAAAAAAGACTATATAATTATTGTTTGTAAACATTGTAGATATGAAAAAATAAAGGAGATAGAGAGTGCAAGCTAGTTTTCCATATTCAGAGAAAATTTTACTTCAATTATATAGATGGGAGGAATTTAGTGAAGAGCTTTTAGAAGAATGCAAGCAACGAAATGCACGAATTCCATACCCTCTTAATGAAATGTGGGAAATACTTAGACAAGAAACTTCTCAGTTATTAGATGAAGATAGGAGGTAGAGGATGCTAACTGAAAAACAAAATTTAATTTTAACATTAAGATGGGCTGATAATTGTATTGGTAGAATTCTATGGCTGGTAGAAAATAGGAAGAGAATAGGGGACCAGGATTATGTTTTTATTGATGATTGTAGAGATAAAATAGAATCGTGTTTATTAGAGATATTAAAGGATGATTATGAAATTAAAAAGGAGATAGAGAATGAAATTAGATGAACATGATTATATTCTTTGTAGAGGGGATCTATATACAATTTTTAGAAATCTATCTACTTTGTTAGAAAGGCTAAAGAAAAATCCTCAGAGTGTACTTTTATTAAAAAATATTTATAAAGAAAGCGTTTCCCTTCAGAGTTTAATAGAGTCTTTATATAAAAAAGAGGAAGAAAATGACAGATAAAGAAAGAGAATTAATTTATAATATTGAGCTGTTTTATGTAAAGTTTGGAGGCTCTTTAGTAGAGCATTATATACCTAAGAGTCAAAAAGAATTAGAGGCTCTTAGTGTATTTTTAGAAAAATATATGAGACCAGCAATAGATAATTTTAAAAAGGAAATGAATAATGGATAGAGAAAAAGATATCTTAGATTGGTGTAAAAAGACTTACGGAGAGTATGAAAAGTATACCGACTGGCACTATTCGACAGAGACATACGTCTATAAATATAAAAAAAGAAACTGGCTATATAGAGGTTTACCTAATATGTCTGTGGATGATTTACATAATTTTTGGCCTTCTTCTCAAATACGTTATGAATTTTATCCCTTTGAAGATTTTATCCCCCCAATTATAATTAGTAAAGAAGAGGATTTCTTTTTAAGTGCAGTTTATTTAGGTGAGCTTGTACATTTTATTCGTATAGATTTAGAAAATAACTATGTTTCTCTTTTTAATATAAAAGTCAAGTACATTGATGATATGGATAAATTAAATAAAATAGTTAATCTTTCCAGAGAGTACTATGAGAAATATTTTAAAAAAGTAACGTTAGAAACTGTTTTAAAATATGAGGAAGATGAACGTAAAAAACAAGAAGAAAAAAATCAACAAGCTGTAAGGAGAATGCGGGATGAGATTGAAGTTAGTAGACGAATTAAAAGATATGGTGCAATCATACTCTCCTCGTTGCTAATCGGATTAACAGTATATTTAATTTTAATGAGATAAAAGGAGATAGAGAATGACTCGTGAGGAAAAATTAATGTTAGTTTATGCTTTAGAGAAAGCTCAGAAATCTTTTATTAATAGAATAATAAGAGAACTTTCTGATGTTAAAATCACTGAATCCATAGGCTTAGTTATTGCGAAAATAAATATTGACCTTAAAGAATTAATAGAAGAGGCTACTTTAAAATTATATGAACCAACTTAAAAAAACAGCAAAAACTCTAATGGGAGTAAAACGCAGACCAGAAGATGCTTTTAAAAAGGAGATAGGAAATGAAAAATAAAACAATCAGTCTGTTAGAAAATGTGAGAGATACATTAAACGATTTAAAAAGTCGTCTATACGACAGTGCTACTGGAATGGATGAAGGTGAGTTTGATGATATAAATCTATTAATAAAAGAGTTCGATGGATTTATTGAAGGTTTAAAAGAAGATTTTAAGGAAATAAGTGATAAGTGATATATGATATATGATAAAAGAGACTAAATCAATGGCAAAAACTCTAATGGGAGTAAAACGCAGACCAGAAGATGCTTTTAAGAAGAAAAAATTAATTCCATTTTTAAAAACCATCAAAGATGGGTTTTTAGAAGAAAGGACTTACTCAAGTGGCTTTTATTCAAATAAGGAGGGAATTCCTGATGTAGATTTTACTCATCATGGTCAGAGGTATGTTTTTGAAACGAAGAGTAAAACAGGTAAAGCGAGTAAAATACAAAAAATTAGGCATGAGGAAATGCGAAGAGCAGGTATTATAGTCATTATTGTTAATGAAAATAATTTTGAAGCTACTAAACAATATTTATTAGAGAACTGTAAGGAGGTAGAATGAAGGTTGAACAGTTGATAAATAAGCTATCGGAATTAAAAAAAGACGCAGAAGTAATTTTTTATGATGAATCTTGTTTTCCTTTAACAATAAATAATTTAGAGGATATCAAAACCACTACATGTGGGGAGCTTGTTGTGATTAATTTTGATATCCCTAGAAAATATGACGAAAATCTTTTATTAGACCATATGGAAAAAACAGTAGCTTATTTTAGGCATCTTTTAGATTGTAGGAGGTAAAATGAGTGAGAAGATAGAAAAGTTAAAGGAAATAATTAATGGAGTTCTAACAACAGATAGTGAGTTAGAGATGGAATTATTAACAGTTAAAGGTGAAATACTTATAGAAAGTCTTTCACCAGAAGAAAAAAAGTCAGCAGAAGTTAAAGAGCTTTTAGTGTATCTTTGTGCTTGTATAAGAGAATCAACGAGAAGAAACTCTTTAAGAAAGGAAGTCAATTAATGAAAGAGAAAAATGAAGCAGTGAGAAAATTGGGGTTTGTAAGTACCTCATATTTGCTTGAGAATTTAGGAATTAGTAGCACAGTTTTATCTCAGTTAAAGTCTTATGGGATTATAAAAAATTGTGAAACTTCAAGAGGTGTGATGCGTGGTTATTATACTTACACTTCATTTAAACGTTTAAAAGATTTTATGGATGAATATAAAGGCTATTTTGGCCATCCTGCTTCATTAAAAGCATGTTTGACTGCATTAGAGAAAAGGAAAAAAGATGATTCGAAAACTTAGAAATTTAAAAAATGTAATTAGATTTTTATTTAATAATGAACAGAAGTTGCTTGTAAAAGATTATGCTAGCGACCCTCTTTTATGTGTAATTACCGTTACAAAAAATCATATCTTCACAACAGATGATTTTTCGAGCTTGACAGTAGATAGAATTGAGAAAGTTATAGAAGAACTGCAAGATAGAATATTAATTTTAAAAATGGAGGGAGAGAATGAAAATTAATTCTTTAGGCTATAAGATTATTTGTTTTGTTAATAAATTACAAGGAAAAGAAACGTGTGGATTTACCGACCCATATACTTCTATCACCCATATTGTGTCATATAAACTAGAAGATGTCTCTTATATTCTACCCTCTTTTGATCGAATACTTAGATTACTTACAAGAGCTGAAAAGGAGGAAGAATGTTAAAGGCCACTCTTAATCTACTAAGAGGAATTAAATTTAGGTTAAAAAGAAAAGTCTTGGTCTATTCTTATAAATATGAAAATAAAGACGTAATATTCTTCATGTCTGCATACGAAATAAGAAAAATAGAGACTGATTCTCTTTTATGGATAGTAAATAATTTACAAAAAGAGATTGCTAGGCGACAAAATATAAAATCTACAAAAGATATTATAGAAGAAGCTGAGAAATTACTTATAAAATTAAAGGAGGAAGAATGCTAAAAATAGTTAATTGGATGAGTGTTAGATTAAGAGGTATTTATTTAATTTTTACAAAAAAAGATTATCATATGTGGTGTACAAATAGTGGTATGTTTCCTAAGGAAAAATGCATAACTGCTATATTTTTATATGAAGACAAAGTATGTTATGACTTAGACGCTAAAAATATCCCTCAGGAAACTATTAACACAGTAAGAAGATTACTGATAAAATGGGAGGAAGAAAATGCTAAAAATTAGCTGTTCCAATTTATTTCGATATTTTATATGCCCTGCTGCATTAAATCATGAGCAAGAGTACGTAGAGAAAGAGAAGACTAAATACGCTGAAGAAGGCATTGCTAAACACTTAGAAATGCAAAATGCTATTGAAGGAACTTCTCAAGAACGTTCAGTTGCAGCGGAAGAATTAAGACAAGAGTTTTTAAAAATAGAACCTAATTTCTCTTTTGATGATTGTGTTTGTGAGGAAAGATATACGACTCAAAGTGAGATCACATATGATTTTATAAAAACATTAACTTTTTCTTTAAATGGACAACCTGATTTAATTTATATAAGTTTAGATTCATCTACTATTTATATTATTGATTATAAATTCGGATACGTTAACGTGAGCCCTAAAAATAACCCTCAGCTATTAGGATATGTAAATTTATTATACAATAACTTAGATATGTCTAAACTAACTATAAAAGTAGGGATTTTTCAAGATAGTCGTTTGAATTTAATAGAAGTATCAAAAAAAGAACTTGATATATTTTGGAATTGTGACCTACTTGAGATTCTTGTTAATTCGACTAGAAAAGTCTATCAACCCTCTCCAACAGCATGTAAATGGTGCTCATATAGATCAGAGTGCCCTGCGTTAAATCAACAAGTAAATGAATGTGTCAAAAAAATTACATCGACAGACTTGCAGCAATTAAGCGAGCCTGATATGTTACAGTTTCGAAAATTTCTGTTAATGAACAAAAAACTCATTGAGTATGTGCTAGATGATAGTGAAACTTTTTTTAAGAAAAATTTACAAAAAGGAGGATTCTATGATTGGTGCTCTCTTAAGTCTAACGGTTCTATACAGAGTTGGTCAGATGATTTGAATGAAGATGAGATTGCAGATAAGCTTGCTGACCTGTCGAGCAAAGATAAGAGTGTCTTTTACGAGAAGAAACTCAAATCGGTTAGCCAGATTAAAAAGCTTTTGGATGTGCCTGCAAACCTCATCGTCACCAAAGATAAGGCAAAAAGCTTAAAAATAAAGGAGGAGCATGAGTTAAAAACCGCAACTGACGAATTGTTTTAGTTTTTATTGTTTTACATACATTTACCATTTATTTAAAGGAACACTTTATGTCTTGTCTTATTCGTTATAATCACTCAAAAAATCAGTTAGAAGTTGATACTCCGTATTGCATTTTAGATAGTGCATCGCTCATTACAGCGGTACAATTTCAGCAAGATGGCAAAGGGCAAGGAGAACCGCGCCATAGTATTCGCGCACTCTTTGATTTGAGCTTCACCGGCGCTCAAGAATTCTTGCAAGAGCTTCGTGAAGAATGCAAACAGCTTGTTGATAATGTTGAACAATTTCATCCTGCCTTTGCTCCACCGGGAACCCCCATTAATCAAATCGTGACTGATTGTGTGAAGATTGGTAGTGAAGTAATTGCAGAGAAAAAGGCTCAGGATGCTCGAGCTGAGAAAAAAGCCAAAGCCGCCGGACAAGCAGCTGCATCTAAAAAAGCCTACAATCCAGCCATGGATTACCTCGATGGTCTTTTTTATATGTATGCTCGAGCAAGCTCTAAGTTCCGGCTGCGTATTTTTGATAGAGATAATCAAGTTTTATCCCCCCAATCTGATGAGTTTTTTGCACCAAGCTTCAAGGGGCGTTTACGTTTAGTCATTAAACGTGCACCTGCGTTTGGCTCAAAAGACCCCGATGTTGGTGGTTCTTTAGTTGCGTACATGAATTCTGTGCAGTTCATACGGTCTACTCCTGAAATTGATTATCGTCGTGCATTGTCTGGCTTTAGCACAGTTGAGTCTGACGACGATGCAGAGTGCATGTTTAATATTCCTAAAAAAGACATTTATACAGGTCCAAGGGCGACTTCTAAAGCTGTCGGAGAAGTAAAGTTCAATGACAAGAAAAAGGCGGCTAAAGATGAGATAGAGGATTACGTCGAGCAGTATTAAAGCTCGACTTTTCTTTTTCTCACTTAAAACACAAGGATGTGATGTTATGTACTTATTCATGGACTTTGAAACTTACTCCCCTGTTAATTTAATCAATACTGGCGTACAAAAATACGCTCGTCACCCCGATGCTGACGTCATCTGTGGTGTGTTTAGTTTAGTTAGTAATACACGCGGCAATGTGAGTACTTTAAAAATCTCTAATTATGAAATTAAAGATGAGATACTAGCTCGGCCAATTCACCATACCCTTGATTTGATGTTTGATGCCGCACAGTTCATCATAGCTCATAACATTGAGTTCGATTTAGAAATTTATCGCTCAATCTTAGAAAAGAAATATAATTTTTTAGAAATCGATGCAAGCAAAAAATTGGTGTGTACAAAAAAAAGACAAGCTTTCTTGAATCAGATTAAGCAGAAGAGCTCTCTCGATTACGCTTCAAAATGGTTTGGGTTATCTACACAAAAGAGTGGAAAAGGGAAAGATTTAATTGAAAAACTCTCTATTCCAGATAAAAAGACGGGGCTAAGAAATTATGATGATGCTCTCGAAGCTCAAATGCTTGAGTATTGTTTGCAAGATGTCAAAACTCTCGAGTGTCTATTTTTCGCACAACAAGACTTTGCGAAGTTGTTTCGTATCCGAAACAATGACTATAAAATCCAAACTTTGGACCTTGAAATCAATAACACAGGATTTCCTGTCAATCTCGAACTCGCATCAAAAATCTCAGAAGTAGCTGAAGAAGAAAAAGCATCTGCTCAGCTTAAATTTTGTCAAATGTTTAATGACTTTAATTTACCTTCTCTTTCCCAGGACGCTCAGATTAAGAAGTTTATCAAAGCTAAATTCGATTATCAGATTGATTCTTTTACTGACAATCTTTCAGATGCCCCGGCAGAAGTCGCGCAGGTGCTTGATTTACGTGAAGCTGTGAGAAAGAGCTCACTCGCGAAAGCTCAAGATATGCTTGCGAGAGAAGTGAATGGAAGAATTTATGGGGCGTTCCAATATGCAGGAGCTCACACAGGTCGGTGGGCTGGGTATGGAGTTCAGCCACATAATTTTCCAAGGACTAAAGATGAGAAAGACCCTAAAGCTTTTCTTCGTAACTTAATTGCGACAGGTGCGGATTCTTCTCTTATTATTCTGGATTACAGTCAAATTGAACATCGAGCTGTATTCTATATGCTTATGAAATATCTAGAGCATTTTGAGTTAAGAGATGCTTCAGTTGAAAGACATTTTGATAATTTTTTCAAAGGCGTCGATTCTTATCTTGATTTAGCTGCTGATATTTACGGAGTTGATGTTGAGACTCTTACTAATAAATCTCCAGAACGTGTAGCGGGGAAAACAGCTCACCTGGGACTAGCTTATGCCATGGGTAAAGATAAGTTTTATGCAACAACTAAACGAGATGGAATTGATTTAGCGAGATATAAAAAACTAAAGCCATCTAGAGAAGACTTAGAAGAAGATTGGAGTGAGGAAGAGTTAAGCGCGCTCTTATCCACTGATACAATTATCGCTTCTCACGAAGAAGAATGCGCTCGCATCGTAAAAGTCTACCGTGAAAAATACCCTACGCTTAAGAAGCTTTGGGCTTATTTACAAGATAATTTTATCGCTTGTGTCAGACAAAATGAAGACCGCGTAATTGATTTAATTTGGGGTATGCAGATTCGGTATGTAGCTAAACTCCCTTTTCGAGATAGCAATTGTCTCTCTTTAGTTCTTCCAAATGGCAGACCTCTTTTTTACTATGATTTAACAATAAGTGAAGGAGAAACACCGTGGGGCACACCAAACTATTCTTTACAAATTGAAGGTCTTAATGTTCACGGGGGGTTATTGCTGGAGAATATCATCCAGGGGCTTTGTCGGGACTTGCTTGCAGAACATATGTTAGAGATTTCTGGAAAGCTCAAGCTTGCTAAAATCGTTTTGCATGTGCACGATGAAATCGGCGTGGAGTCTTTAGATGAAACTCTAAATTTTAACAAAGAACTTATCGAAAGTATATGCAAAACACCCCCAAAATGGATGGAAGGCTTTCCTTTATCTTACGAAATCATGATTACAAAATTCTATAGGAAATAAACATGGAAATTCTTCATTGGATGGCTGAGCATTGGATCTTAACAATTGTTTTATTTTTAATAGTTTTTGGGAGGGGTTGTGACTGCTAAAAAAAAAGAATACATGGACCTTAGATTTTTAACATTTTTAAACGGTGGTATGAAGTTAAGACATACTGATTGGCCACTAAATAATTATATACAGATAAAAGATATCCCTTCTCATTACTATCTTCCTATTTCTGCTTATTCTAAGCGTTCGATAAAAATATACAGTCTTTATAAAGATGAAGTAGTTGACATAAAAGATTATTTTTTAACTGCATATGATTTATTTGAAGCAACATGGGTTGAATTCACAGAAGACAAATAAAAAAGCGCCTCGAAAGGCGCTAAAACACAAGGATGAACTTATGATGTTCAAAAACTTACAAGACTATCAAACACAAGTCAAGCTTTTTTGTGAGCATCTAGAGCAAGACTTTTTAGCTGGTTTTGTTATCGGTTCAACAGTGTCTAAAAAGTTAAATAGAAACTGTAATCTTCTATTAACTGATGTCTATGATAAACCTGGTTGGAGTATTTCATTAAATGGAGATGAAAATCTTTATTTTGTTCCTCAAGTCTGTGAACAATATGGGAAAGAAGATTGCGTAAAAGCGATTAAGACCCTTTTCGTTGACTTAGATGAAACATCAGAAATTCCAAATTTTGAAGAAACTCAAGTTCCTAATCTTGTCATTCGCCGAACTGATGGTCGAGCTTATCAGTGGTTTTATTTTTTAGAAGATGCAATTACTGAGAAAGAATTTAGAAATTATCAAAAATTACTTTCGGATAGGTATAAAAGCGACGACAGTATTAAAAACCCAAATCGTCTCATGCGGATGGCAGGAGTTCGCCGGGGAGATAAATCTAAAGATAAAAAGGCTAATATTGAAGCAGGGCTTCACTATGAAGTAATTTCTCATCACTCTCAAAAACTATCTAAAGAAAAATTAGATGAATTTTTTTCTATTAAAGGGGAGTCTACTAAAAGCGCTGACAAGGCGCTAACACAACCAAAAAAAATATCTGACTTTTTAACTGAGGATGAAGAAGATGAGAAAGGGAGGATTTATCCGGCTGAAGAGGCATTTTTCTATGATTTATTCCGAGGGAAGTCTAAAGGAGAAGGTACTTCGGGTATCTTATATCGCTTTGCTTGTTATTTGCTGGACCGAGGTATTAAGCTCAGTAAATTTAAAAAATACTGTGATGACAATGGTATACCTGCAAATGATATATCGCACTGCGATGATGAAGAATTTGAGACTGTTCAAATAAACGCTAATAAATACGCTAAAAATCAAAAAGCGCTAGCTCAGAAACAAGAACAAAAAGAGATTCAGAAGCAAGTTGAAAACCCAAATAAAATGAATTTTGATGAGTTATTTGAAACTTACCCCCTTCTAAATGAAGTCTATCACACAGAGCTTAAGAATTATTATTTTGTTGAAAGCGAAGATACTTTTTACAGACAAGACCCTGGAAATCGTTTGACTAAAATAAGCAAAACTTTATTTGATAAGACTTTCCAACGCAATGTAGTGATAAAGACTAAAAAGGGTAAGTCCGTAAAAGGTAATGCAACTAATCTTTTCCTCGCTTATGAAACTCGTCACTTTTTTAACATCACAAGCATGACTGGCTACCAACCTCACGGGCCAAGAATGTATTTTGACGGCAGTCAAATTCTTAACACCTGGTTTGCACCAAATCACAAGAAGGAAAAAAGAGGTGATTTAGCTATCTTTTTAAATCACATCAGATGGCTTTTTAAAGACCAAAAATCAATTACAGGAGAAGATTTAGGGGAATTCTTTTTAGATTATCTAGCTTATGTTTATTGTAATCCTGCACCTGCTAATTTTGCTTGGCTTATTTATGCGAGAAATATGGGTATTGGTCGTAGCTTCTTTACAGAATTATTGCGGCAGCTGATGGGTAGTGAGAATGTTTCTGCGCCTACTCCCAAAATCGCATATGATCAGTATACCTCATGGCATTCAACGAAGCAGTTTGCTGTTGTAGAAGAATTAACAACTGACAAAGGTTTTTATGACCAGCTAAAGCCTATCATTTCAAACGAAATTGTGGCTCACAGAGAGATGCATAAGAACCCTACGAACGTGACGAATTACTGTAATATGATGTTGCTCTCAAATCAGATGGATTGTTTAAAAATAGCTGAAAAAGACCGTCGTATTTTAGTTGTGCATATGCATCAAGAAGTACAAGCCCCTGAATATTATGATGCGCTTTACGGCTGGAAAAAAGACAAAGATAACGTCGCTGAATTAGCTGATTATCTGATTGCGAGAAATAAACAAGTGGATCAAAGGAAGATGCTCGGGCATGCTCCAATTACAAATGCTAAACTTCTCATGCAACGCGTTAATAAAAATAACTCTCTACAAGAGTTAGAGGAGCGCGTAGAGGCAGTTTCATTCGGTAAAAATAATGAATTCGTTGACCAAAAATCTCTCATTGATAGTTTATTCCCAAATATTCAAGATGCTGTTATTAAATACCGTAATATTGTCGCGTCTAACATGCAAAAAATTGGGTATGTGCCTTTATTTACAGGGAAACAATTACGTATCGCAGGTAAAAAAGAACGCTTAACAATTTTTATTGAAGCTAAATATGCTGAAAATTACGTGAAAGAAATTAATTTTGACAGTGTGATTGAAGAATACTCTATTTATAAGAAGATACCCCTTGAGAAAAAAGAAATCGCAAAAGTTGAAAATTCAGTTATTTTGGCCCCAATTTCTGAGCCAGTTCGACAAGAGGCTCAATCAACCAACGTTGCTTCAGAACCCGTCATTAAAGCCGATAAATCTGTTGTTAAGGCCGATCCGGTTAAGAAGTCAAGCTCTCCAAAAAAAGAAAAGATAAATGCTTTAGTAGCGGAAGCGCGGCGTCGAGCAGAAGAAAAAGACAGCGGGCGGAAAGTGCCGACAGTTCAAGATCTCATTGAAATACGCACAAAACGAATGAGTCAGAAAATTGACGTATCAATTTTGTATCATTAGCAAAAAAATCACAAAATAAACTTGACTTAAAAATTTGTTTAAGTTAAGTTTATTTTAGTAAGAATGGTTCTTACAACAATTAAATAATATGACAAGGATGGACGTCATGATTGCACAGTATTTTCAGAATGGTACAGTTCGTTTAGTAAAAGAGACAATTAAATATCACAGAACTCCAGTTTTTCGAGTTTGGGTTTTTGTTAACAATATGTGGGTTTTTGAGAAACGAGTCTGCGCTCAGAGTTTCGATCAAGCATATGAAGTCTATGTAAATGAAGGAGGGGTGGTATGAGAGTAGAATTATCAGAACAGAGTTTTAACCTTGTTAAATCGATTCTATCTTATACCTATGTTGAATTAAATATTCAAAAAGAAAGAGATGAACTGCTCCCCCTTCGGAAACGACATGTTTGCGATACTGCTGAATTAGTTAAAACTGCATTAAATGAAATTGGAGTTAAAGTGTTACCGACTAAAATTGATTTAGATAAAGAAGGGAATCTTAAATGACTAAGGATGAGTTATTGATTTTATTAAACAAGACAAATAAGTTAAGAGTTCAAAATATTGAAAATTTGATTGATTTATATGAAAAAGACGCATTTAAGAAAAATCCAGTGTCTTTATTAAATTTTATAAATGGAGAACAACAATTAACAGATATTTTAGTAGACGTTCTTCATAAAGTAGGTAAAGAGATGTTAAACGAAAGGAAAATAAATGACTAGAGAAGATGTAATGTTATTAATAGAGTTAGCTAAGAAAAATGGAACATATGTAGATTTATACGGTCAGGATTTATCATTTTTAAATTTAAGTGAATTGAATTTAAAGAATGCAAATCTTTGCCGAGCGTGTTTAGAGGGAACAAATCTCACTGATGCTAATCTCTCTTATGCTAATCTCGTTCGCACTAATCTAACACGGGCTAATCTAACAGGCGCTCGCTTATATAGAGCTTTATTACGTGATGCAGATGCGATAAGTGCTAATTTTACAAATGCAAGATTGTGCGGTGCAGATTTAGAGGGGGTTAATTTATCTGGCTCTAATCTTACAAATACCACATTTAAAGATGCAAATCTTAATTTAGCTGATTTAACCTATACTAAAATCATCTTAACTGAACTAACAGGTGCTATTTTAAATGATGTTAATTTTAGACACGCTTATATTGAAGGAGGGGTATTTTAATGAAGTATGATGATGTTTTACGAATGTTTTCGAATAACTTAAATATCTATCGTTTAGATGTTTTAATTGATAAAAGAACTGCTCAGAGATTTTTAGACACTGGCTATAAAATAATCAAGCTCGGTGCTTGTAATTATGAAATTTATAGAAGAGGGAATTAAATGAATTTGAATGAAGAAGGAGCAATACGTTTTTTTATTAGTATACTTAATAGAAAAATGCATGACTTATTTGACGAAGAATGGCGGAACTCTGTTGACCCAGATTGTGACCCCATCTTAACTAGATGGATATATGAAAGAGAAATTAAAAATGCACTTAAGGAAAGTTTATATGCATTGAAAAAGGGAGATTTAAAGTGAAAAAAACAAATCTTTCAAAAATTAACATCCCAGATTGGTTAGTGAAATTACCGGCGGGTGAGTACTGTATACCGCAATTATGTGAGATGTTTAAGCTCACATATCATCAAGTATACCAACGGCTATATGTTCTAAACATTCAAAATTACAAAAAAGAAGTGAATTTTGGAATGGGTGTAGTTAGACCAATGATTTTTTATGTTTGGAAAGGATTTGAAGAAGAATCTAAAAAAATAAACACAATGAGGATAGAGAAATTAAACAAAGGAGGGAAAAATAAATGAAGCTTATTCTAGCAATTATGCTTATAGTTACTCTTATAATAGTGACGTATAAATTCCACAATCGTAGAGAAAGATTTCGTAAAAAAATTATTCAGTTGAATAACAGGAACAAAAAGAGGAGTTATCGGTGAGTATACTGGATATTGTTTTGCTATTTATTGTTCTATTATATGCATTTATTATTTTTAGAATTTTAGTAAATATGGAGCTTGCTGAGAAGAAGATTGAGTCAGTATATAAAGAGTTAAGTGAGCGATTAGAGAATATTGAACAAAAACATAATTCTCTTGTTGATGCACAGGCTTCTTTTATGAAAGCTTCATCTAAACAAGTTATACAAGAAGTTAATAAAGAAATAGGGGAGGCTAATCGTAAACACTCGGAGAATACTAAACAAGTTTTAGAGGAATTAGAGTATGTAAAAGATATTGTAAAGACTTTTTTAAGGAGATAAAAATGGATAAGATACTAAACTATGTTTCAGAAAATACCATAAGTGTGATTTTTGTATCGGTGTTAGTTATATTTTCTCTATTTTTACAGATAATAGTTATGAAAGATAAAAACAAAAATAATAAGGATGATGACAAATGAAAATTTTTAAAAGACAAAATAGAGAATGGGATTTCGAAACATACACTAAGCCAAAAACTAGGTTTATAAAAGGAGACTCTGCTCTTACCGTATATAAGAATGGTGTGATTATATTAAACTCAAAGTTTATCTGTGAAGCGAATGAAGAACTTAAAAAAGCGGAGTATGCTAAGCTTTTTTATGATAAAAATACCAATTCTATGGGATTAAAATTTGTTAATAGCCCCAATGAAACAGGAACTAGTAAATTAACTTCAGATAAATTTCCTAATCGGCACTTTTCTGCTCGTGCTTTTATTAACTATTATGGTTTAAATTTAGAAACTATACAAGGGAAGTACAAACCAACCAAGGAATTTATTAATGATGCAATAGGCTATCTTTGGGTTATTCAGCTTAAAAAGAAAGAGGCAGTTTAAATGACAATTGATGAACTAGAATTAGAGAGACTCACTCAAGAAGTAATGGAATATATAAGTAAATACCTTGCTTATACTGTCGATTATGATGAGTGGCTTAAGGATATTAACCACTATGAATTTAAAATCTATATTAAAGAGGTTATAAAAACAGGAATTGCGACTTTCGGCCGAGACGATTCTTTAATAGTTCCTATGTATAAAAGTTTTGTTTTAGGGTTAAAAATAGCAAGAGGGAAATTATAATGATAGACGGAGAGATAGCTTCTAATAAAGGAGAACAATTAACTATTAGGACGTTAATACAACACTTACTTACTTTTGAGGATCTAGATACAGAAATTTGGATTTATGGGCATGATGATAAAGGAAATAAGATGCTAGGTTATTTCACAGTGAATGATATAGAGATGAGTGCTTTTCATTATTTAGGTGGACAAACGTCGGATGTTTTAAAAATAAATGCGAGGTGGGATAGTGAAAATTGAATTTAATCCAGGTGATACACTAATGTTTAACGGCAAAAAAGTTGAAGGGATAGAGATAAAGAAAAACTCTGAAGGAGAGTTTATAGAAGACTTAAGTATAGAAAATTTAGTACCTATAGTTAATGAAGAGCAATATAGAAGAGAATTACATGCTAAATGGGATAAAATATCTGAAGAGTCTCCAATCCCATGGCGTTATCAACACAGATGTACTGAGCTCTTCTATCTAGCTAAACAACAACTTAATCTTCCAAAAAATGCTGCAAAGGGAAATTTTGAAGATTTATGTGATTTCAGACAAATAATGCAATTTTTAAAAAGTGAGGTTGATGAAGTAGAAAGAGAACTAACTGATGTACAACTATGCTGTGAAACTTGTATGGAGTTTAATGAAGTCGAAAAAGAAAAAATTAATTATCAAAGGGCTCGCGAAGAGATTGGTGACGTAGCTGCATGTCTTGTTGGTTTATTAGCTAAATTAGATAAAATGGAAAAGGAAGAAGAGAGATGAAAAATAGCGAATATGAATGTGCTCATTGTAATGGTATTTTTGAAAAAGAATGGTCAGATGAAGAAGCTATGCAGGAGAGTGAAGTTATTCATGGAAGTAGACTCCCTAATGAAGATTTAGCAATTGTTTGTGATGATTGTTTTAAAGAAATGGATTTGCACTATAATTTTGATAAGATGATACATTCTAATAAAATACCGGCAAAAATACTAGATAAAATGGAGGAAGAAGAGAAATCAAATGGATGAATTAGATTATAAAGATATTGTTAAGGAGGGGTGAATGGAGGTTAAAATAGATGCTTACATACACATATGGAGCAAAATATTTAGCCCTGAAATATTAGAGAGTATCATTGAATTTCCAACAGACCTAGATGAAGACACACAATATCATTTAGAAGAAGATATAATGTGCCATCTTTCTCAATTACAAGAGTTTAAAAATTTAGAAGAAGGTACATTCTATAGATGTTTTGGTACTGCAATGCTAACTTATGACTCTTATTATTCAGAGTACTATGGTTCTAGAGAATATGATTCTGACTTAGAGTTAAATGATGGCTTTCAATTAATTAAAATAACTGAAATGGAAGCAAGAAAGAAAGGGTTTATAGATGAATGAAATATTGTTAAGGAGGGGTAGGTGATCGAATTTGAAGGGCAAAAATACAATACTTTAGAAGATTTAGCTTCTAATTTAGAGGCAGCAAGTGCAGGCTGGGAGTATATCTATTGTCATTGTAGTGATAGTGCATGTGCTGAATATAAGCTTACTAAAAAAGATATTTTAAATAGAATTACTTTTCTTAAAGAATCACTGAGTTTACTTAAACAGTTAAGTGAGAATGTTAAATGATTTACTTCACATCAGACCATCATTTTGGCCATAAAAATATCATTCAACTATGTAATCGTCCATTTAACTCTGTAGAAGAGATGGACGAGGAAATGATTCGACGTTGGAATGAAACTGTAAAGCCTGAAGATTTTGTTTACTATTTAGGAGATTTTAGCCTCTCGATTAAACCTGTGAAAGAGTATGTAAAGCGGCTAAACGGTAAAAAAATTTTGATTGCTGGTAATCATGATAGATGTCATCAGTTTCAAAAAAACAACTTAAAGTATAAATATGAATATAGGGAAATGGGTTTTTATGATGTTTATGATTGTGACGTTACTCATTTTTCTGAAGACTTAACCGCTGATTTATCTCATTTTCCATATGATAATGGTGATGATGTGAGATATTTTAAACTGTTTCCAAGAGATGATGGTAGGTGGCTTCTTCACGGTCATGTTCATAATAAGTGGAGAGTTAAAGATAAAATGATAAACGTTGGTGTTGACGTTTGGGATTTTTATCCTGTTAGTTTAGATAAAATTTTAGAGATTATGCGAGGAGCTAATAAATGAACTTATTTAAATATCTCAAAGAAATAATAGAATCATATAGGTTGGTTAAAGAGCGAAAAATTTCTGAAATAGAAATAAAAATTAGAGGTGAAGTTAGCCAACTTAAATATAATATCACTAAACTAGAAGAAGAGATTAAAGAGTTACATAGACTTAGAGAAGTAAATTCAAATACAATTAAAAAATGTATTGACAGTGTAAATGATAGACTACAGACACAGATTAATGAACTAAATTTTAAGGAGAATAAAGAATGAAATTTAAAGAAGGTGATAAGGTAAGAGTTATTAAAGATATGCAGCTCTCAAATATAATACCACCAAGTTATAGAAGATTTATAATAGGGGAAACTGGTGTTTTAAGTAAGTCATATTTTAATTTTCCACATTTTATTTTTGAGACCAAAAGAGGAGATTATACAGTTAGAGAAGACGCCTGTGAAGAATATTTTGAAAAAATAGAGGAGAGTATGAAACTCGAAAAGATAATACCACTTATAAGAGAAAATAAGAAAATTGAATTTCTTGGATTTGATAGAAATGGTCTCCAAGTGTGGAAAGAGTTAAATTTAAAGCCAGACAGGCCTCGTGATTATTGTTGTGATATTTTAGATATGTCCTTATCAGAATTAATGACATTGGAATTTAGAGTTAAAAAAGAAAAAGAATATCAAGCTCTTTATTATTATGTAAGGTGTGATGGGATAAAAATATTTGATACAACATCTAGTTTTTATAAGAGTAAAGAAGAGTTTTTAGATTCTGCTATGTATAAAGCAATGCCAGGAAGTATTTTTCATAGTTTAATTTTAGAATCAGAAAGGAATGCTGAATGAAAATAGAACTAAATAAAGTTTATAGAGATAGACTTAAAAGAGAATGGAAAATTGTTGTTAAGTATGAAACTTATGATCACACAACAGGAAAGACTCGAGTTCGTTGTATTTATATAAATAAAGAACAAAATGACTATGGGCCATGTGATGAAAATGGTAAATCTTGGGGAATGGAACACCTAGAGAATTACGAGGACTTGATAGAGTTAGTTGGCGATGATTTTACCACACAGGAGTTTGATGAATGAAAATAGAACTAAATAAAGTTTATAGAGCAAGAAATGGAACACAATGGAAAGTTATCTTTATAAAAGAGAGTGAAAATTTAATCGCATGTGTGAATAGAAAACACGATGAGATACATTTTTGGTTTATCTCAGGTTATTACTCTAGGAGTGGTGAAGCTAATAATAGAGATTTAGTAGAATTAATTGGCGATGATTTTATTGAAGAGAAAAAACCTAGATATTTTGAATTTGAAGGTTGGATAGGAGAATCCCCCGCTGAAACAACGAGTATCTGTCCATATTTTACTTTAAATAAAGTATTTGGTTATGATGTTTCTAGTTTTGTTGATGATGTAACGTTTTTAGATAAGCATAGAAACAAAACATCAAAATGGAGAGTAACTATGCAGGAGATTATTGAATGAAATTATATAAAATAAGCCAAAACGTTAATAATGATTATGATACATATGACAGTGCGGTTGTAGTAGCAGAAAGTGAAGAAGATGCTAGGAAAATACAACCTGGTGGTGACTATGAATGTTGGAATGATATCAGTTGGGTTGACCATCCCTCTAAAGTAGATGTTTTATATTTAGGAGAAGCAGAGTCTACTCTTGAAAAAGGCATTGTAATTGCAAGTTATAATGCAGGTTAGGGGATTAAAATGACACGTGAAGAACAACTAATGAAATTTGAAAACGCTTTCTATGCTTATTGTAATGGTAATGTTATTCAATCTCCCGATGGAACTTTATATCATCAGAAGTCAAAAAAATTAGACTACGTTAAAGCAGAATTAGTTTTAAAATTGTGGCTTGTTATCTATCCTAAAAAAGTTAATAAGTATATTTTTGTCTATAAAAATTGTGGGAAGTATAGTGTGTCTGAAAAACATTTTGAAACAGAACAAGAGTGTTATATATGGCTACATTATGTTATGGGTGCAAATATCGAAATAATATGTAGGATTGATGAGTCTAAAAAAGGATTTGAGAGGTATTAAAATGACAAAACGAATAATCCATGTAGATTTTTATAAAAACTCAGGAAAATGGTACGACGGTGGGGATATGGAGATTGGTGATATGATTGAGTATCTTGATCGAGCAGATATCGCAAAAAGAATAGAAAACAATCAAAATATACTTATTAAAGGTGCGATTGATGAATTTTTTATTGTTACAAGCATACCTAATCAAGAAGATAACGATACATTTTTTGCAAACTATTTATATAAACCAGGTGAAGTCTCTGGCTATGTAGATGAGGGGGTATTCTGATGATAAAACAAGAAAGAGCAACCGAATTAATTAAAAGTCTAGAAAACTTCAGCTCAAAAGCTTATATAGATGCCACTGGAAGTGTATTGACAATTGGATACGGTTTAGCTTTTAAATACATAGACGGGATTACAATTCAACCAAATGATACCTGCACTGAATTACAAGCAGAAATATGGCTACAAGAATCTTTGAATAGAGATGTTTTTCCTTTTGTTAATGAACTTCAAGAAAGATATCAATTTAATGATGATATTTATGTTGCTATCAGTTCTCTTGTTTATAATATCGGGAAAAATCGTTTAGGACCGTTTTTCTATAAATCTCTTTCAATTAATCAAGAAGTAGGAAAGCCTGATTTAATTGCTACTGCATTTCGTATGTACAATAAAATTAGAAAGAATGGGGTGTTGGTTGTTTGTGAAGGACTTGTTAATAGAAGAGAAAAAGAAATTGCTGTATTTATGAAAGGAGATAAGAAATGAAATTAGAGGAAGTTTTGGAAGAAGCTAGAGAAGGTCGTAAAATAAGATTTAGAGAGGGTGAATATGAAGATTTATATTCTCTTCTTTCTGGGTTGAAGTTAGGAGATATAATTAGTGGGGAGTTTGAATTAGAACCCAGAGAACTTAGACGCGTTCAGTTTGAAGGTTATTTATATGTGAACGATAGCTTTTATGATAATTTAGACCCAATGAGTAATGCATTAAAATGTGCCCTTTCTGAAAAACATTTTTTTCTTAAAGAACCGTTAGAAGATACAAGTGATTTTTGGCCAGGAACTGAATTAACTAAATGGAAGGTTACTATGGAAGAGGAAGAAATATGAAAGAAGTAAAAGTGAGCGACGTTAAACAAATTTTTATTTTATTATCCTTTATTTTAGTTTTTATTGGTGGGGTTTATCGAGGTTCTTTCGCTATTGAATTTAATACAAAAGAAGCTTGTGAATTCGTTATTAGAGATATGAAAAAAGATCTATCTTTTACAGATACGATGAAATGTTACCCAAAAGGTGATGTTAAATGAGTGATACTAAACAAATACTTCAGCATTTCTTTGGTCCAAAAGCAATTTTCAACACTCTTGGGCTTATGATAATCTTTTCCATAGGTTTTATTACGGGCCATAATTGGTATAAGTATAAACTTGAGCAAAAAGAAGTTATTAAACAACAAGTTAATACAACCCAAACAACGGCTGCTATTCAGAATAAAGTAGAGGTTAATCAACTTGATAGTTCTTCTTATACAGAAAAATTTTTTAATAAAAAAGGTATTTTAGTCCATGAAATAGAGAAGAAGCATGAAAATCGCGCTAGTGACTTTAGTTTTACCAAACATACCGACCAAAGTGAGATTAGTTCAGAAGTCACTAGCGCAACATTCTCTAGCATAGAAGAAAGACAAGAGTCAAATTGGCTTATAGGATTTTCTACTCCAGTGAAAATTCACCTAACAATTCAGGATGTAGATGTTCATTTGGGGTATCGATTGCTAGGTCCGGTATATATCACTGGGCAAACTGACTATAAATTTAGCAAACCAACTGTTGGTTTTTTAATTAATTTTTAAAAGGAGATTTTTATGGATTTATGGGATAGACCTTGTGATATTTGTCAGAATAAACATGACCATGAAATGACGTATGTTCTTAGAACTAAAGAAATGTTATGTAAAACCTGCTTTCACCAAAATTATAGGCAAGTAATATATAAAAATGAGCGAACTGAAAAATTTGAAATATCTATTGACGGTTTTAAAACAAAAGAAGACTTTAATGAAGTTATGGATTCAGTACGTAATCGTTATAAATTTCACAGTCTATTATCTAATTATTTAGATTAATTTTTAAAAGGAGATTTCTTTATGATTGAAAAATATTACGTAAGGCAAAATTTTTCTAGTATAGACCTTATTACTGTTAAGCAACATCCGCTATATGAAACTCTATATGAAGTTTGTAGTAGTTTTACAGGAATTTCAAATGTACCAAAAAGCCTCTGTTTTGATACACGAAGAGAAGCTATAAATCGCGCAGTTTGTAGATTAATTTCTAATAAAAAAGAGTTAACTAGTAAAATCTGTAGAATTGAGGTTAAGTTAAACAAATTACAGAAATTAGAGGGACAATATCAAAAGGAATTGGACGAATAATTGGTGCTGTGTGATAGATTTGAACTACCGAAGGCCGAAGCCAACAGATTTACAATCTGCCTCATTTAACCACTCTGAAAACACAGCAAAAAATGTTTAAAGGTATAGTGTATCACTTTAAACTGACGGCCATAACGAGAAGCCAGCGAATAGTTGAGGGAGTTTCACACAACTGCATATCAAACCAATAGAGCTAGAGCGCGTTAAAACGGAGGCTCTAGGCGTATTACTTGACAAGCTACTCTAATTGATTTATGTAGTCAAGCGTAACGATAGCTAGTGTGGTTGGGGCCCGCTAGCTTTTTTATTTTATCTAAAAAAAGTAAATGCCAAGTAACCTAAAAAATTAATCGTAAAAACGATACTTAGAATTAAAACAAATTTCTTATCAGATTTCTCAAGAAAATTTCCACTTGCTTCAATTGTTTGTGGGATTACACTATCATATTTATTAGTATCATTTGAGGTTTTATCATCCATTTTATTTTCCTTTAAAAGATGTGTTCAGTATCCTAAAAATCTCAGAGATATCCTGCTTCATTTCTAATTGACTTACTTGAACGCTGTTTACTTTTTCATCATTCCTAGCCTGTGAAACTTGCATATTCTGAATTGTTTTATCAGACTCACTCATTTTATCTTGAATTTTGTCTATTTTAATTTCTATCTTATCAATAGATTTGTTTAACATTTCGGGGAGTTTTTTCTGAATTGCAAAAAAACCTCCAATAGAAAATACTAAAGCACAAAGTCCAAAAATAATTTCATGATAGTTTAAAACTTCAGTTAGCATAGACACTCTCTAATTCCTGTAATATTTTATGATCCATATAGTTAAATAAATAACCATTATGATATCCAGCATGACGTAGAAAAGCTGTTTAGAAGTAGGAAAATGTTTTAAGTCAATTATATCCTCTACTGTATAAACTGAATTTCTAAACCATAGAAACATACAGATACAATAGAAAAATATATTAAAAACTTTATCTGTTATAAATACACTGGGAGTTAAAAATATAATTGAGACAAGTGCAGTTATAAGATTAATTGGAGTATAAATCCATTTTTCAGAAGCACAAAAAATCCATCTAAGCGCCCCATACCACATAAACATCACTAAACCTAAAACATCAAAAATCATTTCTACTTCCATTATTAAGGTGCTGCAAACCAACGCGAACCATCACTTGTTGCACTCATTCTTACCCATCCTGACAATAAACCTGTTAGGGTATATGTTCCGTTTAATGTATTATTTAAATATGCGCCAGAAGGAACTGCGATTGTGTTACTTGTAATTAACCCACCACCTACTACGAATACATATTCAACTCCAGGAATTACTCCTGTTGCATTTGCTGCTGAAAGTGTCATTGTTTTTCCGGTTACACTTGGGTCTACAATAATAAAACGCTGAAATGGTGTAAGATTCGTATTAGACGCAGAGCCAGATGTAATATGAATTGTTGAATAATTCGTAGGAAGTGTTGACCCTATTTTTGAAACTGCTTGTGAGATTGTATCCGTATTACTTATTACACCAGGCGATGCACTATAAGAATCTAAAGTTTGGTCAATGATTTTAATTTGAGTCTGTACACCAAAAATATCAATTCCTTGAGCAGCATACCCAGTTAAAGCACCTCCCGGAGGTGTGATAGGGGTAATTGATATCGTCCCATCCATAAAAATGAGAGCAGTACAATCGAAAGAATATGTACATGCTAATAGGGTAAAAGCTCCAATTAATACTTTTGAAATTTTTTTAAACATACCTTCTCCTTAAATTAAAATGATATTGTTACAGTTTGAACCAACAACAGCCGTTCCAATTGGTGTGTGTGCCCCTGTCGTTTGGTTAATACTAAAAATATTAATTTGTGGAGCAGTATTATTTACTACATTTAAATAAGTACCTGAAAAATCAAATGTACAGAATCGAGCTCCATTTGTTGCTTGGCTTGTTGTTGGCGTGCTTATTAATCCAGTACCAGGATTAATTGTAGATTGATAAGTAAGATTAGTTGTTGAGTTACCATAATAAACAAACAGACCATTATTACTTATAGTAACACCTTGAATTCCAGCAGGAACTGAAAAAGTCGCTGGTGAAAGTGCTGTCAACTGACCTGTGGTAGTATTAACTGAGTACATAGATATTGTTGCAGCACCGCTATTTGCTACATACACATAATTTCCATTTGGGTGAGCTGCAATTTGAACTGGACTTGTTCCACATGCAATTGTAGGGGTACCTAATGCTGTTAATGCTCCTGTCGTTGAATTAATTGCATATTGATATATTGTTGCTGTCGTATTGTTAATTGCGTATAGCCATTTCCCAGATGGGTGAACTACAAGCTCTTGCATTCCCCCCGCTGCAGTGGGAGGAGATGCGATTGCAACTAGTTGTCCTGTTGCTTTTGTAATAGAATATTGGCCAAATTGTCCTGTACCAAAGCCGCAAACATAAACAAAACGGTCTGTGGGGTCAACTGTAATTCCTGTGCAAGTATTTGGCCCTGCGATACTAGGTGTTCCTAATGCTGCTAAAACTCCTGTCGCTGGATTTATACTTTGCATAAATACGTTATTGCTACCCGTTGCAGTAGCATAAACATAATTTCGTAGTGTTGTTGCTGCAACTTTATATGCTCCAGAAAGAGTAAATGTTGCTGGTGAAAGAGCGAAAAGATTACCTGTCGCTTGTGTAAGTGAATATTGATAAATAGCATTCCCAGCTGCAGATGGACAATAAGCATAACCCTGCGGTATGGAAGTTGTTACAGGAACAATGTTAACTTTCATTTTAAAAATTAAGTCTGCAGGTGCTAAAGAAACTAAATTAGAAACGTCAGTTCCTATCATACTTGTAATCGTAGTATTATCACTTAATAATGAAAAGCTATCTTGATTCGTTTGTATAATAAGAGGATTTGAATAGAGCGTAGTATTCGGTGTAGATAAAGTCACAGCAAAATAAGTATTCGGAGAAGTTGAGCGGAAGTAGCCTCTTAGTAATATATAGTTACTGATATTGTTATTATTTATTACTCCACTTGTATCATTAACCTCTATGATATTAATTGTAGAATAATTATAAGATGATTTAAAATTTCCAGCGATAGAAAAAATAATATCTAGTTCATTTCCAGAACCATCTTGTAATAATATACTATATAATCCCACAGCATTTTTAGCCGGAGCAACAATCGCAATAATTTCACTTAATGTAGTAAATGTGATTAATTGTTGTGGTGATTGGTAAAATTTAGCTGGAACTCCTGTAATTGCGGTTTCCACAAAAGCAGTTGTTGCAAGTTGAGTATTGTTCGTGCCTGTGCTTGCTGTTGGAGCAGTTGGTACTCCTGTTAAAGCGGGTGATGCAAGAGGGGCTTTTAAAGCCAATCCAGTGTCAACATAAGCAGTTGTAGCTAGTTTGGTACTGTTATCTCCCTGACTTTGTGTTGGAGCTGTAGGAGTTCCAGTCAAAGCTGGTGAAGCTAACGGAGCCGCGCCTGTAACTTGAGCTACTGTGTAGTCTGCAGAAGCTGGCACGACAACTCCAGTTCGTCCATTAAAACTTGAAACACCTGCGCCACTCCCTGCGATTGCGGTTTGAACGAAAGCGGTTGTCGCAAGCTGAGTTGTGTTTGTACCGGGTGTGGCTGTGGGAGCTGCAGGCGTTCCAGTGAGTGTAGGACTTGCGATATTTGCTTTAAGAGCAAGATTCGTTTGTACCGCTGAGCTTGTCATAATCTCTGCGCTTGAGCTACTTCCCGATGAGTTACTGACCTTCACGCCTGCATCTTTTACAACTCCCGCAACGGTCATCGAGACTAAGTCATCTAAAACAGGTGAGCCAATTATCGGCTGATAATCTGTTCCTGCAACTGCAGCTGTTAACCCACCGCTTCCATTCGCTTTTTGAATTGCTGTGCCGGTTGTTACCCCAACTTTGGTTGCTAAGCCTGCATCCACATAAGCAGTTGTTGCAATTTTAGTGCTATTATCTCCTGGAGTTTGTGTTGGGGCTGTAGGGTTTCCTGTGAGTGCAGGAGATGCAAGAGGTGCCTTTAAAGCCAAATTTGTTTGAACAGCCGCTGATGTAGGAAGATGAGTATTATCGTTTGATGCTGCAGAAGTTGTAACTAAAACACCTGCATCTTTTACAATCCCAGATGCATCCATCGCAACTAAATTATTGTTCGTTGGTGAAGAGATTGCAGGCTGAACAGTAACATTATTAGAATTTACACTATTTACAGTAGATTTTAATGTAGAGCCTGTAAGAGAAAGAGCATTCGTATCGATAACTATATTATCTGAAGAAACTACACTGTTAATTTCTACATTAAATGAATTTGTTGATTTGTTGATTGTCACATCGGTAATAATATCAGCGGTAGAGTCAATACTATTTACAGTGCTAGTCATGGTATTGTCGCTATTATTAACCAGCGTATTTGTAGTTGCAGGCGGAGTAATCGTAGACAAATCTACAGTATTTGAATCAATACCATCAATAGTTGATTTAAGTAAATTTCCTGCTAAACTAAGCACATTGCTTGCAATAATATCACCAGGGGTTGCTGCGGAAACGGACGTGCCGTTTCCTTTTAAAATTCCTGTAACTGTTGTCTGAATACTTATTGCAGGAGTTGTTGTTGGGTCTGTTACACTCCCTCCAAAACCATTTGCAGGATTAACAGAAACTGAAGTTACAGTTCCTGTAGTCGGAGGAGGGCCGCTTGTTTTTGGTTGTGGATAAGTTCCAATTTTTGTACCTTTGTATGTATTTGTATCTGACATATTTAAGCGCTCCTAGTTAATTGAACAAAAATATAAGCACAATTTTCAATGCTAGTAGGATAGATATTAACTGCAGTAATTAAACCTTCAGCATTTAGCATCACATCATCCATACTTATATCAAGGGTATTATTTTCAATATTTAGCCATGGAGAATCTGGTGTAGGACGCGCTTTTATTGTAATTGTTCCAGCTAATCCTGTTGTTACAGGGGAGACTGGTGTAATATTTGTTATCGCACCTGTGAATGGGTCTCGTGTCGTTTGTATATCATTATAAAATGTTAATGTTATTGTATTAAATCCTGTATAATTAAATACGCTGGGATTTGCATTCGGCAAAGCTAAAGGCCATACCGGTGTTCCTTCTATATCTGTTAAAAACTGTAGTACTTGCATTTTATTTCTCCCTTATCCTATTCTTATTGCACTTATTCTACCATCTACTGATGTTCCTACAGCCCCAAGCCCACCTTCCAAAAGCAAATAAAAAGTGGTTGTACTAGGTACATAACCAGGTGTGTAATTCGCTATGGATGGGGCTAAAGAACCCCCACTTGTTGAAATTAAAATAGCTCCTACATTATCTCCTATAGCGCCTGTAAAAGTAGTCGGGGAGCCTGAAATCCCGTATTCAAAACTTGCAGAAGTTGCTACAAATGTAGATGTTTGAAGTTGAAGCGAAAAACTCCATATTCCTGGTGGGATATTTATTGATGTTATTACTTGTATTACTCCAGTTACTGAAACACCTGTAACAACAGATTTAATAGTTTCTCCTATGTAACCGGATGAAGGGAGCGAAATTGCTCCAAGTGCTCCAAAAGCCCAAGAGGTAACTCCCGCTGTAGTACAAGTAAAAGACTGCCCGCTTACTGTTGGGTGTGTTGCTGGAAATTCATAATTTGTATTTGCAGCTAAACTAGTTGGTGCAACTAACGTAACTGCGTGAGTATTTGTTGCATCATAAAATACTGCTTCACCTTGGTTTCTAATCTCTAAATTTTTACAATATAGATCATCAATAACAATGGCGCTCCAGTTAACTCCATCATTAATATAACTGGGTGTTGTAATAAAATTCGCAGTATTATTGTTTACAAGTGAGCGCTGTAGAGAGTTATTACTTGCACAATAAAGTACAGCTCCTAGCGGATACCCACCTTGCTCATCAGAGACAGCTTGATTAAAAGTGAATCGACAACCCATAACTAATGCAAGAATTTGTTTCGTATAAAAATTGAAAGTACCATTAAATTCTTCACGAGTTACGGGTATACCACCTGCATTTAATGGAGTTGATTCTAAAATAGGAAAACCAGTTTCCTGATTTGCTGCAGTAGAAATCGGACCAAGGGGAGGGGGTGCATTATCTCCGGTGTTACTAAATGGTTTTATAATCGGATCTGGAAATGTTGTAGACATCTTATCTCCTCACGTAAAAATTAAATTAAGATTTACACCAGCCGGTTTTGGTAGAATTGGCGTATCTCTAAAAAGATAAGTTTCATATGGTTGCGGTACATAGTTAAATTTGTATGTAATATTCATATCATAGGTGCTAAAAACATAAGGGATTCCTGAGCCTCCACTTATATCTGCATATTCTATGATTATGTCATTTAAATCTTTTAGAGAATTATTAGTCGTATATTTACGATACTTTAATAATAAAAGAGCTCGATATTGAGTGTTATTCAGTTCAATTGTTGGACTATAGGAAATATTAAAAAAATTAGAGTGATAGAAATTCTGAGGATATGTAACGGTATCTGTAGGAGTAACTCCATCATCAAATCCAAATACTCCATCATAAGATGTCCCAGACCTTACAGTTCTTGGTTGATTTAATATAATACCCCAATTATCTAATCCAGCTGTACTTGCTGTACGGATATTAAGATAATCGACTGTAAAATCAATATCTTTAAACAACATCGCATTCGCTGTTTTTTGAGCTAAGCTTATTAATTTTGGAGAATTAGCATATTGCCGATAAATGTATGGATCAAACATAGCTTATACTCACATTAGAAGAAAGCATACTAGAACCAAGACTATCAGTAACAGGCATAGTATATTGAACGAGATTTGTTGTTGCCCCTACATTAAAAGTTAATGCTATAATCGGTAGAATTCCTTTAGTCATTAAAATGAAAATAAATTGTGTCGCATCTATAAAACGACCAATTACATTAAAATCAAAATTATCATTTATGATTTGTGCGATTAAGACATCTAAATTTGGGGGATAAATAACACCAAGTTTTAACTGAATATTTATGCCA
>Ga0207674_10000620_pt1 | contig 46620 bp, 47 predicted proteins | sample KBSCornC72_FD_184303 | JGI IMG/M metagenome (GOLD analysis project Ga0207674, IMG submission 184303) | Corn rhizosphere microbial communities from Kellogg Biological Station, Michigan, USA - KBS Corn C7-2 (SPAdes) (version 2) | ecosystem: Host-associated > Plants > Roots > Rhizosphere > Soil ... | reverse complement strand
TGATTCCCGCCGCCTGTACAGCTTTATGATCGCTCCCGTACAGACTACGTAAAGCGATGTCAGCATAGTTTTGCGCTTCTTCACGGACACTTATATGAGCGCCGACTTGTTTGAAAGGCCACAAGGGATGCAAAGCCCTGCCAGCGACAGCACTGTCCATACCCGTGCCGAAGGCGCCGGGGCATTGGATGAACTTGCAATGGTCTACGCGCTGCAGACGGCGGAAAACGAGGGCTGGAACATCACGGCAGGCGCGTCGACGGCACAGACCATCGACCCTGGGGCAGTTCTCTTCTGGCAATGCCTGCTTCCGGCGAAATAGCACGAACCTTCGCAGTCGTTTCGCCAGAGTTGCATGAGGCTTCGAGCAAGAGAAGGGCCGCTTCGAATTGCCGATTGGAGGAGAATGCCGACACGCAATGTTCGCTACCGTACAGCGCAGCCCTGCAACGAATGATATTTAACGGACTGCGGCCTCGCCGCAATCAGGGTAGAAATTGCCGCGCGGGAGCGCCGCGTAGTGAGGACGGAAAGATTGCCAGGACGGCTAGGGAGCAGTGGTACAACGAAACGCGCCGATCCCCTTCCCCGGGATCGGCGCCTTTTTGTTTGCTTGCGCCAAAACCCGATTCGCGCCTGGTGGCGGCCGCACCGGCGAATGTGTACGTTTCCGTACGGACGGTTTGAACAATTTTGATGCATTGTCGAGCGCGCCGAAATGACTTCTCGGCAATTCCGAGCAGAGCACCCTGGCCGAAAACCGAACCCGGCGATGGAGCGGGCGCTTTCGGAATCCGGCGCCTGCGTTCAATCGATCATCAGGTGAGCATGAACACGAATAAATCCATCGGCAACCCGGATACGGCTACGTTGAACGACATGATCGAAGTCCTCAACGATGGCAAGAAGTTACACTGACGGGTATCTTGCATGGTCAAGCATTGGATCCAGGCGGGTAGAACGCCGCATTGCGCGTTAGCGCACATAGCGGGTGGAATCCTGTGTTTGTATCGCCTATGCTTCGCTTTGCAGTACACACAGCGGTGCCGAGGAGGCCGACGCGCGTATGTCCCAGGAACATGACCCTGGCCAGAATCATCTTCTGCGTGCGCTCCCTGCGGTCGAATCGGAGCGACTGTTTCCGCACCTCGAACTGGTGTCCATGCCGCTCGGTAATGTGCTGTATGAGTCCGGCAGCACGCTGCGCCACGTGTATTTTCCGACGACGTCCATCGTGTCACTGCTGTATGTGATGGAGGATGGCGCTTCGGCGGAAATTGCCGTGGTCGGCAATGAAGGCATGGTGGGAGTTGCGCTCTTCATGGGCGGCGAGACCACGCCAAGCCGCGCGCTGGTGCAGAGCGCGGGATTTGCGTATCGCCTGAAAGGCCAGGTTCTGAAAGAAGAATTCCATCGGGCCACGGCGCTGCAGCATCTGTTGCTGCGCTACACGCAGGCGCTGCTCACGCAAATGGCGCAGACGGCCGTATGCAATCGGCATCATTCGGTCGATCAGCAGTTGTGCCGGTGGTTGCTGTTGAGCCTGGACCGGTTGCCGTCGAACAAACTGAGCATGACCCAGGAATTGATCGCCAACATGCTCGGTGTGCGCCGTGAAGGCGTGACCGAAGCCGCCGGCAAGTTGCAGGCAGACGGGCTGATCCGCTACAGCCGCGGACACATTACTGTCTTGGACAGGCCGCGTCTGGAGCGGCAGTGCTGCGAGTGCTATCAGGTCGTGAAGAGGGAATTCGATCGCTTGCTGCCCGATACAATCGCCACGTGATGCACTCGCGAAATCAACGACCGGGTAGCAGGAGGCAAACGGAATTGACATGCCAGCACTAAGGCCCGCCATTACCAACAATCGCCTGCTCGCGGCGCTACCGGATAAGGACCGCGGCCGCGTTCTTGGGCATTGTGATCAAGTCGAACTCGAAGCCGGCGCTGTTCTGCATGAAGCTGGCGCCTCCCAGCGCCATGTTTACTTCCCAACCGGCGGGTTTGTCTCTTTGGTAAGTCCAGTCAATTCCAAAGCCGGATTGGAAGTCGCTCTGATCGGGAATGAAGGCATGGTGGGTATCGCGGCCGTACTGGGTGTTGCCGTATCGCCGTTGCGTCACCTTGTTCACGGAGCCGGCAGCGCATTGCGCCTCTCGGTAGCGTCGTTCCGTAGCGCGCTCGAACTGAGCCCCGCACTGCGACACCGCCTCAATCTTTATGTGTACGTGAAGATTCACCAGATGGCACAAACGGCGGCCTGCACGCGTTTCCATCTGGTCGAAGAGCGCCTGGCACGACTGCTGTTGATGGCACATGATCGCTCGCCTTCGAATTCGTGCCATGCCACGCACGAGTTTCTTGCGTCCATGCTCGGTGTGCGTCGCGCCGGCATCACCAATGCAGCGACCTCATTGCAAAAACTGGGGCTCATCCGCTATAGCCGCGGCAACATCACCATACTCAATCGACGTGGATTGGAAAACCGTTCCTGCGGATGTTATCGAGCCGCCAAGAAACTATACGACAGCGTTCTGAACTAAATCGCCAATCTCGCTGCGATTTCGGCGCTCCCCTATCTCCCCTGCAACATCTGGCCTCGAGCCGTATATGTACGGTCACGTACAGATTCGGTATTGATTCGCGCGTAGTCTGTCCCGGAAATCTTCTGGGAATTTATGAAACATACGATCGTCAAACTGATGCTCGGCAGCAGCTTCGCACTGTCGTTCGGCGCAGTCGCATCCGACCTGACAGCCGATTCGGGATCTTCAAATGCGATCAGCGAACCGGTCAGCAATGCCCATCTCGAGGTGCAGATCCTGACCGCCCTTGGCAGAGACCCGCAATTGCATGCTTTCGATTTTTCCGTCTCCGTCGATGTCGGCACCGCCGTGCTCGGCGGCACGGTTGATGATCGCGTCAACAGGGATCTCGCCGAGAGGATTGCGACCGGCATGGGCGGTATCAAATTCGTCGTCAATCGCATCGTCGTCGACGCCGGATACGTGCGCTCTCAACACGAATATGACCGGGAGCGAGAGTAATCGCGAGATGGCTGTCTTGTGAACATCGCTTTGAAAACGCTGACCTGCGCTTTTGCAATCGTCCTTGTTGCGTGTGGCGTATCCACGTCGAGCGATATCGCCAGCGCGCCCGATGCCAACAACATCGAACTGGCCAGAGCACAGGAAGAGGATGCAAGAGCCGCTGACGCTCACGCGGCGGCAAGCCGCGAGATCAACGGCGCTACGCTGAAGTTGAATTTGAAGCAAGCCAGAGTTGACTATGGCGAAGCAATCGCCAAGGCGAATCATGACCTCTCGGATGCTCTCAAAAAATGCAAGCTGATTCCCGCGCGTGCGTTACCTGCGTGTGAGGCCGACGCCCGCTCGATACGCGATCAATCGACAGAAAGGGCCAAGGTAAGGCTCAGTCTCGCTGATCAATAAGCGAGTACGGCACGCACCCGCAAGCCATGCGGTGGGCCACGTCGCAAACTGGTTGCGATTCAACGAGCACACAAAAAAGAAGCGCCGAGCCATATGAACTGGATCGGCGCTTGCGTGCTTTACCTGCTAATCAAACCGCATGCGCGAATTACTTTGCATGCGTCAGCGTGAATTGGCCGACATCGATGCCGAGATCGACGCCTTCACCGGCACCGGCCAGTGCCAGCGAGACGGTACCCTTGGTGAGGACCTGGGCAGTTCCGGATTTGACAACCCCGGCATGCGCTTCGGCTTGCGCGTAGTCGCCGAGCACTTCCGAGATGTTGTGGATATCGGAAAAGCGCCCGGTACCGTTGTCTACGTGTGACTTGCCGACCGTCAAACCCGCCCCTTTGGCGGCGATATTGACGCGCATCGACTTGCCGTTCTCGCAAGTGACGACGCCGGTTCCTTCGGAATGTTTGTAGATGACCGACCAGGTGGAAAGCGAAAATTTCAAGTTGCAATCAAGTTCGGCGGTACTTTCCGCGCGTGCGTGACCGGGGTAAAGGGCGACTGTGGCTAACGCGATGAGCGCGACTGCGATCTGTGTGCTACGTGCCATGATGGTGCTCCATTGAGGGTTCGATGTCCATGCCGCGTAACCTCGCCAGATGATTTGTGGTTTTCGCAGTATTGGGAAGGAATGCTTCCGCGGCGTTGAGAGGACTGACGGTTGACGAGCTCGAATCGCAGTCGTTGACCATCAGGCGTGTGCCGCGCATCTGGAAATTGCGACTGCATCATGCCGCCGCGAACGTTCACATGTCTGTACGATACCGTACGAACTGGCCGTCGCGCTGCACTGATTGCCTCTCCGGTCCGTGAACATTGTTTGTATGTTCGCTACCGTGCCGACCGGCGCGAAGCATGCGCCTATTCTCGGTCGGTCATCGAGCACATCGTACCTCTGCCGTACCTCTGCACGGTCACAGACGCAGCAACTGCGGCGGAGCGTGTTTGGCCATCTAAACAAGATCAAGGAGCAACGAGATGAATCAGGACATTATCAAGGGCAAGTGGTCCCAGCTAAGCGGCAAGCTCAAGGAGAAGTGGGGCAAGCTCACGGACGACGATGTCAACCAGCTCGACGGTCATCGCGAATACCTGGTTGGCAAGCTGCAGGAACGCTACGGCATCGCCAAGGATCAGGCGGACGTGCAGGTCAACGAGTTTGAACGCTCGCTGCATTAATCGTGGCGTAGCGTTCGCGGGCCGGCGCGTGAACCGCGACGGCCCGCTCTTTTCTGTGAATCAGGTTCCAGCCAAATCAGGATAGACCCATGAACATGAATGAGACGAAGGCGCGCATCCGCAAGACCGCCGAGCACGTTGAAAGCGGCGTCGCCGCGGCCGCGGAGAGCCTCACGAACGGCGCCGAGGCGCTGGGTGAAGAGAGCGAAGAGCTGCAGGAAAAATTGCGTGACATCGGCAGGCGCTTGCTCGACACCAGCAAGGAACTCGGCGATGAAGCCGCCAAACAGGCGCGTCTGCGTCCGCTGGCCGTGCTCGGGATCGCCTTTGTCGCGGGCGTCATTGTCGCGCGCGCGTTGCGTCGTTAGCCAGACACTCCGATGAGTGCCACACCCGAACGCACGGTGCCGCTGCCCGGCGCCGCGACCGCCGAGCCCGATGCGGATTCGCTTGGCGCCCTGGCAACCGATGTTGCCGACGTGGTTGGCGCCTGGGCCGGTCTGCTGGACCGGGAACTCGCATTGGCACAACGCAGCCTGCGCTGGCTGCTGATCGGCGCGATATTTGCGCCCGTCGCCATTTTGAGCGCCTGGCTCAGTCTCAACGCGCTGTTCGTCGCGCTCGCACATTGGTATACGAATAGCTGGTTGCTGGCTTTGCTGCTGGGAACCGGCATGCAATTGCTGACACTCGCAATTTCGCTGAATCGGCTGCAACGTTGGACGCGCGATCTCACCTTGCCGCAAAGCCGGGCCGCGTTGGTACGCGCCATGGAGCGCATGTCATGAATCGCAGCAACGCGCGCGCTCGAGTGCGTCGCGCCCGAGTGGAACTGGACGCGGCGGAACAGCAACTCGCTGAGCGCTGGCAGCGGTGGCGCTGCCGTTTCCGGCAACATCGGCTGTCTGTGCTGATCGGCGCTGGTTTGTTCGGAGGCCTTGCGGCGGCAACGGTGCCGCCAAAACATTGGGCGCGCCTTGGCGCAGCCGTGTTCGGCGGCGCGGCGTGGCTCACGCGCTCAGCCATTGGTCCGGCCGTGCTCGGCGCATTGTTGACCCGGGTTCAAGGTTCTTCAGCCCGTGCACCTGCCGTGACGACGCCTGCAGATTCGCAGAGCACATCGCGATGAGTACGGGCATTCAGACCGATGATGTCGGCGCGGTCGCCGAACATCCGACACGCAATCGGCTGCTCGCCGGAATTCTCATACTGCTCGCGCTTTACGCCTGCGCCGTGGCCTCGGTACTGATCGTGCCGTTCCTGCTGGCCTTGCTGCTGAGCCTCATGCTTGCACCGTTGGTGCGCCTGCTCTGCCGCTGGCATCTGCCGCGCGTGCTCGCGACTCTGCTCGTGCTGGTGGGCGCGATTGTTTTGTCGGGAGCGCTGCTTACGAGCCTGGTCGCTCCCGCGCGGGCCTGGATGGTGCAGGTACCCAGATCGATCGAGCGCATCGAACTCGCGCTGAGCGACTTGCATCGATCCTTGTTGGCCGCCACGCATGCGACCGAGCAGATCGCAAAGCTCACGAGCGTCGACGGTGAAAACAAGGTGCAGCGCGTCGTCGACGCGGGTCCAAGCCGCATTGCGCAGATGCTCAGCGCGACGCCGGCGGCGCTTGCCAGCATTGTCGCAACCTTGCTGCTGATCTTCATCTTTCTGTTGCACGGCGACGCGCTGCTGCGCAAGTTCGTCGAGTTGGCGCCCGAGCTGTACATGAAAAAAGACATCGTCATCGCCACGCGCAGTGCGCAGCATGACTTGTCGACTTATATCGTGACCATTGCCGCGATCAACAGCGTGCTCGGTCTGCTCACGGCGTTGGTTCTGTGGTGGCTGGGCGTGGACGCGCCGCTGCTCTGGGGCGGCATCGTCGCGGCGCTGAATTTCGCTCCATTTGTCGGCCCGATGCTCGCAGTGGCGATCCTCGTCGTGGTCGGCTTTTCGCGTTTCGAGACGCCGCTCGCCGCACTCAGCGTCCCCGGTGTCTTTCTCGTGTTGCATCTGCTCGAAGGGCAATTGGTGACGCCGCTGATCGTGGGGCGCCAGTTGGCGCTCGACCCGGTGATGGTGTTTCTTTCGCTCATGCTGTTCGGCTGGCTGTGGGGCGTCGTCGGTTTGCTGTTGGCGATGCCGCTGCTGACCTGCGTGAGAATCATTGCCGAACGCATACCGGCGTGGAATGCCCTGGCGAAGATGCTGGCTGCATAACAGCGCATCCCATAAGTACGGTGGCGTACCGATATTTCGCTCTCGCTCGCGTAACGTATTCGCCTGAGCCGACATCGCACTGGTTGTTCTGCGACGTCGAAGTATCCGAGCCCTCCGAGGAGAAGATTCAATGGACGCAATCCGGCTATTAGCAGTCACGCTTATCGTGGCAGGCGCCTTGGCGCTGGCTTACGGCGGTTTCACTTACACCAAAGAGACGCACGAAACCAAGCTTGGCCCGATTGAGTTTTCGGTCAAGGACAAGGAAACCGTCAACATCCCGCTGTGGGCCGGCATCGGCGCCATCGTGATCGGCGGATTCCTGGTGACTGTGCGCGCGAAACGCTGACCCGCAAGAATCGGCCCGAGCGGATACGGACACGTGGTGTCCCGAGATCTTCCCGGCAACGCAACACATTTGCTCTATAGGTGATCTCGATGTCCACGCAATCCCGACGCACTTCTTCCGTATTCGGCGCCGCGCTCGCCGTTTTTGCCGTTGCCAACGCCAAGGCGGACAACGACGATCCTTCCGGCCGCGCCGCGCGATTGAGTTACGTGCACGGCACGACGAGCTTTTCGCCGGCCGGCGAAACCGAATGGGTCGACACCGTCGTCAACCGACCGTTCGTCAGCGGCGATCGCCTCTGGACCGACAAGGACGGGCGCGCCGAGCTCGAAGTGGGAGGGTCTGCGTTGCGACTCGACGCGAATACCAGCTTCGAACTGGTAAATCTGGATGACCACACGACGCAAGTCCAGGTCACCCAGGGCACGCTCGATGTCAGCTTGCGCCACTTTTCCAAAGGCCAGAGCTACGAAGTCGATACGCCCACAACGGCGGTGACCCTGGCGCAAGCCGGCCAATATCGCATCGAGGTCGACGCGGACGGCCAGCACACCACCGTCGCCGTGATACACGGCAGCGCGGAAGCACTGGGCGACAACGCCAACTATCCATTGCAGGCAGGCGATCGCATCCGCTTTCACGACACGAACCTGAGCGATGCCGAACAACTGGGCGCGCCCGCAGCGGATGAGTTCGATCGTTTCAGCGCGGAGCGCGACGCGCGTGTCGCGCGCAGCGCGTCCTTCCAATATGTTGGCGATGACGTCGTCGGCGTTTCCGATCTGGACGAATACGGTAGCTGGAGCGCGCAAGCCGACTACGGGCACGTGTGGTATCCGAGCCATGTGGAATCCAATTGGGCGCCGTACAGCGATGGCCGCTGGATCTGGCAGGATCCTTGGGGCTGGACCTGGGTGGACAACGCGCCGTGGGGCTTCGCGCCGTCGCATTACGGACGCTGGATTTCCGTCGACAATCGTTGGGGTTGGGTGCCGGGACCGCGCGGCGATCAAGCCGTGTATGCGCCCGCACTGGTCGCCTTCGTGGGCGGCGGTGGCTGGAGCGTCGGCATCTCGGCAGGAAGCATCGGCCCGATCGGCTGGTTCCCGCTCGGCGCCCGCGAGGTCTATGAGCCTTCCTATCACGCCAGCCGCGATTACTTCACGCGCGTCAACGTGACCAACACCACGGTCAACAACACCACGATCACCAATGTATACAACAACTATTCGAGCGGCCAGCCGCTGGCGCAGACCCACTATGTCAACCGCGCGATTCCCGGCGCGGTGACCGTAGTGCCCGGCAACGTGTTCGCCAACGCTCAACCGGTGCGCGCGGCCGCCATCAAGATGGACGGCAAGCAGATGGCGAGTGCCCAAGTCACACGCGTAGCCCCGGTCGTACCCAGTGTGCACAGCGTGATCGGCAGCGCCGGCGCCGCGAAGGCTGCGCCTTCCAACGCCATCGTCGAGCGCAAGGTGGTCGCGCGAACCGCGCCGCCGGCGAAACTGGTTCCGTTCGCAGCGCGGCAGCAGGAGTTGCAGCGCACACCCGGCCGTCCGCTGGCGCCAAGCGCGATCGCTGCATTGCAGCCTCGTACCGCCACGACCGCGGCAACACAAAATGTGCGCGTGCTCGGTCCGCAAGCCAGCGCGGTAAATGCGCGTGCCGCCCATGCGGCGCATGCAGCGCCCGCTTTGGAATCCAAAGCATCGCCACAGGCGAGTGCAACGGCACCATCGGCAAACGCGAGCGCTTCAGATCAGAAGCCGCAATCGAAGCACAAAGTGGCATCACCGCCATCGCAAGCAATGACCACTCGCGAGCGCGACACGGCGGCTGCTTCGTCCGATCGGCAGAAGCGTTCGCCAGCGAAAACGCAGGAGCGTGCCGACTCAGCATCCGCGCAACCGCAGACGGCAGCTTCGGCACACGCGCAGGAGCGCAAGGCCGCAGCAGCGGGCCAACAACAGCAGCAGAAAGCGGCAGCCTCGGCACACGCGCAGGAGCGCAAGGCCGCAGCAGCGGAGCAACAACAGCAGCAGCAAGCGGCAGCCTCGGAGCACGCGCAGGAGCGCAAATCCGCAGCGGCGGCACAACAGCAGCAGCAAGCGACCGCCTCGGCGCACGCGCAGGAGCGCAAATCCGCAGTGGCGGAACAGCAACAGCAGCAGGCGGCAGCCTCGGCGCACGCGCAGGAGCGCAAGTCCGCAGCGGCGGCACAACAGCAGCAGCAAGCGGCCGCCTCGGCGCACGCGCAGGAGCGCAAGTCCGCAGCGGCGGCACAACAGCAGCAGCAAGCGACCGCCTCGGCGCACGCGCAGGAGCGCAAGTCCGCGGCAGTGGAACAACAGCAGCCGCGTGCACCGGCAGTGCAAGTCAGGGAACACACGACGGCAGCGTCGCCGCCACAGCAGAACGGGCAGCGAACCGCACCGCAGCGCAACTTGCCGGCCGCACATCAGAAAGCCAAGGACACTGACAAGAACGACGAGAGCAAGGATGCCGACAAGAAGGACAGGGGCGGCAAGTCGGAAGGCAAGTAACTCAGCGCTGTCACGTCTAACGGAAAAAGGATGCTTCTATGAATATGTCATTGAGTCTCGCTCCTCTGGTTTCTCTGATCGCCGGAATATTGATCTTGATGGTCCCGCGATTGCTGAATTACATCGTGGCGGTCTACCTGATTGTCATCGGGCTGCTCGGACTGTTTCCCGGATTGGGCAACTTCCACTAGTGGTCCATAACAGAGCTCACTCGTTGGTGAGACCTGCGCGAATCGGCTTCGATCGCTCCGCTCATGACTGAGCGGAGCGCGACGAGTGGTAGAGGAATTTCAAGGAGAAACGTATGTCGTTAGGCACAATTCTGTTAGTCGTTCTGGTCCTGCTCCTGCTCGGCGTGATCCCGGCGTGGCCGCATAGCCGCAGTTGGGGCTACGGTCCCAGCGGCGGGCTCGGCATCGTGCTGATCATCATCGTCGTGCTGTTGGTCATGGGACGCATATAAGAGAGTCGAGCGGGGTCGCGCACGATGTGCGCAGCCACGCGTCGATCGTCGCATGTTGGTCTTGGCTGCTGTTCGGATTTTTATGCGACTCGGTTGTCTGAAAATTTTCGTCCGCTTGCTCACGGGCATCGCGTTTGCAGCCGCGATGACCGCTTGCTCTTCGCTGCGTCCGGACTTCGCCAAGAATCCGTCAAGCGCACTGCCGCCGAGGACGGATACACCTTCGGCACGCTACATCGCAGCGGAGCTGAGTCGACGCGGCGAGCAGTCCGGATTCCGTCTGCTGACCCGCAGCACCAACGCGTTGATGAGCCGCGTCGCTTTGGCCGATCACGCCAAGCATTCGATCGATCTGCAGTACTACATCTTCCAGAACGACGCGACCGGCCGGTTGCTGGCGCAGCGTCTGCTCGCCGCGGCGGATCGTGGCGTGCGCGTGCGCATGCTGTTGGACGACGTCAATCTGAAGGATGAAGGCAAAATGCTCGACGCACTCGATGCGCACGAGAACATCGAGGTGCGGCTGTTCAATCCGTTGCGGACGCGCGAGGCGTCGTTGTTGTCGAAGGTCGGACAATTCCTGCTGGAAGGCCGGCGACTCAATCGGCGCATGCACAACAAGTCGTTCATCGTCGACAACTCCGTGGCGATCATCGGCGGGCGCAATATCGGCGATGACTATTTCGATGCCGGCAACGACACCAATTTCCGTGATCTGGATCTCGTCGCGATCGGCCCGGTTGTGCCGGAGGCTTCCCGCGTCTTCGACGACTACTGGAATTGCGATGCCGCCTACCCGGTCACCGCATTCAGCAACAACCGGGATACTCGTGCCGATCTGGCAGCGCTTCGAGTCGCGCTCGCGCGTGACGCGCGTGCATTTGCCCAATCCGACTATGCGCAGGCAGCCGTGGACGAAGTCCCCGGTGGCCCGACCGCGGATCGCCACGGCGATTGGTTCTGGGGTCCGGCGATGCTCGTCGCAGATGAGCCGGAAAAAATCGACGCACATTCCGACCACGTGGCAGCGCTCAGCATTGGCCCGAAGCTCAAAGAGATGGTGGACGCGTCGCAGAGCGACGTGATCATGGTTTCACCGTATTTCGTTCCTGGCGAACCAGGCACACGCTTCCTGACCGGGATCGCGCAGCGCGGTGTCAGCGTCCAGGTACTCACCAACTCGCTTGCATCCACCGATGAACCGGCGGTGCACTCCGGCTACGCGCATTACCGGCGGCAACTTCTCGAAGCGGGCGTGCAACTGCACGAGTTGCGGCCGCAGCCCGGAGCCGCGCAATCCGCAACCGCGGGCGGCACGTCATCCGGCGTCAGTCTGCACGCGAAAGCATTGGTGGTGGACCGTCAATACGTGTTCATCGGTTCGCTCAACATGGATCAACGTTCCAAGCTGCTCAATACCGAGATGGGCCTGATTGTCGATTCGACCGGGCTCGCGCAAGCGGTCAGGGAATTTTTCGACACCGCGACCCAGCCTGAGAATGCGTTCGCTGTCGTACTGCAGGGGTCGCCTCAAGAAAAAAGAAGCCAAGCGAAAATGACGTGGCTATGGAGCGAAGATGGGCACGCCATGAGCGATCAAAAGGACCCCGGCGTTTCCAGGAAAAGGCGCATGGAAGTTTTTATCATGCGACTGCTACCCATCGAAGGTTTGCTCTAGGCGTTTGCGCTTTTCATTACGCGGGGATATTGCATCCCAAGGGGAACGAGTCATGTTGAACGCCGTATATAGACAGAGTCTGTCACGCCTGCGTACCGGGCTCTGTATACTTTTTCTGGCGGGATTTCTTGCCACGCCGGCAATCGGCCAACAGGACCTCGAGCAGCGCAAGATCGAATATCTGATCAACTCGATCGCCGACCTCCACGATGCCCGGTTCATCCGCAATGGCAGCGAATACGATTCGAAGCGGGCCGCAGATCATCTGCGTGTGAAGCTTCAGTATGCTCGTGGACGCGTCAACACAGCCGAAGACTTCATTACCTACTGTGCAACCGGCTCATCGGTGACGGGAGGCGCGTACCAGATCCAATTTGCGGACGGTCGCATCGTCGCGACTGCGGCGTTTCTGCGCGAAAGGCTCGCCGCGTACCCAGCGCAGGTTCAAATCATCCAGCAAATGTCGTCCGGTGGATGAGAGGGGCGCTTGTGCGCCCCAGACCTGCCGCTCGATCAAAAGTCGCAGTTCCAACTAAGGCTAGCGCCTGCGCATTGCGGCGATGCCCGCGAGTACGACCAACGCGCCGAGCAAAGCCAACGCCCATTCGGATAGTGTGGGTGTGAGCGCCACTTGAGCGGGTCCCGAGGAGCCGTTCAGACTGCACACGGAGATTGCATTGCTGGCCAGCGTCACCGTACCGGTTTGGGCCAGGGCTCTGCCGGACAGGGACGCGCCGGTCTGCATGGTGATGCTTGTAAGCGCGAGGATGTTTCCCACAAATGTCGTGGTTGTGCCGAGTGTCGCTGAACTGCCGACCTGCCAGAACACGTTGCACGCTTGACCGCCATTGATGACGGCGACGGTCGAGGCGGATCCGGTGATCAGCGTGCTGGCGATCTGGAAGACCCACACCGCGTTCGAGTTGCCCATGGCGTCGAGCTGGAGCAATCCTGTATTGGCTGCCGAAGACGCAAAACAATAGACACCGGGGACAAGCGTCATTCCGGCCAGATCGGTCGGAACACCAAAAGACGTATCGCACGCTTCGCCGGCGAGAACGCCATACGCGGTCGTGTTGGAGCTTTGCGCACCTGCCGCGATCGCATCAGCCGCGTGGATCGTTCCAATCACGGTACCCGGGGGAAATCCGATCACAGCGGCCGCAGGTGATACGCCCAGATCACCGGTCACGATGGTCGGGCCGGTATTGTTCACGTTCGGAGTGGCGCCCAGTACGGCGAAGCTTTGCGAGGTGCCCAGTGGCGGGGCGACCGCGGCCAGGGACGCACCGGAAAGCAGGATCATTCCGACTAACGCCAGCGATGCCAGCTCGGCAGAACGACTTCGACCGCGTCGTCCGTTCTTTGGAACAATTGCACAAGCCATGTGCAGAGGCTGCTTGTGGGACGCGGCTGGAACGTTCATGAGATGTCTCCCCAAATGACTCAACAGGGCTCTCAAGCGGGATTTCTGCGATTCCTACGCAGGGCCCGCTTGGGCGCGGCCTGCGATTATCCCTATCCGGCCACCGGCTTTTCTGTTCGGTATCGGACAAAGCGTAAAATGCACTTTCGCCACTGCTACCATCGCAGATTCCAACCTCATTGGAACGACGATGCGGATCACTTTCTGCGGCGCAGCCGGCGGCGAAGTCACCGGTTCCAGTCACCTGATCGAGGCAGCGGGTAAACGCATCCTGTTTGATTGCGGCATGGTGCAGGGGAGTCGCCAAGCGGAGGTGCGCAACCTTGAAGCATTCGCGTTCGATCCAGCAAGTATCAATGCACTGGTGCTGAGTCATGCGCACATCGATCACATCGGTCGGGTGCCGTTGCTGGTCAAGCGTGGCTTCAAGGGGCCGATCTTTGCGCAGGCCGCGACCTGCGATCTGTTGCCGATCATGTTGCTGGACGCAGCATCATTGGCGGAGAGCGCGGCAGACCGAGCCAATCGCGAGCGCGCGGCGGACGCGCCCGAAGCCCAGCCGCTGTATACGCGCGAGGATGTCGCCGCGGCGCAGAAGCTGCTGCATCCATTGCCATATGAAGTCGCCACTGAAATTCTGCCTGGCGCGACGCTGCGCCTCCGCGACGCCGGACACATCCTGGGCTCGAGCATCATCGAGCTGCGCGCGAGCGAAGCGACCCCGAAGACGCTGATATTTTCCGGGGACATCGGCATGAAAGGCACGCCGATCCTGCGCGATCCGGTGCCGCCTGCGGCGGCCGATCTGATCCTGATGGAATCCACCTACGGCGACCGCAATCACAAGGACCGCGCGGCGACCGTTGCCGAACTGGGAACGATTTTCGAGAAGGCGCGCGCGGACGGCGGCAACGTCGTGATTCCTGCGTTTGCCGTGGGCCGCAGCCAGGAACTGATGTACTGGTTCGCCGGACACTTCGATGATTGGAATCTGGCGGAGTGGAAGATTTTTCTCGACAGCCCGATGGCTGCCAAGGTGATGGCCGTGTACGACCGGCACCAGGAACTGTTCGATGTCGATGCCGCAAAAGTGTGGGCGGGGCGCATCAAACCGTTTGCGCTGCCGAATTTGCGTGTCAGCGAAAGCGTCGACGACAGCAAGGCGATCAACGAAGTGCGCGGCGGCGCGATCATCGTCGCCGGTTCCGGCATGGCCAATGGCGGCCGCGTACGTCATCACCTGGCAAACAATCTGGCCGATCCGAGCGCGCATGTATTGTTTGTCGGTTACCAGGCAGACGGCACGCTGGGACGCTTGCTGGTCAACGGCCTGAAACGCGTGAAGCTGTTTGGCGCCGACATTCCGGTACGCGCCCAGATTCATACTGTCGGCGGTCTCTCCGCGCACGCGGATCAGCAAGGTCTGCTCGAATGGTACGGCGCGAGCCCGAATCATCCGTCCGTGGCGCTCGTGCATGGGGAAAATCCCGCCCGCGCGGCACTGGCGACGCAACTGCAACAGCGCTTCGGCACCAACGTGACGCTCGCGCAACCCGGCATGACGCACGAGCTATGAATTTGGCGGCGACTGCGCATGCGCGGCTCCGAACGCCGCGGAGAGTTTTTTTGCTGCGTCTGGCACTCGGCGCGCTTTCGCTCTTTGCCACTGCATGGCTTTTCGGAGCGATAACCGAAGACGTCGTAAACCACGATGCGCCGCTCGGCACGATTGATCTGGATGTCGCCACCTGGTTGCATGCGCATGCAACGTCCCCGGCAACTCGGCTGATGTTCTTCGTGAGCGACCTCGGTGCACCATTGACTGTGATGGCGATGACGTCAGTTCTGGCGATCTTGCTGGTCTGGAAGCGCCAGCGCCCTCAGCTGCTGCTGCTCTTGCTCGCTGTTCCCGGCGGAGCGCTGCTCAACGTCATCTTGAAGCACCTCGTACATCGTGATCGCCCGATTTTCGAGGACCCGATCCAAACTCTGACCAGTTACAGTTTTCCGAGCGGGCACGCGATGGGTTCAACTGTGTTCTTCGGCACGCTCGCAGCGATCGTGATCTGGCAGGTTCGCGATTGGCGTCTTTGCGCGCTGGCGATAGCGATCGCAGGTCTGTTCGTCGCCCTGATTTGCTTCAGCCGCATTTATCTGGGCGTGCATTATCTTTCCGATGTGATCGCCGGCTTCCTTGCGGGCGTGGTCTGGTTGGGTGCATGCCTGTTCGCGGTGGCCGCGTTGCGCCGTCCCCATGCCAATCGGTGAGTAGCTGCGCCCATCTGCGCGCGATCCATGTCCGTCCCTAGGCCTGCGCGCCGTCTGTGCGCTTTGCGTCATGTGCACGATGCCGCACATACAAATACGTGCAAATGGTTCATGCTCCCCGCTAACAACCTGATTCGTTTCGACGGCGACATCGAGTAACTCGCCGCAAAGTTGCTGCGAAGCAACGGCATCGTTCGAAACGAAGCGCATGAGGCACGTCAGGATGTTTTGAGCGCTCGCCAGGGCGCCAACCGACCCGTACTTCCGTCAACCGCCGACAACCACGCTTGCAAGAATTGGGCGTGGAAACCGGTATGCGAGGAACGCGGATAACGCACAAACAACATATTGACGGAGAAATTCTTGAACAATCATCGAAACTTCATCGCCGCCGCGCTTGCAATCGGAATTGCCGGCATTATCCCGGCGATTGCCGCCGATACCGATACGACGGTGACGACGACGGTCCAAAAGACGTCGGCACATCATTATGTCTACTACGGCGACCATCAAATCTATTTTGCGCCGGAGACCAAGACCTACTACTGGCAGGTCAACAGCACGGGTCCGTGGCAGTCGGGCACGGCTCTGCCGGTCGAAAGCCAGGCGTTTGTCAGGACGGGCGGCGTGGAGATGGATCTCGACACGGAACATCCGTACGAGCGCAACGAATGGGTCGTCGGCCATTACAAGCACCTGCACGATCGTGACGATCAGCAAGAACACGAACAGCACTGAGCTGACAACCAATAACTTTGTCAGGAATGTGACAACGGCGCCTCATGGGCGCCGTTTTTTTTGTGACGATCAGCAATGCAGAGGCAAGCCATCATTCATCCGGCTTTTGCCAAGGTCGGGCTTCAGTGCTGCTCGGTGTCCTTGCCGCCTTGATGCTCAGGCCGCGCCTTCGACGACGGTTCTTTTTTGGCTGGCCTTGCTTGCGCGACGTTGTGTTCGGCGCTCGCTCTGGATTGCGACGCCCTGTGCTCTACCGCTGGCCTGGACTGCCCGGCATTTTGTCCATGGCTGTCGTGTGCTTGAACCACGGTGGCCGGAGCATGCTGGTGCACGACCACGCGCGATTCCGCTGCGCGGTGCTGCGTAGGCTTTGTGTGAGCGGAGGATTGCACGGAAGGTCGAATCTCCGTCGTGACCGCATGCCGGCCAGTTGTGCCGGTTGCTGTCCTGGTTTGGTAGGTGGACTGCGTCGTGACGACGCCAGAGTGTCTCGTTCTGTCCGCCGTGTACTGACGGGTCACCTGCGGCGTGCGCGAATAGTCGCGCTCGACGTGAGATTGGTACTGAGGTGTTACGCGGCTCCAGCGTTCACGTTCGCCATACCAGGAGCGGTGGCGATAGTTGCTGTCCCAATAGGAACCGAACACGAACGCAATGACGGGGATGCCGATGCGAACGCCGTACTCCGGGATCAGAACGCGGCGGCCTTCATATTCTTGTTGAAGGTAATTCGCGGGCATCCAACCACGGGAATCGCCGTTGATCACGTCGCACCATGACCAGCCATCGACGCAACCCTCGATCACAACCGGTGTGCCGGCATACAACATGGCGACATCCGGATAACCCGAGTCCGGTCCCGCTCGCAAACTGACGTTCGTCGTCACGTAGCCTTCGCCGGCAATGGCCGCGGTGGTGGCGAAAAAAGAAAGACTCAATGCTGCCGTGCTGAGTACGCGTTTCATGGGATTGGCCTCGGATTTCTGAGGCCAAGGTATATCGCATTGGCGCGCAATTTACGGTACGGTGCCGTACATATCAGTAACCAAGGTGCCAACAAGACGATGCAAATGGCGCCAGATAGACGTTGAGTACCGTACGGTAACAGACAGAAGATCGTCGACAATACGGCCAGACTCCACAGTGCGTCAGGGTTGCGCTCGCATGTCGCGGTCGGTCCGGGCACCAGGAGCAAACTATGAAACTGGCAGCGAGCCGCACCAGCGCTCGTCAACTTCCGGTCGGCGTGGATGTCTGCCTCGCCGAACGCCTTGATTACTGGTGCCGGACATTCGGCGTCACGCGACTGCAACTATGCAATGCCGTTGCGATCGTTGGAAGCAATTCCGACCTGGTCCGAAGGCATCTGCGATGCGGGACGTCGCCACCGGCGACAAGGTATGGGTAGCTATTGCTTCTCCTGCGGGCTTGACCGCTCTGCCGGCGTGGCGATCTTTCGCAGCGGGCCTCGACTGCCTTGCCGAGGACAGTTGCGCACCACTCGTGGAATCGACCATGCCAGAAAGTGAAAACGAGGCCACCAGCAGCAATGCGGACGGCAATATCCAGATGCGACGCCAAAGGGCTTTGCTCAAGGCGGGGGCTCTGCAGAACGCAATCCTTACCAGCGCCAATTTTTCGATCATTGCCACAGACGAGAAAGGCATCATCCAGCTATTCAACGTCGGCGCCGAGCGCATATTGGGCTACACCGCTGCCGAAGTCGTCAACAAGATCAACCCCAGCGACATCCACGATCCGCAGGAAGTGATTGCGCGCGCGAAGGAGCTGAGCCTGGAGCTTGCGACCCCCATTGCGCCGGGCTTCGAGGCACTGGCTTTCAAGGCGTCGCGCGGTATCGAGGATATCTATGAGCTGACTTACATCCGCAAGGATGGCAGCCGTTTTCCCGCGATCATTTCGGTCACTGCGCTGCGCGACGAATATGGCGACATCATCGGCTACCTGTTGATCGGCATTGACAATTCGGTGCGCAAGCTCGTGGAGGCCGAGTTGAACGAGGCCATGGCCGCGGCCGAGAAAGCGAACCGCGCGAAGACGGATTTTCTTTCCGGCATGAGCCATGAATTGCGTACACCGCTCAATGCGGTGCTTGGCTTCGCCCAGCTCATGGAGTCCGGCTCTCCGCCGCCGACGGTCTCGCAAAAACGCAACCTTGACCAGATTCTCAAGGCCGGCTGGTACCTGCTCGATCTGATCAATGAGGTGCTCGATCTCAGCCTCATCGAGTCGGGCAAGGCGACGTTGTCGAGCGAGCCCGTTTCATTGTCCGAGGTAATGCTCGAGTGCCGGGCGATGATCGAACCGCAGGCGCACAAGCGCGGTATCGGATTGAAGTTCGCGCGCTTCGAGGCCCCGTATTTCGTCAAAGCCGATCGAACCCGGGTCAAGCAGGTGCTCATCAATCTGCTGTTCAACGCAATCAAATACAACAAACCCAATGGCGCCGTCTCGGTCGAGTACTCGTTGAGTACTGCGGATTCGATTCGCATCAGTGTCCGCGATACCGGCGCGGGACTCGCTCCGGAACAACTGGCGCAGCTGTTTCAACCGTTCAATCGACTCGGCAAGGAAGCGGGCGCGGAAGAGGGCACGGGCATCGGCCTGGTGGTAACCAAGCGGCTGGTCGAAATGATGGGCGGAGCCATTGGTGTCGACAGCACCGTTGGCGTCGGCAGTGTATTCTGGATTGAGTTGAACCTGACGGCGGCACCGCAGCTTGCAGCGCCAGAGGAGCAAGGAGTGGTGCACGCGCAAGCGCAGGCCGCAGACGCGCGACCGCGAACCCTTCTCTACGTGGAAGACAATCCGGCCAACCTGGAACTCGTCGAGCAGTTGATCGCCCGTCGCCCGGATCTGCGCCTGCTCAGCGCGGCGGACGGCGACCTCGGCATCGAGTTTGCGCGCACCTATCAGCCGGAAGTGATCCTCATGGACATCAACCTGCCGGGAATCAGCGGGATCGCGGCGCTCAAGATTTTGCGCGCGGATTCCTCGACGGCGCATATCCCGGTCATCGCGCTCAGCGCGAATGCGGTGCCACATGATATCGCAAGGGCGCTCAATGCCGGGTTCTTCAACTACCTGACCAAGCCGATCAAGGTCGACCAGTTCATGGAAGCACTCGACGTGGCGCTGAAATTTTCTGAAACGTCACCAAGACGTGCAATCAGGGTGGACGTGGCATGAAGATCGCCGAGTCGGAGGTTCTCAAAGCCAGCATCCTGATCGTCGACGATCAGGAAGCCAATGTCAGTCTGCTCGAGCAGATGCTGCGTGCAGCCGGCTATCTGCGCGTTGCCTCGACGATGAATTCGCAGGAAGTCTGCGCCCTGCATCGCAAGAACAGTTATGACATCATCCTGCTCGATTTGCAGATGCCCGGCATGGATGGCTTCCAGGTCATCGAAGGGCTCAAGACCAACAATGCCGACGGCTATCTTCCCGTGCTCGTGATCACCGCTCAGCCCGGCCACAAGTTGCGCGCATTGCAAGCCGGAGCAAGAGATTTCATCAGCAAGCCATTCGATCTGCTCGAAGTCAAGACGCGCATTCGCAACGTGCTCGAAGTACGCCTGCTCTACAAGAAACTCGAGAACTACGCCACGGTTCTGGAGCAGATAGTGCAGGAACGCACCGCCGAACTTCGCGAAAGCGAAGCGCGCTTCCGCAGCTTGACCGAGCTCGCTTCCGACTGGTACTGGGAACAGGACGAGCACGGCAACTTCACCAAAGTTTCCGGCCCCGTGCTGGAAATGCTGGGAATCCGCGTCGACTCTCTGGCCGAAGCCGCCGGCAATGGCGCCGACGCTGCGGCGGGCTGGAATGAGGCGCAGCGGCAGGAACTGCAAGGACGCATTGCCGCGCGCGAGCCATTTCTGGATTTCATCTTCAGTCGCGTGAATGCCGATGGTTCACAACAACAGTTCCGCGTAAGCGGGGAGCCGATGTTCAGCCAGGCTTGCCGTTTCATCGGCTATCGCGGAATCGGTGTGGAAATCAGTGCCACGTGAAGCCGATATCCGGGCCACAGGCGATGCCAGCAGTTCATAGTCCGAATCAAAACCATCTGCTCGCTGCGTTGCCCGCGGCGGATTTCGAGCGCCTGGTTGCGCATCTGGAACTCGTTCCGCTGCCGCTCGGAGAAATCCTGTACGAACCGGGCGCGCGAATGCGGCACGTTTATTTTCCGACGACGTCAATCGTGTCGCTGCATTACGTCATGGAGTCCGGTGCGTCCGCCGAAACCGCGGGAGTGGGCAACGAAGGCATCGTCGGCGTTTCCCTGTTCATGGGCGGCGATTCAACGCCAAGCTCAGCCGTTGTACAGACGGCGGGACACGCCTATCGACTGGAGAGCCGCTTGCTGAAGGACGAATTTGGTCGCGGCGGTCCGCTGCAGAGTTTATTGCTGCGCTATACCCAGGCGCTGATTACGCAAATGACCCAGACCGCGGCGTGCAATCGCCACCATTCCATCGAACAGCAATTGTGCCGCTGGCTGTTGTTGACCCTTGATCGCGTCTCGTCGCGCGAGTTGACCATGACCCAGGAACTGGTCGCCAGCATGCTCGGCGTGAGGCGCGGGGGTATTACCGAAGCCGCAGGTAACCTCCAACGCGCCGGCGTCATCAAGCTGCGTCGAGGTCACATCTCGGTCGTCAATCGATCCGGGCTGGAGATTCGCGCCTGCGAGTGCTATGCGGTGGTCAAGAAGGAATTGAGCCGTCTGCTCTGCGATGTGCAGTATCGCCAGAGCATTTCGACGGAGTCCGGCAATTTGCGACCGGCAGCAACGCTGACCTGACGCGGAGGAAGCCGGCGTTGTATGCATTGTATACAGTTGCGCTCGACGGCTTGATAGGGAGTATGCTGCGACATGACCCGAATCTCCCGGTTGAAACGCTTTTCGTCACTCGCACTACTTGGCGGGTTGTGCTGTTGCATGCCCGCATTGAGAGCCGCTGAGCGCATGGTGAGTGGCCAGTGGGAATTCTCGATGACCACAGAGGGTGCCACCCGCACGATGCGTCAATGCATAACCGCGGACAAGGCGAGCGAGTTCAACGGCGATTCGAAGTCCGGGCGAGAATACGCGGAGAAGAATGCCAAGGGCCGCTGTGCGATCAACTCTTATGAAATCGCGGGCGACACGGTCTCCTATTCCCTGGCTTGCGGCAGCACGGGTATTCAAAGCGTCACGACGTTTCACGGCGATACATCGGACGGCTCCCTGATCACTACGACTGAAGGCAAATCGGTCAGCACACAGATCAAGGCACGGCGCCTGGGCGCTTGCCCATAATCGCGCTCGGCTGCTTTCACCAGCGCAAATTCTGTTGCCGATATGCGTTCCGCAATCGACCGCTGTGTTCGAATCCCAGTCTCCCCGCCAACAGGGGCTTGATCGAACCCGCGGGTTCGACAAAATCGGCAGGCGAACCATCTCGCACCCACTCGCGATCGCGCTGTGCCACTGGCCATCCCTGGCTCTCTCCTTCCAATATATGCGGTACTCGCGTACGGCTTTTCGTGGGTTGTCGTTGAATGATGTGGGAAGGCATCACTCTGCGTCATCGCATGGTGCAGTGCGAGTTCGCCATCGACAGAGTACGCGTCCGCAGTCGCATGGCTTGAGACGATCGGCGATATCATTGATCGATGGGTTATTCCACGAGAGATCTGCGTGATTCCCGCTGATTGCAGGCAGATGTCTTGCAAACATCGGCGCGCGGCTTGAATCATGAGTGCTTCCGCATTCGTTTACGTCGCTCCGGCGCGGTACGAAGATATTTTGAAGCTCGGTTTCTCGCACGACCCGTGCAGACGCATACGCAGTTTTCATCGAAGATACTTCGAGTACTTCGACTTGAAACGCAGCTTCGCAATTGCCGCGATTGACGAACAGGATGCCCGTCGCATCGAACGCCTCATGGCGACACGATTCGCCGAGCACCGCACCTGCGCACCGCTCGAAATCGAGACGGCTCCCGGTGGAGTAACCGAGTGGTATCGCGGCGCTCACGAAATTCTTTTTCCAGCGTGCCTGGAGCTCGTCGAGATGGGCGGCTACCCGCCGCTGCTCAACATGGCCGACGAGATCGGCGACAGACTCCTTGCCGAGCGAGATTTTCTATTCGAATACACGACAAGCACGATCGACGCCGTCGAGGCTCTGGGCGACTGCCCCGAAGCCGAGCCTCTGATCCATACATTGCTCACGTCGTTGGACGCTTATCGATCATTTGCGATCGACGTTTCCGCTTATCTTCCCGAAGCTGCACTCGGGTGGTTTGAAAAACGCCTGGCACGCGAAGTTGCTGAAAAAGCCGGCAGAAGCGGCTTGCCACACGCGAGCCAACATGGCGACGAACCCGGAATCTCTTCGATCGTGACACGTCGGTGATCACGATGCGGTGCAATTGAAAGCCAGTGGCCTTGATTGCTTGACCCAAAGCGGCCCTTCTACGACCGCTCCCAAGGCGTCACGCTCTGTGCACCACCACGGAGCGCCTCATGGACCTGCGCGTACTCGCATGCACTTGCATCATTGCTTTGCCGACACTCGCGAGCGCGGCTGAGCGCGCGCGCGACGGCCAACACGATTTTGATTTCGAAATCGGCAGCTGGAAGACGCACGTCAAGCGTCTGCACCATCCGCTGACCGGCTCGACGACCTGGACCGAGTACGACGGCACTTCGGTCGTGCGCAAGGTGTGGGATGGCCGCGCGAATCTGCTTGAATTGCGCATGGATGGGCCGGCGGGTCATTTCGAAGGCATGTCGCTGCGGCTGTACAACCCGCAGTCGCATCAGTGGAGTCTGAATTTCTCGAACGCGGCAGCGGGCATGATGAGCACGCCGACAATCGGCGAGTTCAAGCATGGACGCGGCGAGTTCTACGATCAGGAAACGCTCGATGGCCGCGCGATACTCGTTCGCTTCGTGATCTTCGACATCACGCCGGATGCCGCGCACTTCGAGCAATCGTTCTCGGACGATGGCGGCAAGACCTGGGAAGTGAACTGGATTGCGACGGATACGCGCATGAAGGACGCGGGCAAGGATTCGAAGGATCAATGAGAACGTCACGAAGGTGCGCTCATGGCATGCGCACGGAAAAGTAATATCCGCCCAGCAGCAGTGCCAGAACAATCAGCACCGCGATTGCCGGGAACGCCAGGCGCCAATCCGTGCGCGACGGAAAACACGCGTGCAACAGCGCCGCGACGATCCACACGTGCAACGCGTACCACGGCCATGCGGAGTGCGCGACGAATGTCAGCGCCCACCACAACGCGAGCGGCGCAAGCAACAGCGGCGCCAACGCGATGAACATCGCACGCAAATGGCCGGGCTGGAAGCGCACCTCACCGAGCCGCCAGACGCTGCCGACCTTGGTCGGAATCAACGATGGGAATGACGGCCGCGCACCGAGCGCGAGCGCCACGGTGAAATGCGACAGCTCGTGCAACGCCGTTCCCGGCAGCGCGACGATCGCAAAGATCCACATGCCCGCATAACGCGCCAGACGAATCAGCAGCAGCGCGAAAGCAATCGCGATCAGATCGCGCGGCGCCAGCGAGGCGAACAGATGCGACGTCCAGGTCACGAGCGAGTCCATGGCCGACATCATATTGCCGATCCCTCGCGGCGGGGTCGCGCCGCAACTCCGTTCAGCCGGCAGCGCCGGCCTATGGCAGAATCCGCGCATGGGGATCCAATGGGCTCGGTGGCGAATTGGCCGCGGCATGTGGCTGGCGTGCGTGTGCCTGCTGCTGGCGTCGACCGCGCGCGCCCAGCCCACCCCAGAAACTGCGCGCTTCCGCAGCCTGACCGACGCGGATGGGTTGTCGCAGCTCAGCGCGCTGGCCGTCGCGCAGGATCGCGACGGATTTCTCTGGATCGGCACGCAGGTCGGCTTGAATCGCTACGATGGCGCGACGTTTCGCACTTTCATCCGTCAGCGCGGCAAGCCCGATTCGATCTCGGAGCACTACATTTCGGCGTTGCTCTCCGACGCGGATGGCAGTCTGTGGGTCGGCACGCTGAATGGCCTGAATCACTTCGATCCGAAAACCGAATCGTTCAGCTCATTTCTGCCGCGCGCGGACGACGCGCACAGCTTGCCGCACCAGAAGATCAATGCCTTGCTGCGCGATCGCGCTGGCAGTTTGTGGATTGCCAGCGATGGCGGACTTTCGCGCTATCGGCCCGCGACGCATGACTTCGAAACATTTATCGACGGACTCGCCGACCGGCGTGTGCAGACGCTGACGCTGGACGACGCCGCGGGTTTGTATGTCGGCACCGCGGCCGGGTTGCTGCACCAGGACGCGGCGAGCCACGCATTCGCGCCGGTGCTCGCTGCGGGTGAGCATGCGGGCGCGTTGCGCGGCTGGATCAATGCCGTGCTGTTCGATCGCGCCGGCGAGTTGTGGATCGGTACCAAGGACGCCGGCTTGTTGCGCTATTCGGCGCGCGCCCAGGCATTGCAGCAGTGGCGACACGACGATGCGGATGTGCAATCGCTCTCGCACGATCGCGTCTACGCGCTGCTCGAGGATCGCGCCGGACAACTGTGGATCGGCACCGAAGCCGGCGCCGATCTGCTGCTCGATCACAACAACGCAGCGCCGCACTTTGTGCGCTTCCAGCATCGCCCGCAGACTGCGACCAGCATCGGCGCCGGCCGCGTCGTGAATCTGTTCGAGGATACTTCCGGCGACCTGTGGTTCGGCACTTGGTCGGGCGGCGCAAGTCTGCTCAGTCCCGTGCGCAGCCGCTTCCTGAGTTTCGACGCCAACGTGCTGGATCCGGGCGCACGCGACACCGCCGAAATCGTGCATATGGCCGACGCCGGCGAGGACAGCGTCTGGCTCGGCACGCGCCGCGGCTTGTTCCACTTCGATGCTCTGCACTATCGCTTGCAGGCCGCACCGGCGACCGCCGGCATGCTGGTCTACGCGGTCGCGCACGACGGCGACACGCTGCTGCTCGGCACCGATCAGGGCGTGCGGCGTTACGATCCGCGCAATGGCAAAGTCGCTGACGTGACGCTGCCCGCGCCCGTCGGTCGGCCGTTTGTGGATTTCATCGTCGTCGACAACGATCGCGTGTGGATCAGCACGCGCGATGCCGATTTGTTCGTGCTCGATCGGAGCCTGCGCACTGTGCTCGCCCATCATGTGCTCGATTCGCGCGAACACTTCATGGCCAACTTCGATGCGAAGTTGAAGATACTTGGCGGCGACAAGGGCTTGTACTGGTTCTCCGCCGACGGATTGACACTGAAAGGCCGGCTGCGCGCGAATCCGGATGACCCGCACGGACTGCAATCCGATACCTGCCACTATTTTGTGCGCGGCACGGATGGCCAGGGCTGGCTGGCCACCGCCGCGGGCCTGCATCGCATGGATCTGCCCGAGCCGGCCGACCCGGTGCACGCGCGCTTTACCGTGTTCAATCCGAGCGGCGGGGCGAGCACGAATGCGATCAAGAGCATCATCGAAGACCACAACGGCCTGCTGTGGATGAGCAGCAACGCCGGCATTGCGCGTTTCGATCCGAAGACACAGCAATTCCGTTTGTATGGCGCTGCCGATGGCGCGATCGAGCGCGGCTACTATGCGTTCGTGCATGCGGTCACCGCGAGCGGGCGCATCGCGTTCGGCGGCGCTTCGGGCTTCACGATTTTCGATCCGCAGCAGATCGGCGCGCTGCCGCCGCCGCCACGACCTCTGCTGACCACGCTGGAGCTCGACGATCGTGTCATCGAGCCGCATCGGAGCGACGCGGTGTTGAGCGAGCCGCTGTATCGGACAGCGAAGCTCGATTTGCCGGCCGGCCGCGCGCGCGGCATCGGCCTTGCGTTCGCCGCGCCGTATTTTGTCGCGCCGGAACAGCTGCATTTCTCCTATCGCCTCGATGGTTTTCAGGACGACTGGATCGAAACCGACGCCAAGCGCCGGCTGGCGACATATACCAATCTGGCGCCCGGCGATTATGTGTTTCGCGTGCGCGTGCGCACTGCCGACGCTGGCTGGGTAGGCGACGAGGCGCAGCTTGCGTTGAGCATCGAGCCGTTCTGGTGGCAGACGTGGTGGGCTCGGTTCGCCGCGGCGCTGATGACGCTCGCCGCGATCTGGACGATTTTCCATGTACGCCAGCGCCACAACGACCAGCAACGACGTTGGCTCGCGCAACAGGTCGAGGAACGCACTGCCGACGTGCTCAACCTCGGCCAGATCGGCCGCGAACTCACGGCGACGCTCGACTTCGAACTGGCCGCCGAGCGGGTCTATCGGCAAGTGCGCGCGCGTCTGGACGCCCACGTATTCCTGATCGCGATCTATCGTCCCGCGCGCGCGATGATCGACGTCGACTATCTTGTCGAGCACGACACGCGGCGGCCCAAGATCGAATACGCCATCGATGAGCCGGGGCGGCCGGCGGCCTGGTGCGTGCGCGAAGGCCGCGAACTGGTCGCAGCCACGCGCGCGCAACTCGCCGGGCAGGTCGGCGGCCTGCAGCCGGCGTTGCAGGGCGAAAGCATGGAATCGGTGATCTACCTGCCGTTGCGCATCGAGCAACGCGTGATCGGCTGCCTGTCGGTGCAGAGTCCGCGTCAGCACGCCTACACGGCGGCGCACCTGGAGTTCGTGCGCGCGCTGGCCAGCTACACCGCGATCGCGCTCGACAATGCCGACAACTATCGCAGCCTCGATCACTCGATGACGAGCATGCAGCGCACGAATCTGGAACTGGAAAAAGCCTATGCGCGCATCGAGGAGCTCAGCCGCACCGATCCGCTGACCGGACTCGGCAATCGGCGCTCGCTCGATCAACGCTTGCCATCGCTGCTGGCGACGATCGATCGCGGCGAACGCTTGCCCGGCGGCAAGGGCCGGCTCGCTTTCCTAGTCCTCGATGCCGATCGCTTCAAGACGATCAACGACGAATACGGCCACACTATCGGCGATCTCGTACTCGGCGCGCTCGGCGACGTGCTCAAGCGGCAAGTGCGCGAGCCGGGCTTCGTGATTCGCTGGGGCGGCGAGGAGTTCCTGGCCGTGCTACCGGTGGCCGATGATGCCGAAGCGTTGCATGAAGGCGAGTTGCTGCGCATCGCCGTGGCCGCACACGGCGCGGCGATTGGCGCGCCGGTACGATTGCACTGCACGATCTCGATCGGCTTTGCCTGCTATCCATTTGATCCGACCGCGCCAAAACGCCTGCATTGGGAGCGCGTCGTCGAAGTAGCCGACGGCGCGTTGCATGCGGCCAAACGTCTCGGCCGTAATCGGGTTCTGGGTTATCGCTGCACCGCGCCGATCGATGCCGATTTTGAATTGCGGCTACGCCGCGGCGCGGAAGCTTTCGCGGAGTCGCGGCTGATTGAACTCGTGGATGCGGCGCGCGTCGGTGCGACCGGTCCGTCGACTTAAGCCGCTCGCTCCAGTTCGCGCAGGTCCTGGCCGAACCACGCCAACTTCGACGCGAGCGCTGCGACTTCACCGAGAATCAACAACGCCGGCGATTGCACGCCGTGCTGACGTTGCAATCTCGGCAAGTCAGCCAGGCTGCCGGTGATCACGCGCTGTTCGGGACGCGTGCCGTTTTCGATCAGCGCGAAAGGCGTGGTCGCGGCGCGGCCGTGCGCAAGCAGTCGGTCGCGCAGCGTGTCGAGCTGCGCCACGCCCATGTAGATCGCGAGCGTCTGACGCTCGGCGGCGAGCGCACGCCAGTCGAGCGTGTCGAGCGATTCCTTGCAATGCGCGGTGACCAGGCGCACCGATTGCGCGTGGTCGCGGTGAGTGAGCGGCACGCCGGCGTAGGCGGCACAGGCGAGTGCTGCAGTGATGCCGGGCACGACCTCGTACGGCACGTCGTGTGTGCGCAAAAATTCCAGTTCCTCGCCGCCGCGACCGAACACGAACGGGTCGCCGCCTTTGAGGCGCACGACGCGCCGGCCGGCGCGCGCGTGTTCGAGCATGAGCGCGTGGATGCGCTCCTGCGTAACGTGGTGATGACTGGCCTGCTTGCCAACCGCGATGCGCTGCGCATCGCGCCGCGCCAGATCGAGAATTTCCGCGCCGACCAGACGGTCGTGCAGGATCACGTCGGCTTCGTTGAGCAGGCGCAGCGCGCGCAGCGTGAGCAATCCGGGATCACCGGGGCCTGCGCCGACCAACGCGACGCTGCCGGTCGGCGTCGGTGTCGATGCGACGAGTGCGCGATCCAGTTCGCGTTCGGCGACGTTGACATTGCCGGCGCGCAGCATCTGCCAGATGCGACCCGCGAACAGGCGCTCGTAAAAATCGCGACGCGCTGACAGATTGCGATGACGCTGGCGAATTGCGCCGCGGCGACGCTGCAGCAACGCCGCCAGCGGGCCGAGCGCGTGATCGAGCAGGACTTCCAGCTGCACGCGCAACCAGCGCGCCAGCATCGGCGCAGCGCCGCCGGACGAAATCGCCACGAGCAGCGGCGCGCGATCGATAACGGCAGGCACGTGGAAGCTCGATAATTCCGCGTCGTCGACGACGTTGACGAAAATGCGCCGTAGCTGCGCCGCCGCCGCGACTTGCGCGTTGATCCGGCGATCATCCGTCGCCGCGACGACCAGCCAGACGTCGTCGAGCCAATATTCTTCGAAGGCCCCGGCGTTGTGCACAATGCGTCCTTGCGCGAGCCATTGTGCAAGCGGCGCGCTCAGCGCCGGTGCGCCGACCTGCACGTGCGCGCCGGCGGCGAGCAGTGCCGCGGTTTTGCGCGCGGCCACGTCGCCGCCACCGACGACGAGAACCGGACGGTCCTTGAGTGCAGCAAAAACGGGGTACAGGCGCATGGCAGCAGAATCGCCCACGCCATACCGCACGGCAAATAGCCGCTCGGCATCGCGTCATACCATTCGGTTATGTGGCAACGGCGTGTTGCAAAAATCTCACAGCACGGGCCACAAATATTCACGTCCAGACGGATGGACGTCCAAATGATTTCCTGTTATGGTGCGGCGCACAAGTCAAGGAAACGTCATGTCGCCGAAGCGCTCGCTGTGTTGTTGTCGCTGCTGAAACCGCGTTTACGCCGTTTTGTAGCGACCGACATTTTGCGAGCACTGCCATGACCCTTACCCAGCTTCGTTACCTGATCGCCATTGCCGATTCCGGCCTCAATATCACCACGGCTGCCGAGCACGTGCACGCCACCCAGCCCGGCGTGAGCAAGCAGCTCAAGCAGCTCGAAGACGAACTCGGATTTCAGTTGTTCTCGCGCAAGGGCAAGAGCTTGCACGCGATCACGCCCGCCGGACAGCAAGTGTTGCAGCGTGCGCGCGTCATCACCACCGAAGCCGGCAATATTCGCGCAATCGCGGCGGACCTGCGTGGCGAGGAGACTGGCGAGCTGGCCATTGCCACCACGCACACGCAAGCGCGATTCGTGCTGCCGCATGCGATCGCCGCATTGAAGCAGCGTTATCCGGGTGTCAGCGTGCATCTGAAGGCGCAAGGCGATGCGCAGGTCTTGGGTGTGGTGGAACGCGGGCAGGCGGATCTGGCGATCGTCAGCACCAGCGAAGCCCCGCCGGACGGCGGCCTCGCCGTGCCGTTGTTCCGCTGGCGCCGCGCGGTGATCGTGCCGCGCACACATGCGCTGGCGAGCGTGAAACGTGAGCTGACTTTGCGCGATCTGGCGCGCCATCCATTGGTCAGCTATGAATCTTCGTTGCGTCCGGAATCCTCGCTGCGCCGCGCGTTTGCCGCTGCCGGCGAGTCACCGCAGTTTGCGATGACGTCGCGCGATGCGGATCTGATCAAGACTTACGTGCGCGAAGGTCTCGGCGTCGGCATTCTCGCCGAGATGGCGCTGCTGCCCGAGGACGCGCGTGACCTGCTCGTGCTCGATGTGCCCGAGGAATTCCTGCCGACGTGCACGACGTGGCTGGTGCTGCGCCACGACGGCGTGCCGCGCAGCTACGCGTTCGCACTGATCGAACTGATCGCGCCGCAACTGGATCGGCGTGATTTGCAGCGCGCGTTGAACGGCGAAGCGCCGGCGCAATGGCCAGCGGCGCCGCTGTGGTCGAAGGTCGCGCGCTTTCGCAATGCGTCGACTGCGCCGGCAGGATTGCCGGCGCGAACAGCGCAGCTGGCCTGAAAGGCGAGCGACATGGACGTCGCGAGTAATCGCATTGCGAGCGCTGCCTGAGGAGGAAGCAAGGATGCCGACTGCGGTGCGCTTCAAGGACGAATCCCACGCCCACGCTGCGTAGCGGTCCTATCGCGCCAGAGCGCGCAAGTTCTGCGCCTTGGCGCGACTTACCGCCAGCTGCGTGCCATCCGTGAGTTGCGCGATCAACTGTCCGCCCGGTTCGCGACGAAACGCCGCGACATGATTCAGATTGACGATGTGCGCGCGATGGATGCGGGCAAAGCACTGCGGATCCAGGCGCGTCTCCAGATGGTTGAGCGACAGATGCAGCACATACTGCGCCGCGCCGGCATGCGCGGCGATGTAGTCGCCGACCGCTTCGAACCAGGCGATATCGGCCACGGCCAAGGGAACGATCGCGCGTCCGTTGCGCACGAACAAGCGGCTGATCGGCGCGCGGCCCATGGCTTCGCTGAAACGATCCAGCGCCGACACGCCCGGCTCGCCGAAAACCGCGCGCACGCGCTCGAGTGTCGCGCGCAGCCGCTCCTCGCCGAACGGCTTCAACAGGTAATCGAGCGCGCCGAGTTCGAACGCGGTCACCGCGTGTTGCGCATACGCTGTCGTGAACACGACGAGCGGCCGATGCGTTACCCGCTGCAACACTTCGGTGCCGAGTGCGCCCGGCATCTGGATGTCGAGGAATACCAGTTCCGGTTTGAGCGTGTCGATCGCCTCGATCGCGGCCGGTCCGTTGGCCGCTTCGCCGATGCATTCGATCCATTCCACTTCGGCCAACATATGACGCATGCCGGCGCGCGCGACCGGTTCATCGTCAACGATCAGCGTGGAAATTTTTGCGACACTATTCATCGGCGATCACCTGCGGCACGGTCAATGTCGCGGCGAAGCCGCTGCCGGCGTCGCTGATCAGATCAAGACGCGCACGCTCTCCGTACAGCCAGCGCATGCGCTCGCGCAGGCGGCGCAAACCGGTGCCGGAGCCTGTCTCGATCGCGTGGACGTCGGTGCCAGCGCCGGTGTCGGTGACTTTCAGCGCCAGCACGCGCTCGCCGAGCGTTGCCGCAATCCGAATCTGCGTCGGCTCGACGCGCGGGGTTGCGCCATGGCGTACGGCATTTTCGACCAATGTCTGCAGTGCAAACGAAGGCACCAACGCCTGCCGCGACGCCGTGTCGACTTCGATCTGCACATGCAGGCGTTCGCCGAAGCGAATGTGTTCGATCGCCAGATAACGTTCGACAAATGCCAGTTCCGCGGCCAGCGGAATCAGATCACGCTGTTCTTCGATCGCCGTGCGCAACACGCCGGCCAACTGCTCGGCGGCGCGTGCAGCGGCGCGCGGATCGGTCGGGATCAGTTGCACGACGGTGTGCAGCGCGTTGAACAGGAAATGCGGATGCAGTTGCGCGCGCAACGCATCGAGCTGCATGCGCGCGGCCTGCGTTTCGATTTTCGCCGTGCGTTGCGCGGCAAGATTCGCGTAGGCCACTACGGCGACAACGATGTACAGCCATATCCCGGTGAGAAAGAACACGGCGTTGCCAGGGCCGATTTGCAAGACCAGACGCCGCAACACCAGGCTGTCGATCACGCAGATCAGCACGTACCAGCAGACGGCATACAACACGGCGGCAAGCAGGTGCATTGCGACGAATGCGAGCCGGAATGGATGCGGCCACGGCAGGCGCGATGCGAATTTGTATACAAGGATGCCGAGCGCCGCGCCGGGACCGACCATGCGCAGCGAGCCGATCGCCGCATCGGCCAGTGAATTGCCGTGCACGATGACGATGATCGCCGCGAACAGCGCCCACATCGGCAACCAGGCGATGCTCAGCTGCAACCAGACCCAGCCGCGAGCCATATGCGATGCCTAAGTGCCGGCGAGCGGCAGCGGACGCCGACTCATCCTGGATTCGCCGTTGCGGCCACGCGCCTGGCATCGATGACCAGCGTGCCTTCTTCCCAGGTTTGGCCGTTGTCGTTGGAGCGATCCTGGGACATTTGGAAACTGTCACTGCTGATGTCGTAGTAGCGGGTGCGCGTCAAGGTCTTGCCGTCGCCATCGGTGAATTGTCCATCCAGGTGCATCTCGCCACCCTGCCATTGTCCGGTCGCTTCGCTGGTGCGGCCCTTGCTGCTGTCGCGTCCGCTGATTCTCCAGCGGTTCTGTGTCGCGTCCCAGGTGCGCAGCGAATGGTTCGAGGATAGCGGATTGCCGGAGCCGTCAACAATGCGAATCTCGTCTTCGATGTCGGCACCGGCGCGCCATGCCTTCCACGTGCCGGGCAGTTTCGGCGCGCCGTGGATCAGCGCAGCAAGTCCGCTGACTTTCGGATGCACCACCAATTCCCATTGACCGAGCAGGAAATCGAATTGTCGTGTTTCGCTCGAAGCAACGCTGGCGGCGGTCGCCGGCGCCGGCGCAGCGGACTGCGCAATCGCGGCAAATGGAAACGCCAGCAACAGGGTGAGCGCATACGGGTGAAGACGGTTCATCGGCAAACTCCATCGTTGTAGTGGGTGCGGTCGAGCATGCCAGTGCCGATTCCGGCGCGGCGCGGAGTTTCGCCGAATGGCGCGTGGGTGCCGGCGAATGGCAGGTCGCAAAATCGATTGCGTGGAAATTCGCTGAACCGTCGATTGGACCCCGTGAGCTGCCGACCACAGCGCACCCCGGCGCTTTACAGTGCGATCGACGTTTTCGCCATCGCCCTGGAGTGCTTCCGTGACGCTTATGACCGAAGTCAATCCTGCCGCTGCACTGATCACTCTGCGCGGCATCAGCAAAACCTACCCGAGCCCTGCCGGCGCGTTCAGCGCACTGAGCGCGATCGATCTGACGATCCGGCGCGGCGAGTTCGTCGGCGTCGTCGGCCAATCCGGCAGCGGCAAATCGACTCTGCTCAATCTGCTCGCGGGAATCGATCGTCCGAGCAGCGGCGAGATCCTGATCGACGGGCAGGCGCTGCATGCTCTGTCGGAAAAACAACTTTCCGCATGGCGCGGCCGAGCCGTCGGCATCGTCTTTCAGTTCTTCCAATTGCTGCCGACTTTGACCGCAGCCGAGAACGTCATGCTGCCGATGGATTTCGCCAGATGCTGGCCGTCGCGCGAGCGCCGTGCGCGCGCACTCGTGCTGCTCGAACGGCTCGGTGTCGCGGCACAGGCGGACAAGCTGCCGGGCGCGCTGTCCGGTGGCCAGCAGCAGCGTGTCGCCGTGGCGCGCGCACTCGCCAACGAGCCGGCGATCGTGCTCGCCGACGAGCCGACCGGCAATCTCGACTCACGCACCGCGCGCGCTCTGCTCGACATACTCGGCGAATTGGTGCGCGCCGGCCAAACCGTGGTCATGGTCACGCACGAACACGCCGCGATGCATCACGCCACGCGCATTGTCGAGCTGGCCGATGGACGCATCGTCGACAGCGAGGCAGCTGTCCATGTTTAGTCCGCGCTGGCGCAAGATGTTGCGCGACGTCTGGCTGCACAAGTCGCGTTCGTTGCTGGTCGTTTTGGCGGTGGCGACCGGCATGATCGGCAGCGGCGCACTGCTCGATGCGTGGGCGCTGGTGCAGCGTGTGACTGACGAAACCTATCGCGGCAGCCATCCGGTCTCGGCCACGCTGCGCGTGGATGCCATCGACGCTGCATTGCTGACGCAGATACGTGCATTGCCTACGGTCGCGGCGGCGCGCGTACGCCGCGCATTGTCAGCGACGGCCTTGGTCAACGGCACCGAGCTCAACGTGGAACTGTTCGCCTTGCAGGATTTCGGCGCACGCGACATCGCTCGCCTGGAATCCGAGCGTGGCGTCTGGCCGCCGCGCGACGGCGAGGTCAGCATCGAAAAATCCTCGCTCGAGTTTTCCGGAACGAGGCTCGGTGGATCCATCGATCTGCACTTCGACAAGCAGCCGCCACAGACGCTGCCGATTAGCGGCATCGCCCACGACGTCAGTCTGCCCCCGGGCTGGATGGATCATGTCATCTACGGTTTCGTGACGCCGGCGACGCTCGCCATGCTCGGCGCACCGGCGTCGTTGAACGAAATCCAGATCGTCGTGCGCGACACCACGGCTGCTCGCGACACCGTGCGTCAGATTGCCTACGCCATCAAGGCGCTGATTGAGCGCGGCGGCCAGCACGTCGTCAATATCGACGTGCCGGTGCCGGGACAACATGCGCACGCGGCGCAAATGAATTCCTTGATGTTGACGCAGGGCGCATTCGGATTGCTGACCCTGCTCGTCTGCAGTTTTCTTGTCGTCAACTTGATTGCGGCGATGCTGGCCGGTCAAACGCGCGAGATCGGCGTGATGAAGTCGCTCGGCGCCAGTGCGCAGCAGATTGCAACGATGTATCTCGGCTTCGCCTTGCTGCTGGGCCTGTTCGCGTCGGCCATCGCCTTGCCGATAGCACTTGCGATCGCGCGCCCGTATGCGGCGCTGAAGGCCGACATGCTCAATTTCTCCATCGCCGGCTTTGCGGTGCCGTGGTGGGCGATTGCATTGCAGCTGGGCGTCGGTTGTCTGCTGCCCGTCCTCGCCGCGGCGATTCCGGTAATGCGCGCCTGCCGGTTGCCGGTGAGTGCGGCATTGCGCGACGCCGGCATCGGCGGGGACGCGGGCAGCGCGTTCGTGCGCCGCAGAATTTCGATTCCAGGCATCAGCAGACCACTGCTGTTGTCGCTCGGCAACGCGTTCCGCCGGCGCCAGCGCATGCTGTTGACGCTGCTCGCATTGGCCGCAGGCGGCGCCGTGTTTCTCGGCGCGGACGACCTGCGCCGTTCCGTGCGCGAAGCGGTGGATGAGCTTTTCTCCAGCGAGCGCTACGACATCGTGCTGCGCTTGCGCGATGCCTATCCGGCCGCGCGCAGTGAAGCCGCGGCAGCCGTCGTTCCCGGCGTCGAGCGCGTGCAGGCCATTGCCAGCACGAAGGCCAGCATTGAGCACGCCGATGGCATGCTCGGCAACGCATTCAGGCTCGTCGCGTTGCCGCCCGCTTCGCCGATGTTCGTGGATCGCGTGCAACAGGGGCGCTGGCTGAGCGCGGCCGATCGCAACGCACTCGTGGTCAGCCGCGCGCTGCTCAAGGATGAACCCACGCTGGTGCCTGGCGCGCAGGTCCGCTTGATGATCGATGGTACGGCGACCGAATGGCACATAGTCGGCGTGCAACCCGACATTCAGGCGCTGGCGTACGTGCCGCTCGCCACGTTCAATGATTTGCATGCCAGTGCTCAAGGCGCCGCACTGTTGGTGACAACCCAGGAGCGCGGCAGTTCGGCCCAGCTTGACGTGGTCGCGCGCCTGCGCAGCGAACTCGAACACGCCGGCATGCCGGTCGCCAACAGTTGGATCGTGAGCGAGAGCCGTCGGGCGGTCGAAGATCATCTGCTGATGGTCGTGCAATTTCTCGGCGTGATGGGTTGGGTGATGATCGTCATCGGTGGCATGGGCCTCGCGTCGACGATGAGTCTGGCGGTGCTCGAACGCACCCGCGAGATTGGCGTCCTGCGCGCGATCGGTGCGCGTCACCGCGCGATCATGGCCATGGTCTTGATCGAAGGCCTGGTCATCGGCGTGCTGGGCTGGGCGGTCTCGATTCCGCTTTCCATACCGATGAGCGCGCTATTGGCCGACGGCTTCGGTCGCGTCATGTTCAGCGTGCCGACGCACTACCTGCCGAGTGCCGCGGCGGCATCCACTTGGCTGTTGCTGGTCGTTGCCGTGGCGCTGCTCGCCTGCGCGTGGCCGGCGTTGCGGGCTACGCGAGTACCGGCCGCACGGGCGCTGAGTTATGAGTAGGAGCCGACGCGGTGACCGCGAGCCTCAGCTCAAAAATGCAATCCGCACTCGCGCTTCAACCCAAAAAAACGTGTGTCCTCTTCGCGCATGCCCGGCTGCCAGGCGCGTGTGGTGTGCACGTCGCCGATCGAGATGTAGCCGTGCTCCCACAGCGGATGAAATGGCAAATTGTGCAGTTGTAGATAATTCCACACGTCGCGGTCGTTCCAGTCCGCGATCGGATGGAATTTCCAGCGGCCGTCGCGCAATTCGAGGAAGTCGATCGCCTGGCGCTGCTGCGTCTGGCTGCGGCGCAGGCCGGCGATCCAGGTGCGCGCACCCAGGTCGCCGAGCGCGCGCTGCATCGGCTCGACCTTGCGCAGGCGGTTATAACGGTTGATGCCGTCGATGCCTTGTTCCCAGAGTTTGCCGAAACGTGCTTCCATCCAGGCGACGCCGATTTCCGGGCGATACACGCGGAGATTCAACCCGAGCTTCGAGGTCAACTCGTCGGCGAAGCGGTAGGTTTCCGGGAACAGATAACCGGTATCGATCAATACCACCGGAATATCCGCGCTTTCGCGCGTGACCAGATGCAACACCGCGGCCGATTGCGCGCCGAAGCTCGACGACAGCACGTGCTCGCCGGGCAGCGTGGCGATGGCCCATTGCACGCGTTCGCTGGCGTCGCGCGCTGCGAGCCAGGCATTGAGTTCCTGCAGAGCGCGCGGGCTTTCCGCGGCGCTGATCAGATCGGGGGCAGTCATGCTGATTTCTCCGCTTGAGCGGTTGTCGGTTTGATCGAAACGATCGCGGCACGTACCAGAAAATCGCCGAAGCCTTCGCTGCCGTCGCGTTCGGCCGCATAGCGCGCGAACAATGGATCCAGCGCGTCAAGAATTTCGGACTCGTCGATGTTTTCGCGATACAGAACGTTGAGACGCTGGCCATGCGCATCGGCGCCAAGCATCAGGTTGTAGCGGCCCGGAGCCTTGCCGACGAGCGCGATCTCGCCCAGATACGGCCGCGAGCAGCCGTTCGGGCAGCCGGAAATTCGCAGTGAGATCGGCGCATCGCGCAAGCCGTGGCGTTCGAGCAGCGCTTCGATTTTGCCCAGCAGCTGCGGCAGATAGCGCTCGGCTTCGGCCATCGCCAACGGACAGGTCGGCAGGGCCACGCAGGCCAGCGCGTGCAGGCGCACCGGCGTTGCACGCGCGTAACCGTCGAGCCCATGCGCTTTGACGAGCGCGTCGATCTGCGCGCGCGCCGACGGCGCGATGTTGGCAATAATGAGGTTCTGATTCGGCGTCAAGCGGAATTCGCCGCGGTGTACTTTGGCTATTTCACGCAAGCCTTTCAGGTGAGGTGCGCCGGGGCGATCGGCGATGCGTCCTGCTTCGATGCGCAGCGTCAGATGAGCGCGTCCGTCTTCGCCTTGCGTGTAGCCGAAGCGATCGCCGTTGTGATCGAAGCGGAACTCGCGGGCGGGTGCGAATGCAAAACCCATGCGGCGCTCGACTTCGGATTTGAACCAGGCCGGCCCACGCTCGTCGATGGTGTATTTCAGACGCGCGTGCTTGCGCTCGGCGCGATTGCCGAAGTCGCGCTGTGTGGTCACCACGGCGTCGGTCACCGCAATCAGTTGATCGGGCGTGACGAAGCCGAGCACGTCGGCCAGACGCGGATACGTGTTCGGTTCGCCGTGCGTCATGCCAAGTCCACCGCCGGCGCTGACGTTGAAGCCAACGAGTTCGCCGTTGTCGATGACCGCGATGAATCCAAGGTCATTGGCGAACACGTCGACGTCGTTGGTCGGCGGCACGGCGAAAGCGATCTTGAACTTGCGCGGCAGGTAGGTCGATCCGTAGACCGGTTCGATTTCCTCGCCGCTGCCCGCCACTTTTTCCTCGTCGAGCCAGATTTCGTAATAGGCACGTGTTGCCGGCAGCAGGTGCTCGGAAAGCGTCTGCGCGTGCGCGTACACGTCGGCGTGCGCGCGCGAAAGCAGCGGATTGGCCGAGACGAGCACGTTGCGGTTGACGTCGCCGCAGGCCGCAATGGTGTCGATCAACGACGCGTTGATCGCGTGCAGGGTCGCCTTCAACTCGCGCTTGATCACGCCGTGAAACTGGAACGCCTGGCGCGTGGTCAGGCGCAAGGTCGAGTTGGCGTAGCTGGTCGCAATCGCATCGAGCTGCAGCCACTGCTGCGGCGCGACCACGCCGCCGGGCAGGCGCGTGCGGATCATGAACGAGTAAGCCGGTTCGAGCTTCGCCACGCGACGTTCTTCGCGCAGATCGCGATCATCCTGCTGATAGCTGCCGTGGAATTTGATCAGCTGCGTATCGGCTTCGGCGATCGCGCCGGTGACCGGATCGGCCAGGCTCTCGAGCAGAGTTCCGCGCAGGCGCCGGCTCGCGCTCTTGATCAACTCGACCGGAGAAAGCGGTGCATTCATCAGTAGACGTCCCGCGCATAGCGGCGCTGTGCGACCAGATCGGAAAGATAGATTTCGGCGTCTTCGACACTCTTGCCGCCGTGTTCGGCAATCACATCGCGCAACGCAAGGTGCACGTCCTTCGCCATTCGCGTCGCATCACCGCACACATACAGATGCGCGCCGTTCTCGAGCCACGCATAGACCTCGCGACCGCTCTGGCGAATGCGCTGCTGCACATAGATCTTGTGCGCCTGATCGCGTGAGAAGGCGAGATCCAGGCGCTGCAACTGGCCGCGCTTGAGCGCCTGCTGCCATTCGACTTGATAAAGAAAGTCGCTGCCGAAATGCGGGTTGCCAAAGAACAGCCAGTTGCGGCCTTGCGCACCGGTTGCCGCGCGTTCCTGCACGAAACCGCGAAACGGCGCGACGCCGGTACCGGGTCCGATCATGATGACGTCGCGCGTGGAATCCTGCGGCAGCCGGAAGCGCTCGTTGGCTTCGATGAAAATCGGCGCGCTCGCGTCGATGGCGCGTGTCGACAGGAACTGCGAGGCCGCACCGACATGATCGCGGCCGAAAGCGCGATAAGCCACGCTGGCGACGGTCAGATGCGCTTCGTCCTCGACATGCTTGAGGCTCGATGCGATCGAGTACAGGCGCGGCGTCAGCGGGCGCAGCGCCGCAACGAATTCCTGCGCATTCCATGTGGCCGGAAACGCGCTGATCAGGTCGATCGATTGGCGTTCACTCAGGAATCGCGGCAAAGCGACGGGCGACGCAACGATCGCATCGAGATCGTCATGTCTGGCGCGGTGTGCGTGGGCGATCACGAACGACTTGGCCAGACGCGTGATCTCGCGCTTCTCGAGCAGCCAGTCGCGCAGCGGCAAAGTCTGGCCTTCGTGCGCGACAGCGGTTTGCGCGTCGAGCTTGAGTGCGCCGAGGATCGCATCGACGAGCGCCGGCGGGTTGCTGGCCCATACGCCGAGCGCGTCGCCCGGCTCGTAGCTCAAGCCCAAATCGCGCAACGACAACTCGATGTGGCGAATATCCTTGCCCGAGTCGCGCGTGGTCAGGCGTTGATTGGCCAGCACCTCGGCGGCGAACGGTTTCTCGCGCGTCCACAGCGTCGCGGCGCGCGCAGGACGCAGCGGCGTGACGGTCGCCAAAGGCGCCGTGGCCTTCAATATGTCGCGCGCAGACGCCAGTGCACGCGCGTGCCACGGTTTGGCAACCGTGTCGATATCCACATCCGCATCGCCGCGCGCGAACAGGCGCGTGGCACCAAGCTCGGCGAGTCGCGCATCCAGTTGCGCGCCGATCGCGCAGAATTTCGCGTAGCTGCTGTCGCCCAGGCCGAGCACGGCGAACTTGAGTTCGTCGAGTTTCGGCGCGCGTTTGGAAGAGAGGAATTCGACCAGGCCGCGTGCGTCGTCCGGCGGATCGCCTTCGCCTTGCGTGGATATCACGATGTAGAGCAGGCGTTCGTTTTTCAGTTCGCGCAGCGGATAGGCGTCGGCACGCAGCAGGCGCGTGGTGAGGCCGGCGTTTTCCGCATCGCGTGCGAGCGCTTCGGCGAGCCGCTTGGCGTTGCCGGTCTGGCTGCCGAATACGATCGTCAATTGCTGTTGGGGGACACTTTCTACCGCGATCAGCGGCGCCGCCTCGTGCACGGGCGCGAACGCATGCGCGGTCGCAAGTCCCGCGGTGTAGCCGGACAACCAATTGAGCGTGGCGTTGTCCAGCCCATCGACGAGACGCGTCAGCAGCCCGGCTTTGTCTTCAGGCAGCGGAATCAGGGCGTGGATCGGTTCGGCGGACACGGCGTTTGGACGTCCAAGTGAATGGACGCATGCTAGACGCGCGGGCGGTCGGCCAGAAGCAACCGTTGGTTATGGGGTCATGCCGTGGCGTTCTTAGCGAAGTTCTAACGATTGCAACGATAAATCGCGCTATATCCTTATGCGCACTCGGCAGAACAGGACTCGGCGGCTGCCGCTAAGCTGGATTCCATAAAGCAGGAGGCTTTCCATGAATCGTGTATTTCCGTTGTTGTTGACCATGTTCGCCGCAGTCGCGGCACATGCCAAGGACGTCAATCTTCTCAACGTCTCCTACGACCCGACGCGCGAGTTGTATCAGGCGATCAATCCGGTGTTCGCCGCGCAATGGAAGAATAGCGCCGGCGAACAGCTGACGATCAAGCAATCTCACGGCGGCTCGTCCAAGCAGGCGCGCGCGATCATCGACGGCCTGGAAGCCGATGTCGCCACGCTCGGCATCGCCTCGGACATCGATGCACTGCATGAACACGGCGATCTGGTGCCGGTGGACTGGCAGGCGCGATTGCCAGGCGACAGCACGCCGTATACCTCGACGATCGTGCTGCTGGTCAAGAAGGGCAATCCGAAAGGCATCAAGGATTGGTCCGATCTGGTCAAGCCGGGCATTGCCGTGATCACGCCGAACCCGAAGACTTCCGCCGGCGCACGCTGGAATTTTCTCGCCGCCTGGAGCTACGCGCTGAAAGCCAACGCGAACGATGAAGGCAAGGCACGCGCGTGGATCGGCCAGCTGTACAAGAACGTGCCCGTGCTCGACACCGGCGCCCGCGGCGCGACGCTGACGTTCGCGCAGCGCGGTCTCGGCGATGTGCTGGTCGCCTGGGAAAACGAAGCGCACCTGGCACAGAAGGAATTCGGCGAACAGTTCGAGATCGTGTTGCCGTCGCTGTCGATCCTGGCGCAGCCGCCGGTTGCCGTCGTCGACAAGAACGCGAAGAAGCATGGCACCGAGAAAGTCGCCGAAGCGTACCTGAAATTCCTGTACACGCAGGAAGCGCAGGAGATCATCGCGCAAAACCATTTCCGGCCGACCGATGCCACGGTCGCCGCCCGGCACGCCAAGGATTTTCCGAAGATCGAGTTGACCACGATCGCGCAGTTCGGCGGCTGGAAAGCGGCGCAGCCGAAATTCTTCGGCGACGGCGGCGTGTTCGACCAGATCTACGCGCCGAAGCAATGATTGCGAAACAGCGCAGGGCGGCGGCCTTCGTGGTTGAGCCGTCGCCCTGCGGCTCGCAACGCATCTGGCCCTGAGCTAGCATGACGACTGCCATTCTCCCGTCCGCAGCCGCCATGAGCGCGACCGCACCCGCACTGTCCGCGAGCGACACCCGACCGCCGCGTGGCGTACTGCCCGGCTTCGGCATCAGCCTCGGCTTCACATTGAGCTATTTGTCGTTGCTCGTGCTGATCCCGCTCGCGGCATTGTTCCTGCGCGTGGCCGGATTGGGCCCGGCCGGCATCTGGCATGAACTCGGTTCGCCGCGCGTGTTGCACGCGCTCGGCTTGAGCTTCGGTGGCGCGCTCGCTGCCGCGGCGATCAACAGCGTGTTCGGCACGCTGATCGCGTGGACATTCGTGCGTTATGAGTTTCCGCTCAAGAAGATCTTCCACGCGATGATCGACCTGCCGTTCGCACTGCCGACGGCGGTCGCCGGCATCGCGCTGACCGCGTTGTATTCCGAACACGGCTGGCTCGGCGCGCCGCTCGCGCAACTCGGAATCAAGGTGGCGTATACGCCGCTCGGCGTCATCATCGCGATGGTGTTCATCGGGCTGCCGTTCGTCGTGCGCACGCTCGAGCCGGTGCTCGAGGAATTCGAGCCGCAATTCGAGGAAGTCGCGGCGACGCTCGGCGCGTCGCGCCGGCAGACCATCGCGCGCGTGATTTTCCCGACGCTCGTACCGGCATTGCTCACCGGCACCGCGCTCGCTTTCGCACGCGCGGTCGGCGAATACGGTTCGATCATTTTCATCGCCGGCAATTTGCAGAACATCTCCGAGATTGCGCCGCTGTTGATCATGATCCGTCTGGATGAGTTCAATTACGGCGGCGCCACGGTGATCGCCGCGGCGATGTTGATCCTGTCATTTGCCATCCTGTTCGGCATCAATGTGCTGCAGGCATGGAGTCGCCGTCATGGCTAGACGCTATCGCAGTGCCCTGAGCGACCCCGCCGCGGCGCGCTGGTTGCTGATCGCGGTGACGCTCGGTTTCCTCGGCGTGTTCCTGTTGCTGCCGCTCGTCATCGTGTTCGTGCAGGCGTTTTTGCAGGGCGTCGGCACATACTGGCGCGCGCTGGCCGACGCAGACACGCGCGCCGCGATTCGTCTGACCTTGCTGACCGCCGCGATCGCGGTGCCGCTCAATACGTTGTTCGGCGTCGCCGCGGCATGGACGGTCGCGAAATTCGAATTTCCCGGCAAGAATCTGCTGACCACGCTGATCGACCTGCCGTTCTCGGTGTCGCCGGTGATTTCAGGCATGGTGTTCGTGCTGTTGTTCGGCGCGCAAGGCTGGTTCGGTCCGTGGTTGTCCGAGCACGACATCAAGATCGTGTTCGCACTGCCCGGCATCGTGCTGGCGACGACGTTCGTCACGTTCCCGTTCGTTGCACGCGAACTGATTCCGTTGATGCAGGCGCAAGGCACCGAAGAGGAACAAGCCGCAATGACGCTCGGCGCCGGCGGCTTGCGCACGTTCTGGCATGTGACGATGCCGAACATCCGTTGGGGTCTGTTCTACGGCGTGTTGTTGTGCAATGCGCGCGCGATGGGCGAGTTCGGCGCAGTCTCGGTCGTCAGCGGCCACATCCGCGGTTTTACCAACACGCTGCCGCTGCACGTGGAAGCTTTGTACAGCGATCCCGGCGAGTACAGCGCCGCGTTTGCCGTATCCTCGCTGCTGGCGTTGCTCGGCTTCGTCACGCTGATGCTGAAGAATTTTCTGGAATGGCGCCACGGTGATGAACTCGCCGCTTTGCGTGGAAAAGGATAAATGGATATCTCGGTACGCCAGCTCGGGAAGAAATACGCCGCGGTCGCCGCGTTGCACGACATCGACCTCGACATCGCGTCCGGGGAACTGATCGCGCTGCTCGGACCTTCCGGTTCCGGCAAGACCACGCTGCTGCGCGCGATCGCCGGCCTCGAACCGATCGACAGCGGACGCATCCTGTTCGGCGCGATCGATGCGACGCGTTTGTCGGTGCAGGAGCGCCAGGTCGGGTTCGTGTTCCAGCATTACGCGCTGTTCAAGCACATGAGCGTGCTCGACAACGTCACGTTCGGCTTGCGCATGCGCAAGCGCGCGACGCGCCCGCCGCGCGCGGAAATTCGCCGCCGCGGGCTCGAGTTGCTCACGCTCGTGCAACTGGACGGCATTGCCGACCGCTATCCGAACCAGCTTTCCGGCGGCCAGCGCCAGCGTGTCGCGCTCGCACGCGCGCTTGCGATCGAGCCTTCCGTGTTGCTGCTCGACGAGCCGTTCGGCGCGCTCGACGCGAAAGTGCGCAAGGAGCTGCGCGTGTGGCTGCGCCAGCTGCATGACGAAACCGGCTACACCACGATCTTCGTTACCCATGATCAGGAAGAGGCAATGGATCTGGCCGATCGCGTCGTGGTGATGAACGCCGGCGAGATCGAGCAGGTCGATACGCCGGCGATGATCGCGCGGCAGCCGAAGACGTCGTTCGTCGCCGAGTTCATCGAGCGCAAAGCGGGCCACGCCGACATGAGTGGTGCGCCATCGCGCGCGTGAAGTGGCACTTTGCGCGGCGCCCAAGTCTGTTACCGTGAGCGCATGAGCAAAGCCGCGCGAATTGCCAACGAACATTGGGACGCAGCACTGCGTCGCGACGGTTTCCAGTTCGTGCCCGCCGTGACGATGCGCGCGGCGCTCGGCGATCTCGCCGACTGGCAGACATTCGCCGACAGCTGGAACGACCTGCCTTGGGACGAGTACCTGGCCCAGCACGGCCGCTATCGTCGGCGTCGCCACGCGGTGTTCTATGCCGATCACGGCCATATCGAGCCGGCCGCGAAAGCCGAGCCGCATTATCAAAGCGTCGCCTACAACCCGCTGCAGGGCGGCATCGAACGCTGGTTCGAGCCAATTCGCCCGGAAGTCGCTGGCGCAAAGAGTCTGACTTCGACGCTGCGCGTCTGCCATCAACTGTTCTCTTCACTGGCGCCGGACGTTGCGCGCTGGCGTATCGAAGTGCATCAGTTTCGCATTGAGGCGCGTTCGGATCTGGCCGGCCAGCCCACACCAGAAGGCATGCATCGCGACGGCGTCGACTACGTGCTCGTGCTGCTCGTCACCCGCCGCAATATCGCCAGCGGCACGACGACGATCCATGCGCTCGATCACCATGAACTCGGCAGCTTCACGCTGACCGATCCGCTCGATGCCGCGCTGGTCGACGATGCGCGGGTATTCCACGGCGTCACGCCAGTCGAGCCGGTCGATGCGACGCAGCCGGCGTATCGCGATGTGCTCGTGGTCACGTTCAAGCGCGCCGCTTAGTCACGCGCTAAACTTCAGCGGGTCTTCTGCGCATCGAGAAGCGCCATGTCGCTCGCAACGAACAGTCCCGCAGTGCCGGCATGGGTCCGGCGCATCGATTGGTGGGAAGCGGCAACCGGTGTTTTCGTATTGATCGTGTTGCTGGCCGGCCGCTATCTCGGCAGCGGCGTACGCGACTATGCAAGCCATCTTGTCATGATGACGATCATCTGCGAACTGTGCATGATCTGGGCAGCGATCGGCGCGGCCGCTACTTCCGGCGCAAAAAATATCTGGTATCTATCGGCCGGCATTGCTTTCGCGCTGTTGCTGTACCTGTTCAGCGTCGTGGCCATCATCTGGAAGGCGCAGGAGTTCTACATCATTCCGCAGGCGTTGTGGATTCTTGTCGGCCGCTTTCGGCCGCGCGGCGGCGTTGCCTGGTTCAGCGACGACAATTTGCGCCGTTTTTTGTTCGTGTCGATGGCCGGTTGGCTTGGCGTGCTGGCGCAGATGCTGCTGCTGGTGATCGTAACGATCGTGCTGGCCATCGTGTTCAATATCAGCGAAGACTACGGCGGCGGTGCCACCGGCGCGCCGCGCTGGGTTTCGGCGCTGGTCTGGAGCGCATTCTATTTCGAATTGGCTCTGCTGCTGCCGAAGGTCGAGGAGTTTGCGCGCCAGCGCAGTGCCGGCAAACGCGGAGCCCCACGCTCGCCAGTCAGGGCGCCGGTCAAGGGCTAGGACAGGGACGGCGCAGAGCGATCTCGCGGATCAGCCGGCCGCGGCCACGCCGTGGGTCCATGCAGCGAGCGCGTCCAGTATCTGCGTCAGCACATCCGCATCGTTGCGTCCGCTGCGCGCCAGCACGTGGAACGAATGATCGGCGCCGTCGAAGGTATGCAATTTCGCGCGTGCACCGAGTTGGTCGATCACCGCTCCGAGCAGCGACAGATCCGCCAGTTCATCGCGCGTGCCTTGCAGGAACAGCATCGGCACTTCGATTTTCGATAGATGCACGGCGCGTTCGATCGACGGTCGTTTCGGCGGATGCAGCGGGAATCCGAGAAAGGCCAGGCCGCGCACATTCGGCAGCGCGGCGCTTGCTTGAGTTTGTGACGTCATGCGGCCGCCGAACGACTTGCCGCCGGCGATCAGCGCAAGATTCGGCAGCTGGCGCAGGGCTTCGCCGACCGCGGCACGCACCGTGGCGTGCGCGAGTGGCGGCAGGTCCGGTCGTTTCGATCCGCGCTGCATGTACGGGAACTGGTAACGCAGAGTGGCGACGCCGCGATCGGCCAAGCCGCTGGCGACGGCGGCCATGAACGGGTGGTGCATGCCTGCGCCCGCGCCGTGTGCGAGCACATAGCATGCGCGTGCGTCGCGCGGCACCATCAGCAACGCCGAGACGTGTTCGCTGGCGTTGACGCAGATGCTGAGCGACTGGATTTCCGTCATGGCGGGCTCCTAACGACGACGC
>Ga0207674_10000619_pt1 | contig 46622 bp, 72 predicted proteins | sample KBSCornC72_FD_184303 | JGI IMG/M metagenome (GOLD analysis project Ga0207674, IMG submission 184303) | Corn rhizosphere microbial communities from Kellogg Biological Station, Michigan, USA - KBS Corn C7-2 (SPAdes) (version 2) | ecosystem: Host-associated > Plants > Roots > Rhizosphere > Soil ... | reverse complement strand
AGTGCCAGAGCGGCGCGATCAACAAGGATGACTGCCTGCAAATCACCGACGATGAGCGTGCCGTGCGCGTCGCCGCGCGCAAGGTCGGCGCGTTCCTCAATGCGTGGGCTGCTGCCGGTGGTCGCCGCAAAGACAAGCCGGCCGGGTACGATGATGCGGCCGAGCAACTCCGTCTCGCCCGGCAAAAGGTTATCGTCGCGGAACTTCTTTCGGAGGTGATTCAGTGACAAACGAGCAGATCGCCAAACTCGCCCACGAAGTAAACCGCGCCTACTGCGTTTCGATCGGCGATGCCTCGCGGCCTTCGTGGGAGGACGCTCCTGAATGGCAGCGAAAATCCGCCATGAACGGTGTTGCCGCGCACATCAAAGAGCCCCGGACGCCGCGTGAGTCGCATGAATTGTGGCTCGCGGAGAAGCGCGCGGACGGATGGACCTACGGAGCGGTAAAGGATGTTTCCGCCAAAACCCATCCGTGCTTCCTGCCGTACGAGGATCTTCCGGCAGAGCAGCGCGCCAAAGACTTCCTGCTCGCGGCCGTCGTCGAAACGTGCATCAAAATCAACCAGGAGGCGCCAACGCCATGATCGCAACCGTCGCCACACTCACCGCCGTCTTCGAGCTCGCGCGTCGCGGGCAAGAGATCATCAGGAAATTTAACGCCGCCGACAACGACGAAGCGCGACTTGAAATCGCCGGCGACGCCATCGCCTTCGTGAAGAGCGCGCGCGTCAGGCTGCAGGACGAATTCGATGGTCCGGCGATCACCGTCGAGGCCGCGCGCGAGGCCATCGCCAACATCGCGCAGGGCATGGCCGACTACGAGACGGCGTTCGACAACACGCCGGGGAAGGAGACGACATGAGCGAGAACGAACAGAACATCCGCGACATCTTCAGTTACAAGAAGCCGACCCCCGAGAAACAGGTCAAGTTCGAGGCGCTGCGCAACGCAGCGATCAACTTCGGGCTCGCCATCGACGAGCACTGCCCTCCGAGCGCCGATCGCACTGCGGCAATGCGTCAGGTCCAAGACGCGCTGATGACGGCGAATCGCGCGGTGGCCAACGACGGCGCCGGCTACTACGGAGGGTCGGGAGGGGCGCAGAGCAAGATCATGAGTCCGGCGCCCGGCGTCGGCAGCGCCGGCCCGCAAGGCTTCATCGGCGAGCCCGAGCCCGGCGCGCAGCCCACCTTCAACCAAGGCCCCTACGACAGCATCGGGGACGCGAAAGAGGTGCTGTTCGACGCGATGGAGAAAACCGGCGAGTGGATGAAAATCTACGAGAGCTTCGGAGACCCGTCGCACGAGAAGGGCAAGTTCTACATCGGGCCGACGAACTTCGCGACGTTCGGCAAGGATGCCTTCGTGCCGCCGCGGCCCAACATCCCCGCCGCAGTGGATTTCGGCCACGCCGACAACGACCCGAATCCGCCGCCGAGGCAGTAGAATAGCGAGCGGGGAAAGTTCGGGGCGAGGGCGCCGGCGAGAGTCGGCGCCCTTTCTATTGATGGCGAACACGAAAATAACCGTCTCGATCCTTCAGCGCCACCTCGCCATGATCGACCATTGGTGCGTCACGATGCGGTTGCAACACGGCGCGGTTATCTCGCGCTCCGCCGTCATCCGCGCGCTGCTCGACCTGCACGAACAGAAGTGCCTGAAGGGTCAACGCAAGTGAAGCGAAAGAAACCCCCACGCAGGCACTTGACAACAGATTTGATCGCAACCTGGGCAAGCGTGGCTCACTGCGCTTCCCGCCCGTTGAAGCAGGGAAGGCAAAGGTTGCAGCCGTCCGCCTCCATGTAGTCGTCTGCGTGGAGCTGCGCATCACAAAGCCCGCAGTGGTCCGTGTATCCGATCACCATCAGACCTTCTCCCTCGCCACGCTCAGCGCGTGCGCCTCGTTCAGCGCGTCGATCAGTTCGCGGATCTCGTCGCGCGGCGCGTAGTAGATATCATCATCGTATCGGAATCCGAGAGCGATTTCGCCGTCCTCGTTGATTCCGACGTCAACAGCTTCCTCGCCTTCGCCGACCGTGCGCACCAACCACAATTTCTTTATGGGCCGCGCGTAGCATTCCGGCCACTTCTTCAGCTTCGCCATTCGTTCCTCCTCAGAAGGGTTCTACGATGATCACCGCGCCCGGCGAGTCCAGAGCGTCGGGATCTTCGTTCACGTACACCTTTGCAGCCCGCACGTACTCAACTACGCGCGCATCGTCCTCCCAAATGCGTGCCGTGGTCAGCGCGTCCTCGGTGGACCGCAGCAGCTTCGACAGGTCCGGTGTGCCCTGTGGCCGCGTCGGAGCTCCGTCGCTGATTAGGTGGGCGTTTCTGCCGCTGCGGTAGTGGCTGCGCGGGCGGGCGAAGGTGAAGACCATCTGGACTCGGACCGCACCGGCGATCGGGAGCCCACCGTCACGCGCTTCCACCGCTGCGTAGGTCACCGCATCGCGCCACGGCTGCACCTTCTTCGATGACTCGATCATGATGCCGTGGCCGACGTGGCGCTTCGATCCTTGCGGGGCGGGATTGCCGCGTACGACGATCCTCATAGTGAGTTGAACTGCTGGCGGTGCCGCTTCACCGTACCAGTCCCGCCTTCCTCCCGATGGTCGCCGCCTTGGCAGGCCGAGCACACCTTCCCGAAGATAATGCTGTGCGGCGCGCAAGAGGTTGCTTCGCACTCGCAAATTTTGAGGCCGCGATCCCCTCCTTGATCTCCTGCTGTCGAGTCACATCCCCTCCTTCGCCGCGCACAAGCGGCAGACTTCGGCATCCTTGGGCAACTCCGCGCGCTGTTTGAGCTTCGCACCGTGACGCGGCAGGAGCGATCCGCGGTTGCACGATTGGGCCAAGTAGAAATCGTTAGCGGACGGGCGCCACCGATGGAAGACGCCGCCGACGGTTCGGCGCGCGTAGCCGTCCACTTTGCACTCCGCACACAAGCCGTCTACATTCATACGAAATTCGAGAATGCGCCCGTTCATCATCCGATCCTCATCTACGCGTCTTGCGCGGTCATCCAAGCATGCCAGGCAGCAAGCCCTTGGCAATTTTGGCCGCGCGTTCTTCCCAAAGACGCGCCTCTGTGCGGCTTTGCGAGGCGCGTTTGATTTCGGCTAGCAACTCTTCGACGCCCGGCACCTCAACCATTTTTTGCTTCAACCGCTGACGGAGCATCGCCGCAGCCCACGCTGGCGAGGTGTCCGTCTCTTCCTGATGCAGCGTGGTTTTGTAACTCACGCGCTCACCCCCGCCACGAGTTCTTTCCATTGGTCCCAGAAGTCGTGCGCTGGCGAGCAGCGTATTGCCGCGAATACCCCTCCGTCACCGTGCGAGCCAGCCCATTCGTTGAAGATCGCGCGCACACTGACTGAGCGGTCCGGATTGCCATGCTCCGCGACGAACTCCGCGACCCTTGGCGCATGGAACGCAACGACCTTCGCCTTCCTGGTCGCCTCGTCTTCCTCGGGCTCGGTGGTCCGGCCGCTTGAAGTGCCGACCTTCGCGGCAGCCTCAAGCACCTTGTCCGAGTTGAGCATGCCCTGTTTGGAGCCCAGGAGCCACGAGAAGCGCACGAAATGCCAGAAGGGGTCAGCGGTCGCGACCCGTTCCGCGGCCTCTACGACGCTCTCCAGGAGATACGTGCGACCGTCGTTCTTGCGCTTCCACGTGCGGTACGGGCTGACGAAGTTGCCGATCGCCCGAACTTTGGGCAGTTTCGGCCGCACACGGTCAGCCATCGCGTTCCACCGCTCGACGGCGCGCGCGAGCTCGGGCGGGATCTTCGGCATGGCCACGGACGCCTTGAACAGCGTCTCGGTCACTTCCAGTTCGCCGTGAGGGTGCGCATTCGTGGCGCGGGCCAGCATCGCCTTGACGCCCTTCTCGTCGCCACACTGGTCGACGATCGTCGGGAAGTCCGTCGCGAAGGGGATCGCGGAGTGCAGGATGCAGAAGAAGGTCATCGGCAGTTCTCGCACCACGCGCTCTCGCTGGTATTGGTGGTGAGTCGCCCGCACCGCGAGAAGTTCCGGCATTTGCCCGCACGTGGCGCCGGAAGGATCGCGTCCTCGTTGTAGATAGCGGGCGTGGCGGTGTCGGGGAACGCCACGACGACCATATCAGGATACTTTCGTTGACGCCCGATGAAGATTCCGACGTGCGCACCGGGCGGACGCTTTGCGGCGACTCTTTCAGATAACTGCACGTAATCACCGAACTGGTAGTTGATCATTTCGCCAACTCCCGCAGCCTGTCATCCCGCGCCCCAACCAGCTTGTCGAGCAGCGCGCCCTGTTCGGCGCTCACCAGTTCGGTGATGAGCTGGCTGCATGCGTCGTACGCCTGATTGACCTTCTCGGCGGTCGCCTTGGTGCTGATGCGACCGACCGCCACGTCAACGCGCTCCACGAGCGTCTTGTCCGTTGGCGGCGGCGGCGACTGGCGCGGCGGCTTGCCTGCCGATCCACCCTTAGCCCATTCGGCCATCAGACGGCCATGCTCTTCGCTGAGCGGCTTCCCCTCCGTTGCGGAAAACATCTTTTTGAACTGCTCGGGGAGCTTGCGCATTAGCTTCTCGCCGACGTTCTCCGGATTCCACGTCGGCACACCGTTCGCCCCCGGCATCAGCAGAGCGCACACCGTAGCCTCGTACACGAACGGCTTGCCAGCAATCGGCATGAAGCCCATCTGAATGACTTCCGTTTTGTCGCCCTTCTTCACCGGCTTGGACTGCTCGTCGGCGCGGAAACAGAGGATAAAGACCGCCTCGGTTCCGAAGGCCAGCATGCCGCGGAGGAGTTGCTTGCGTGCGGCCTTCGGTTTCGTCCACGCGAGCATCTTCACCCGCTCTTGCTTCTGCCAGTCGTCACCGCCGAGGCGCCGCATTTCGGTTTCTTGGAATTCGATCATTCCGCCTTCGCCGTCGTGTTCGTGGCTCAGGCTATCCACGATGACGATACGCGCGCCTTTGCCCTTGACGGCATGCGTGATGGCGGCGAGGTAGTCGAGCGAGCCATGAGGCGGTGGAAGCGGTGTGTAGTCGTAGTCAAAGAGATCCGCGTAGTGGAGCCCGCGGCCGGATTCCGTGTCGATGAAGTTGATGCGCCCGTCGACGACGGACTGGATTCCCTTCGCCAGGAGAAGCGCGGAGAACGTCTTGCCGCCCCCCGATGGCCCGAACAGTCCGACCCACAGTGGGCGCGGCCCCGGCTCGGCATGGACGGTGGTGAAGGTGCGATCGGGGAGTTTCATGGCTTGGTCTCCGCGCCCGAATCGAACTCTATCCACTCGCCGAGTTCCGTATAGCCGAGCACGACGCGGCGGGCCGATCCGTTGGGCATGCACAGATCCAAAGTGAATCCCCCCTCGATCACTTGGCTCCCGTCCAGACAATCGATGAGACCAGCGGATACGATCGTCGCGCCATTCATGAAGGCGAATTCGCCGCCATTGATCGGTGCTGTGCGTAAGTGGTGCGCACGCTCCGCGGCAAGGCGTTCCATCTCATAGTCGTCGTATGTGCGCTCGCTCACGATTGCGTCTCCTCATTCTCAAACTCGGCGAGCATCCACGCCGGAGGCTCGGGTGCGTAGACCGGTGAGTATGTCGGCCATTCGTTTGCCGCGAGGCACTTCGCGAACAACTCGGCCGCGCGGTCGTTTCGCTGCCGCGCGATGTGAATCCACGCTTCCGGCAGATCGACGAACCGCGCCTGATACGGCGGCGTCATCTCGACGACGGGGAAACGGAAGCGCAGACGCCCCGCCAGATCGACATCCGGATGGCACTGCTCTACGCCCTCCAGGTACCACGCCGCCTGAATGCCCCAGCCGTCATCCGCGGCCATCTTCTGAAGCATGCGGTCACTGATGCCCCGGCCGGTGGACTTCGGATCGAGCAGGACCATGTGCCGCAACGCCAGATGGTCGACGCGTGCCCGGCAGAGGATCGGCCCGAGCGAGGTAGCCCGCCGCCAAATCAGCGTAACTTCCGAGTCGCCGATCGGCCAGTCGTCATACTCGTCGCGCAGCAGGCGGATCATCGACTCGGCCGCGGACTGCACGTGCTCGCCCTTCTCGCGGTTCAGGACGATCGCGCCGGTCGCTTCCTGGGCCTTCTTCCACGCTGCCGCTTTGCCGCTCCACGTCTTGTACGCGCCGCCCTGGTCGGTCGTGACTGGCGCGTCCTCGGGGTCGGCAACGAGGCACTGGTTGATCGTGCCCAGGACGAGAGCATGGACCACAGTTCCGAGATCCTGCGCGTCGGACGAATCGAACAACTCCGGCCACGCCAGTTTCCCATCAGGGAGGCGCTTGGTCAGCTTCGGATGACGAGCAGCGAAATCGGCAGGCGATCCGCTGAATAGCCGCTTGATCCCCGAACTGGTCAGCGAAGGTTCGGGTGTTGGGTCCTGATGGTACCGCGCAGCGTCGATGTTCGGATGCACTCCGCAGAGGAGATAGTTACTGGACATGCTGGCGGCGCCTCCCTGCCACGATGTGGCCAATGTATGGCGGACTCGTAGCGTAATCGCGCGCTATCTCCGTTCGGGTTTCGCCGCGCGCATGTCGCCGGCGGATGATCGGAATTTCGGCGTCAGGTATGTGCGTGCGCGGGTTCGCGTCGCCGCTCAGCCGCATGAACGTGCCGTGACGAATCGCATCGCGGACGTTTTCCGATCGGGTCACCCAACGAAGATTTGTGGCGATGTTGTTCGTTGGAACGCCGTCTCGATGCCCAACCTCATGACCCGCTGGCGGCTCGCCGTGAAACGTGATGGTCACCATCCGGTGAATCGCCTCGTTCTTTCGGCGACCGTCCGGATGCTTGATGGACACGTAGTAATAGTTGCCTCGGTCCTTGCGCGCCTTAACTGATCGCCATTTTCCGCCAACCGTGCGCACGCGGCCAAGGTTGCTCACTTCATATTCTGGATTTCGCGGGTACGGCCTAATCTCCTCTCTCATCGCACCTCCGGCGCCGTCGTCTCGGCGAGATCGAAGCTGTTGACGGCGGCGATCACTTGGGCGAGAGGGAGGTAGGTTTCAACTTCCTGTAGCAGGATGGTGCGTCTCACCTCGACGGGCCATACGTCATCGATGTACTCAAACTCGACGAACGTCCGCCGCTCTTCGGGGGTTTGATTCTCCGGCCGCGTGCGAACCTGCCGCCATTCTCTGCGCGGTCGGTCGACCATTTCAATGCTGGTGATCTCGACTCTGTACCGAATCTGTGGTTGAATTGTCTCGTTCAAGATTCTCCTCCTGTTTCGCGAAGGGCGCGGTTACGGCCGCGCCTTTCTGCTTTTTTACCTTATCTCCAGATGTGGCGCCTGACCGCGTAGCGAAACCATCCGAACTCGCAGCGCAGACGAAAGAAGGCTGGCATCAGCGCGCCTCCCGCATGTCGAGCCACGCACGAACTGCCGCATTGCCCCCGCGTCGAAGTAGTTCCGTGTGCTGATGCGGGAAGATGCGGATCGTAACCTGTTCCAATCGCTGACCCTTGCTCTCCATCGGCGGGCGTCCGGGTCGTGGGCTGCCCTTCTTCGGCTTCTTCATGAGGAGCCAATATAGGCCCTCCAGAACATTTTGGCAAGTCCCTTGACTTTCAGGCAAGCCGGAAGTACATTGCTCGCATGGAAAGCACGACAGCGCTTTTCGGTGGGAGACGTTGTCATTTCGACGCGACGAGCGTCCGAACCGATCCTGGCGTGTGCGCCGGGACGTACAAGGATTTTGAGGAGGAAAGATAATGAACGCAGAGCAGATCGTGGGTCGCGCAACACAAGAGGAAGTGCTTGATCTAGTCAGGGAGATCATCCCCTCTCTGACCGAAGAGAACCTGTACGCAATACTCCTCGAAACGCTGACGGATGAGCAGATCGAAGAGCTTTACATCGCGTACGAGCAGAAATTGAAGGCGCGGCGATGACCACCGCGACCCTCTCCGCAGAATCGGAAGACGTCCTGAAGCACCTCGCGAGCATGCCCGGATTGGGCCATTCGTCGGTCACGAAGGCGCAGTTGTGGGAGATCATGCTCAGCACTGGCGGGGAACTACTTCTCGCTGGCCGCATTTACGACATCACGTCAAAGCACCTGGGCGCGGGCGTCTACCGCGTTTGCACGAAGGTCCGGCCATGAGCGCCGAACCCCACACCCTCACGCTGAAGTCGCAGCGCGTCGACAAGGCGCGTCGCGAAATGCTCTACCGCGCAACCTGTTCGTGCGGGTGGAAACTGTCGTATTCGATCACCGCTACGGGCGCTCGCAGAGAACACGCTGAGCACGTGCAGCAGTTTCTCGGCCCGGAAGCGCAAGAGCGCAGATTGGATGGTGAGTGATGAAGCAAGCCAAGAGAGCGCCCTTGTCGCTGTCCCAATTGGTAATTACGGCCGTAACGAACAGCCCGGCCAACATGCACGAGGGTAAGCGTGCCTACTTCCCGCACATTCTCATCGGACGGACGAATGAACGCCCGAAGTTCTACCGCAGCGCCTCTCACGAGGGGTTGCAGGAGTGCCACGGCGAGTACATCACCATCAACGAGACGGGCGCATACGAGTCAACCATGGAAGCCTGCGACGCGCTCGCTGAGTTGTTCGCGGCGGCCCCCGAATTGCTGAAAATCGCCGAAGTTGTGGCGTCGGCCGAAGCGCTGTCCGGGCCGGTGCAGGAGTCGGCGGCGCGGCTGGTCGCGAAGTTGGGGCGTCATCGGTTGCGGTGGGACACGCACGGCGGGCCGTACTTCCACGCTGATGGATCGCCATTCGACGCGCAGGCGGAAAGGGAGGACGGGCGATGAATCCCGCATACACGACATCAGAGAATGCGCGCTGCGAGGAGTGCGGGGCGCCCGCTGCATGAACATCGCCCTCGCCCTCTGCGTGGACTGCGATCGGCGCGTCGAGCTCCACGAAGGCCGATGCCCGATCTGCGCGGGAGCCTCGGTGATGCAGGTCGGCGGTATCGCGTCGCGGTTCGCGCGGCTACCGTTCCTACGCGTGCTCAGACGGGCTCACGTACCCGTCGACCAGCGGGCGCCGCATTCGGGGCGGAAGTGAGGGTGTTTAAGACTATCGTCGCGCCTGTTCTGAAAGGGAAAGAGCCCGCCGGTCGATTCGGCGGGCCGTGGTGAAGAATGGCTTACGTTGATTGGTATCAGGGCGCGCGTCGACAGACTCACCAGACGCCCCGCGAGCTGTTTGATCGCCTACACGCACGATTCAACTTCACTATGGACGGCGCGGCCGAGCGGCGCAACCGTCTGCTGAAGCACGCATCGACGTTCGCGAGGCCGCTGCCGTGGAAGGGCGAGCGCGTGTTCTGCAATCCACCATGGTCGAACATCCGTCCGTTCGTGGAGCTTGCGGAGACCGCTGATTTCGCTTGCTTGCTCGTACCGGCGCGAACGAATGCCCGATGGTTTCACCGCGCGCTGAGCCTAGGCGCCCGAGTTGAATTCTTCCTCGGAAAGCCGAAGTTCGTCGGGAACAAACACACCTCGCCGGTTGACTGCGTTCTCTTGCTCTTCGGCGCGTGACCATCAGCAACGGCAGCAACCCTACCCTGCTGTCGCTCCAGCGCGGCACCGAACGCCCGTGGGTGCCGGTCTTCTTGTTTTTCCACCTCAAATGAGGCGCGAAAAGAGGAAGAGGTGAGCGATTTCAAAGAAAGGTTGCACCAAAGAAAAGAATGAATTTGAATCTGGAGTTGCTTCTGCATCTGCCTCTGAGGTGTTACCGAACGTTACATTCCATTACACCGTAGGTAACTCCCTCATTTTGTTGAATTTTGCCCGTTGACTTTGCGATGAAACGCATGTAACGTCTGTAACGCAAATGTATACGAGGGTCTTCGAATCCATTCTCGACTCGTCGCTCAACTTGCAGAGTGTCCCGACGGCCGCCCGGTGGTTGTGGATCACGATGCTCATCATTGCGGACAAGAATCGTACGGGCGTCGTCGACATGCCGGTTGAGCGGTTGGCTGCGAAGGCTGGGTTGAGCGTCGATGACACGAAGGCCGCACTCGAACTCCTCGGCGCGCCAGATCCAGAGTCACGCTCGCAGGCTGAAGAGGGGCGGCGCATCATCCCGATTCGCGAGGACTCAAGCCGCGGATGGCAGCTCGTCAACTGGGAAGAGTACAAGGTGGTGGCGAACGAGGAACAGCAGCGGGAGATGACGCGCGAGCGCGTCCGCCGCTTCCGCGAGAAAAGGAAGGGCTGATGCCGAGCGCAAACGATATGACCGATGACATGCCCGAAGTTGCGCGGATCGCGGCATTCGAGATTCACCACGACCGCCTGATGCGCGAGATTGAGCAACTGAAGAAAGATCGAGACTTCTGGAGTTCGGAGGCGAGTCGGCTGCGGGATGATGTGCGGCGTCTTCAGGACACGTGTGAAAACGAATGGGCCGCTCGCGTGGCCGAACTGATGCGCGAACGCGACAAAGAGCACGGACGGGCGGAGGGGATGCGTGACGCCATGTTGGCGTACGGCATTCGGCCGATCCCGATGGTCCTGCATTGCCCGAAGTGCCGAGGCCAGCATATCGACCGTGAAGAGTGGGCCACTTACCCGCACAAGACGCATCGCTGCGAGCACTGCGGAGAACTCTTTCGCGTTGCTGAGATACCGACTGTCGGCGTGGAGGCTTTGTGAGTGACGCGACGGTTGAAGTTGGTCAGCGGGTCACGATAGCGGATTACTCAGAGGTTCATGGTAGATGTGGCGTCGTCTTCAGCGTGCAGGAGAACGGAATCATCATCGTGGAGCTTGATGGTCACGACGAGACGCTGTGGCCCGTCGAGTCCGGGCAGGTTGAAATTCACGCGTCGCCGAGGAACCCATGATCGAAGTCAGCATGCGCGCAATCGAGGTCGTCCTGAATGGCACAGAGCACGAGTCCACGAGCGACACCATCACCGAAATCCGGCGCGTGTTCGAGGCGCTTGCGGACGCTGCGGAAGAGGGTCCGTCGGTGCCGGTCGTATTCGTTCCGTGATTTGAAAGATTTTGCTTGACGTAGCCGCGCGGTGGCCCCATATTGCTACCCATGCCGAAGCGGGATGAACGAATTGAGGGGCGGCTCAGGTGGTCGCGCGAACTGCATGACAAATTGGCGAAGGAAGCGGCGAAGAACCACCGCAGCCTGAACGCCGAAATCATCGTGCGGCTGGAGCAATCGTTCTACATCGAAGTCAAGCGGTAGTTCATTCCTTGGATGTTGGGCGGTGGCGGTAACCGCAACCTAGCGGAACTCCATCGCAGGGGCAGCGCCGGAAGCATCGTGCCGCCGCCGCTCAACATCGAGGGTGCGAATGGAAGCCCCTGCGAATAGGAGGAAAGAATGGCCACCAAGAAATCTTCCGAGCGTCCTGTCATCGTGACCACCGTCCACAAGGGAGTGTTCTTCGGCTTCGCGGAGGACACGTCCGGCGCAACCATCAAACTGAAACGCGCTCGGCTCTGCGTCTACTGGTCGGCGGATCTGCGCGGATTCATGGGGCTCGCATCTGTCGGACCGAACCGCAACTGCAAGATCGGGCCGCCCGCCGACATCGAACTGCGTGACATCACTGCTGTCCTTGAAGTTTCGCCGGAAGCCGTCACGAAGTGGGAGGCCGCGCCGTGGAACGGGTAATCCGTGGTGAACTGCCGACTTTGGCGAATGCCCAAGTCGGCTACGGCGACGGCTCCGGCGACGGCTCCGGCTACGGCTACGGCTCCGGCTACGGCTACGGCTCCGGCGACGGCGACGGCTCCGGCTCCGGCTACGGCTACGGCGACGGCGACGGCTCCGGCTACGGCTACGGCGACGGCGACCAGCCAATGATCGCGGTCCTGAAGCGCTCAGAGGAAAAGGTCAGCGTGCGGAAGTACGTCATACCGAAGAAGGACACCACGGCGAGCACGGCGAGCGGCGAATAACTCGCGCGCTGCGGTGGTCGCGCGGTCGCCGGATCTGCCTCCTGCGGGAGCGTATTCGGCGGACCTCACCGCGCGACCTTCGGAGCGACCCGTCGTGTACCTCTCTGCGCCGATCTTCTCTTCGCCGGGTTGAACGGTACCTCAGCGGCGGGTCGCTCCGATTCTTTGAACACTCGCGATTGCCAGGCGCAGCAAAACAAGTGGTTCGCCGCCGAACCCGGCCCGCAGTCGAGGTCAAGCGGGTTCAACTCCCGTCCGTTCGCAACCATTCAGGAGGAAGCATGAGCAAATACCCGAAGATCGAAACGCTGTACGAGCGCGACGAGGCCACGCACAAGTTGAAGACGGAACTCGTCCTAAAGAACCGGACCTACAGCCTTATCAAAACGTGGCAGTTCACCGAGAAGATCGACGGCACCAACATCCGCGTGACGTGGGACTTCGCTGCCCGCAAGATCACGCTCGGCGGGCGAACGGACGCCGCGCAGATTCACGCGGACCTCGTTCGCTGGCTGTACAAGAATGTTTCGACGGAGCGGCTTGCCGATGTCTTTCCCGATGTAAACGCCGTCATCTATGGCGAGGGGTACGGCGCCGGAATCCAGAAGGGCGGCGGCTACTCGGCGACGAAGAAACTCATCGTTTTCGATGTGCTCGTTGACGGCAAATGGTGGCTCAATTGGGAGTCAACCTGCGATGTTGCCAGCAAGCTCGGACTCGACGTCGTTCCGCTCATCGGCGAGATGACCCTCGAAGACGCAACGGATTTCGTGCGGCGCGGTTTCCAGTCGCGGCTGAACGGCGGACAGATCGCGGCCGAGGGACTGGTTGGCAAGACGGCCGAGCCGCTCTTCGACAAGAAGGGCCATCGACTCATCGTGAAGTTGAAGACCAAGGACTTTTGAAGGAGAAAGACAATGGCATCCCCGAACCTGATCAACCTGCTCGCGAAACAGTTCCTCAGCCCCAGTAAGATCGACACGACCGAGAAGATGCTGACCACGATGCACGTGGTCGCGGTCGAAGCGAAGGACGCACTGGAGGCCCTGACCGTCGGCCAACTTCTGACCGAAGTCGGCAAGCTGAAGGTGCGGCTCAGCGCGCAATCGGCGAAGGCTGCGGCCGAGAAGCCTGCCCGAAAGTAACGCATGCCAAAGCGCCGCGACATCGCGCAGTTCATCCGAATCCTCCGCGAAGTTGAACCGCGTTGGATGCGCGAACGGTTCACCAACGGGGCGTGCTACGAACTGCACCGCATGCTGGTGAGCGCGTGGCCCGAGGGTGAGCCGTGGATTGCTAGATTCGTTCGTGGTGGTCGAATCGGCTGTCATGTTTTCACGCGGTACGGTGACGAGTATTTCGATATTGCTGGGCCGCATCGTCTCGCGACGATCCTGAAGTACGCACGCAAACAGGCCGGAACCTTCGATCTGATGGACGGATATGACCACGCAAATGCGCGCGAAATGAATCCGCGCCGCCTGGCAACGGAACGTTCTTGATGCAACCACCCCTGATGATCGATCTGTTCTGCGGGTCATTCGGCTGGAGTCAGGGCTGGTTGGAGCTCGGCGGGCGAGTCGTCGGTTTCGACCTCGAACACGAGCCACATCACGGGCCTGTGCCGCGCGGCGCGGACCTCGTACTTCAGGACGTCCGGACCATCAACGGCGCACTGTTCAAGGATGCCTCGCTGATCGTCGCCAGCTCGCCGTGCCAAGAGTTCAGCTACCGCGCGATGCCATGGAAGCGGGCGAAGGCACTCGGACCGCCGCTGCTCGGCATTGAGCTCTTCGCGCAGGCTGAACGCATTCAACGCGAGGCGATCGCCGCAGCGGGCCACTTCATCCCGATGGTTCAGGAGAACGTGCGCGGGGCGCAGAAGTACGTCGGGCGGGCGCGCTGGCACCACGGGAGTTACTACCTGTGGGGCGACGTGCCGGCGCTGATGCCGATCACGCTGGGGCGTTCCGACGTGAAGAAAGTCGCGATTCAATCGTGGAGCAACTTCGGGAAACCAGGCTATGTCGGTGAGGCGTTCAACCATACCGCCGAGCGCGCCACGAAGAATGACGGCGGCTCATGGTTCAACGTCGCGCACAACAAGGTCCTTGGAAACAACCCTGTCAGACCTCATGGCGGGCAGATTCGCCACGATCCGCGGTACCCGCATTTGGACCCGAACACGGCCGATTACGACGGCGTGAAGCAAGGCGGCAACTGGTTCAACGTTGAAGCGTTGGACCGTGACGGACAGCAGGTAATCGCGCGACGCTCAGGCAGCAAATCGAACGCCCGCAAAGCCGCCTCGGCCCGCATCGCGAAGATTCCTTTCGCGCTCGCCCAGCACATCGCCAGGACGTACTTCCCGAAAAGGTGAATGATGATCAAGAGCGTGTACGTCGCGTGCTCATTCAGAACAGACCGATGGATCACCCGGCCGCGCGTACAGCAGTTGCGCCGAATGGGGATCGAAGTGACGAGCCGATGGATCGACACCGAAGAGTGGGGCAACCCGCTTGGGTCGGGTGACGATGGGTTGTGCGCGCTCTACGCACGGCAGGACTTTGAGGACATCGACCGCGCGGATGCGGTCCTCTACTTCGCCGACTTTGTCAGCGTTGGCAAGCACGTAGAGTTGGGGTACGCGTGCGCGAAAGGAAAGCTCGTCTTGATTGTCGGACATCCCACGTCGGTATTCTGCTTCCTTCCAAACGTTCAGCGGTTTGATACTTGGGGGACTTTCGTTACGTGGCTCACCATGAGGGTGCCAGCCCCGCCAGTTCAGATTCCGCTGGACGAACTGCCGTTCTAACGCATGCCTTCCCTCGGTGCGCTCAATCGAAAGCTGCGCATCAAGGAACGACAGGCGAAGGCACGCAAGCGATGCATCTGCGGACACGACAGAAGCGACCACGAGCAGGTAGGAACATCACCGCGTGCATGCCTCCACGGGCTGAGCGACGCGGTTACGGAAGTGTGCCGATGCCAACGATTCAAGCAAGAAAGTTCTTGACAAGAACACGAATTCGGAGGGAAGCTCTCGCGCGCCCGCCATCAGAGACCGAGATCGATTTCCTTCCTCCTCGAAAGCACGTCAAATCAGCGATGACACGTTCGGTGGCCTTCACCAGACGAAGCACCGGACAGGGGAGGAAAGGATGGTGATGCCGAGTGGTCGATAAACACATTCTCACTTGCAAGTGCGAACGCTGTCGCCGACAAGCCTTAGTGTGACGGTCGCGGACTGGACATCCGCACCACCGAAGAGAGCGACGAAAGGACGGGCAAAGTGGCGAACGAACCGACATGGATTGAACGGGAACCGAATGTAGACGAGTGGACGCTGAAGTGCGTCAATGCCTGCGAAACGCTCGCTCGGTTACTCACTCATGGATGCCCCGAATTGACACGGATTCGCGTGACGCATGAAAGGCTTCTCCCTCCCTGTCCCGCAAATCGTGACGGAGTGAACGAATGAAGAAGAGAGTTGATCGGGTGTGGAACGAGCACTCGCAAAACACTACGGGTTGCGCGTCACGGTCATCGGAAACAGTCTGCGCGCGTACCCGCCCCCTCTGAGCGATTCGATGCCAACTCCTCCCTCGAAGTAGTGGGTCAATCACTGAACTCCGGCCACGAAAGGGCGTAAGTCCAACTCATAATCTTGCCGAATATTCTGAGATTCGCGTAACCCCCGCAGCATCAGCACTTACGCGAACCGCCCGATTTAACATTTCGTGCATTATGGGACACGTCACCGAATAGGGACGCTCATGGGAAGTCGGAAGGCGTCCGACATAAAGACCCACCACGATCCGGAAGGGGTCCCACCAAACCCAGAGCCCCCAAGCCCTTGCCCGTCCGGATCGAGGCTGACGCGAGCGAGAGGTAGCGCGTGGCAGCGTACAAGCCAGCGTGAGGCGCGATCGGCTATCGCGCGTGGGCAACCCCACCACCCACCCCACCCCTCCACCACGGGCGAGGGTGGGCGGCAGAGGGTGGGTGGTAGGGCGGGGACCGGGGCCCATGGCCCTATGCCCAGACCCCTCACGCGTGAGTGTTGAGGTGGAGGGTCATACATCATCTCCATGCACGCACGAAATTCAGACATTTCACGTCTCGGTGGGCGATGCGGCTGGTTTCTAATCGGGAAAGTTCGTGTTGATTTCTGCAACCGCGTGCCTGCGGAAAGCGGAGCGTGAATTCGGCGGTTGCGCGGGAGTGAAGGGAGCGCGTAGGATGCGGGGCATACAGAACAGGAGGAAATCCCATGAGCGAATACCAGCAGGCGGCGCAAGGTGGACTCGTCGGCCACGGTTCAGTCGGGACCGCGAAAGCAGCCGAATCGCTGCCGATTTGGGCGCGCGCGCACCGCGATCTCGACAGCATGCGCGAGACGCTGATGAAGTGTCGGGAAGACGCGCAGCAGCGCGGGCGAATGGCGGACAGAGAAATCGCGGACATTGACGCGGCGCTGAATCGCATCCAGCCGCCGGTTCCTGAGGCGATCGGCGTGAACTCTCCGTCCGTCCCGGTCGACTATCCGCGCCGCTGGTAGCCCGTGGCCGTCTACGGCAAACGTTTCTGGCCGTGGCGCTGGCGCAAAGCGGGCGATCTCGACGACGTTGACGAGGTTCTGACCTCCGATCAACTTCGCTCGTTCGTCAGCGACGAGACGGGCTCCGGGGCGCTGGTTTTTGGGACCGCTCCGACGCTCGGCACGCCGGCCATCGCCGACTTCACCAACGCGCAACACTATCACCTAGATGCGGACGACGGGGGCACGTTGGATGCCGCGGCGATCGCGTCGGGGACGCTTCCTGTGGCACGCGGCGGGACAGGCAACACCACCGGCACCGCAACGATCAACGCCAACCTGACCGGACCGATTACGTCGGTAGGGAACGCGACGTCCATCGCATCGCAAACCGGCACGGGCACGAAGTTTGTCGTCCAAACCAATCCGGCTCTTGTCGGGCCAACGACGGACACCCTCCAGACTTCCGGCCGCGTCGGGATCGGTGTCGCACCCCCGACCGCCACGATATGGCAGCAAATCTTCGGAGGGGCGTCGACGGCCACGCGTGTGCGCATCGGCGGGAACGGTACGGCGAACAACCTTGCCGTCAACATCACGCTCGATGCGTCGACGGGCCTCCTGACAATCGAGGAGGGTACCGGCCCGTCGACGGTTTTTTCCATCACGCAGGCCGGGAAGGTGACGGTCTTCAAATCGACGGTCTTTCCGAACAAGCCTTTGACACTCGCGAATGGGGCGAACAACGATTTGGCGATCGCGGACGCAGGATTCTTGCGGATCACCGGGCCAACCGGCGCGTTCAGCGTAAGCGGATTCGCAGCGGGCACCGATGGTCAGGTGCTCGTGATTTTCAACACCACCGCGCAGCAGATGACGCTGACAAACCTCGCGACGTCCATCGCCGCGAATCAGATTCAGACCTTGACCGGCGCGGACATCGTTTTGCGCGCTGGTACGTCGTCGGCGAGTTTCATCTACGATGGTGGCCTGTCGAAGTGGATCGTCACGGCGACGAATTGAGGGTGTGGAAAATGTTGACGATGGCCGAGCCTGAAGCGCTGACCCAAACCGGACTCATTCACTCGCGGAATGTCGCGATGGCCTTTTCGGAACTATATCTTGCGCTCGACAATCACCGCATCGGGGTCAACGATGTTCTTTCGTGGGACTTCGGTCGGTTGACTTGCGAGAAGTGCATCGCCATTGAAAACACCGAGGAAGTTGTGGCCAGCTGACCATGCAAATCACGGCGGCAGGAACGGCAACGCTCGTCCTCGGAACAGCGACGGTTCAGACCACCGCCGCGAAAGCCGGAATGGTGGTCATCATCACCCCGCAAACGCCGCTCGGAACGCCGGGCGCGCGGCTCACGGTCGGAACGATCGTCCCCGGAACGTCGTTCGTCATCAATTCCAACCTACTCGGCCTGCTCAGCATCCAGACGCTCGACAGCAGCACAGTCGGGTGGGCGATCATCGGGTGACCGGCCGCCATCCCGCAATCGCAGCAATCTCACGCGCGCCCTTCACGGTGAGCCCGAGCGGGCGGCGAAATCCACTCACGTGCGCGGCGATCACGACGTTCGCGCGATCGTCAATTTCGATGAGGAAGGATTCGCCAGCCCGCGGCGGGATGATGCAGCGGAAGTAGGTGTTCACTTCGGGTCGGAAGAGTTGTTTCACTTCGCCTTTTTCTTCGCAGCGGTCGGTGCGGGCGGCTCTTCCGAATGCTTCTCGGTGATGGCGTCCGGTTCCAACTGGACCGCAACTGGTGCTTCCTCGGCGGCTGGCGCAGGCGCTTCGGCTTCCGGTACCACGTTCGCAACCCAGTTGCCCGCCTGTCCACCCTCGAAGCGTCCGCCGAAGACTTCCTCGACGAGCGGGATGCCGTGGCCCTTGAACTCCTCGTTCGATCGCCCGCACTGCTTTTCGAGCCATCGCAGGGCTTCCTCGGGAGTCCATCCGTCGGTCTTCTTTCCTTCCAACTGCTCGCGCATCTGTTCCCTGAAGTCGGTGGTCATGTCGCTGTTTCCTTTCGCTGTTGAAGTCTAACGGCGATTGCCGCCGCGAGCAACATTCGGGTCGTTCGTCCCGTCTGGCGATCGCTCACGACCGCACCCTGCTTGCCGCCACAGCCACCGACTCGGTGAGCGACGGCGTGACCAACTCGACGGCCGGACCCGCGCCGCACTTCGGGCAGATGAGGATGCGCGGCTCCTTCCTGGAGCGGTAGTCGCATCCTGGCGCGTCGCAAAAGGCTTCGAGCCTTCCGAGTAGGCCGCCGAATTGGATGACGGTGAGAAATTCGATCGTTCCGTCGCCAGCTTCGAGCGGGATTTCAACGCCCATGTTCGTGATCGCGTAGAAGTCGCCCTTTTCGGCGTCGCAAGTGATCTTCGTTCCGTACATCGTGGTTTCGCTCTTCCCGACGTCAAGCACTTGCGCCCAAATCTGACGGACGTGCTCGTACTTGCCCTCGCCGACGTACACAAGATTGGTGTCCTCATCGCCGAGAGCGACTGGTGACGGGCGGTAGCCGTAAAACTCTCGCGTCGAAGCCCTGCTCGCGAGAACGTAGCCGTTGTTAGGAACAAGAGTTTGCTTCATTTCACGAGCCCATCCTTCCGAACACCCGCGTACGCGAGCGTGTGTTCTCGGTACGCGTCGGCGAGGTTGACCAGTGCCTCTTCGACGGTTTCACCCTGCGTGATCACCCCCGGCTCTTCGACGCAATGCGCGGTGTAGCCCGTTTCGTGCGCCTCTCCGGTTTCGCTGGCGGGTTGAATCTCAAATGTCAGTTTCATACCTCTCCTCCTTCGTTTCTGAGAATCGAAATTGCCTCAAGCAGTTGCCGCATCGTCATGGGCGGCGGGCAATCGGGCTGATCCTTCGTCCACCATTCGATCGTCCCTGCTCTTCCGCTTGATCGGTGCCTTCCGGAATGCGAGGTTTTAAGTTGGCAGAACGCGTAAACGCGAGCGCCTTTTAGGTGGAATCGCTTTCGACAGAGGCTCATCGCCTTTTGAACGGATCGTGACTCCACGGATGCTTCACGATGCTCGGATCGCCGTGGTTGTTGATCCGATCCCAATGCTTTTTGCATGCGTTGTAGAACTCGTTGGGGTACAGGTGCCGGATGTCCGGATTGAGCCGTTTCGACGCCATCCGGCGGTACTTTCCGCGCTTACACTGAAGGAATTCGCAGCGACGGTACACTCCTGAAGGCATCTGTTGAGCGCGCATTTTAAGCGATTTGCCTCTCGAAACGGAGCACTTCGCTAATTTGTTGACGCGCCGACGCTTACGCGCGCATGATTGCCGATCGTGGCGAGGACGCGCAGTTTACCGGGCGAAACAGACCGAAAATACACCCTCCGCGAGATCGCTATCGCGGTCGGTCTGGCCGCCGGAGCGACGAAGGAAGAAGTTGCCGAGTCGCTGGGCTGCACGAGCCGGACGATCTACAACGAACTCGGACGCGGCGGCGTCATCCAGGACATCATCAACACCGTCAAGCCGCTGGTGAAGGTGAATCGGCGCGAGTTCAAGGCCATCGCCAAAGAGAAGGCCGAAGACGAACTCGAAAAGTACCTCGGCGCGGCGATCGGGGCGATCGAGCGCGCGCTGACGGAAGGCGATGACGTGAAAACGGCCGCCGACAACGCGTGGAAGCTCATTCACCAGCTCCGCGGCTCGCCGACGTCGACGGTCAAGACGCTCTACGGCGGCACCGTCACGCACCGTCACGAGTTGTACGTGCTCCCGAAGTCCACCTTGCGTGCTTTTGGTGCGGACGTCGAGCGCGACGCGGACCTGACGGGTGCGGCGAAGCTTTTGGAAGCGGCGCCATCGCCGACTGAGGCGATCGAAGAGGCGGAAATCGTCGGTGTGCCAGCAAACTGACGAACTTCGCCGGATCGATCCAGAAACTCGTGCCCTCCTGCGCGCGAAGATGGACGAAGATCCGTGGTACTTCTTCAAGTACGTCTGCAAGCAGGCCGACCTCGCCGTCGAGCGCATTCACCGTCCGCTGCTCTACGTCTACACCGGCCAGGCTGCACTCCTCGCCGCCACGCTCAGCGATCCGCGCTTCGAGGGCATCATCACGCGGCAAATCCGAGAGGACTTTTTGCGGCAAAGCCCGCCGATCGACTGGCGCAACCCGGCGGACCTTCCGAGGATCAAGGCGCGGCTGAAGCGCGTCTACATGTGCGGTCCGCGCGGGATGGGCAAGTCCGTCGACGCCGATTGCGCGGACCTGTGGGAGACGACGGTCAACCCGAACCTGCGCGTAGGCATCGGCTCGAAGTCCGACCCTTACGCCGAGAAACGCGTCATCACCATCGGCGAGATTGTCATGAGCCCGGAGTACGCGTTTTGGTACCCGGAGCGCGTTCCGCTCAGCCCGAAGAGCGACGTGACGATGAAGGCTCTCCTCCTCGCCGGACGAACCGAGAAGGCGGCGGAAGCAACGATCGAGGGCCGCGGTATCACCTCGCAGTGGCGCGGCAATCACTACGGGAAGATCCGGCTCGATGACATCGCGGGAACGGAGTACGGCGAGGCGTCGATCGAGGACGCGCTGCGCTTCATCGCTGGTATCGACGCGCTGCAAATTCGCGAAGTGTTTGGCGGGAGCCGCGAGGTGTACATCGGCACGGTCAGCGGGGAGCTCGACGATCACTCCGTGCTGATGGCCGATCCAGGCGTTTTGCACATCGTGATGCCGATCGAGGAGCACGAGGGCGGCACGACGATCGAAAACATCTTCTCCGATGGCACCCTGACGATGTCGGAGGAGGGATGGTTCACCCGCGAGGCCGTCAACGAGTTGAAGCGGAAGGCGCGGGCGAACGAGGACAAGCATTCCATCGTCGAGCTGCTGCACAACTTCTACATGGTGCCGCACAAGGATGGCGGATCGTTCGTCTTCACCAAAGCGATGCTCGACGCGGCGAAGGGCATTCACTGGATTTTCAGCGAGGAGTTGCAGCGCGACGTTCTGATGCTCCCCAAAAAGGGCAAAGAGAAAACGTGCCGCGACCGGTCGCGACCGGAGTTTAACGCGGACGATTGGCGCCTTCTCGACGTGACGACTCTCCCTCGGACGGCGCGCGCCTGGGCTGTTGATCAAAGCGTTTCTCAGACCGGCGACGAGTGGGCATTCGAATACGTAGTCATGGATCACGAGGGTGTCGAAATCCTGCTCGATGAAGAGGTTGATCGGGGATACGACAGGCTGTTAGACGCCGCCAATCCGTTCGACAAAAAATGTGGATCCCCGAAGCATGTAGGCGCCGACACCAACGCCACACAGGGAATGACCCTCGAATGGATGAACAGGACGCAGGAGTTTCAGTCGCTCGCCAAACGAATCGAGGGGATTACGTCCGGCCAAGAGGCGAAAGACGCGCTCATTCGTCGCTGGATTGCGGGGCGCATGCTCACGGGCGATTTCTATGTCAACCCGCGCATGATCAAATGGATTCACGAGGCAAGCCGTTACCGGCCGCGAAAGCCGGACGGAACGCTGCGAAAGAACGCGGTTGATAACCGGCTCGACGGCACATGGATGGCGTGCTCACTTTGTAAGCGCCCGCCCTCGCCGGAACAGATCGAAGCGGATGCGTCGAGCGCTTTGCTCGAAAAAGCACTATCATCGCGCAACGTGAATCGGCTGACCGGCATCGACAACTCGAATTGGATGGACTGCCTGCCAAAGGGTCGCGCGGCATGAACGTCAGCCGCCGCCCCTACTCGGTAGATTCGCGCGCGCTTCCCTCGCCCGGTAGCCGCGAAGACCACTACCGAGAGGGACGACGGGTGCGCTCATGAAAAAGAAACGGGAGATCGCGACCCCAACGGCCATCTTTGTGGTTGCACACGGTGGATATCCCTTCGACGTGATGGTGGCGATCGGCGCGTCTGATGCCGAGGTAGCGGCCGCGCTATCGGAACGTGGGATTGACCCGACCGAGGAAGAGACTCGCGACCTGAGCGTGGAGGGAGAGACGTCGGTCGAAGGGCGGTGCGTGATGCTTCGCGGTGGTGGAACCGTGCTGCGCCTACGAACCTTTACAGACACGCCGAAGCATTGGGGGCAGCTCGCGCACGAAGTCTTTCATGCCGTCGACTTTATGCTCTACAGAATCGGCGTGCGTCATTCGGAGAACAGTTGCGAGGCATACGCTTACGCGATCCAGCACCTCATGACGGAGATCACGACGCAGCTTGCGCTCCCGCCGAGTAAGCGCGAACGCGGCATTATCCCATCGCCAAATCAGCGACCGATGCGAACGAAGGGCACGCGTGGAACCCGACGCCAACGCTAACGACCCGATCACTCCCCTCCTGCGCAGGGAGGAGGACTCGGCGAAGATCGAGACCGACGAGCGGTACGGCTACGACCGCATCTATCCGGCGAAAGACATCCTCGCAAAGATGGGCAGCACGTACGCCGATCAGGTCGAACAGGGCGACAAGAATTTCGAAGAGCGGTTCCGCCGCATGCGCGCAGCAGAGGATGCGTACGAGGCGGACGAACCGGGCGCCAACGAAGTCCTGACCGTGCCGCTCGGGAAGGGCATCATCAACCAGCAAATCGCGTGGGTTTCGAATCAGATCCTCAGCAAAGACCCGTACATGACATTCCGCCCGCTCGACGGCGGATCGTACGAGGTTCCGGTTGGCGTGATGGACGGCCCGTCGACGAACACGCCGGTAGTCGGGTACGAGGAAGCCGGACCGCAACCGATCTTCGAGACCGAGGATCTGTCGAGCGAAGAGATCGCTGCGAACTTTCAGGACCTCATCCAGTACTACCTGACCGAGTGCGAGGACTTCGAGCAGCTCGTTGAGGACACCACGCACGCAATCATGGTCGGTGAGAATCCGACCTACTGGCGCATCGATTACGACCCGCGAGTGTTGCACGCGAAAACGCGCAAGTTCATCCGGACGGCAAAAGGTGACGTGCAGATTTTCGGTGTAGAGGACACGACCGTCGTTCCGCGAAATTTAGTACGCATCCGCCACGTCTCCGGCTACAACGTCACGACCTCACTCCCGATCGAGGACGAACAAACGGCGTGGTGGATCGCGGAAAAGAATCCGCTCACCAATCAAAAGCTGTGGGAGGGGATCAAGGAAGGCCGGTACGACTTCGCGCGCAAGTGGGGCAAGAAAGGGCCGGACCAGTCCCTCGTAGACAAGGTCATGAACTTCGGCGAGAACCTGCGCGAAAACGACCCGATCGAAGCGCGCGCCGACCGGATCGATTCGCTCGTGGCCGAAAAGCCGCTTGCCGAGCACGACGTACGGACCCTCTCCTTTTTTCACCCGTTCCTTATCACGCAGCAGGACGGGACCAAAGCCATCGAGATCCGCTCATGCCTTGGCGATCTGCACGTCAAATCGCGGACCTTCCTGAGCATGACGGCGAATTGGTCGTGGAGCGGAAGGCGCCTCATCGTGCCGTTCTTCCGCCACAAGCGCCCGCATCGGTTCAGCGGAATGTCGGCGTCGGGAGACGTGGCGCCGATCCAAGCACTCCTGTCAAGCTTCATGGATCTCCAGGTGAAGAACAAGGTTCAGAACACGCTGAAAGTGTTCCTCATCAAAGAGAACTCGCCGACATGGCGGCAACTGAAGGCCAAGAACTTTCAAGTTCGTCCCGGCGACATGCTTACCTTCGACGAGCCGACCGACATCAGCCTTCAGCAACTCGGCGCGCCAGTCGAAACGCTCGCGCCGGAAATCGGGATGCTCACCGCGATGGGCGAAAGCCTCCTCCGTCAAGACGAGACGGACATCCCGAACCGCACGCCCGGAGCGACGGTTGCCCTCACGCAGCAGTCGGTCAAGCAGCAGTCGATTCAGCTTCTCCGCTCCGAACGGCGCTCGATTGCGAAGGCGATCATGCTGTACCTCCAAACCATCGCGCAGTTCTCGCAGTACGCCGTGATCCCGTACAACGACAAAGAGAAGAAGAAGATCGTCTCAAAGATCATCGGCTTCCCGCGCGAGGTGATCGCGAATCACTTCTCTTGCCGCGTGACGGCGACCGGGGATGACGATTCCGCGCAGGCGCGCTTCGAGAAGGCCGGACTGCTCGCGCAGGATACCGACGCGCAGAACGAAGCGGACATGGGCCTGCTTCAGACGATCCTTGACGGGCAGGTACCGCAAGCCAAGCGCGACGCCGCGCAGTTCCTCCTGCTTCGTCGCAACCGGCTCTACGCGGAACGGATTCGCAGCTTCAAACTCGACACGCAGCACTACGCCATTGACGAGAAAATGATTGCCGGATGGCGGCAGTCATTGATCGACGAAGCAGCGCAGCAGGCCGAGGCAGCGGCAGCGGCGCAAGGAGGAGTGAATGGCCCGCAGCTTCCTGCCCCCGAAGGTGGAGGATCTGTTCCCCAGCCACAAGCCGGACAAGAACCATCTGGCGGCCCTGGCGGACAACCTGTTCTTCCAGGAGTACCTGTCCCAGCTTCACCGCAAGCTGTTCAACCACCGGGAGCGGCTGGGCCATGAAAAGACGGATCAGTCGCTTGATTTCCGGCGCGGACAAATCGCCGGATTTGACGAAACGCTGCAAATACTTGAAACTTTGCGCGACAAAGTCGAGAATCCACCGACCGAGGAATTGAAATGAGCGTCATCGAAGATCGGCTGAAGGAACTCCACACGATGAATGAGGGCGCTCCGGATGACGAGCCGACGCCCGCACCGGTTGTAGCGGCCACTCCAGAAACACTTGCCGCGCCGGTTGTTCCGGCGACCCTCTCCTTCGACGGCATCCTCCCTGACGATGACGATTTGATCCCGCCTACCCTTCGCGGAAAGACACTGCGCGAGCTGGCCGAGGATCGCAAGCGCAGCATCGACCAGCGCGACAGAATCGGGGAGGCGAAGAACATCGCCGAGCAGGAAGCGTTGCTTTTGAAGCGTCTCCTCGGATCGGTCCTCGAAAGGCAACCCGCCGCGCCGCCAACTCCTGAACCAGCGAAGTCCGAGACGTACGAGGAACAGATCCGCCGCGAATCACTCGGTGAGGTTGCCGCCGCCGATCCAAACCTCGCCCTCGGTCGCGTGGCGGATATCGCCGAGGGGCGCATCGTTCCGCAGATCGACGAGAAGTTGCAGCCGCTTGATGAGCGCCTGCAACGTATCGAGACTCGCGAGCGGAACAACGACATTCGCGCGGCGCATCGGCAGGCGGGTATCCTGCTCGGACGAGACCCGAAAGACTGGGCTTCGGATCGAGAAATCGAAATCATTTCGAGCGTTGTAGAATCCAAAGGATGGGCGCCAGACGATCCAAAGAGCTACGTGGATGCGGCGAAATGGATCGACGACATCGTTTCGTACAAAGTGCCGAAGCCAGGGCCGACCGCACCTCGCCAACCCGTTCCCACGGCGCCCGCCCCGACGGTCGGTTCAGGTGCCCCGGCCGCCCCAGTCGACGCGCCAGCGCAACCGGAATTTGATGTGCGCACGCAGAACCTCATCGAGCGCGTCGGCAAGCACTTCCGCGCGCAGGGCTACAAACTCCCCGACGATAAATTGAACGCAGCGGCCGTGGCCGCGATGAGTCAAACCAAACGCCGCCGCACGGCGTAGGAGCAACGAAATGGCAGCGACAGAGCAAGACTTCACACCAGCCGACGCGAACCCGGTTTACAGTTTTCGCGCCCCCAAAAAGCTCCCTGAGAAACATGCGGCGGTTCACGGCGAGCACTTCATTACCGATCAGAAGGATGTCATCAACGACCGCAGCTCTGTGGCAGCGATCTACCCCGGCTATTTTCGGCTTCGCTCCAACCCGACGCAGGAGTTGGACTTCAAGTTGTGGGAGGACCGGGAGGACACACACTCGCTCCGCGACTGGGCGCGCATGACTGGCGAGGGATTCACCGAAGCGCTCGCGAAGGACTTTGACATCAACTTCCGCGTACGCCATCTGTGGCGCCCCGACACGGGGAAGAGGATCACGCTCGGCGGCCACACCAAGCCCGCACTCGTTCTGATGTACCGAACCGGCGAAGAGGCTCAGCGGAAGCAAGAGGAGAAACTTCGACTCTCCACCGACGTTCAGACTTCGGTCGAACAAAAGGCGGCGGGGGCAGCGAAGAATTGGCAACGTGAGGCCGGGAATCTCGACCTCCCCGCAGACATGGAAGTAACCGACGTGAAGATCACCGAGGGCGAGGAAGAAACCATTCAACTGAAAGAGGAGTAGGGGATGCCCACGTACATCGGGAACACCGCAACCTCAAACATCACCACCGGGAACGTGATCGGTTCAAGCCTCACGATTTCCACGGCGGCAGGTAAGATCATCGCCGGCGCCACGTCCCTTTCCATCCGCAACAACGCGGACAGCGCCGACAACTTCAAGATTTTAGACGCCGGAAGCGCGACGCTTCGCAGCACGCTCACCATCACGGCGGGCGGCGTCGTTCTCACCGACGACGGAATCACCTTCAACGGAACTTCCGAGAAGATCATCCAGCCGGTGACATCGCTCGTGTTCCGTGACCACGGCGACGCGAATACCAACATCACCGTTCTCGACTCCGGCGCGACCACCATTCGCGGCGCGATCACGCCCACCGGTGGCGTAGCTGCCGCTGGCGGATTCGCTACCTCGCCGCGCCTCTGTCACACCGGTGGCGTGCCGGCAATCGCGACCACCTCTGGAACCAACTCCGCGACGAACACGGCCGGGATGATGTACCTCGCCGAGGTGTTCGTGCCGGCCAATATGAGCGTGACCGGCGTGGCGATCTTCAACGGGACTGCCGTTGCGGGAAACGGGAAGGTCGCGCTCTTCAGCGTCTCCGGAACGACCGGAACGCGCGTCGCGGTGTCGGCGTCGACGGCGATGTCCGGAACGACCGCATACCAGCTCATCCCGTTCACTGGGGCGCCGATCGCCGTCGTCGGCCCGGCGACGTACTTCATCGGCGCAATCTACGACACGACCACGCATGACCTGCGCGGCCACGTCATCGGATCGTTCGCCACCGGCACGGTCGGATCACTGACTTATGCCACCGATTCCACCTTTGCCACCCTGACCGTTCCGACGACGTTCACCGCCGACCTCGGACCGATCGCGAGCCTCTACTAAGAAACCGATGATGACCGTAAGCAACAGGACGCACAAAGGCCTGCTCTTGTCCCTCTTCTTTTCAGGATCGAATGAGCGGCGCTTTCAGATGAGCGTTGCCCCTGTGGCAACGCGCACCTTCGACAAGCTGCGAGGCTCCGCGGCCATCATCAAGAGCGAACACGAAACCACCTACCAGTTTCAAGACGGGGAAGTCGACTTCGATCAAGACGAAGCCGATTTGCTTCGGGACCTGTTGTCAGGCCTGACGGAAGCCTCTCCTTCGGAATTTCACGCAATCGGAGAGTTGAAAGCACTTTTGAATCCGTAAGGCGCTTGGTCGCGCATGGCAGGGCGAGGAGATAGAGACATGCGACATGGCAGCAGGAGCCTATTTCCCGTGGTACCCGTTCGATCAGAATGTCTACGATGAATGCGCCGAAGAGTTCCCCGAGTCCGCGTCTCTGACGGGGCTGGCCGGGACTCCGGTCATCATCGATTCCAACGGCCGCATCGACGAGTGCGGCGCCTCCCCGACCGTCATCTACGGCGTTCTCGCCGCCGATGGTCATAACGGCACGGCTGGCCAGTACAAAAACATCGTCTACCGCCTCCGCGCTGGCGACAAGTGGGTCATCTGCGTTGACGAAGCTCTCGCGCAGAACCTCCTCGGCGTCGCGGCGGGCAACCTCGGCGTCGTCAAGGACGCGACCACCGGACTGTGGTACGGCTCGACCGGCGACGCCGGCGACCAGTGCCGCGCGGTCGGCTACATCCAGGGCACAACCCCGCCGGGATTCCAAATCGGCGATACCAAGTGGGCGGCGTTCGTCATCTTCGACGATGCCAACCTCCAGATCGGCCAGTAAGGATCAGACGCCATGATGACACTCGACCAGTTCACCGACTTCCTCTACTCGACGCAAGATCTCGCCTTCGAGGAGAAGCGCGACAAACCGGGACGCACGTACACCAAGTACACGCGTTCCATCAGCGAAGACAACGCCGACCATCGCTCCGTGACGGGCGTCAAACTCGGCCCGGCGGCCTACACCCCGCTCGGCGGGCAGTCGCACCTCGACGAATACGCGCCCGGTACGACCCTCGTCATCAAGCCGAAGAAGCTCACCATCGCCGTCCTGACTCCGCACGAGCTGGAAACCGACATGTTCGCCAACGGGCGGATCGACGATGACAAGGTGAAGTTCTTCGCCAAGATGGGCAGTGACATGAACGACTCCCACGAATGGGCGTGGGAACTGCTCTGCACCGATTTCCAGCTCCGCGGTACGTCCACAACCGCAACCTCGTTCTGGCAGGGTGCGGGCCGCGACGGGCTGGCGCTCTTCTCCACCTCGCACGTCACCACCAAGGGCACGCCGGTTACGTGGTCCAACAACCAGACCTCCGGCACGCTCAACGCCCTGGCGCTCATGGAAGGCGTCACGATGCTGGAGAACATCCCCGACGAGACCGGCCGCCCGCAGGGGTCCATCAAGCGCATCGGCATCGTTCACGGCCGCTACTGGTCGTGGCGCATTCCGGAGCTGCTGAAGGCCGTTCGTCAGCCGGACACCATGAACTACGGCACCCCCAACGCGCTCAATGAGCGGTACGAAGAGGTGGAGTGGGTTCCGATCCTCAACACCTATCTCGGCGCGCTGGAGACCTCGTGGATGCTGCTCAATCTCGACGACAACGATCTGTGCTTCTGGGTCAAGGAGAAACCGACCGTTCGCCGCGCGACGATTCCGCGCACCGGTACCAAGCTTGTGGAGTACTACTCTCGCGTCGCCCCGTTCTTCGAGAGCGCGAAGTGCGCGCTCATCAACGCCGGGGTGTAACCTCTCTGGCAGCAACGGTGTGGGCGGGCCTACGGGTCCGCCCCGCCGCGTGTGGTAACGAATGGGAAAAGCCGCCGCAATCCCGCAGCATGTCTTCGACGACGAACGCCTTCGCGGCGGAAGCCTTGGCTCGTTCAATTGCGATATTTGCGGCGCTGAATATCCGGTTCGCCATCAGGAGTTTCAGCCTGGGGGCGACGGACTCTCCTCCTCGGCGTTCGTGGGTCGCTTCTGCTGCCACGAGCCGGATGGCAGCTCGATCGATCGCGATCTGAAGCGTGCCGCCGCCGCAACTATGGTTGCTGCACTGAGCGCAGTCGAGCAGCAGCCTCCCGCGCATGACGGACAGGTCGCGACCGGGTACGACTCGGTTCCGTTCTATCCGTCGTTCGTGGTGAGCGTTGATCCTTTCCCGATCGTTCTCATTCGCGGCGGGGTGGCTGTTCCGGCGTCTCTCACGGGGAACGGTTTCGTTGTGGGCGATACCATCGCGTACGGGAGTGGGGGGATAACGGACGCTACCCCGCCGGTTCTGGTGTCCGACATTTTGCGCACGCTTTCTGTGCAGGCTTCCGGTGGCATGAATGCCGGGCGATATTCATTCACCTTCAACGGCACGGTTTGGCCGCGCCTATTCGACGTGAGGTAATTCATGGCCGGAATCCTTTCTCCCGTGACTCTGACGACGGCGGGCACACGCCAGCCGCTCGTAGCCGCCGCAACGTACGTCGTGGGCGGTATGCAGATGCCGACGCTGCGATACTGCAACCGGTGCAGCGTGCGGCTCGAAGATCCGACGAAGACGGGCTACATCGGCCTTCAGCCATCGGGCGGCGTCTCGAACACGGTCAGCTCGACGGTCTACAACGTGTTGCTGAACTCCGCGACGCCAGCCTTCACCATCGGTCCCTTCGGCGACGGTAACGATGTGGACCTCGGCTCGACGTACGTCGACGGCGACACCAGCGGGATGAAATTCATTCTCAGTCCGGTGCAGGTATGAGTGATTACGTCTACGCGACCGGCATCACGCAGACAGCGGCGGACGCGCGCTACTCACCGCTGGCTGGGAGCGTCGGTGGCCCATCGCGCATCGCGGTCGTCACGGTTCAATTCGACAAGACGAACAGCACACTGGCGAACGTGACCGGCCTAACCTTCACCGTGGAGCCGGGCACGTACAAACTCGCGGCGCTCATGAACGTGAATTCGCAGGCGGGCGGGACGAAATACGCCATCGGCGGCTCCGCGACCGCAACCGCCGTTTGGGCGCGCAGCGTGATCTTCGGTGACCCAGCCGCACCGCAGATTCAAACCGGCAAAGCGACGGCGCTAGGCGCAAGCGTGGGCGCCGAAACGTTCGCGTTTGGCGTCGATACCAACGTCACTATCAACGGAACGATTACGGTCAGCGTGGCTGGAACTCTGACCGTACAATTCGCCCAACAGACTACGGACGTAACGGCGTCGTCAGTTCTTGCTGGGTCCACATTCGAGCTGCTAAGGATTTCGTAATGGGAGGGATTCATGGACTTTGGATTTGAAGTGAGCGAGGCGCAGTCTGGCAGCAGCACAACGTTCGTTTCGGGCGGCGCAAAAGGGTTGCAACTCCTCGTGGTAGTGGGCAGTACGAGCCAGGAAGAGAACACAGTCAACGTGGCCGTCGTCGCGGTCGATAAGGACAGCAACAACGAGCAGGCCTCGCAGGAGTGCATTCGCGTCGAAGCGCTTCCCGCCGAGAACACGTCCATCGTCACGATCTATCCAGGCATCGCCGAAGCGGGGTCAGCGCAGTTCGGACGACAGGTCAGCGCAGCCGTGCCGCCGCAGTTTCAGGTGCAACTCAGCAACGCGCTTGGCCTCGATATGACCGTGAACGTGCTCGGCAGCTTCATCGAATAAATGGCGAACCTGACGCGCGCGGAGTTCCGGTCCGAGGTTCAACTGGCATGCCGCAACTTGCCGGACACGGACCCGTATTACGGTGCCGGAGCTGCCGTCATCGATCGGTTCATCAACCGCGCGCGGAATCGCCTCATCCGCATGGCGATCGGTCCGAAGGGAAGCGTCGATCTTTTCCCTGAACTGAAAAAGGATTGGACCATCGGCCCGACCGTCGCCGGAGCCAATTCCTTCGACAGGCGAACCGTTGCTCCCGATTCGATCTACATCAACAAGATCACGAAGCAGGAGAGCGGCACCGTCCCGACTGGCGGGCCGCCTCCTCTCGGCAATTGGGCTGTGATCCGAGAGAAGCCTGTCGAGTTCAAGGCGCGCGAGCAATTCGATTTTCTCGCCCGTGATTCGGCGACGGGGTACGCGTCGATTTGGACTCGCCACGGATGGTTCATTTTCTACTACCCGACCACCGACGCCGATCACGTCGACTACTTCCGCGCGTACGGGGTCGGGTCAGAAACGATGGCATCTTCCGGCGCGGCGTTCATCTGTGATGAGTTTTGGGATGACCCGACCGTGATGCTGGCGGCGGCGATCATCCAGGAACGACGCGGCTGGTTTGCGCGGTCGCGGGAGCTGATGACGCGCGTTCACGAGATCCTCGAAGAGACCAGCGACACATCCGCGCTCGAAGGGTTGGGGCAGTCGAACACGCTTTCGGTGATCGGTGCCCCAACCCGCGCAACGGTGTACCGGCGATGACCTCAGCAGGCGAACGTGAAGAAGCCGTCGCGGCACGTCAGCCAGAACTGCGGCACCTCGGCCATGCCGCGATACATGATCTCGTGCGACACGACGCAGCCCTGTTTCACGACCTCCGCTTTGCCGTTCAACTCGATCAGGAGGCTCGCCATCGTGAAATGAACCGTCGTCACCGGATTGTGCAGCCAGACGGCAGGACACGGCCCGAAAGCGAGGATCGGCGTCACGGCGTGCGGGGAGAGCAGCAGGCACGAGGCGTTGGATTCGACGGCCGTCACGGTGACCCATCCGAGGGAATCCGTGCGCAGCGGGCCGCGATCGGTCGCGATCGTCGTGGACGTGAAGGCGGGGAACAACGCGACAGGCCGCGGAGAGGCTTGAATCTCGGCAATGGCGGCGGTCACCGAGGCATGGATCTTCGGCTCAAAATCCTGAGCGTTACCCACGAAAGGGAAGAGCAGAAACAGCACTACGGCAATCAGGCACTTTTGCATTGGAATTTCTCCTTACGGCAGGAGTGTAGTCGCGTTGTTACAAATGGCGCAAATGGGGTCGCATGACTCGGACTCGGAAACTGATCCCGCCGTCAGTGGCCGTTGACCCGCGACCAGTCCCGCTCTTGTGGTGGAAAGGCTCATACCTCGCCGGCAACGCGGCAACGATCCCGGATGGCTACGCGCGCCTCATCGAGAACATGCTGATTCGCCCAGGGCCGCGCCTCGATGCGCGTCCTCCGTTCAAGTACGACTCACTCATGAACATTTCGGGCCTGATGCGCTTCGAGGATCTGGTCAACTCGCAGACCCGTTTCTGCGCGCTCGACACCTCGCGAAACTTGTACGTGAAGGCGGCAAGTGGGGAGACGTGGAGCAGCGCGATCACCGGCACGTTGACGGCATCGCGGGTCACGGGGCATGCGAATTACCGCGGCAAGGTCTATTACATGATGGACGACGGTGCCGGATTCCCGACCGCCGCCGCCGTCTTCGATGGCACGAACATCTCGCCCACGCCCTTCAACTCGCCGATCGTTTCGCGAACCATCACCGCATTCATTGATCGCCTCATCCTCGCCTACCCGCGCGTGACGGTGACACCGTTGACCGTTGGCGCGTCTGGTATCACCGGAATGTACGACTTCGGAATTCCTGGGTGGAACAAGAGCGCGGTGTCGGCGAGCAACATTACGAGCGGCGGGGTGACCATCAGCCGACTTCTCCCGACATCCACGACGGCGGCCTTCACGGCGTATTTCTCGTTCGGCGTTGTGAACGTCGGTCCGGCCTCCTTCAGCGCCGCCGCGACGAAACGCAATGCGATGTGGCGAAGTGATCTACGAAATACGCACGCGACATACAAGATGCCGATCACGATGGAATGGTTTCTCGTGACGAATTGGCAGGTCGCGACGGCGTACGTCGTCGGCGACCTAATCAGCGACGGCACCAGCAGGCAACGCTGCACGACGGCAGGAACCTCGGGAGGCGGTACGCCAGCGTGGAACGCGACCTTGGGCGGTACGACGACGGACAACACCGTCACATGGACGAACGAGGGGCGGGAAGTCGTAGCCTCACGCGAGATGTACCTCCCGACCGCAACCGAATCCCCCAACTTCAACACGTACTTTCTGACGATGACGGCGCCGCGCGCCACGAACACCACGCAGTACGCACCACGCCTGAAGTTCTTCAACACGTCAACGCCGACGATCACGCTCGCGACGGTTGAAGTTTCGCTGCGCGATGGTCTCGCAGATGGAGACCCCGCGAAGAAAAACTACGGCCAACAGCTCACCATCGGCGATTACTATTTCCCGTTCTTCAACACAGAGACCGCGACGTCGGCCACGATCAACCTGGAGGCGATCGTATGGTCAGAGACAAGCGACCCCGAGGCGATCCGCGGAGCGAACAATTTTGAGCCCAAAGAGATCGCCGGACACGCGACGGGAGCGCACGTTCATTCAGGGCGCTACTTCATGTTCAAGCGGCGCGGCATGTGGCAGTTCGTCGGGACGGATGATCCGGACAACCCGCTGCTGCCAGAGCGCTTGCCGCGAGCGATCGGATGCCTCGGGTCTCTGGCTATTGATGATGACGGCGACGATGAAATGTTCTGGATCAGCGAGACCGACGGCTACCGGATGAAGGGACTCGATGATCCGAAACCGTTCTTCGGCGACGGCATGCGCGAAGAGATTCTTGCGAACGGGAGCAATTGGGTTCCTTCGCAGGCCACGTACAACCGGCCACTGCTCGCCGTGGACAGGAAAAACCGCGAGGTATGGGTCTACACGCAGAAGGGGAAGCTCTACTGCTGCCACCTCCGATACGACGCTGCGTGGACGCGCCACACCACCCCGAACGGCGCCGAAGTCAACGCGCTGGCCTACAACCCCACCACGCAGCGGATGTACGTCGCGTACGGAGGACAGGGACTCTGCCGCCTCGACGAATCGCTGACTCAGCAGGACGAACTGAGCAACGCACCCACAACCTACGCGGGAACGAAATCGCTCGTCCTCAAGCCGTTCGAGTTGTCCACTCCGCGCGCCGAGCTGTGCCTGCACGAGGTAGGGCTGTATCACATCGCGACCTACACGCAGGCCGGAGAAGCGCTCTACGCGTACGTTTCTTTTGATCGCGGCGTGACGTACCCGAAGTATGACGAGGTGCGCTTCGACCCGACGAAGGATCGCATCTCTCTCGGCCTGTACCAGAGCGGGGTGACCACGACGGCCAAGATTGATCACGTTGGATCGCTCGGTGCGGCGGCATGGGCGCTCTCGGGCGGCGAGGCGTACCTTGAACTTCTCGCTGGTGAATGGCCGCTGTCGCTCCCGACTACGATCGCGAGTTCTCTCTGATGAAAGACGTCACGCCAGTTTCGATAGCGACGCCCGACAACATCACGTCGGCGCTGAAGAACAATCTGCGCGGCGTCGTGTCGTGGGCGGAAGGCGTACCCGGCTTCTGCTCGGTGAACGGCGGGACCGTCACCGTCACGCACTCGCTCGGCAAGATGCCCAACCGAATCGACGTGGAGCCCAACGTCGACGGCAATTGGTGGTTGGACGACGACGACAAAGGGACGTGGGACGAAACGTCGGTCACGTTTCACGCCTCGGCGGTTGGGCGTTACACTGTGTTCGTCGGGAGAGTCTGATGGCGACAAATCAATGGGACGAGAACGGGAACCCGCTCAAACCGACGCCATTGCCGGATGAGGGCGCTGGGTCCTATACGCCCGGCAGCGTCATCTCGTACAACCCCAAGACGGGGCGGTACGAGCCCACGAAGCCGCAAACGGGCGCGCCGGGAGGCGGCGCTGGAGCTCCCGGCGGCGGGGCAGGATCGCCGGGGGGCGCCGCTCCTGCTGCAAAGACTGGCGCGTCAGTCCTCGGCAAGACCATCGGCGGCGCCTCGGTTCTCGATTGGCTCGCTTTCGCCACCAGCGTCTACGAGTCGCAGAAGAAGGGATCTTTCCAGTTCCCGCCGATGTCACCTGAACAGAAACAGATGCTTGATTGGGCGATGGGCGTGCTGAAGCAAACGCCGAACACGGCCGCGATGGCGATGCCGATCCTTCAGCACGACCTGAGCAACCGCAGTACGCTCGACATCAACGCTCTGAAGCGTGGCGAGACGGGCTACACGCCGGGCGCCCGAATGTCAGCGGCAGAACTGGCGAAGATCATCGGAGGGGGCGCGACAACGCCGCCTCCTACCGGTCCGTGAGGTAAACGAACGTGGCGGGATACAGCTACAACTATGGCACTCCTCAGGCTCCCGAATACACCGAGAAACCTTCGGCCGATTCGCTGTACGGGATTCTTGGGACCAACACGCCCGCCGCCAGACAGAATCAGCAGGAACGCGCTACCGGTGGCGGCGGAAAGACCAATCCGTACGCGGCCTTTCACGATGCGCCGATGGTCTGGAATCCTCCCACGAAACCTGCGCAACCGGCCGCGCCAGCACAGCCGACGACATCGCCACTGGCGTCCGTCCTGATGGGCAGCAATGCCGCGCCTCCTCCGGCGATGAAGGCTCAGGCGGCGACGCTCGCTCCATCGCCAGCACCACAGCAACAGCCCGCGCTTCCGCCGCCGCCGTTCCATCCCGACGCGATCCCGCCCATTCCGACGCTCACGACGTCGAGCGCGAGCACGCTTGCGGGGGTCATTCAATCGACGCCGGAAGCCGAGGCGCAGCCGTCGGGCGCAATCCCGGCGAGCGGCGCGACCGCCGGCATTCCTGGCGGCACACCTGGACCGACACCGTTGCAACAGCAGGCCACGCCAGAGGTGCAAATCCCCGATGGTCAGCCCGCGCCCTCTCCGTCGCAGCCTGTCGTCCCGGTGCCGCCGACTGCCGCACCGACAGGAGGCACGCGGGAGCGCGCCGTAGCGCCTCCACAGGTCACTCCCGGCACAATGAACACCGGCAACGACACGCACGACGCTGGCGGCATGCCGTACGGGCCGCAAAACCCGCCGCCGAAGCCACCGGGCACCGAAGATTCCGAAGTCGCGGCGTCGTGGTACAGGAAATTTCAGTACCTCGATCCGTCGTATGCGAACATCACCGGCGGCACGGTCACGGCCTACCGAACCTCGGGCTTCCAGGGGAGCATTGCGGAGTGGCTGAAGGCTGGCGGTCCGACTCCGGCACAGACGCCAACGACCCCCCCTGCGACAACGCCAACCCAACCCTCGGGAGGCAACGCGTGGATTCCGACCGCCCCGCCATCGCCCGAAGAGGCGCAGGCGCAATTTGCCGCCCGCCGGGATCAGGGGCTGGATTTCAAGACGTGGTACGCGCAGACCTACCCCAACGCACCGGCCCCAACGCCCGAAATGGCCCCGCAGGCGTCCCCTGCCGCCGCTGCGCCGCCTACGACTCCAGCGCCTCCGTCTACCCCTCCCACCGCCCCCGCGCCCCCAGAGGCTCCTGCTGCGCCGTGGAACCCGACTGTCGCCGGAGGCCAGACCCCAACCGACATCGCCGACATCATGGGGAAGTTCTACGGCCCACAGTTCGAGCGCCAGCAGTCGGACCTCGCCCGCGTCCTCCGTGCCCAAGGTGCTCTGACCGGCAAGACGGACTCCGGTGGCTTCAACGAGTCTCTGGACCGCAACATCGCCCTCCTGGCGGCTCAGCAGGGCGGCCAGCTCGCCGAGCACACCGAGGCTGCGCTGAACCGCGCCTCCCAACTCGCCATCGCGCAGATGCAGGACGCGACGCAGCGGTACGGCATCAAGACGAACGCGGACCTTCAGCGGTGGCTCAACTCGGCGGACTCGGACACGATTACGAAGCTCGGCATCGACAAGAACGACCTGTTGCAGCGCTACCTCGGCCAGCTTGGGATCGACAAAGCAAAGATCGACGCGAATGCCGCGATCAGCGCCGCGCAACTCCACGCTGCCGCCGCCTCGGCCGCCGCGAATGCCGGTGCCGGTGCCGCGCTCGCCAAGATCGCCTCCGAAGAGAAGATGTTCGGCATGAGCAACACTCTTGATTGGGCGAAGCTTCAGGCTGGGCTCTACCAAGGCGATCAGAACGCGTACATCACCGAACTCGGGTACCTCATCAACGCCGGGATCACGCCTGACCTGGCTGCGAAGATCGCCGGGGCGTTCGGTCCGAATCCGCCCGTGTACGTGCAGCCGTAGGATGACGCGATGACTCAGGTAATCACGAACAACCGCCCAAGGCTCTCCGACGCGATCGGCGGGCTGGCGAATGTCATCCGTGGCCGGTCGGACAAGGCGGCGGCGGATGAGGACTCGAAAGCGCGCGCCCGCGCCAGTGCCGTGATGCAGTACGCCATCGCACGCAAGGCCAACCCTCAGCAATTACGGGCGGTGCGCAGTCAGCTCGCGCAGGCCGATCCGACCGCTGCGCAGTACATCCCGAACATCGAGGATTTGCCGCCCGATGAATTCGAGGAAGCGAAGCGTCAGATTCAGATCGAAGCCGCCAATCGGATGAAGGGCGGCACGGCGACGAACACCGATCCGACGATCGTTTTCAATACCGACGAGGTTGGGAAGGAACCGTTCAGGCAGCAGCAGCTCTCCGACATCATCAAGACGAATGACCCAACGAATCCGCAGACCGGCCAAGCGCGCATCGAAGCGAAGATGGACCCGACCGCCGACGTCGCGCTGCGCGAGAAGACCGAAGGGCCGTTGCGTGTAGCGCAGACGCAGCAGGCAACTGCCGACGCGGCTTTCACGGCTGGCCCCAAGACGGCGCGCGAGACCGCGGAGGCAACGTTCACCGCTGGCCCTCGCACGACCGAAACGCTCGCCTCTGCGCGCGAGAAAAACGCGACGGCGCGCGGCAAGAATACGCCGCCTGGCGGCGTACCCGCCGATGGCTCTGGCCCGATCGGCGAAGCCTTCCTGAACACACTCCCACCGTCAGAACAGCGGCTCATCAAGTCAATTGCGGGCTATTTCGTCGACCCTACAAAGGTGGCATCTCTTCGCAACCCGAAGGATGCAGGGAGCGAACGGAATCGGCTCATCAAGGAAGTCCTCCAGTACGACCCGAGCTATGACATGACGCAGTTCGCGTCACGAAACAAGTTGCGCCAAGACTTCAACTCCGGGATGGGCGCGCGGAACATCCGCTCGATCAACACGGCGGTCAAGCATCTTGCCTCGCTTTCAGAAGCCGTCGACAAGATGGACAATAGCGAAGTGCAGATCGCCAACACTGTCGGGAACTTCTTCAGCAAACAAACCGGCTCGCCAAAAGTCACGAACTTCCAGAACGCCGCCAACGCGGTTGAATCGGAGATGGCGAGCGTCTTCAAGGGGACAGGCGCGACGGATCAGGAAATCAAAGCATGGCGCGAGAACCTGAAGCCGAACATGTCGCCCGAACAGCTTCATGGCGCCATCAACACGATGATCGAGCTGATGGGCGGACGGCTCGCGGCTCTCGCGTCGCAGTATCAGCAGGGGATGGGCAAGCCGAAAGACTTTCAGATCCTCAGCGACGGATCGCGCAAGACGCTGAGCAAGTTCGGAATCGACCCCGACGCGTTGGAGAACGGGAACGTGGTGCCGCTCGGCGGCGGTGGTGCACCATCTGCACCGCCCGCGCCAAGCGGCGCTGGCGGTGGCCGCATGTCGAAGGAACAGGTCAACAAGGCCACCGGGGAACGCCGCACGGTCTACTCGGATGATGGTGGTGCGACATGGCACCCGTAGCCGCTGACGAGTGGGTCGATGTTGACGACGATCAGTGGGAGGATGTTCCTGCGGCAGCACCGCGACCGACCGCACCCCCGCCGCGCGCCCAAAGCTTCGCGGAGAAGGCCTCGACGCTCAATCCAGGCAACATCATCGCTGGCCAGTTGAAGGGCATCGGCAGCACCGCTTACAACCTCTACAAGGGCGTCGCCAACACCATCCAGGGCCAGCCCGCCGACACCGTACGCAGTCCCGAGATTGAGGCCGCCCTTGAACCGTCAAATGCTGGCCAGCGCCTCGGCAGGTTCACCGAGCAGGGCGCGGAGTTCATGGCCGGTGAGGGTGCCGTGGCGAGGGGCCTGACGAAGATTGCGCCAGCGCTCACGAAGATCCCGAAGATGGCCCGTACGGCATCAGCGGCGATCTCGGGAGCGGGCGTCACGAAGGCGCAGGGCGGCACGGATCAAGAGGCTGTCGTGAACGCGGCGACCGGCGCCGTTCTCCCGGCACTCTTCGAGGGAACGGCCAAGTTCATGAAGGCGCTCGGCGCAAAGATGCAGATGTCGCTGATGCGCCCAACGTCGGCCGACATCGCGGCCGGGTTCAAGCCGGAGAACGTGGACGCGTACGATGTGGGACGAGCAACCCTCCCGCGCGCGCTGAAGGCGGTAAACGAGAAGATCACGAAGCTCGCCACCGAACTGCGGAGCATCACGGCGAACAGCCCCGGAACCGTTGATCTTACGCAAGCACTGTCCGATGTCGAGCAGGAATTGCTGTCGCGCGCCGGGCGAATCAAAAGCCCGGGCGACGCGACTGCGATCAGGAACGCGATCGACCGCTTCAAAGAAGACGCCGCCGCGATCGGAAATGCTGTCAGCGTCGACGAAGCGCAAACCCTGAAGCGCGCCGTTGGCCTGAAGGGCGCATGGTCATACGGGAAGACGGACGCGGATAAGGCGATGGAAGCCGTAGCGAACACCTACTACTCGAAACTAAAGAACGCCATCGAGCAGGCCACACCTCCAGAGTTGATCGCCATCAACAAACAACTCGGCGACCTGATGCCGATCGAGCAGGCCATCGTGCGGCGTATCCCAGTCAAGATGCGCGAATCTCCGCTCTCGCTCAGTGACCTTGTTCTCTTGGCGCATGGTCACCCGATCGGAGCGCTAATGCACGTGGCGTCGAAGACTGGCGTAATGGCCGGAGTACCGGCCGCGATCGGCTCGGGTATGCGCACCGCCTCTCGTCCGCTCACGGCCACGATTCAGGAACTCAACACGTCGAAAAAGAGCGACGCGCCGAAGCCCAAGCTGGGGTCGATCCTGAAGCAAGAGCCGACGGAACGAACGGCAGGCATGCGCGGACCAGAGATGAAGCAATCCTCGCCCGGCGGTCCGGCGGGGTCGCCAGTACTGAACCGCACTTCGGGGCGCGACATGGCCGAATGGCCCGTTCCTGCGAATCGTGTGGCGAACGAGAACGAGCAGTTGCTTGCCGATCGCACGCCCGCGCAGTTGCTCCCATCGCGATTTACCAACGCACGACAGGTGCGGTACGGCGAGCCGCGCAGTGGGAACATCAGCACTACCGTCCCCGAAGCGCCATCCGACGCGTACGCGGTGTACGGAACGCAGTTCGTAACCGGACCTCAGTCGGGGCGGATGGGCACTGAGTACGACAACTCGATTCTGGTCAATCCGCAAGCGCAGGACATGACCGATGTTCTCGCTCACGAAACGTTTCACGCCGTCTGGAACAAGGATCTTGTGCCGCAGGAGCAGGCGCAGTTTCGGGCGCTGTACGACGGCGCCATTGAGGATGTTCGCAGACAGGCAGCGGCAGCAGGAATCCGCCCAGGAACGCCCGGAGCGGCCGAGAAGGTCGCGGAACTTGCGAAGCGCATGCTCCCGGCCGCGATCTACGCGAGCCTCAGCGACCAAGGCGCTACGGATTCAAGCGTGCGCTACGACGAGGCGTTCTCGGAGCTTGGCGGGCAGTACATGATGAACCCGACGAAGTTCCGCGAGACCTACCCAAAGATTTACGGGTGGTATCGTCAGCTCGTCGGAACGGAGTACACGGTCCCGAAAGAGAAGCGGTTCGTTCCGATTGGGCCGCTGCGCAATAAACCGCATTGGGAGTATCCGGGGGGCATGTGACCGAAGCGCGAGGGCAAGAGCGGCGGTGGTATCAGAAACCGGAGTTCCTTTTCACGATCTTCGTTTTCCTTTTGGCGCAGGGCGTGACGTATTGGCGATCGTCGGTCAATCAGGCGACCGCTGACCTCAACCAGCGCCGCGACTTCGAGGAGTTCAAGCGCAACCAGGACAACTTCAACCGCGATCTGCTCGGACGGATGTCGAGCTTCGAGAAGAAACAGGAAGATGTCCTCAAAGCGTGGAACACCGAGCACGATGGCGTGAACGCGCTGACCGGATTGGTCGGAACGTTGCGGAGAGAGTACGATTCTTTCGTACTCCGCCATGACGAGGACGAGCGGACACAGAACGCATACCAAACCAACACCCGTGAACGCGTCATCAAACTAGAATCGAAACAACCGTAAACGAAGGCGAAACCGATGGCAACCAAGACGAAGAAAATGAACTGCATCCCCTGCAAAATCATCATCGACTGTGGCGCCCTCGCCGTCGCCGCCGATCAGTTCGCGGAGATGCCCGGCGTACCGGCCGATGCCGCACTCGCCGCGAAAGGCATGGCCCGCTACATCGACCGCTACATCGTGGCGTACGAGAAGATGGACGCTTTGGGCATGACGAAGGGGTACGAGGAAGAGGCGGCGGAGTACTCGCAGACCGCGTGTGATTTCGCGCTCCGGATCGACAACTTCCGCATGGGCATAATGAGCGCCGTCTCCCCGACCGCCGCCGAATTCGACGACTACAAGCACGAGCTGCTGGAATTCGGCCAGAAGCTCGCCGGGTACGGGTCCGACGAAACCGACGAGTCCTGATGCCGACCAGGGATTACGCCGACGCTGACTCGACGCTCGTTGCGAAAGTGACGGCGGCGACCGACCGGTACAACGCGACGTTCCGGCCGCTCGGCTACGAGGCGCGCCCCATCGAAGTGTTCCGAACCGCTGCTGAGCAGATGGTCGCGTTCAAGGCGGGCAAGTCGCGCTTCGATGGGGTGCAGCGGGAGAGCAAGCACAACACGAAGCCGACGCGCGCGATCGACTTCGGGATCTTCCGGCTGAGCGACGGCGCGTACATCGACAACGTCGAGGGTTTCGACAGGGCGATGCTCGTCGCGCTCTACTGGAGCCTCGGGCAGCTTTTCCAACGATTCGGATTGCGCTGGGGCGGCGATTGGGACGGGGACGGCTGGCCGGTCGTCCCCGATCCGGACGAGTCGCTCAACGACATGCCGCACGCGGAGCTGCCGGGGTGATGCTCACCGCGCTCCTACTGATGATCCAACTCGCCGTTCTGCCACCGCAGGGCTGGTTCGACCGCAACGTCAACACTGCCGTCCTGCTCGCCGCGATGGCGACCGTTCAGGTGCTCGCAACTCTCATCCTTGGGCGTAGGCAGCGCACACTTCGGAATGAAAGCAGCGCCGAGCATTTCGGCACCGTTACCGAGTTGCGCGCACGCGAGGAACGGGTCGCCGCGGCGGTGGCTACTGTCGCCAAGGATGCCGCGCGCATCGTCGCCCAGGAACTCCTCGCGGAGAACAAAAAGCTCACGGCGATGATCGCCGAGAACACGGCCATCAGCCGCGATGCGAACGTGAACGCGCTGGAGGCATCGCGCGAGGCAAACAACGTGAACAAGAAGCTCGAAGCGCTTGGTATCGAGCACAACGCGCTGCAACGGAAAGGGCAGGAGAAACCATGACCGGAATCGTGACCATCATCCTCGTGCTCATCGTGATCGGGTTCTGCCTGTGGCTTCTGCTGCGTTTTGTTCCGCTCGCTGAGCCGTTCAAGCAAGTGGTGATCGCCATCGTCGTCATTCTGCTGGTGCTCTGGATTCTCGGCTACCTCGGGCTGGTGCATGTCCCGGCGAAGTTGCGGTAGAATCGCTGCCACGTTGCGCGCGTAGCGATCGATGTTCTCGCTCTTTTAATTTTCCCAACAAGTTGTTGAACATTCCCGATACGCGGGACGTCGGCAATCGACTTTGGGGAGTCGGCGCCGCTCGAAAGGGCGGCGTTTTTGTTACACTCGGCGCCGATGAAGAAACTTCGATTCGTCACCACGATCCTCTTTCTTTTCGTTGCTCGCCAGGTCAACGGCCAGCCATGGCCCAAACCGGGCGCGAACACCGCTGACGGCCGACGCACCGTAGCCGTCCCTCCAACCCTCCGCTTTGTCGGCCGCGTGCTCGACTCGCACGACACCCCGGAAGGCGTCATGGGGCCGTCCGCCATGCGCGGCCGACGTGTCCGCGTGTCCGTCGCGCTCGACACGATCGTTTTCGGCTTCGGCTCTGCGATCGGCGACTACAAGCTCTCGCGGCTCCTGCAACGAATGGCGTCTGGCGAGTCGATGACGTGGACGGTCCGCAACACGGCCAGCCGCGAGCTGATGCTTGGACCGGATCAGGGATGGTGGTTGCCGCAGCCCGGGGTCGATGTACGAGAGCCTCTGCAGGAGATCGACATCGACGATCGCGGCGTCGTCTACGTCGCGGCAACGATGATGGGGACGGCATTCCTTGGGCCGAACCTCCAGCCGATCGCCATCGTCCCGTCGAGCACCATCACCGGAGATCCAGTGGCAACCGCGATCCGCGCCGTCAAGGTGGGAGGCGTCTACTTCGCAATCGCTTCAGCGGACGGGGGCGGCACGGCGCGCTACCGCGTGCGGCTCGATGGGGTGGACCGCGTTGATGCGATGCCGGGACCGATCCCGCCGGATACGAGCCGCAACGCGCCGCCGTTCCTCGCCTCGCTGCTCGATGCGTACTTCCTGCCAGGGGTGGCGAATGGCGAGGGGTACACCGCCATCTACGGCCAGCGTCGTGACGGGTTGGGGGCGGACCTCCGACTCTTCCGGACGGACGGGGGCGAGGTGCCGCTCGGCGGGTTCTTCAGACTCTACTACTCGCGCAACCCGGACAAGACGTTTGCCTCGCCGGCGCAGTCGGGGCTCGACACGTTGGGGCTCGGGTGCGACGTGGCGATCTTCGCGACGGGCGGGAAGATGTACCTCGTCGCCGCCGCCATCGGGTTGGTGGACATCTACGAGATCGTCGCCACGCCCGTTCCGGTGCCCGCCCCGCAGCCCCAGGCCGTGCTTCCTCCATCGCCGACGCCAGTCCCCATGTGCCCATGCCCACAACCGGTGCCGGTGCCTCAGCCAGCCCCGCAGCCCGCGCCAGTGCCGGTTCCGTCGCCAGCACCCGCTCCCGCCCCAACACCTGCCGCTGCGATCGTGGTTGACCCCCTGAGCAATCCGATGGTCGGCGCGTTCATGTTTTTCCATGTGCAGCCGCCGATCAGCGGGAACTGTGTCTGGCGATTCGGCGATTCGTCGCCGACGTTCACCACGTTGTGTTCCCGCGCCGGGCAGCACATCTACGGCTCGGCAGGGACGTTCACTGTGAGCGTGACGGCGACGGTTCCGGTGGCGTCCAGGTCGATCACGATTCGGTGATTGACGGCGCGGGCTTGTCGTCCACTGCCGCTGTCGGATTGCTCATGCGAGTTCCGCATGGGCACCAACAGCACCCGTTGATCGTGTGACCCCAACACTGATGCGTGAGCTCGCCAACGCTTTGCTGCCAGTGGCGTCCGCACCCTTCCGTCAAGCCTTTCGGTTGTTTCACGCCGGCCATCACACCACATCCCTCGGCGTCACGTACTTGCACGCCTTCTCGGCCTCGAAGTAGGCCTCTCGCCACTTCGCCGCCGCCTCTTGCCACTCGGGCGATTGCTGCGTCCAATCGCCGCCGCTGACGTTGGCGAGCGTAACCCATAGCATTTCGGCGGCATCACGCATTGCGCTCAGGCTGTCGTTGGTGGTGCGTCTGTTCCATGCTGAAATCGCGCGCTCGTAGCTGTCGCATCGTGATCCCCGCACGCCGCATTGGCAGACAACCATCTTGAACTCAAAACCGTCTAGCGGCGCCAGCTCGATGTTAGGCTTTGTGCCGCAGAACGGGCAAGGCTGCAATTCGTCAAAAGTCTGGATCTCCATTCGGCCCTCCTGTTCCCGCGAGTATATCTTGCTTTCCGAAAGTTTCGCGCCTAAACTGCAATTTCATGCGAATCGGACAAGCACTCCAAGGGTACCGCTTCAAAGCGGGCGTCAGCCAGAAAACGGCGGCGAAGGAAATCGGCATCGCCGAATCCACCCTCTGCCGCCTCGAAAACGGAACGGGCGGACTCGACATGCAGGCTTTCGTGAAGCTGCTCGTGTGGTTGTTCTCGTGAGCGAGCAGGACACACGGCGTTGCCGCCACTGTTGGCGTCCGTTCGTGGAGCACGTCGAAGAAGACGGCGACATGTTCTGTCCGCCAGTTGCGAGCGACATATACGAGCCTGACGACTCCGCTGACGCGCGCGCTCACGAGATCGTGGACGGAATGTTGATCGCCGCACGTAGCGCCGCGAAGCGCGAGACGCTGATGAACCAAACGGAGTTCAGCACGTACATGCGCGGCGCGAGCGAATGGAGCGATCTCCTGACGGCGCTCGCGGCTGCATACTTGATGGAACGGGATACAAAGTCGGATCTTTGAATGTTTGTGATTGCGGCGTGGCACGCGGGAGCCTATTTGACGACCTTCAGCGATTGGCGTTGGAGGTAGTGGCCGATGGCACCGGCAGTCCCTTCGGGGAGAATGCTCAACAAGTCAGCCGGTATTGAATCCGGCGCCCGTGCACGGGACAGGACACGAGGCCCTACGCAGTCGAGCGCGAGCCATCCAAGCCAACCGGCCCGCAGTCACGAACATTGAGAGCTTCGGCGGAACACCCGCCGCGAAAGGAGAATCAAAATGACTGTCCAGCACCACACTCTTGAAGCGAAGGGCGGCACACCTTGAAACGAAGAATCATTCCCCTCATCGCAGTTCTCCTCCTCTCATCCTGCGGCACGATGTTCAACCCCGGCAACGTCATCCGCCGGAACAGCTACGCGGAGTTTCAGGCCGCGGCCGCCGACCTCGCCGAAGGAGGCGCCGCCTACAAGACGTCCGGCACCAACCTTCAGGCCAAGTGCCAGAGCGGCGCGATCAACAAGGATGACTGCCTGCAAATCACCGACGATGAGCGTGCCGTGCGCGTCGCCGCGCGCAAGGTCGGCGCGTTCCTCA